>WNGJ01012775.1_pt1 | contig 23098 bp, 22 predicted proteins | sample 5400611 | NCBI WGS metagenome assembly WNGJ01 (sample SAMN13153375, study PRJNA577476) | soil metagenome | isolation source: 40 cm soil or saprolite under Garry oak tree replicate 1 | place: USA:California | collected 2016-06-15
GCCCTGACGTTAGCCAATACGCTGCAGAACCATCTGGTGACCGGTAGAGCGTTACTGGGTCTGGGCAAAGTCTACCAGCAACAGGGGCGCACAGCCCAGGCCAGAGAATACTACCGTAATGCCCAGGCGCGTATGGAAGAACTGGGTGAAGCTGACGCTATAGCCCAGACACAATTACTCCTCGCTCGCCTCGCCATCTTTGCCGGACACCTTGATGAGGCTAACACCTATTTGAGTCGGGCCACATCCACCATCCACAGCAACCCCCTGGCAGAACAAGAGACTTCTTTGCTACTCTCCATACAGGGGCAATTATTGTTAACCCAGGGTGATGCAGTTCAGGCTGAAGCACGTTTCAGTACCGCCTACAATCAGGCCGAGGGACAACAGCGGCCATTGCAGGCGAGCGAAGCCCTGGTCGGTCTGGCTCGCGCACGCCTGGCGCGTGGCGACCTGGATAGTGCTGCCAGCACCTTTACAGAGAGTAGCCGCCAGTTCCAGTTGCTTGAGAGCAGTGATGGCGAAGGAACTGCTTTGCTAGGCATAGCACAAACGCATATCGCACGCGAACAATGGGAAGAAGCTCTTCAATTCTGTGAAGAAGCCCTAGCGCATTTCAATCACAGCGATAACCTGTCCGGTCAGGCTGATACGCTGCTCTCATTCGGCTTAGCTCATCGGGGCAACGGGAACCTGGGGGAGGCTACCTCCGCGTTCGAGCAGGCCCTCAAGCTCTATCGACAACAGCAACAACCGCTAGGTGAGGCCGACACCCATTATGAACGTGGTGGGCTTCTCTTCCTCCAGGCAAACCTGGATGCAGCACATACCGAGTTCACCAGAGCCATTGCCCTCATCGAACAAGTCATGCATACCTTGAGCACTCCAGAGCAATGGCGCATGTTCCTGCACCAGTACACTGAACTCTACGCCCAGACTGCCATCGTCTATGTATACCAGAACCAGGATCAGCAAGGCCGTAGTCTGCTGCAATCCTTCACTCAAATCGTCGGACCCAGCGACATAGGCCAACACATTCAAGACTACGAAAACACCATTCCCACCACCGGTGAGGATTTGACAGAGAACGAGATACGCATCAACAAAGACCTGGTCAAACGCCTGGGCCAACTCCGAAAATCATTAAAATAGTGGGGTTGCCATAAAAGCTCAAAGAGCTTATCTGCCGCGCCGTAAAAGCTTCGGCTTCAGTCGGAGGGAGATGAGGCGCGTTCCTTAAATTTGAGACAAAGGAGATAGGTATCCTCTTGCTAGAGTGCTACAGCGGTGGTAGAATAGTGCCAGGAATAAGGAGCAGGAAACCCGTATCACGATTAGCTTCCTTCAAGGGGAAGTCGTCCATGCAGCACTGGTGTATCTGGCCCAGAAACGCAGAGATGAACCGAAACATGGCTGAGCCTGGCCCCACACAACCACCGAAGAAGGGAGCACGTTCACCAAAGAACCCGGATCTGCGGTACAATACGCTTACCTATCGAAGCCTGCGGCTTTAGCCGTGGGGTGTTTCACATCTGGCAGAGCTATATCATCATCGAGAGGACTTTTTTTATGGATATGCGGTTCCTACGTGGTAATCCACAAGCACCAAAAGGACACGCCATCTTTATTGCACGCAGTACCTATGATCCTGCTACCGTCTTTTGCACTTATTGCATCGTGCCACCCATACCTTTATCGCTGGCAAAGTACTTCCCAGCTTTCCTCACTGCGCAAATGTCGCCAGAAGACCTGCAAGAAGCGGCCAACGTCAGCGTGGTACCCATCCCGCCCATGCTGGAAGAGGGTACCAGCTTCGAGCGCATACAAACACTAGCCGAGCGTCGCGATGATGACATCTGTGACCTTAAGACCTGCTCATCCAGACGATGACCGACCGGCAACGATTAACCGAGCTAAGCAAGCTGATCGGTATGGCGCGTTATGCCTCAGAAGGCCATGATACCGGCCTCTTGCAAGAGACGCAACAGAAGATGCAGCGCATCGTTAAACGCATGCCGGAGAAATACCGGGGGCAGGAGTTGATTTCTGCCGCGATGGACCCCAGTGAGCGCGGTGCTAGACTGGCCAAACTCTATTTAGAGCGTGGCATCAAACTCTTCGACGAAGAATATGCCGATATTCCACGCATAGAGCGAGCTATTCGCGAACTACAATAACAGAAGTAACACCCAGCCTTACACCGGGTGAGGAGAGAGGATATATGCCAACCATTGGTATGGAAATCGATATTTCAAGCCTTCTTGAAGCCGCAACAACCGGCGATAGCAACCAGATCATCCACGCTGCCCAGCCACTCCTCGAGCGCGGCGCACCAGCTGCCGAACTGCTTGGGCGTGTTGGCATGATCACTGCTCATGGTGATAACGAAGGACATGCTATCCTGACCCTCGACGCCGCTGCCGCCCTCAGTCGCTGGGTCTCTGCCCTGCCGCCTCTGGCTGATCAGAACCCTGAAAGCCACACACGAGAGCTACCACTTCTCGTCCAGGCCTTCACTGCCACTACTTCTGCCACACGCGCAGGTCAGATGGCAGATAAGATATATCCCGAACCATTCTTCCCCAGCCAGCTTCCAGAAGGAAAAACGGTCAGCGAATACATGCATAATGCCGTCTACAACAACGACGTCACCATGGCCGAGCGACTTTTATTTGGCCTTTACGGAACCGGGGCCGACTATCGCACTATGGAAGTGCGAACCTACGATGGTATTTCTACCACCTTCCAGAACTGTCCGTGGCTTCCAGTTGCTTGATGCCGTCGAATGGGGAGATCATTCTCCCCATATTCTGCACTGGATCGCTCCCCATTTACCCTTGCACACCGAAGAACCAGCCTGGATTCACGATGTGCGTACTTTCAATGACAATCCTGCTCACAGCCTGGAAAGCCTGCGTACTCGCCTGGCTGCACCTCAAGAAGAGAACGCTTTGCCGCTCCGCCGCCTCATTATGAGCGATGCGAATACTACTCAGATCTGCCAGGGTGTCTATGATGCCCTCATCAAAGGTGGAGCCTCGCCGCGTGGGGTTGGCTCCGTCATCGCACTCACTGCCGCCGAATTGATGCAAATGGTCGGCGATGGCGACCGTGACGCCTTTGTACAGGCCGCTCACGGCCTTCTGTTCTCAGCTGCCGTTCGGCTTGTCTACACGCAGGTTCAAGATATAGACGCCCTGCCCTTGTTGTTCACATCTGCGGCCTACATCAACGCATTGCAAAAATCGCTGCAGCAAGCCACAGCCAGTACACCCCAGACGACCACCCTTACAGGAGCTATCGGTGGTGGCCTCATCGCCTCATCACTGCTGGACAACCTTTACACACAACTAGACGCGCAAGATCTGAGCGGAGCAACAGCTACCGCCCAGCGCTATCTCCGCCTTGGCAATGAGAGCCGTGCGCTCTTCGCCATCATCGCCCTGATTGCTGCTCAGGCCAACGCTGTCGCCGATCAAGGTCACACTTTACAAATCGTCCAAGCAGCTGGGGAAGAACTCATGGCATGGCCTCATGCCTTCGCCAACATCAACACCCAACCCTTCCTACAGGTCGCCTTGCGAGCTGCTGCCTTCGCTAAACGGAATACCATAGTGAATACTCTGTAATCATTAACTTGGGGTGCAGCTTACATATGCAGCATAATAAACATAGAATCACCAAGCTATTATCCATCTTTCTCTGTCTACTGGCACTCTTGCTCGTTGGCTGTGATCTGAATGGAGGCAACCTACAACCAAAAAAACTCGGCAAAGCACCAGCGAACAAACAGATTTACACCGTCCCACAAGTCGGCATCTCAGATATCGCAACCCTTGATCCCGCCCTCGTCCTTGCCACTGATCAACCTTCGATGAATGCCGTTCAAATGCTGTACACCGGCTTAGTCCAGCTTAATGACAAGCTCCAAGTAGAACCTCAACTCGCCTCATCCTGGGATGTCTCTTCCGATGGTCTGGCCTATACCTTCCACCTGCGTCACAACCTTAAATTTAGTGATGGCATGCCATTGACGTCAACAGACGTGGCTTATAGCATCGACCGCGCCCTGCAACCCACTACCAAATCGCCTGTCGCTCCAATCTACCTATCCTTAATCAAGGATTCAGATAAACTCCTTGCCGGTTTTATCCCCACCTTTACGCTCATCAATGATAGCCTGCTTACACCCGATCAAAATACGCTGATCATTCTTATCAAAAAGAAGGCTCCCTACTTCCTGGATATGCTCACGTATCCCTGTTCCTACGTTGTCGAAAAGAAGCTGATCGATACTTATAAAACCAGCTTCACGGATCATTTGACCGCGGGTGGCTCCTCTGGTCCTTTCAAGGTCGCTCAATACACGCACGGGCAAGAAATCGACTTCGTTCCCAATTCCCACTACTATGGTCCTCACCCCCAGTTAAGTAAAGTCATTTTTCCTCTCTATTCCCAGAGCGATGCTGCCTACCATGCCTATCAAGTTGGGCAGGCCGATACCACCGGTGTACCTGTCTCCACGTTCACCAGCGATAAAAAGCGCAAAGATTTTGTGCAGGTTCCCCAGTTGTGGATCAACTACTACACCATGAACTACCGCACACCTCCCTTCGACAACATTCATATTCGTCAGGCTTTTGCGCTCGCTATTGATAAAACAGCCATTGCCAGCACTATCTGGAAGGGAACCGTCATACCCACCAACCACATCGTGCCACAGGGTATGCCCGGCTATAATGCCGACCTCACCGGACCAGATGGCACCCAGAACCTCAAAGGGAACTCCTCGCTAGCAAAAACCTTATTACAAAAGGGTATGCAGGAAGAGCATTGGACAAACATCTCACAGATACCGCCCATCAAACTGACATATGCCACAGGCAACAGCAACCTTGATCAGGAAGTGACGGCCATGATCCAGATGTGGCAAAAAGTCTTAGGTATCACCGTCAAGTCTGATCCTGTTGACTACAATACTCTCTTGACTCAAGTTACACTTGCCACCGGCAACTCGGCAGGCTTACAATTCTGGGGCCTCACCTGGGTCGCCGAATATCCTGATCAACAGGACTGGCTCACTCGCCAATTCGATAGAGGTGTCCCCAACAACAACATGAACTATGGGCAAAATACCAGTTCAGACGTTGCCCAGCAACAAAATGTCCAGCAACAGCTGGAAGCTGCCGACCAGAATACCAACGCCGCGGCTCGTGTACAAGCGTATCAGCAGGCCGAACAACAGCTAGTCAACGACGTGGCATGGCTACCCATGGATCAAGAAACGCTCGCCTTCCTGCGCAAACCCACCGTCATTGGCATCGTCGATAACGCCGATGGCGTCATCCCCCCCAATGACTGGGCCAATGTCTACATTGGACAATACCAGTAATTATTCTTCTTTTGTAAAGGAGGCACCACATATGAGCCGTAGCAAGCAGTTCACTCCAAAGTTCCTGGCTACTCTTTTTTGCCTCATAGGCATACTTCTCACTTCCTGCACTTCTTTTTCCCCCCTCTCTACTCCTAAACCGACAAAGGCACCTCTTGCCCAACAGGTCTATCGCGCAACCATTCCATTTACGGATATTCCCACCCTTGACCCAGGCGAGGCATCAGATACCATATCTACTAATACCATTAGCATGATTTTCACTGGACTGGTTCAATTGGACGACAACCTCAATGTACAACCACAGATGGCACAATCTTATCAGGCGTCACCCAACGGCCTGACTTACACATTCCATCTAAAAACCAGCTTGCACTTTAGTGATGGGATGCCGCTCACCTCGCAGGATGTGGCCTACAGCACTGATCGTGCATTGTCACCATCGGTCGCTAAGCACTCTGGCGTATCATCGACCTATCTGGGATTACTTCAGGGTGCCGCAGTTCGCACAAACGGTACAATTCCTACCCTCATCAACAACAGTATCCTAACCCCGGATGACAATACTGTCATCCTCAAACTAAGCAAGCCTGCTCGTTACTTCCTCTCTGCTCTAGCATATCCAACTTCCTACGTAGTTGAGAAAAGCGTGATCGACAAGTGGGGACCAAATTGGACCGACCACCTTGCGGACAATGGTGGCAAGGGTGGAGATGGCCCTTTCAAAGTAAAAAGTTACAATCATGGCAAAAGCCTTGTGCTGGTACCAAACCCTCGCTACTATGATCACCAACCTCAATTACAGGAGGTTGACCAGAGCTTCTATCCGTCTCCTCAAACCAATTACATAGCCTATCAGGCTGGTCAGGCCGATGTCACAGCAATCCCTTTAACTCAGTATCCTCAAGCCAGACACAGCAAGGAGTTCAGCCAGAATAATGAACTGGCTATCGAATACATCGCCATGAACTATCTGGTCAAACCATTCGATAACATCAAGATCCGTCAGGCGTTTGAGCTGGCTCTCAATAAGGCTGCCATCGTCAAAGATATCTGGAAAGGCACCTTCACTCCCACTTGCCACATTGTACCAAGCGGCATACACGACTATAAACCCCATCTTCAGTGTCCGGCGAATGCACCAGACTCTGGAGATAAAGTGATGGCGAAACAGCTACTCAATGAGGGCCTTCACGAAGAGGGACTAACTCTGGCAACACTACCACCTCTCACCATAACCTATGCCAACGGTTTGCTAGATCTCCAAAACGAAGTTACTACCGAACAGCAGATGTGGCAGGATGTCCTGGGCGTAACCGTTAAAGCGCAGACTCTGGCTTATCCTTCATTGTTCATGGCCATCAGTAACAGCGTTAAGAATACCCATGGCTTACAAATGTGGGTAGCCAGTTGGAGTGCTGACTACCCCGATCCGCAGGACTGGCTGACCTTGCAGTTCGGCCATGATCAACCCTATAACGCCGTTAACTACGGGAATAATACTTCCAGTAGTCGAGAGCAGCAGAAACAGACGCAGGGAGTAATGGACGCGGCTGATGTCATCAGCCACACAGCTGCCCGTTTTCAGGCATACTCTCAGATAGAGCAGCAGTTGATCAATGATGTTGCCTGGTTACCACTCTACCAAAGGTCAGGATTTCGCCTACGCAAGTCATATGTCATTGGCTTTCCCAAAATTTCTGGCATGGTACCACCAGATGATTGGGCCAACATCTACATCGCGATTCACTAATTCCTTATTATTGCGCGTTATCTTGTATGAGATTCCAACATAAAACAGGTGTAGTCTTCCCGTTCTCGTCCAGATATTTTCATCAGTTCGTAAGGAGAATCCTTGCATGAGTAGTAAGAAATTCACGACCCGGCTTTTGCCAACTCTTCTAGCCTTAATGGCTATGCTCCTCGCCGCTTGTGGCGGCGGTGGCACCGGCCCTACAGGAGGAAATGGTACACCTACTGCCGCACCTGCATCTCAGCAGATACTACGTACTTACGGCTTTGATGCCCCAGTGACCGACATCTCAACATTCGATCCCGGTCAGGTACAAGATGCCCCCTCTGCTGAAGCCATTCAGATGGTCTTTACCGGCCTTGTGCAGTTTGATAACAATCTGAAAATACAGCCACAGCTTGCCAAGTCCTATGACGTCTCCTCCAATGGCCTGACCTACACGTTTCATCTCAGGGACAACTTGAAATTTAGCGATGGGGCTACCCTCACTTCAAAAGACGTCATCTACAGTATTGACCGTGCCCTATCACCAAAGATTTCCAGCCTATCAGGCGTCTCCCTCACCTACCTTGGCCTAATCAAGGACGCCGACGCTCGCACAAAGAACAAGGTCGCCACCCTCATTAACGATAGCCTCATGGCACCGGACGATAAGACAGTAGTTATCAAATTGAACAAGTCAACGGCCTACTTCCTGGGCGCACTGGCCTACCCCACCTCCTACGTAGTGGAGAAGAGCCTGATCGATAAATACGACCTGAAATGGACCGACCACCTGGCTGAGGGTGGTGGTGATGGCCCCTTTAAGGTGAAAGTGTACGACCATACAGTTGGCATCAAACTCGTTCCCAACCCCAACTACTACGGCCCCAAGCCTCAATTGCAGGAGCTTGACTACAACTTCTACAAGGATATCGCCACCACCTATCAGGCTTACCAGGCCAATCAGATTGATATGACGCTCATCCCCACTGCCGAACGCGACCGCGCCAAGACCAGTAAAGAGTACAGTCAACATCCTGAGCTGGTCATCGACTACATCGGGATGAACTACCTGGCGAAGCCGTTCGATAACGTGAATATTCGCCAGGCGTTCGAACTGGCTATTAACAAAGATGCCGTTCTCCAGGCTGTGTATAAAGGTACACGTACACCTACCTGTCATATTGTTCCTAAAGGTCAATACGGCTACGCCCCCAATCTCACATGCCCACAAGGCGCCCCTACTAAAGGTGACGCCACCAAGGCAAAGCAATTGCTCCAGATGGGCTTGCAGCAAGAGGGTCTCAGTAGTGTTTCACAACTTCCACCCATTAAGATTACGTATCAATCTAACTCAGTCAATGCTTCTAATGAAGCCACCACGTTGCGACAGGAGTGGCAGCAAGTTCTAGCTATTAATGTTGGCACGCAAACTCTGGACTTCACACCTTTGATCAACGCCGAAACAGCCACGCTTGGCAAGACTCCGGCTCAGGGAGGATTACAGATGTGGTTAGCAGCCTGGATCGCCGACTATCCTGATCCCCAGGACTGGTTAACCTTGCAGTTCGGTGATGGTCAACCCTACAACGAGTTTAACTATGGTAACAACAGTGGGCCTACGGCCTCTAACCAGCAAGCTGTGCAAAAGCAACTTGATGCAGCTGACGTCATGACCGATCAAACTGCTCGCGCCGCTGCCTACAACCAATTGGAGCAGAAGCTCGTCAACGATGTCGCCTGGTTGCCCATGGACCAAAGGTTAGCAACTCAGCTGACCAAGTCCTATGTGATTGGCCTTCCCCAGAACGCCCTGGACCTCGTTGCACCTGACAGTTGGAAAGACATTTATATTGCTACACACTAAGTACAGGTCGTCAGTCATCTACGCTTCAAAGATAGACACAACCTTTTTTGAAGCGTAATTGCCGACTTGAGCGACGGTGACTCAGTCGTCATCGTTCCTCTTCTCTTGAGTATCTCTCAAGAGCATATTCTGCCAACCAATAAAGATGCTTGACATCATAGGGAGTAAGGGGCATAGAATGGTTCAATTTTTAATTAAAAGATTCATCGGCCTCATCTTCGTGGTCTTCGGTGTAACCTTCATCACCTTCATTATGGGATATATTGCCCCAGGTGATCCAATCACCCAACTCTTAGGCCAGCACTACACGCGTGAAGCCTATCTAGCACTTAAACATTCGTATGGGCTGGACCTTCCCTGGTACCAACAGTACTACAACTTCGTTACCGGTATGCTTCACCTCGATTTTGGCCGCTCTTTTGAGTATAAAGACCGCGAAGTCTGGGATATCCTTAAAGAAGGGTTGCCAATCTCAGCCGAGTTAGGTCTCTGGGCACTATTATTACAGATACTAATTGGTGTCCCTTTAGGCATTATCTCAGCAACCAGGGCCAACACCTGGATCGACACCACCAATATGACGGTTATACTGATAATCTACGCCGTTCCCGTATTTGTCCTTGCAGTTTTTATTCAGGTTATCGTCGTACAGATAGACCAACATACAGGTATAAACTGGCCAGTAGCAAACTGGGGGACACCTTGGCGGTACACATGGTCAGATATACAGTTCAAACTTCTGCCTATACTTGTCTATGCAGGTACTGGCCTGGCGTATTTTGCTCGTCTGACTCGCACTACTATGCTGGAAGTCCTGCGGCAAGACTATGTCCGTACTGCTCGTGCAAAAGGGATGCTGGAACAAGTAGTCATCTACCGCCATGCATTACGTAACGCATTGATCCCGCTGGTTACTGTCATTGGCCTTCTCCTCGGCTTCCTGGTTACTGGTGCGTTTTTTATTGAACATATCTTTAACATCCCTGGCATCGCTGAAATCACCCTTACTTCTGTCACCTACCGCGACTATCCTGTCATTCAAGCAACCACAGTCGTACTGGCAGTGGCTGTCGTCTTAGGGAACTTACTGGCTGATATCCTTTACACTGTAGTTGATCCACGCATCAAAGCTTCATAGGAGGCAAATATCAGATGGATACAAAAGATACGAACTCAGAGCTATCCTCACCAGATGTTATGCTTCCTAACACTGGCATCGTTTCTCTGGAGCCAGAATTAGCAGACATTACAAGCGATGCATCAGGCATCCCCCTTCCACCTGAAAAAGAGGAGCAGAAATCACCAACACCTCTGCAAGACTCCCTACGACGATTACGCCGCGATACTCGTGCCATGGTCAGCCTAGGCGTCATCTTGCTCTTCGTAGTCGTTGCTCTCATTGGCCCTCCTATTTACCTGCATATTGGTGGCACCTATCAAAGTGATCTTAATGGAGCTATAGGTCCAGACCAGTATCATTCCTATTATCATGAGGAACTGTCTCGACAGGATGAATTACCATCAGCCCAATATTGGCTCGGCACAGATAGCCTGGGCCGCGACATGCTGGCACGCCTCATGCAAGGTATGCTTATCTCACTGGTCGTAGCCGTCCTTGTTGAAGTATTAGATATCATACTCGGCATCCTGGTTGGCGTCCTCGCTGGTTTCTATGGTGGATGGATCGACCAGTTTCTGGCACGTTTCACCGACATCATGTTTGCCTTCCCCGGCCTGCTTTTCATCATTCTACTCACCGGTATTTTTGGCGGCTGGGCCGACGACAATCTGAGTAGAATTCCAGTGATTGGGGCCAATGGCAATGCCCGCTTGCTTCTTGTCGCGTTCGCACTTGCCTTCACCACCTGGCCTTTCATGGCGCGTTATGTACGTGGACAGGCTCTGCAACTCAAGGAGCAACAATTCATTGAAGCAGCCAGAACCTCAGGCACCAGCAACACTCGTATTATTCTGCGCCATATTGTGCCAAACCTCTTCAGTATTGTCGTAGTCGTTGCCACGCTCGATATCTCTTCTACGATCATCAATGAAGCAGGTATTAGCTTGCTTGGCCTCGGCGTACAACCACCCGGCTCCAGCATCGGCCTAATGATCTCTTCAGGTATTGATTATATCGATACCCATCCCTGGGAGGTCTTGGTTCCATGCGTGGTACTCGTCATCATCGTCCTTGCCTTCTCCTTCCTGGGCGACGGCTTGCGCGATGCTTTTGATCCCCGATCAAAAGATTAGTAAGTGGAGTAATAAGCATGGCAGAGAATCTGCTTGAAGTAAACAATCTCAAGACCTACTTTTTCACACGCAGCGGGCTAGTGAAAGCAGTTGATGATGTCTCCTTCACGATGAAGTCAGGTCAAACGCTAGGAGTAGTGGGAGAAAGCGGATGTGGGAAGAGCGTCACCGCGCTCTCGGTCATGCGCCTGATCGCCAACCCTCCTGGCAAAATTGTTGATGGCGAAATCAACTTTAATGGTGAGAATATTCTCACCAAAAACCAGGAAGAACTCACCGACTTGCGTGGCAGCAAAATTTCGATGATCTTCCAGGACCCCATGACCTCCTTGAATCCCGTATTCACTATTGGCTATCAAATCGCCGAAATATCCCCACGAGTTCAGTGGCGGCATGCGCCAACGTGTGATGATTGCTATTGCCCTGTCTTGTAACCCTCAATTGCTTATTGCGGATGAGCCAACAACGGCACTGGACGTTACCATTCAAGCACAGGTTCTTGAATTGATAAATGGCCTCTCCAGAGAATTCGGTACCGCTGTCATGTTAATTACCCACGATCTAGGTGTAGTTGCTGGCACATGTCAGTATGTCAACGTCATGTATGCCGGGCATATCGTCGAATCTGCCCCAGTTAAGCAGATTTTTGCAACCCCTGCTCATCCCTACACAGTTGGATTATTGAAATCCATTCCGCGCCTGGATGAGAGCCGTGATATCCGGTTGACTTCTATTGCTGGACAGCCGCCTGACCTCTCGAAAGAAATCGTTGGTTGCCCCTACGTTTCACGTTGTCCCAAAGTGCAGAGCCGTTGTCGCCAGGAACGCCCAGAGTTGATGCCTGTTGGTCGTGGCACGCAGGTCGCGGCTTGCTTCTATCCAGACTAGAGGAATTGTATTATGCAAGATATAGCAACAACAGCTACAACGGGGACAACCCTGGTGGATGTCAAAGGCTTAAAAGTTCATTTCCCGATTAAAGGAGGGCTGCTCGGTCGTACCGTCGCCCATGTGAAAGCGGTCGATGGAGTTGATCTCTTCATTCGCCGTGGCGAAACGCTAGGTCTGGTGGGTGAAAGCGGCTGTGGGAAATCAACCACAGGCCGTGCCATTCTCCAATTGATTAAACCAACGGCAGGCACTGTCAGCTTTGAAGGAACCGATTTAACCAAACTCGCCCCAGCCCAGATACGCCGCAAGCGAGCCCAGATGCAGATGATCTTCCAGGATCCTTTCGCCTCTCTTGACCCTCGCTATACCATCGGTCAAATCATTGCTGAACCACTAGAAAATTTCAAGCGAGGCAACAACAAGGAAATTCAGGATGAAGTCAAACGCTTGCTACAGGTAGTCGGACTCAATCCTTACTACATCAACCGCTTCCCCCATGAGTTTAGTGGTGGTCAGCGTCAGCGTATTGGTATCGCTCGCGCTCTAGCCTTGCGTCCTTCACTCGTTGTGGCCGATGAACCGGTCTCTGCCTTGGACGTTTCCATTCAAGCCCAGGTTATCAACCTGTTACAGGATTTACAGGGACAGTTTGGCCTGACGTATCTGTTCGTGGCACATAATCTCTCTGTAGTGAAACACATCAGCGACCGTGTAGCGGTCATGTATCTGGGCCGCATCGTCGAACTGGCCAAGAGTGAGGATTTGTATAAGATGCCCTTGCATCCCTATACCCAGGCTCTCCTCTCCGCCATTCCCGTTCCCGATCCAGAGGTTGAGGCACGGCGCAAACGCATCATCCTTGAAGGCGATGTTCCCAGCCCGGTCAATCCACCTAGCGGTTGTAACTTCCACCCACGTTGCTGGAAGGCCCAACAGGTCTGCCATGAGATCATCCCTCCTCTGGAAGCCAAACAACCCAATCACTATGCAGCCTGCCACTTCCCAGGCGAGTAGATCTAATCAGGCTCCTGCTCGTGTGGTTCAATACGCTTTATGCGGGACAGCAAGCGAATTCGCGCCATGAGATGACGTGGATCAAAGGGCTTCACTACATAGTCATCAGCACCGGCATCGAAGCCAGCAACCTTATCTTGGAAGGTTGTGAGGGAGGTGAGCAACATGATCGGCAAATGGCGCAACGCCACAGATGTACGAATAGCGCGGCATAGTTCTAGTCCACTCTCGTGCCCCAACAGCACCTCACAAATCAGCACATCAGGGACTTGCGTCTCAAGATAATGACGAGCTTGCTCTACTGACGTCGCATACTGCACAGTGAAACTATTCCCTAACGCCTGCTGTATTTTTTCTCGTCCATTCGGATCGCTGTCTACAAAGAGAATGTGTAGTCGGCGTAATGGTTGTGATTCGCGCACGGTTCTCTGTATACCCGGTGGAGCAAACTCCGTCATTGGAGTGCAACCCTCTCACTAGAGCCATTTCTCTGTAAGAAAGAAAGTATAGTACAGAGACAATGGCCGCGTACCGTACTATACTTGTTCTCGCTCTGCCTGAGTCTGTACTAAGTAGTCCATGCGTTGCTGACGCTCAGTCGGTGTCAGACGAAGTACACGTTCAATCGTGGCATTCAGCGCACTTGGTTTAAAAGGTTTCGTCATGTACTCATCAACACCTGAGAGTAAACCTGTCATCTGATCCTCATCCCGTGTCATCGCACTGAGGATGATCAAGGGCGTGTTAGCAGTACGTGCATCGCCACGCAAACAGCGTACCAGCTGGTAGCCATCCATGCGTGGCATCTTCACGTCAATAATGACGCAATCAGGCCGTTCCGTATAGATACGTTCTAAACCCTGTACCCCATCATATGCCACGACAACCTCATATGACCCTTGCAGGTTTACGGCGTATTTAATTAATTCCACAATCGTTGGATTGTCGTCGATAACCAATACTTTCTTCATTGCGTTCCCGATCACTTATTGGCTGCCTGGCACAATGTACTGGTCTCGTTTTGTTACCACGTTTTCTGCATTGTAACACAGTTACACGCCACTGCCAACTCATACACGATTCATTACCGTTCTTAGCAAGAGAAATGTTCTCTTTTATCTTATCGGAATACTCTTCCTATTTCTATAGTACTGACCTTTCCTATCATCCTCTACTTCCTCGATATGCTACAATAAACGAGCAAGGCATCTATCTATTATTGTGAGTCACAACAGGAGAACACACGCCATGGGCGTACTGGATCGCTATTCACGTCAAACATTGTTTGGACCAATTGGTAAGGAAGGGCAAGAACGGCTGCGAACTGCCACGGTTACTATCATTGGCTGTGGTGCACTAGGCACCGTACTGGCAAATAATCTCTGCCGCGCCGGTGTGGGTCACCTAACCATCGCCGACCGCGATTACATCGAACTCAACAACTTGCAACGGCAAATCCTCTTTGACGAAGATGATATTGCACGTCGGCTTCCCAAGGCTATTGCCGCTGCCGAAAAGCTGCGTCGCATCAATAGCGATACTATCATCGAACCGCTCGTCGAAGACATTAATGCCGACGGTATCGAAGTACTGGTGCAAGAGAGTGACCTTGTCCTGGATGCCACCGATAACTTCGAGACTCGCTATCTTCTCAACGACGTATGCATCAAATACGAGCGTCCGTGGATTTATAGCGGCGTGATTGCCTCCTACGGCGTCACCATGAACATTGTTCCTGGCGATACTCCCTGTCTACGCTGCGTCTTCCCCGACATGCCGCTCCCTGGCACAACACCGACCTGCGATACTGCTGGTGTGCTTAACGGCATCGTCGGCGTCATTACCGGCGTCGCCTCAACCGAAGCTCTCAAACTACTGCTGCACAGCAAGAAATTCAGCCGCGCTTTATTCTCGATGGATGTCTGGGAAAATATCAGCGAACGCATTGAGTTGCCACGCCAGCCCGACTGTCCCGCCTGCGGCCGCCACGACTACGAATTTCTGGACGCCTTAAGTGGCTCTAGCAGTACCAGCCTTTGTGGACGAAACGCCGTCCAGGTGCGCCCCGTCCAACGGAGTATCAAGCTCAATTTGCCCGATCTAGCCGAACGGTTGCGTCCGGTTGGAGAAGTAAGTTATAATGATTTCCTGCTACGTTTCAACGTCGATTCTTATGAATTAACTGTTTTTCCTGATGCGCGTGCGATCATCAAAGGCACAGACGATCAGCAAGTCGCACGCTCTGTCTATTCTCGATATATTGGATTGTGAGGGATGTTCCTTATGAATGAACATATTCTGGTCTGCGTAGCTTGGCCCTATGCCAAAAGCTCTACGCATGTTGGACAGGTTGTCGGAGCCTATTTACCGGCTGATACCTTCGCCCGCTATCATCGACTTGCTGGCAACCACGTACTCATGGTCTCCGGCAGTGACGAACATGGCACACCCATTCTCGTTGATGCCGAACGTGAAGGCATCACCCCACGCGAATTTGTGACACGCTATCACCAACAAATTTGCGAAATCTGGGAGAGGCTGGGCATGTCCTGGGATTTGTATACGGAAACAGGCACCGAAAATCATTATCGTATCACGCAAGATTTCTTTTTAACGCTCTACGATAAAGGCTATATCTTTAAGGATAGGATGGAGTCGCCCTATTGCCCGACCGATCGCCGTTTCTTGCCCGACCGCTATGTCGAAGGCACCTGCCCTCATTGCGGCTATACCTCAGCCCGTGGCGACCAGTGCGACAACTGTGGTCGCGTCCTCGATCCGGTCGATCTGATCAACCCCCGTTGTCGCCTTTGTGGCAGCAAAGAGAGTAAGCTGGAGATTCGCCCGACCGAACACTTCTTCCTCGATTTGCCCAAACTACAGGAACCGTTGCTTGCCTGGCTCTCCGTGGAAAAAGATCACTGGCGTCCTAACGTCCTGGCCTTCACCATGAACTGGCTCAAAGAGGGGTTGCGGCCTCGCGCCATCACCCGCGACCTGGACTGGGGTGTACCTATCCCCTTGGAAGGCTACGAAGATAAGCGTATCTATGTCTGGTTTGACGCGGTCATCGGCTACCTGTCTGCGAGCGTAGAATGGGCCAACCGGCAAGGAACGCCCGAAGCCTGGAAAACCTGGTGGGTTCCCGAACAGGCCACACCTCCCGTCAAACCCTACTACTTTATTGGCAAGGACAACATTCCCTTCCATACCATCATCTGGCCTGCCATGCTTATCGGCTACGGCAACCGCAACTTGCCCTATGACGTACCGGCCAACGAATTTATGACCATGAGCGGTGCCAAAGCCTCCAGCAGTCGCGGCAACGTCATCTGGACACGTGACGTCCTCGACAAATACGGAGCTGACACCTTGCGCTATTACCTCTCGGTCACCGCCCCTGAAGGACGCGACACCGATTTCACCTATGACGAATTGATTCGCCGCAACAATGACGAACTGGTCGCCACTTATGGCAACGCCGTCCATCGCACTCTCTCCTTCTTGCAGAGCAAATTTGATGGCGTCGTACCCCAACCACAGCCCTTGCGTGAAGCTGACCGCGAGATACTGGCTGAGCTCGAGGGAGGGTTCTCCGTCGTAGGCCATAGCATCGCCAACTGCCACTTCAAAGAGGGTATCAACGCTGCTATGGCCGTGGCACGCGCCGCCAACCGTTACCTGGACGAAGAGGCCCCCTGGAAACAGATCAAAACTGATCGCGAGGCTGCTGGCACAACCATCTACGTCATGTTGCAAGTCCTCAGTGGCCTGCACATCCTCTTCAGCCCTTACCTGCCCTTCTCCTCCCAGAAGCTGCACAGCTACCTGGGCTTTGAAGGCGAAGTCAGTGCAGGCAGATGGCGCACGCCGCAGGTTCCTGCCGGTATTAAATTACCTCTGCCTACACCGTTGTTCCCTAAACTAGAAGAGATGGCAGCGGTATAGCTTAGCTTAAGCACCAGGCAACAACTTCTTCCCCATAAAGATAGCTACCTCATGCTCGACGGGGCCAGGAGGATAGAAATGTTGATTGATACTCCAAATCTCAAGGCCATTGCGCAGGTAGAACTGGATCGCGGGATAATTGACGTTCTGTGTTTCGAGTACAATGGCCCAGCAGACTTGTCTACGCGCCCAATCGGCAGCGCAACTCAGGAGCAATGAGCCGATACCGTAGCGACGAAATTGGTGACCAACAATGAGGCTTTCAATATGTACCACGGACCGCCACTCTTCAACATTGAGCAAGATACCACCGGCTACCTCACCATTGGCAAGGGCGATGTAGCCACCCTGACTGTTACGCAGCTTTTCTTCCACCTCGGCTAACGTGCCCTCAAACTCACCGTATTCTTTATACAAAGGGGGATCAACCAGCGTTTCGAGCAGTTCAAAGGCCAGAATAGGATCGTTTGAGGCGACAGTACCCACACCTGTATGGTGCATCATGTGATCCTGAACACGCAACGTGTAAATACGATCGGTTTCAAAACTGTAATCCAGGGCATGTAGAACTGGTGCGTCGCTTAGCTGAATAGCACGCACTTCAATGTGGGGCGATTCTTCAACCATAGGATACACCCGATTCACTTTTCTACTTTATTTAGGAAAAAGTATATCCGGTTGCCTGTGCGCCCAGGCAGGCAGCACCAACAACACCGGAGAAGTCTCCTAGTTTGGCGCGTAGAATCTTTGTCTTCTGGGCTGCTGAGCTTAGAGCAACGTGACGCGCACGGTTTACCGCCCGATCAAAGAGCAGTCCCACAGCCTCAATAACGCCGCCGCCGAGAATAATCGCTTCGGGGTTGTAGAAGTTCATCACCGATCCTAGACCATAACCCAGATAATCGGCGGCCTCAATGAGAATTTCGGTCACTAATGGATCATTCTGTGAGAGAGCACGAGCCAGGAGACCTGAACGAATGACAGTCTCCCCCTGTTTGAGCTGGAAAGCAGCATCTTCAGCTAGGACTGATGAGCGACCATGGTGAATTTCAGCCATAATCGCTTTGGTAATCGCAGTACGCGAGGCATACGCTTCCAGGCAGCCCCGGTTGCCACAGCCACAGACACGCCCACCAGCATCGATGACTATATGCCCAACCTCACCTGCTGTACCTGTCAAACCCGTATACAATTTGCCGTTCTGCACAATACCCGAACCAATGCCCGTTCCGACAAAGATACAGACAAAATTGTTGTAGCCCTGTCCTGCCCCACGCAAATATTCTCCCAACGCGGCCACCTCAACATCGTTGCCGACGGCCACGGACTTGCCAAATTGCTTACCGAGAATATCACCCAGTCGCATATCCTTCACCCCCAAATTGGGAGCATCTAGCACAACACCTGCCCGGCGATCGATCTGCCCTGCTGCCCCAACCCCAACGGCTATCAGTGGATCACTACTGGGAAGGTTTGCAGAATCCAACGCAGCCTGAGCTAGCTCAATGGTGCGCTGGGACACAAATTCCTGACCTTTCTCTGCACGAGTCCGTTTGCGCACCGAAGATACTAAGTCTCCGGTTGTTATGTCAACCACGGCAGCAAGAGTCTTGGTTCCCCCCAGGTCAATACCTAGGGCATAAGCTTTCTGTTTTGGCATAGCTTCCTCACTTTTTCTGAATCTGAAATGGTAGGCTCAAGCCTGGCTGCACGTCCAGATCAAGACGACTGGTTTCGCCCTGACACAGGTGAAAAAAAGCTGCACTGGCGATCATGGCGGCATTATCCGTACAAAATTCGATAGGGGGATAGCTGAGACAGATGCGCTGAGGCAGCAATTCTTGTTCAAGACGTGTACGCAAGCTGAGGTTAGCTGCAACGCCACCAGCTAAGACTACCTGCTTGACGTGATACTCCTGGGCTGCCATGCATGTCTTCACCGCCAGTACATCGACAATGGCCTCCTGAAAGCTGGAAGCCAATAGAGCTACGTTCGTCATACCCTTCTGTGCCGCCTGTACCCCCATACGGGTATACTGGCTGACCTGCTTGCCGCCGCTACCTTGTTGCTGAGCTGTCGCACCTTCTGCCAAATGCAGCATAGCTGTCTTTAAGCCGCTAAAGCTGAAATCATAGGTGCCACGCAGCCACGCACGAGGTAAACGATAGGCAGAACGGGCCAGTGTCATCAATTTCTTCTGTTGCTGTAACTCTTCCTCCGCACGCTGAGCTGCCCGTTGAATAGCTGGTCCACCAGGATAGCCCAGTCCTAGAATACGCGCTACTTTATCAAAGGCTTCGCCAGCTGCGTCATCGCGGGTACGTCCGAGCAGTTCGTATTGCCCATGACCACGCACCAGCACGAGTTCACTATGCGCCCCAGAGATGACCAGACAGATCAAGGGGAAAACAGGATCGCCCTCGCGGTAGTCCCACCTGTCCTCGTCGCTCGCCTGCCGGACTGCTACTTTGCCTTTGCATAGCCAGTTAGCATAAATATGCGCCTCGAGGTGATTGACACCTAGAAACGGCAGGTTGTGGGCCAGTGCCAGAGTTTTGCCCACCGTGAGACCTACCAGCAGCGACCCGGCCAGACCGGGGCCATAGGTGGCCGCAACGGCGTCAATATCTTCCCAGGTGCACGCGGCCTTCTCCATAGCCATTTCAATCACCGGAATGATCGTGGCGAGTTGCTGCCGCGAGGCTACTTCAGGGACAACACCACCATAGCGGTTATGAATCTCGATCTGAGATGCCACCACATTTGAAAGCAAGTACCGTCCATCCTCAACAATGGCGGCACCAGTTTCATCACATGAGCTTTCAATACCAAGTACGCGCATAATTCCCGTCCCTAAAAAAGATACCTTGCTTTGCTCTCATAGGCAGTCTCCGACATCTAGGGATACCTTCTCGTCTCAACCTATTGTTGTTCAAGTTTTTCCACAAGAGCTATCTTTAATGCATAAAATTTTTGTTTGTAGGCAAGCGAAGAAATCTCATCCGTCCACATGATGAGAGCATCCTCCTGATTATCGCTATAATCTACCATGAGCCAGAGACCAGAGAAACCAATGATTGATGCCAGGTCCGGTGAGATCAAAGTAGCAGAGGGGCGGCTCGGTAAAAGGGACAGAGGGAAGATGCGCCGTGGCTTCTCGTACTCCTGTGCAGGCACCGTTGCCCGCTCCTCAACAATTTTCTTATCACGAAGCACAATATAATGCGCCCAACGATTGTCCTGTAACTCCTTGCGGTAGGCACTGGGAGGCCATGTCGATGGGTAGGCTAAACGCTCAATTTCTACGACGCGAGGCACGTCTGACATCGTCATCCGCTCAATGACGTATCGCACCCTCTTCCCTTTCTGTTTCACTTGGGCCGGTTGGCCGCTGGCCTGTTGCTACTGATCGATTTCCGCCAAGGAGGGGTTGTTTGCGGGTACTGGTTGTGATCGAAGGACGCCGTAAATACATTGGTTCGAGCAGCAATGGATCATCCTCTTCACTACTCTGGAAGCGTTGCCGAGCCAGCATAGCTAACACCGATGCATGCCGAGATGCCTGTACGCTTTTCACAAAGATAGCCCCTTCCTGCATGTGTTCATGCAAGACCTGGCGGGAAGCAGAAAGCATTTCGCCACAAAAGAGAAATGGCAGGAGCGTCCGTTCTCCTGGTGTACCGGCCCAACTTCCCGCATGCTCCTTCAAATAGCTACTCACCTCTCGTGCGGGCAACAAGAGATAATCGCTCAGTTGTCGCATAGTATAGACAATTTCGCCCTCGCTACTATATGTCTTATTAGACTGGTAGCAGGCCACATACAGTTCAGCACGCCCCGCCTCCAGCACAGCACAGATAGGTCCATTCCACTGCCACTGCTCAGCCGCAATCACATCCAGCGTACTGATGCCGACGATAGGCTTTTGCAGTGCAAAGGCCAGAGTTTTCGCTGTGGCAACGGCTACACGCAGACCATTAAATGAACCTGGACCGGTAGCTACCGCCACTCCATCGATCTCAGCTATAGCCGTACGACATTCAGCCATCAATCGCTGAATGCGTTCCAACAACTCAATGCTATGATTGTTGCCAACTTGCCAAGTATATTCACCAAGCACTGTGTCTTCTGCACACAAGGCTAGGCTGGCTTGACGAGTAGACGTATCAAGTGCTAGTAGTAGCATAGCTGTTTTTCTGAAACTGTTGCAACAGTTCACGATATCGCTTCCCTGTTGCAATAAACAATATACCGCGCTTGGTTTCGCTGAGCATTTTCAGGTGAATACGCAAATGCTCAGAGGGCCAGAAGCCTTCGGCTTTGTCGGCCCATTCAATCACGCACACACCTGTTGTACTAAAAAAATAGTCCTCAAAACCCAGGTCGATCATCTCTGCGGGATCATCCAGTCGGTACAGATCAAAGTGATAGAGGGCCGGTCTTATAGTTTGACGCTGCTGAGCAGAGAGTGAGATAGCAGGCGTCTGTCGCTCCGCCGGGACCGGATATTCTTTGAGCAGCGTAAAGGTCGGACTGCTGACGGTTTCCGTGATGCCCATACCTAGTGCCAGCCCCTGTGTGAAGGTGGTTTTGCCGGTACCCAGTTGTCCATCGAGCAACAGCAGTTCTCCACCGCGCATGAGAGCACCGAGGCGCATACCCAGGCGTTGTGTCTGTGCAGAGCTATGACTAATAATATCCAGAGTGCCGATTGCATCTTCCTGAGAATGCCTGGTCACGATCCTACTACCTTCACGGACATTGTTTAATCCTAACTATCCGATTTTCCTGACGCCACCACACATTGGGAACGAAACGGCGTACCTGTAGGGGCTTAATGATTCACTTTGACAAAATAATCGCGTGATAGATTTCTGTAGGGACGTGATTTATCGCGTCCCTACAGAAATCTGATTATTTTGTTAACATCCATCATTGCACCCCTACATTTCGGCTCCGATATCTGGAGAACTCAGTGATGACGCTATGTATTATAACACGGCGTGTCTACGGCTAGCGCAGCTTCGTACCACAGTTGCGACAATAGAGCGCATTGGAACGTACCTGACTGCCGCAGGTCGGGCAGATTTGTGGCTGGCTACCGGGCCTGGGTGCTTGTCCGGCAGAGGCTGTACCCGCAGAAGGTGACGTGAACGAAGGTGGGGTATAGTCGGTAGTTGGCGCAGGCGCAAACTGGTCGGCGGCATACGCCTCTTTCTTGATGTCTTGCAATTGTGTCTCGCCATGGCGTACATCGTTATCCAGCTCCATGATGCTGGCGCAGATACGCGAAAGTTGGGGATCAGTCAGACTTCCTTGCTGGTAGAGAGTCATAGCTATCTGTCCCAACTCATCGAGCAGTTGGTGACGCTGATCGAGTAGTTTATCAATTTCGCTCTGTTTACCGCGCACACGCATCTGTTTCTGAGCTTCCCAGCTGGTACGGCTCACAGCAGAGCTAACAAAATGTTTGGCAGATTCTACAAAATCGGGCATAATTGTGTCTCCCTTGTTTTATTCAGAATAGCTTTTTTGCTATTGTTCAGTAACGGCATGTTGGTAGATACGTATTTCTTCCAGTTTACCGCTCTTGCTCAATTGGATGGCCACGACATCTATGCGCCATGATCGCTCTAAACAGGCTTGTAGATCGAGATAGTAGGAGGCTACCTGCACCAACTTCTGCTGCTTACGCAGAGTCACCGCCTCTTCCGGTAATCCATAGGCACTGCCGCGTCGCGTCTTGACCTCTACAAAGATGATATCATGCTCATCCTCGGCTACCAGATCGATCTCACCATAGGCACAGCGAAAGTTCCTCTCACGGATACGATATCCCCGGCCCACAAGTGCCTCAGCGGCCAGACGCTCACCTGTCCGACCCAATCCCTGACGTGCCGCCTTTTTTCGAGTCCCACCCGACGGACGGTCCACTGCACGTTTCATCTCTAAGTTCGCCTGGATACCCGTCACCGTTCACGGGACGGGAGGAAAGGC
>WNGJ01003160.1_pt1 | contig 23097 bp, 19 predicted proteins | sample 5400611 | NCBI WGS metagenome assembly WNGJ01 (sample SAMN13153375, study PRJNA577476) | soil metagenome | isolation source: 40 cm soil or saprolite under Garry oak tree replicate 1 | place: USA:California | collected 2016-06-15
GCTCTGACATGCTAATTTCCCTCGCTTCGTCGCGATGGATAATGTTGCCATCCAATCGCCTGCATAATCGTTCCGCCAATTTGCGGGTAAAAACTATTATAGCAGATCACTTCATACTCACAAGAGGTATTTTTCCCGAGTAGGGCTGTTTCAAAATTTTAGGTGCGAACCTGCCGGGCGGCAGGTTCGCACCTAAAATTTTGAAACACGCTTTTTACTTCAAATGCATCAATATTTGTGTGAGGCAAGCTGGCACCCGCGGGTGCCAGCTTGCCTCACACAAATATTGATGCTTATATAAAATCTAGACAAACTTCCCTAAATTAAGAAGATAGTAGACAAAAGTGCTTCTACTTCGTTAAAATGCTATAGACGTTGTGCACCAATTTGGGTATAGATATATGACGCGACTAATGGCACTGGATGTGGGAGAGGTCAGAATCGGCGTGGCCGTAAGTGATTCCAGCGGATTTCTGGCCTCTCCCTATACTACTTTGCATGTCTCCCGCGATGAGGCCCAGACGTGGGCTGCAATTGCGCGGCTTATTGACGAAACGGCAGCAGAGGGCCTGGTGATTGGTTTGCCAATTAGCCTGGACGGGCACATTCACGCGCAAGGGCAGTATGTACTCGCCTTTGCTGAGCGCCTCAAACAGCACATTAGCATCCCGGTCACCTTCTGGGACGAGCGCCTTTCAACCGTCGAAGCTCAACGCCTGCTTGCCGAACGAGATCAGTATGAACAAGATCAGCGACGAGGAAGCCGTGGGAACAATAGAAAGCAACAGCGTTCTCACTCTCATCATTCACAACGATCTAAGCGCCGGCAGAAGGGTCATGAGATAGATGCTCTGGCGGCGGCTGTTATTCTCCAGGAGTACCTGGACTCAGCAGGTAGTAACCATGGGAAGAAGATAGAGGAAACAAGATTATGAGAGGACGAAATGTACGTGCTGCCATTATAGCCGTCTTTTTGCTTGGTATACTTGTCTTCGCCGGTGTCTATTATGCCTGGACCATCGTCACCGACATTTTTCAGCCAGTCAGCTCTCCCGAAGCAGGTAGAACCATTCCTATTGAAATTAAGAACGGTGAAACAACCGCCCAGATTGCCGACGACTTGCAAAGCAAGGGCCTTATCCGTAACGCGCTCGCTTTTCGTGTCTGGGCCCGCATCAAAGGCCTGGACACGCAATTGCAGGCGGGTGGATATAACCATTTGAACACAAGCATGACCATCAGTGATATTATCGACCAGCTTCTCACTACTTCACCGGATGTCTTTTATATCACCATACCAGAAGGCTATCGTATCGAGCAGATTGCCCGGGTGTTTGCAGGAGCGGGCCTTGTCAAGTTCAACGAGCAGGATTTCCTCAAATATACCAAACATCCAGATCAGTTCCCTGATGCTGCCAAATATCCTGTATTGAAGTTGATCCCACCCGGTCATAGTATGGAGGGACTACTCTTCCCCGCCACCTATGACATGCCAGTCAATGCCAACGCCCAGGACGCGGTGAATAGAATGTTGACAGCATTCAACGATTATGTACAAAAGTACGATCTCGTAGCCAGGGCCAGGGTTAATAAACTCAACGAATACCAGATGGTCATCCTGGCCTCCCTGGTTCAACGCGAAATAGTAAATAACGGGGATGCCCCGGGGGTAGCGGGTGTGTATTGGAACCGTCTGATGAACGATGTGCCAAATGATACCGCGGGATATCTTGGTTCTGATCCATCTGTGGAATATGCGCGCGACTCGCAAAATCCTCCTTCACAATACTGGCTGCCACTGCAGGATTCTGGGAAAAACGTAGCGACAAATAGCCCGTGGAATACCTACCTCAATCAAGGACTACCTCCTACACCCATCTGTAGTCCGGGGCTGGTCACCCTCCAGGCGGCGGCATCACCGACAATGTCCGGCTACTTCTATTTCCTGAGCACCAAGACGGGCACGATCGTCTACGCTAAGACCTATCAAGAGTTCCAGCAGGACGTGCAAAAGTACCTGCATTAGAAAGAACAATTAACCCATGAATCTGAATATCTGGCAAACAATTTTTCTGGCTTTACTGCAAGGTGTCACAGAACTCTTTCCCATCAGTAGTCTTGGTCATACCGTCATTTTCCCTGGTCTCTTTGGCTGGGGAGATCTTGAACGCAATGACGCCTTCCTTCCGATCATTGTTGCCTTACACCTTGGTACGAGTATCGCGCTAGTGATCTATTTCTGGCGTGACTGGCTTCAGGTCTGCCGCAGCCTCGTTAAGAGCATCAAAGAGGGTGAAGTGAAGACAGGAACGGAGGAATGGGTCAGTTTTCTCATCATTATCGGTTGTATTCCGGCGGGTCTGCTGGGCGTCTTTTTGGAGAAGCCGCTGAAGCTCCTCTTTGCCACGCCACTCGTTGCTTCCACCTTCTTAGTTGTCAATGGCTCGCTGCTCTTTCTTGGCGAGGCGATGCGACGTCGAGCAGTAGCAAAAGAAGTCGACCTTCATCCCAAAGAACGGGAAGGTCTTTTTCGCCCTCTTTCCTCTCTGACCTGGAAGGAGGCTCTCATCGTAGGATTTGCCCAGGCACTGGCGCTTATTCCGGGAATATCGCGTTCGGGAGCCTCGATGGTTGCTGGTTTGGGGATACGTCTCAATCATGAAGACGCCGCCCGCTTCTCCTTTTTGCTGGGAACGCCGATCATTGGTGCGGCAGCCCTGCTAGAAGTGCCACAGCTTAGCGGTCAGCCTGGCTCTGTTCTCCTGCTCGTGCTGATGGGTATGGTCCTGGCGGGGGTCGCGGCCTTTTTGAGTACCAGATTCCTGATGAAGTATTTTGAGACCGGGCGGCTGAATCCTTTTGCTTACTATTGCTGGGGAGCAGGCCTGCTTTCACTGATCTTATTTGTAGCTGTTTTGCATAAAGGGGTATAAAATACCCAAAATGGCTATTTTTACCTGCCTGTGAAGTTGAAAGAGCTTTACTCGTTTGATACAATGGAAGCGCTTTGGATAGACCAGAGCAAATATTTTAGAACTAGAAGAGGTAGGTATTGACCTTGATGAAAAACCCCATGCTTTACTATGGCGCTATTGCAATTGGTGTTATTGCCCTCGCTGTGGGAGTGTATTTCCTGGTAGGTGCTGGTAGTCACCATCTCCGCGCTTTTAGCGCCCTTGGCGTTGGAGCAGTTTTGCTTATCGCGGGCGTCGTTGGTATGTTCGTTATGAAGCCTAAGGCTGCTACCAAGTAGTCTTGTGGCTGTCCGGGAGTACGCAGAAAAAGAAAGGAGGCAGGTTAATCAATGAAGAATCCAGCTGTTTTCTATGGCGCCATTATTGTTGCGGTTATCTCCCTTGCCCTGGGTATCTACTATGCGGTCCCTGGCGTCTATCATATAGCGACCAGTGGTGCTCATCCAGCAATGGATCCGCAGCCCACACACATCGTTCTGTTCGTGGTTCTAGCTATCATTTGTGTCGTTGCTGCGCTCGTAACCCGTCCCAAGTCCAGGGTACGATAAACACGAGGTGGATAAACTTCGCTGAGAAGCAGGTATCGGCGGAGCCCGATACCTGCTTCTCAGCGAAGTTTATCCCAATACTTCTCCAACGATACCTGGATAGCCGCGCAAGAACTCCTCCGCACTCATCGCTTTCTTCCCTGCGAGTTGGAGTTGCTTTACCACCAGGAAGCCGGCGCCGGTCACAATGGCCAGCGCCTGGTGTCCTGCTTGCTCTCGCACGGTCACCTTCCCAGGAGGGGCTGGTTCGCCGGGTTCCAGCGGCACGGCATGGGCCGAAACAATCTTCAGCTGTTTGCCGCGCCAGTAGGTATAGGCACCGGGCCACGGAGTGTACGCACGAACCTTGCGTGCCAGTACAGCGGCAGGAAGTTCCCAGGAAATCTTACCATCTTCCTTGCGTAACATATGCGTATGGGATGCCAGTTGTTCATCCTGCGGCTCAGGCGTAATCTGGCCTTTGATCCAGAGGGGCAATGCTTCCAGTAATGCCTGCGCCCCCAGATGCGCCAATTTGCTGGTGAGACTACCCGTGGTCTCATCTTTGCCTATGGGAATGCTTTTTTTGAGCAGCATCGGGCCGGTGTCCACTCCTGCATCGAGGAGCATAATCGTAACGCCAGCCTCGCTGTCCCCCTGCAAAATCGTCTCAGGAATGGGCGAGACACCACGATATCTAGGCAGTAACGAGGCATGGATATTCAGCGTGCCATAACGTGGTTGATCGAGCACTGCCTGGGGAAGAATTTGTCCGAAGGCGGCAACAATGTAAAGATCGGCTTGATATGTCGCAAGGGCCTCAATGTTTTCCGGTCGCTTCAATGATCCTGGCTGCCAGACGGGAATACCGTGGGCTAAGGCAGCCTGTTTTACCGGCGAATAAACAATCCCCTGCCCCCGTCCCACCGGCTTATCTGGCCGAGTGATGACGGTAACGATCTCATAGCCCTGCGGCAGCACTGCACCAGGAGCGGCTCCCTGAATGAGCGCTTCAAGTGGGGGTACCGCAAATTGCGGTGTGCCCATGTAAATGATGCGTAACATAGTGTATTGTATTTCCCCTTCTCTCCCTGATTAACGAATGGTTCGTCGGGGCCCGACGACTCCACATCCAGGACTACCGATCTATATTAGCATATTTAGGCTACCAGAGACTCGTTAACGCAGTAGTTATAGTATACTTGCTTCCACTACACCTTGCTTTTTTATGCTGGGGAAATCAAGGATACGAACATCGTATGCAGGGCTATGCGCAAGATATCAATAGATTAACATTACAGCCGCAGCAGAGCACGTATATGCTTGCCACGGTGCGGCTTAAGGTGCAGCAGCCTCGCAACTATACCTTCGGCATCAATTCTACTGTACCACCTCCTACCGATGCCGGCACGGTGATGCAGCGGGGGGACGAGGTCAACACGGTGCTGCGTATGCTGACCGATTTACAAACCAGCACCGTAATCCTCACCGGTGATCCCGGCGCCGGGAAATCAACGCTGGCCGCACTTTTGTACCGGCGCCTGGAATTGACCGCGCAGGCAGGACGGCCTGCACCAAAGCATTTTATCTGGCTGAGTCTCGGTGCATATACTACGTTGCCTGATGTGATCGCCTCTATCCTTAGTGGCATTCACGCGAATGAACCCGGGCTTTTTCTCCTTAGACCTGAACAGCAAGTCTTGACACTTTTGCGTGCATTACGCCGCCCTCAAGAAGCGGCCCTGGTGGTGTTAGACCGATTTGAAGCGCTACTCGATCTCGAAACTCAGCAGGGCTTAGAGGGGCGTGGCGAAATCCCTCTCTTTCTTGAGATGCTGCAACAGGACCTCGGTGTAAGTCGCATTCTACTTACCTGTTATCGCTCGCCGTATAATGTGCAAAATATGCAGGCAACACGGGTGCGCTCGTTTCTCATTTCGCGCATAAGCCTTCCTGAAGGAGTGGCACTCCTCCAACGGCGCGGCATTCAGGGATCATACGAAGAGTTGTCAGTTATCTGGCAGCGCTGTGGAGGGCATAGCTTCGCACTTGTCCTATTCGGTGCGCTCTTTAAACTCAGCGGCCTTTCGCTGAGCTATCTCCTTAATTCACCCGAATACCAATCTTTGTGGACCAGCGAAGTTCCGCTGCGTCTCGTAGCTGCCATCTACCACCATCTCACCCCGATTCAGCATATCCTTATGCGCGCACTGAGCCTTTTCAGTGAACCGGTGCCAACACAAGGCCCATTGATGGCCATTATGGGAAAAAAGCCAGGCGCCAATTTACCTCTATTTGAGCAACAACTTGCCTTCTTGACCCGGCTTTCACTCGTGCAGCAGTCGTTAAACAGGGAGAATCAACCTTGTTATACTTTACATCCCTTGTTGCGTCAATATATCATTGAGCACTATCTCGAAGGAAGCAGTCTGCATCCAAATGGAAATGCCTCTACCTTCCTCGGTGTTACGGATCCGCTGGGTCTATCTGATAATAGCTCAATCGATGGCTTAGATCCCCAGGAGGCCCAGGAAGCACGGGAGGTTGTGCTGGCTGCCGGACATATGCGCGTGGCTGCCTACTACCAGGCCCTGGCCCAAGAGCACACTCTTCCTCGCGAGAAACGCAGCAATCCTCAAGATGTGGAGCCTTTGCTGGCAAGCATACGTCACATGTGCCTTGGTTGGCACTGGCAGCAAGCCTGCGATCTTCTCTTATCTGAAGCAATCTATGAAAGTATGGTGCAATGGGGCGCCTGGAATACTTTGATTGGTCTCTATATGGAGATGTTGCCTCCCAATGGAATGCTTACGCGGCGCGATGAAGCTCTGATATGCAACCATCTTGGTTTGCTCTATGACCGCCTGGACAATGCCCAACAAAGTTGGGCTTATTATGAACGAGCGCTGGCCATTCAGCGCAAGATTGGCGACCAGCACGGCGAGGCCTTAACATTGACAAACCAGGGGGAACTTTTCCGTAGCCAGAATGAGCTGCAGCATGCACATACTAACTTCGAGAAGGCAAGGATATTGAACAGGCAATTACATGATCCTTTGTTAGAAAGTGTCTTGCTGCATAACCTGGGACTCCTCCATCACGTAGTCAAAGACTATGCACAGGCCTTGCGCTACTACCAGGAAGCTCTGAGGTTCGCGCACAAGCTGGATGAACACTACAACGAGGGCATGATTTTAACCAATGTGGGTGTTTTGCTTTACGAGCAAGGCTATTACCCCGAAGCACTGGCTGTGCTATTCTATACGCTTCAAATGCGTCAATCTCTACAATATACCACGGTTAGCTTCATAGAGCATTTCCTGACGACCCTCGAGGACAATATGGAGTTGGAAGCTTTTGCTCGTTTACGTCAAGCTGCACGCGATGTGGAAAAACAGGTTATCTCTCGACTCATGTCCCCAAATATGCGACAATAGCATCAGGATTTGTAACTATTGAGGACTTCTCGCCGCCTCCGGAGACTCTCCCAGTGTGTTGAGTGAGTTGTGGATTTTGCAGCCTGCGGCTGCAAAATCCACAACTCACTCAACACACTTGCGATCTGCCGGAGGCAGTGAGGAATCAAGAAGAGAGAGTTTCATTCACTATGACCACTAAGACCCCCAACTCCCAAAAAGCGCCAATAGATGAGAGCAGTAGCGTCCCGGCTACTCTTCATGGCGTGCAGGGGAGGCTACTTATACTCCTGGTTTTTGTTGCCGGCGCCTGCTCACTGGCAATAGAACTTTCGGCTTCACGTTTGCTGGCCCCCTACTTTGGTACCTCCCTCTTTGTTTGGGCGAACCTCATTGGCCTTATCTTGCTCTACCTGACGATTGGCTATTATCTCGGTGGACGCCTGGCTGATCGCTATCCCCGTCCCACTCTGCTCTATGTGTTGACAACGAGCGCGGCCTTCCTCATAGGACTGATTCCTTTCATCTCACGTCCCATTCTCAGCTGGTCGTTATCCTCGTTCGCTACCTACTCCATCAGTGTCTTTTATGGCTCTCTGGTTGCGGTTATCTTGCTGTTTGCCATTCCCATGATTCTGCTGGGCTGTGTCTCTCCCTTCGCTATTCGCTTAAGTGTTGAGCGGGTGGGCAAATCCGGGCGAACTGCCGGTCAGCTTTATGCTATCTCTACTACTGGCAGCATCCTGGGCACGTTCTTGCCCGTCCTCTGGCTCATTCCTACCATTGGCACCTACCGCACCTTCTTTGTCTTCGCGGTATCCCTCCTGCTGGTTTCAATTGTTGGGTTAATAGTCACACGTCTTGCAAGTTCGCCGCCTCGCCCCGGCAAGAGCCTGCTGCCCATTCTGCTCTTGCTTCCGATGGGCCTGACCATGCTCGGTACCCAGGGACCAATCAAACCACCTGGTGGCACTAATGGCGGCGGAGTACTTCTCACCGAACGCGAGTCGCCCTACAACTATATCCAGGTAGTGCGTGTAGGCAATGAAATCCAGTTGGTGCTCAACGAGGGATTAGGGATTCAATCCGTCTACAACCCTCAGCAAATTCTTAGTCAAGGCCCCTGGGACTATTTTCTGGTTGCGCCCTATTTCAACAACCCCCCCTTTACCCGGCAGCAGGTGCGCAGAGTGAGCGTGATCGGGCTGGGAGCGGGAACCATTGCGCGAGAATTTAGCGCCATCTACGGTCCCATTCCTATTGATGGTGTTGAGATCGACGGCACGATTGTAGACCTGGGGCGGCAATATTTTCACATGAATGAACCCAACCTGCATGTGATTGTGCAGGATGGGCGTTACTACTTGCGGACGACAACACAGCACTACGATGTAATTGCTATCGATGCTTATCAACAGCCGTATCTACCGTTCCAACTCAGCACGGTTGAATTCTTTCGCGAGGTACGAGCCCATCTTACACCTGGAGGCGTAGCGGCGATGGACGCCGGGCGTACGTGCTGTGATTTCCGCCTCGTAGAAGCCCTGGCACAAACGATGCGTGCCGCTTTTTCCAATGTCTATATCATAGACACACCGGGTTTTGATAGTAGCCTGGTCATTGGCACCAATGCGCGGACATCACTTAATAATTTTTTTGCCAACACCGCTAAATTGACGAATCCTTTGCTTAAAAGGATTGCTTATGCTAGCATTGCTTACGGGCATATCCGCGAGGAGAAAACCTCTAACGTCTATTTTACTGATGACCGTGCCCCTGTCGAACAGTTGATCGACCAGATCATCTTTGAGGCGGTACAAAAAGGGGAAAAGTAAGGAGAAAAAAGGATGCAACCAATTGACCTGAGTTCTATGCGCGTAATCGACCTGTCGCAAAACTGGAATATGGATACGCCGGGTTTTGCCACCTACGAGGGCCCGACCATCAAGTGGATCAAGCGTGTCGCCTTTGATAAAGTGGGGGGACAGTATATCTCGTCCACCCTCCACGTAGGCACGCATCTTGATGCCCCCCGGCACTTTATTACCAATGGGCAGGATATTGGCAGTATTCCCCTGGACAAACTGGTTGGGCCGGGCGTGGTGGTCGACCTTGAGGCCCTGGGCATTGGGGATTACGATATTTATACCTCGGCCCACTTCGAGGAATGGGAACGCAAAACGGGTTTGCGCATCCAGCCTGGAGATATCGTGGTAGTGCATACAGGCTATCACAAGTATTATCCCAGTAACTGGTATGGTGAGTCAGAACCAGACGAGACGCGCTATTTCATCAAGCATCCTGGCCCCACACGCGAGTTTGTCAACTGGGTGCTGGAACGCAAAATTTCCTGGTTTGCCATCGATGCCGGTTCGATGGACCACCCGATGAACACGATTGTTCGTAAGGTGCGTCCCGATCTGGCCACCAAATGCGCTGAGAAGTTGGGTAAGCCACTGGAGGAGATCTGGCCCGAGGAAGACTATCAGCTTATGCACTACGACATGTTTCCCCACGGCGTTTTCCATGCCGAGAATGCTGGCGGCATGATCGACAACGTACTTGATCAGCGCCTCTGGATTGGCTGCTTCCCCTGGAAGTTCGCCGGTGGCGAAGCCGCATTCTGCCGGTTGGTAGCTTTTGTAGGGCAAGGGTAGGTGAATTAAACCTTCCTGTCTGCGACCTCCATACGGAGGTCGCAGTCACCCAGGTAATTCCCGTCAACGCGCTAAAGACTGCTCCATAGTATTCAGCGGAATCCCTTGCAGGGTCTGCTGTATCAAATACTGGGTTACGGCATAGAGGCTGCCGGTTTGCTGGTAGAGAGCGATCTGGCGGTCTGCACCGGTACCGCGTGGATCATCCAGCAGCGTACGCATATAGTTAATATCATCACGAGTACCCAGGTCATCAAGCACATCATCCACCATGTCCAGAAGCTCATGGAAAGAATCGCGCATACTCACAGGACGTTCCCGGGCAAAATCGATCACCTCGGCATCCAACCCCCAACGCATAGCACGCCACTTATTCTCTTCAAGAAGAAGACGTGGCAGCACCGGAACCTCCTTGCCGCGCTTATGCAACCAGGTTAGTTTGACAACCAGCGATTGGCACAGTGCGGCCAGGGCAATGACGTCGTTGAGAGTGGCAGGCATGTCGAAGATACGAAACTCCATGGTGCCGAAAAATGGGTGTAGGCGGATATCCCACCAGATTTTCTTGCCATCGTCGATGCAGCCGGTATTAATCAGTGTTTGCACGTAGTGATCGAAATCATTCCAGGAGAGGAACGCCTCAGGAAGCCCACTGCGGGGAAAACGCTTCCACACGACACTACGATAGGACTTTAGTCCCGTGAGCCGTTCGCCCCAAAACGGAGAGTTCGAAGAGAAAGCAAGCAAATGTGGTAGCCATGTACGCACTTGATTAATGAGCTTGATGGCAAGCTCATTATTTTCAACGGCGACGTGGACATGGAGGCCATAAATCAAGACGGAACGAGCAACATCCTGAAATTCTTCTTCTAATGCTAAATAACGAGGATGAGGTGTTGTCAACTGGTCCATCCACATTGCCCCGGGATGGGTACCCGCGCTGATCAGCGCTAACCCTTCCTCTGCCAGGAATTGCGCGAGCTGTCCTCTCAATCTTTGCGTCTCTGAGCGAGCAACAGCAATGTTGGGATAGACTTTTGAAATAAGTTCTACCGTAGGTTGCAGCATCTCTGGTTTAATTTGCTCACCAAAGGGCGTTCCTTTTTGGAGGATAGTAGTAATATACGGACTCAACTGGCCTGTATAGCGGTCTACTGTCTGAAACTCTTCCTCAATACCGATAGTAAACTGTTCTGTCATGTCAATGCTCCTTCTCCCGGGGTAGCCTATCCTTATCAATAAGACTCTAACATAGAAAGCGGAACGGCCAGACCTCTAAGCAAGCTAGCACATAAAAGCAAACTACCATCCAGGTTACGCTGATCTGTCAGTGACGAACTTGAGAAACGATAGAAGAAAGAGGTTGTTACAAAAGGCCGGAGGATTGAAAGGAGATGCCGCCATAGGAAATTAAACGACACCCTTGACAGATTGAGGTATCCAGTTAGCCATGCCGGGTAGTGCGCAATTGCGCGTTTTCGCATACAAGCTCCTCACAAGTGAAAGCTTTGCAGCATGATCCCTTGAAGGGATATGATTCTACCACTACGAAAGCCCTGGGACCTATCTATAACGTACACAAGAAAAGTCCTGGGACTTATAGCGTACACAAGAAATATGCGATCTGTCAAGGGTGTAGCAGGGTAAATGCGTGTGGCAATAAATCTGCCACCGAGAAATCTTGTGAGATGCCATCAATGTAAATAGTAGCATCAGGGGCAAGGTCAGCTAACCATTGGCGACAGGCACCACACGGGGTACGCTCATGAAGAGGTGCAGCGGGAGGTGTATCGATACAGGCAAGCGCGACCTGGGTAATGGGTCCGGCCCCATCTGAGATTGCCGCGGCTAATGCGGAGCGCTCGGCGCACAAGGTGAGACCGTAACTCGAAATCTCGATGTTCACCCCCGTGTAGAGTTTTCCGCCCGCTACTAGAGCGGTTCCTACGCGGAAATGCGAGTAAGGACAATGTGCTCGCAGCGCAGATTCGCGGGCGAGTGCTAACAAATCTTCTCGTGTCATATTTTTGCCTTTATTGAGTAAATAGCATTCGCAGGGGGATGCCTCAATGAGATTTTACAACATGACAACCCACATTTAAGATGCGGAGAAGGTCAGCCGATAGTATATAAAGTAGCCAGCGTGATGGCTATTTATAGCCCAAATTGTGTCATGATGTTACTGCCTTCTATCCATCCCGTTACTAGCAATGAAAGCAATTCTATCAACAAAATGGGACCACTTACTAGTCAGGGTACATAATTGTATTGCAATGCAGGTCTGCAGGAGGAATACGAGTGAAAATCATGGTGGCGGATGATGACCGCGACATGGTAGATATGCTGAGCTACTGGCTCAAAGGGCATGGTTATGATGTAATTCGTGCATTTGACGGGGAACAAGCCATCAAGCGGTGGCGTGAAACATTGCCCGATCTTGTTATTCTTGATGTCCAAATGCCCAAGCTCGATGGCTTTGAGGTATGCCGTCAGATGCGCAACGAAACGAATTCAATGGTCTTGATTCTTACTGCACATGATCGTGAAGATGATGAGATACGTGGGCTAGAGATGGGTGCCGATGATTATCTGCGCAAACCGTTCAGTCCACGCCAGTTGCTGGCACGTATCAAAGCCGTAATGCGTCGTTCCTCTATTACGCGAGGAGCTTCTAATTCGTCATCCATCACTGTGGGACCGATTACATTGGATGCGATGCGCCATGAAGTGACGAGAGATAATGTAAAAGTGAGGTTGACACCGACAGAGAGTCGCCTGCTCCACTTACTCATTACCCATACCGGGCAGGTTCTTACCACCGATATGATCATCGAGCGGGTCTGGGGTTATGACGAAGCGGGAGACTCTGGATTGGTCAAGACGCACATTCGCCATTTACGCCAGAAAGTTGAGCCTGATCCTAACAGTCCGCAATATATTATGACAGTACCAGGCGTGGGTTATACTTTCACGGCGCCCGTTACCATAGAACCGTGATCATATTTCTAAGTGGGGGCCTGGCGCCCACAAGGGGTGCCACTACATTTCGATTCATCAAATCAAGTGTGACAGTCCACTAGCAGCAGAGAACTATGGAATATTTCTCTGCTGCATTGCATTGCGTGTTGGTTTCTTTTCTTCATCTTAACCAACATTTCATCTTCTCAACCATACCACAACGCGCTTTTCATCTTTTCACTATCTCCTCCAACGTATAATCATTTTCGACTGGCATTACGTAGTGGTGCATTCGGGAAGTTCGTGGATGAGAAGCAGGGCCGATAATGACTTTTAACAAAATACTGCGGATACCGAAACAGCCACCGAGGGCCGATAAATCGGGACTTGAAATGCACTACGCCACGTCTCCGCTATGCCTCGCTTGTGGCTAGTGCAAGGAGGCGATGGGCGCGATAAATCGGCCCCTACGGATGGTTGGATGATTTTGTTAATCTGCTAAATCGGCACCTACGGGTTCCCCAGGATTTAGCGAATGGACCACTTAGAGCATTTTCAACGAACCTTTTTGGGAATATGAATTACAAAAGAAGAGATGCAGTATCTATACATCTAGACGCTCCAGCAACAGAACGCTGTAATTGCCTGCGCTTCTCTGCATTGGAGAGAGTACCGTCACAAGAGCAGGAAGAAGATGGCGTAGATTGGGGACAGGTTACCCCTGCCACACAAGAATTGAATGCTAATATACGTGTGCAACTTGCTACCCTCTTCCCACGTACAACGCCGCTCAGCCTCTTGCTGCTGCATGTCTCGCAATTAGAGCATATCCATATTAGTCCGCAGTCACCGGCAATCCGTACACGCGAGCGTTATCATGCTCCTGGAAGCATTTTAGAACAAGTACTTGTAAACGTGCGTCGTCCTATGCGGACTAGCGACCAGTTTCTGGTGCATGAAGGTATAGGGGTGGCCATCATTTTCCCCGAAGTCGATCAACAAGGGATGTACAATATATTAGAGCGCATCTATCGGAGTATAAGCCTTCTGCAGGCAGAAACGATCATTCCACCATTAAAACGCGAGACAGAGATTGTTATGGGTATTAGCTCTTATCCAGATCCCGCTGACTCATTAGAGCGCCTCCTTGGTCAAGTAGGAGTGACCGTTCGTAAGTTCACACTACGCCCTGCCATTACGACGCAATTGTGGGGTACGCAGTCTACACATCTCCATACAGTAGAGACAATGGACCATCTCTTGCAAGATAACCAGGACCCTGCAAAGCACAATCAATTACTCACTACTGTTCCTTTTATGAATCTACCAGCCCAACTTCCCAGGCGCTTGAAACAGCTTATCCCCTATCGTATTGCCCTTGAATTGTGCTGTGCACCTGTAGGCCGAGATCATCATTGTCTCACCGTGGCTATGGCCGAGCCCAGCAACAGTGCCGCAATAGGCTATCTCGAAGAAATGACGGGTTTGACAATATTCCCTGTTTCATGTGATGTTTCCGCATTGAACGCGCTCCTGGCACATAAATGGTAGAGCAAAAAGGTTCCCTGCACCCAAATCGGGCCTAAATAGACAAATGGTGATGAATATATAACCCGGTATACAAGAATATTAACCGTATCACAACTCTTCCTCAACGTAAAAGTGCATCAATATTGGTTACAATAACATGCGATGGGACAAATATTTGTATCGCCTGATACAAATCTGGCATTATCTTATCAGTGTTGAGTGCATGCGTTTACTGCTTTGGAGGAGAGAAGTCATGGTTATGCAAATGATTCAGGATGACGTCCTTTTAACATTCAAAGAGGCTATGGGCTATCTACGAGTTAGTCGTTCCACTCTTTATCGCCTCATGTGGTCTGGCCAACTTACCGGCCATAAAGTAGGAAGCACCTGGCGGTTCTATCGTGAGGATCTGAGAGCCTGTGTTGGTCGTGAGGTACCAATGACTGGCCTGCCAACAAATATCGCCATGAATTAATTGAGAGATCCCTCTTCGCAATAACTATATTATTCTTCTATGTAGAAAAACAAGCGATCTCTGACTATTCAGAGTTTTAACAGTTCTCGGATGGTAGCTGCCTGGAGGAGCTGCCATCTTCATTTTTTATTTATACCTGGTCGTACTCTATTATTTTCCAGTTCTCTCCCACTTTACTCACTGTGAGCAGGACAGTGTAATTGAGATGAGTACGTTTCACAGCCACCGTGACGGTGAAACGAGACAGGTCTGGTCCTGTAGTCGGATTGTTACTGAAACTGGGTTGCCCTGGTACAAAAGAGAGAACCGGCCCATACTGGGCATCACGTTGCTTTGCCTGTGTGGTAAACTGATCTTGCGTCAGCCCGCTAATCTGGCCCTGGGGAGCAAGATCGCTATAGGCGGCGGAATAGTTTTGGGACTGGATATCTGAATAGTAGTCGTTCACCACAGTTAGAGCCCCCGATACTTGTTGCAAACTCGTATTGAAAAGGTTATAAGCTCCCCAACCACATAGTCCGCAACTGGCAAGCACGGCCACAGCTAATATTATGGCAACAATCCAGGCCCATGTATGTGATTTTTTTACGGGTGGTGGAGACACAAAAGGAGGTGCGCCAGGGGGAGGATACATGTGTACCCCTCCTTGTTGCATTTGTCTGGAGGGCGTTTGTGGCGCATAGTTCAGGCCACCTGGCACCTGTTGTCCAGCCCTGCTTTGTGGTGGTGACGGCATTGTTGGATGCTGGGGAGGTAGGGTCATGTTTTGATAGTAAGAGGGAGGTGGAGGGTAGACGAAACCTTGCTGAGCATTACCATGTGCTGGTTTTTGTTCTGGCTGCGGCTCTTGCCCTGGCTCCGGCAATATCTGTGTAATGGGTGCAGGTTGGGCAGCTTCGTTGAGGAGAGGCCCACCGGGTGGAAATTCATAGAGCGGCTGAAATCCCTGCTGCCCGGGCGTCTCATCTGCTGCCTGCTTCATAGTCTCTGGCTGCTCATCGGAGGAATGCATACGATCAGGGCTCCTTTATACACGAAGTGCTATCTTCTTTCCTTTTCAGAAAAGAGTATAGTCGTTTATACAGGGAAACGCAAGAAAAAATAACTGACAGGGGTGTGCGTGAGATTTTTGCAGTGAGCCTGTGCCCCGACGAGCGAAGCATTTGCTCGAGCAGGGCGAGGACAAGCCATCGCCCCTACTATGCTACGAGCAGGTCGCAACATCGTCCATAGTAAGGGCGATGGCTTGTCCTCGCCCTGGAGCCCACGCAAAAATCGTGCGCGCACCCTAACTGACACGGCAGGGTCTGTGAATTATCCTGGATGGAAGTCCCCCGGACTTCCTTGCCCACCAGGGGTGCCAGGTAGAACATGCAAAAGGCGTTTTTCTCAGATGTTGTTCAAAACTTTCTTACTTCGGCTGCCACACCTGTACGGTCTTATCATCGCTTCCAGAGACAATGTACCTGCTGTCGGGCGACCAGGATATGGCATTGACGCCGTTGGTGTGCCCGTGATAGGTGAAAACATGGCCTCCATTCAAGGCATCCCAAACTTGTACTGTATCATCTCCGCCGCCAAAGGCAGCTCCGCCACCAGAGGCGATACGCTTGCCATCGGGCGACCACGCCAGGGCATACACGGAACTGGCATGACCATGATAGGTGAAGATGAGTTTGCCAGTGGTGGAATCCCAGACTTGCACCGTGCCGTCTAAACTGCATGAAGCAATGTACTTACCATCGGGTGACCACGTTACACCAAACACAGAATCGCTATGGCCCTTGTAGACCAAAAGCTGCTTCCCCGTAGAAGCATCCCAGACCTGGGCAGTGTGATCATTTAACCCCTGGCCGCCAGAGACGATGCGTTTGCCATCGGGCGACCATGCCACCGATTTTACACCATCTGTATGCCTACTATAGGTTACCATCATATGGCCGGTGGTTGCATCCCAGACCTGTACTGTATCATCGTCAGAGACAGAGGCAATGAGCTTGCCATCGGGTGACCAGGCTACGGCTTGCACATTACCGGTATGGCCCTTATAGGTTACAATGAGAGCACCTGTAGTAGCGTCCCAGACCTGGACTGTTTTGTCATAACCTCCTGAAGCGATGCGCTTGCCATCAGGTGACCAGGCTACGGTGTTCAATCCATTGGTGTGACCCTTATAAGTGAGGAGAGTGTGGCCTGTGACGGCATCCCAGACTTTCACAGTGTTATCAAAGCTACCGGAGGCGATGCGCTTGCCATCGGGCGACCAGGCCGCGGCCAGTACCTGATCGGTATGACCTTTATAGGTGTAAGGCTTGATCTGCAGATGTATAGCGGCAGGGCCTGCCTGCATAGGTGGTGGTTGTCCATAGGCACTGCCGTCAGAGCGCGGAGCTGGTGGGGATGGTGTATATCCTACGTTCGGAGGCGGAGGAGGAGTATAGCTTTGTGCTGATCTGCCAGGAGGCACATTGCTGTAGGGGGAACTTCCGTAGGGTGGGGGTGGCGGTGTGGTATTGGGACTTGACGCACTTTGGTAACGATTTGAGGATGAGCCTGACGTGGTTGGTTCTGCCATGTTTCCTTCAATATAGCGTCTCCCGCAGTTGTTGCAAAATGATTCATTGGGTGCTAATGCTGTCCCACATTGTGGGCAGGTTCTATTTACGGTATTCATCATGGTGTCCTCCTGGCATTTTGCCGATTACAAATATGGTTTCCTAAGGCTAACAAGTGTGTGTACCTCTTCTAAACTACCATACACCCGTCCTGAAATCGTTACGGCAACGTTACGAAGCTAGTCTGTCGGCATACTGCATGTGGTATCATGAGGGTGGAATTAGTAATATCGTTTATTCCTCATAAAGGAGCCAGATTTGACGCGTTTAACTTCACAACTTACACTTGCCCCCGATGCTTCTATCGATTTACATATGCACACAAACTATAGCGATGGTCGCTGGCCGGCCCAGCAGCTGATTGATTACCTGGTCGCCGGAGGTTATGACCTGGTCTCGGTGACTGACCACGACCGTGTTGATATGGTTGCCAGTATCCAGGATTTAGCAACTGAAAAGAACCTGCCCGTCCTCTCCGGAGTTGAGATGAGCACGGAGTGGAATGGCAATATGGGTCACGTACTATGTTATGGTTTTGATACAGAAGATAATTATTTGAGCGCAGTTACTGAAGAAGTCGTGCGTAAGCAGTTGGAGAATACGCAGGAGGTCCATGATGAACTGCTGCGGCGTGGCTACGCGTTTCCCCGCGAGGAGCAGGTATTAGCGGAAAATGGCGGGAAATTGCGCAGACCGTCTGACAATGGGCGACTCTTGCGCGAACATGGATACGCCGGCGACTGGCAAACTGCTCTCAAGATGATTCGCGAGGCTGGTTTCCGCACCATCATGGCCAATATGGCAGAGACGGTGGACGCGGCCCATCGCAGTGGGGCCGTTTGCCTCATCGCCCATCCAGGTCGCCGCGAGCATGGCTTCACCTTCTATGATCCCGACCTGCTCGACCGGGTGCGTGCTGATCTTCCTCTGGATGGTATCGAGGTCTACCATCCCTATCATAGCCCTGAAATCATCGAGACCTACCTGGAATACGTCCGCAAGCACAACTTGCTGCTGAGCACGGGTTCCGACTCACACTGCATTCCTGGCCGTATGCCGATCAAGTACCGTGCTGAAGTCAGCCGGCAGTTGCTCGAACGCCTGGGTATACAGTTACTTTAAGTACCAGTCTGTTGTCGTAATACCTTCTGGATAAGTCACGGTCTTCTTCACCAGCCCACCGGGGTTGGCGAAAGCGGTGATGGGCATGCCTTGTTCGGCCAGCAGCATACTATCGTGCCAGATGGGAGCAGCACCATCGACGCCCGTTACATTGACCATGGGTGAATTATCGTTGTTTCCGGCCCATACCCCCATCACGTAGTCTGTCGTATAACCGACCGTCCAGTTATCCCTGAAATCGCTGGATGTGCCCGTTTTGGCAGCGGCGGGTCGCACCACGCCACGATTTCCCGCCAGGCACTGCTCCTTGGAGTTGGAGTACAGTTGCAGCACGTTGCAATCGAAAAACTCGTAGAGGCGCGAGTTATTATCACTCAGCACATTGGTCATCATGTAAGCGACCTGTTTGCTGATGACTCGCGTCCCCGTGGGAGCAAAGTGGTAAATCACGTGGCCTTGCACGTCCATCACAGTATCGATGGCATGAGGTGGTATACGCACACCGCCATTGGCGAAAACGCCGAAAGCTGCTGTCTCGTCGAGCAGGTGAACGCCCAGCGTGCCAAGCACCATCGTATAGTTCGGTGTGCCTGTGTAGCTGTTAATACCCATTATTTGGGCCGTGTGTAGTGATTCATCGACGCCAGTTTTCAAGAGTAACTTCACCGCCGGGACGTTAAATGAGTTTTGCAGGGCATAGCGATATGAAATTAACCCGTGGAAACGCTGGTCATAGTTATTCGGGGTATAAGGTGGCAGCCCGCAGCACATCTGTATCGTCAGTGGAGTATCGAATACCGGCATACCAGGGCTCACGCCTTGCTCAAAAGCCGTCGCATAGATGAACGGTTTAAACGATGACCCGGGTTGGCGATAGCCATCGGTTGCCACGTCAAATGCCCCGTAGCGTGGATTGTTGGGGTCGATATTGCCCAGCAGCGTGCGGATGGCTCCATTGTGGAAGTCGATCAACACGGCGGCGGCATCTGACATATGGTGTGTGGCTGCCAATTCGGCAATGTGGCCCTGGGCAATCTTCAATATGTGATTTTGTAGCGGCAGATCAAGCGTCGTTGAGACAAGCAGGCCTGACCGTGAAAGATCAGTGGATTTCACATGGAGCAGATTGGCCAGCTCGTTCCCCGCGTAGCTGGCGAAATGCGGGGCGAGGATGGTAGGAAGGACGCCATGATGGAGGAAGTGGGGCTGCTGTACTTCAGCGATAGCCGCCCGCTCCTGTACAGGCGTGATATAGCCCTGCAAGCGCATTTGCTGGAGAACCTCTTGCACACGCAAAAACGCGCTGTGAGGATCCAGAAATGGGTTGCGCCCATTGGGCGCGCTGGGAATACCGGCGAGCATGGCAGCCTGGGCAATATCGAGTTGCGACGCGGCGGTTGCTTTCGCTGTATCCCGTAAGCCAAAATAGGTAAATGCGGCCGCATCGGCCCCGTAGGCTTGCTCTCCGTAATAGGTCGTGTTGAGGTACATGGAGAGTATCTGTTGCTTGGTATAATAGCGGCTTACCGATGGAGCCAGGATAATTTCCTGTAGTTTGCGGATAGCTGTATCCTGGTTGCCTACGATGGCGTTTTTGATCAGCTGCTGGGTGATGGTACTACCGCCGGAAACGATGCGACCGTGAGTCAAGTCGTCCAGTGTTGCACGAACGATGCCAGTAATATCATAGCCTGGATTGCTCCAGAAGTACTGATCTTCGATGGCGATTTCTGCATGGATGAGGTTGGGAGAGATGTCTTTAAGGGACACCGTTGTCTGCAGGCCCTGGTCGGTCATCTGATAAATCATGGTGCCATGCTCATCGTACATTTTCAGGTTATCTTTGGGCAGAATATCGGCCAGCGTTGTAACTTGCTGCTGGTAGTGTTGCTGGGTGGCCATAACCACTGCCGAGAAGGCCACCAGCACAGTAGCCAGAACGACGATGACGATCAACGAGCCAAGGGCTAAAGGCAGCATGGACCACTGGGTCCCGATGCGTTCGATGGACGCGACCTGTTGGTTACTGCGCCGCAGGTTTTTGCGCTTTAGATGGCGCCTGGTGCGCCATCCCCTGGGATTAGGATTGCGATGAGGAACAGGGTAATAGACACCGCGAATATTTCTCAGTGGGTGCTCGTCGAGTTTTTGTGCTGCTGCTGCGCGACTATGTACAGGAAGCTTTGCTGGTACTCTTGAATGTGTATCATTAGACATAAATATACCCCTCGATTTCTATCCACCTCATCCCTATTAGGAGAGACCTGTATAGTTACGTTTCGTTAAAATATCTGATGTAATTAGCAACGATGAGAGCTTCATGGTGGTAACGGCCCCTCAGCGGTAGGGTTGCCAGTTCTGCTACTCATATTGTAGCAGAAGGACATCAGTGCTACAAAATTTAGGTCACAGGGCGAGGACAAGCCACATGCTTCCCGCATGAATATGACTACCACCAGCCGTTGGGGGATGTGCCCGGGGGTGGTGGGTTGAATGCAAAGCCATAGCTGCTTGGACAATAGGGATGTACCGTTGCCGCTGTTGGGAATGCTCCGGCCATTGGAGTGGAGGTAGGGGTAGGCGTGCCCGTCGTTGGTGTTGTGCCCGTTATTATGGGTTGCGCGGAAGTGGGTACTTTCCCGGCCAGGAACCAATCAGTGGTTCTCACACCGTCGGGGTAGGTTATGGTTGCCTGGACTAACCTGCCAGGATTTGTAAAATCGCGGATAGGATGTCCCCGTTCCGCCAGTAGCATCGAGTCATGCCAAATGGGAGCAGCGCCCATGACGCCGGTTACCTGGTACATGGGCGAATTGTCATCATTGCCTGCCCATACGCCCATCACATAATCTGTCGTGTAGCCCACCGTCCAGTTATCGCGGAAGTCTTCAGTTGTCCCCGTCTTAGCGGCAGCGGGACGAACCACGCCGCGGTTACCCTGGTAGCAATCATTCTGAGATTTTGAGTACAGTTGCAGCACATTACAGTCATAAAACTCAGGAATGCGCGATGCATTGTCACTGAGCACATTGGTCATCATGTAGGCTAACTGCGGGCTGATGGCACGCTTGCCAGGATTGCTCTGGTGCTGATAGAGAACTTTGCCGGTGTTACTAGAGATCACTTTTTCAACGCCATAATAGGGGACATGGACGCCTCCATTGGCGAAGGTGCCCATGGCCGAGGTCTGATCGATGAGGCGTATGCTCAATCCTCCCAGGACGAGCGAATAACCAGGGGTACCCGTGTAACTGGTAATGCCCATCTCTTTTGCGGTCTGCATGGCTGCATTTATGCCCACATGCTTTAATACCCGCACTCCTGGAACATTGAGAGAGTTTTGCAAGGCGCAGCGCAGGGTCATATGCCCATGAAACTGGAGGTCGTAGTTACTCGGTGAATACAGCGGTGGGTTTCCTCCTGAATTGTCAATGGTCGTCGGCTCATCATCGATGGCTTGTGCCGGTGATGCTCCCTGCTTGAAGGCCGTGACATAAACGTATGGTTTGAACGATGAGCCGGGCTGACGGTAGCCCTGGGTTGCAACGTCAAACTGTCCATCGATAGATTTGTCATTGTAGTCGATGCTGCCAAGCAGGGAGATGATCGCTCCCGTATGAAAGTCGATGAGCACCTCTGCCGCGTTGGTCAGGTTATGTGCATTGCGCAGCTCGGCAATGTGCTGTTGAGCAATTTTCTGTATCCTGTCTTGCAAGTTGATATCAAGCGTGGTGTAGACCTGCATGCCGGAGCGAGACAACTGGCTGTGATCTTTGAGGTGGAACTGCTGCACGAGTTCGGACAGCACGAAATTGGTAAAGTGCGGCGCGCGGTTGGTCAGGCTGGGGGCAGTTTTAAAGAAATTGGGGTTCTGCGCCTCTTTGATAGCATCGAGCGCATCGACCTTCGTGATGTATCCCTGGGTTTCCATCAAACCGAGCACAGATTCAAAGCGAATAAACGCGGCCTGGGAATGTTCCAACGGGTCAAAGGCCGAGGGGTTACCAGGGATGCCGGCGAGCATGGCGGCCTGGGCCAGGTCGAGCTGCATGGCAGCGCTCTTCCCTCCGGGCATATCTTCCAGCCCAAAGTAGACCGTGGCGGCGGCATCGATACCATAGGCCTGGTTGCCGTAGTAGATACTATTCAGGTACATTTGCATGATGTCGCGCTTGGAATAATGGCTATTGATGTCCGGTGTCAGTACGATCTCCTGGAGCTTACGCTCGAGTGTGTCGCGGTTGCCCACGACCAAATTCTTAATCAATTGCTGGGTAATTGTGCTGCCGCCTTCTATAACGCGCCCACTGCGCAGGTCGTCGAGGGCAGCACGAGTAATACCAAGGACATCGACGCCCGGATTGGTCCAGAAATTTTTGTCTTCGGTGGCTACCGTGGCATTTACCAGGACAGGTGCCACCTGGTCGAGCGGGACCGTGGTTTGTAGGCCCTGGTCGGTCATCTGCATAAGCAAGATACCCTTACTATCGTACATCTTGAGGTTATCAAGCGGCAGCAGGTCGTGCAGGGTGAATACCTGCTGCTGATATTTTGTCTGAGTCTGAGTAAAGAATCGATAGGCAGCTATTGAACCGGCCGCGCCTATTGAAAGCAGGATAACGAGGATTGTCAGGACGGTGCTGCCAATAGCCATCCAGAGCTGGCGGCGTGCGCGATATTCGCCGGCACGGGCCTGGCGTATGTGCTTACGTGAGAAATAGCGCAATACTCTGCGCCGTTGCCGTATCTTTTGCGCTTGTAATGGCCGTACCTCAGATGGTGGCAGGATAGCCCGACCGCCAGGTAGGATAGCTTGCCGGGA
>WNGJ01002923.1_pt1 | contig 23095 bp, 23 predicted proteins | sample 5400611 | NCBI WGS metagenome assembly WNGJ01 (sample SAMN13153375, study PRJNA577476) | soil metagenome | isolation source: 40 cm soil or saprolite under Garry oak tree replicate 1 | place: USA:California | collected 2016-06-15
GCGCGGCTCGCCGCGCAGGCACCACCGGTGGATGTCCATTCGCACTTCTCCCAGCCGCTGACCGCGCAGATACTCGGCGAGCTCCTCGGGGTCCCCGGCGAGGACCGGGCGGCCTTTCCCCCGCTCGTGCACCAACTCTCCGCAGTGGCCGACATGCCGCACGCAGAAAGCGGCAAGGACACGCTCCTCGGCTACACGCGCGGGCTGGTCGCCCACAAGCGCGCCGAGCCCCGCGAGGATGTTCTGTCCGGCTTGGTGCGGACGGGATGCACCGACGAGCAGTGTGCCTGGATCGCCGTCGGGCTGCTGTTCGCCGGCTTTGGCAGCACCTCGACCCACACCACTTTGGGCATCGCCCGGATCGCCAGTGACCCGGTGCTGCGCGACCGGCTGGCCGCCGATCCCGGGCTGATGAGGTCCGCGGTTGACGAGTTCCTGCGCACGGCCAGCGGCGGCGGTCTCACCTTCCCGTTCTACGCCCGCGAGGACATCGAGATCGCCGATGTCACGATCCGCGCCGGCGACCTCGTGCTGCCGGACTTCGCACTGGCGAACTTCGACGAGCGCGTCTTCCCGGCCCCCGACGAGGTGGACATCACCCGATCGCCGAACCCGCACCTGAGCTTCGCCTACGGCATGTGGCGCTGCACCGGCGCGCCGCTGGCCAGGATGCAGCTAACGATGACGTTCACCGCCCTGCTGGCCGCCCTGCCGACGCTGCGGCTGGCCAAGCCGCTGGAGGACATGGACCGCGCGCCCGGCTATCTGGGCGGCGGGCTGGCCGAACTGCTGGTGACCTGGTGACCTGGCCGGACGGGATCGCGATGCGCCGCCGGTTGCGGCTGAACGAGCGGATGCTCGCGCTTTGGTTACTCAGCGGATGCTCGCCTCTGGTGCCCATACGCCATGGCGTCGTGGAGATCACCGGACAGCGGGAAACCCTCCAAAAAAGCTAATCGGCGTTAGAGCTGACGCCGGCCGCCGGCACGGAGGCCAGCACCACGTCCTGTGGAAGCTGCCCCGGTCGCGCCAGCACCTGCTGCCCACCGGCCTCCCGCCGAACCTGCGCGTGGAGTCCTGGATCCCCTCGCAGCTCGCCAGCCAGAAACTGGCATAGGCGCACGTCATCGCCCCACAGATGACTCAACGATCAAAACCTAACCCGGTCCTTATGCGGAACACGGGGCTAGGGCTTACCGAACCGCACCGCAAGACCGGGGGAGTAAAGCACGCTGATTGGATCTCCGGCGGGCGCGGGCAGGCCGGCCGCGGCGACGAGATTCTCGTCGAGGCTGAGCAGCCGGGCCTGGTGCAGCCGCCATTGCGGGTGCTCGTTCGGTAGGTACATGGGCCGGCTGCCATACCACGCCCCGTGCAGGCCCCACCGCGCGGTCAGGAAATGCTCGAGATCGGACGGCTCGGCGATCTGCTCGCCAACGCGCACGCTCAGCCGGGCGTGGGCGCCGCGCGGGCCCGGCGAAACCCCACCTGGCCACCAGCACCGGGGCGAGCCTGGCCGCCTCGAGTGAGCGGAACACCACACCGCGGCGGCCGTCCGCGCCGACCGAATAAAGCCGCACGTTGGTCTCGGGGAACGAGCCGAAGTACGGCAGTCCTGGCAGCCCGAACAGGCCGGTGCGGTGCATCCGGAACGCGACGAGCCCCACGTATGTCTGGCCGCGCAGCAGATCCGGCCGGGCGCCGCCGGGCAGCAGCGGCGCGACCAGCCCCGGTTCGGCGGGCCAGTGCACGAAGGTGAGGTCGAGCCAGCGCTGCGTCAGCAGCGCGCGCCCAACCGGGCGGGCGGCGGTGACCGTCACCGGCTCGGCGGGCACCGTTTCTGCAGGTTCGATAGCTGTCTCCGGATGCTGTGTCTACGGCGAAGGTTCAGTTCTCCCGCGCGGACGGGGTGCGTTCGAAGATGTAGTAGGCGGCCACCAGGCCGATGATCGCCAGCGATACGAGCGGGTTGACGAAAGCCAGGCCGATCGCGATCAGGTAGGGGATCTGGCCCAGATAGAAGCGGATGCGCGCCCCCCACCGGGCCCGCTCGGGCACGGCATGGTGCGTCCGAGCCTCGCCGTGCAGCGTCCACTCGAACATCGCGGAAAAGCCAATGGACATCCCTTCGAACACCGCCGCGTACAGCGCCATCGCCACGCGGCTGTCCTGGCCTCCCGCGGTGAGATAGTCGGCCATCGTGGCGGTGCCGAACGGGATGGCCACGACGAATGCGAGCAGCAGCAGGTTCAGGAACAACAGCGTCCGGTCCACGGTGGCGATGTTTTGTACCAGGGCGTGATGATTGACCCAGATGATGCCGATCATGAAGAAGCTGATCACGTAGGCGACGAACGACGGCCAGTGGCTGCCGAGCTGGGCCAGCAACGACTTGTGCCCCGGCCCCGGTCCTGCCACGGCGAGGTTCAGCGCGAGCAGGGTGATCGCGACGGCGAACACGCCGTCGCTGAACGCCTCGAGCCTGGACCGGTCCACCCACTACCTCCAGCCGCCCGCCCAGCAAGGGGTCTGCGTGATCGCGTTGCCCTGGCCCGCAGTCTGGCCTGCCCTGTGGCGCGGTCTTCGCGGTATGCCAAGAAGTTACCGCGATCATGGGAGCGGGTGGCCGGCCCTGGACGCGGCGAGGCCCCACGGCTGCGCGTGGGGCCTCGCCGATCCGGGTCGCCGGGTGCTTTACCCTGCTGGCCGGCGGCCTTAGCTGCTGGCCGGCGTCTTGTGCGTGGCAGGCTTGCGGGCGCCCTTCTGGGCCTGGCCGGTGACGCGGTGCTCGGCGTCCCCGACCTTCTCCTCGGCCTGGCGCAGCGTCTTTTCCGCGCGGGTGAACACCAGCCGGGTCTGCGGCCGCGTGCGCAGGTCGCGGATGACCTTGTCGCCCCGCTTGGCGAGGTCCTCGTAGGCCTCCCGCATCTGCTTGCGGACCTCTTCGGTGTTCAGCTTCCTGGCCCGCTCCTGCAGCCTGCCGACCTGCGTACGGTTGCGGGTCTGCAGGTCCTTCAGCTCGGTGCGGACGCGCTCGTAGGCCAGATCGGTAGCACCGACCCACGCGCGTGCCAGCTTGCGGATCTCCTCGATCGAGGTCTTGCTCTGGTCACGCACGGTCTCGCCATACTTGCGGACATCGACGGTTTGCATGACGTCTCCTTTCACAGCGCCATCCGGCGGGGGACGCGGCCCATAGTGGGTACTGCCAGCGAATGCCCCGCCCGGTCGGCGTACGTTCAGTTGTTCTCAGGAGGCGGCCCGGCCAACATGGGGGAGAACGCGCTTTGGCCCGTTTTCAGGTCGGGGAACGGGTGTTCCCGCTCGCTCTCGCTCCGCCTCTGTTTTTATAGTAGGAAGACCTGCTTGCAATTGCAAGCAGTGGAGCAAGCACTGCGGTGTGACCTTCGCCACGCTCCAGAGCCTGCTCCAGGATCTTGTCCCACTGGGGGAACCTGCCTGCAACACCGGGCGGCACACCTGTGCCGGGTCGCCGCGGTACCTGGGCCGCGAGAGAATGTGCGGGTGCACGGGAAGATCCGGACGCTCGTCCGCGTGGAGGGCGTCGTGCAGGGAGTGGGTTTCCGCCCCTTCGTGTATGCGCTGGCCACGCGGCTGGGCCTGGCAGGTCACGTGGGCAATGACGCGCGTGGCGTCTTCGTCGAGATCGAGGGGCCGCAAGCGCAGGTCGGCGACTTCCTGTCCGCACTCGAGCGCGACGCCCCTCCGCTCGCCCGCATCGACCGGGTCAGCACCACGCCGGTCAAGCCGAACGGGGCTGCCGGATTCTCGATCACGGCGAGCGACCCGCGCGGGCAGCGCAGCGCCCTGGTCGCCGCCGACAGCGCCACCTGCGAGGACTGCCTGCGCGAACTGGCCGATCCCGCCGACCGGCGGTTCGGCTACCCGTTCATCAACTGCACCAACTGCGGGCCCAGGTTCACCATCGTGCGCGATGTCCCCTACGACCGCCCGCTGACGACGATGGCGGGCTTCGCCATGTGTCCGGCGTGCGCCGCCGAGTACCGCGACCCCGCGGACCGGCGGTTTCACGCGCAGCCGGTGTGCTGCCCCGCGTGCGGCCCGCGGCTGTGGCTCGCGGACCCGGCCGGAACGGAGCTTGCGGGCGAGCCGCTGCGGCGGGCCGCCAGCCTGCTGGCCGGCGGCCATGTGCTTGCGGTCAAGGGCCTTGGCGGTTACCACCTCGCGGTGGCCGCGGCCAGCGAGCCCGCGGCGGCGGCCCTGCGCGCGCGCAAGCATCGCGAGGACAAGCCGTTCGCCCTCATGGTGGCGGACCTCGACGATGCGCGGCGGCTGTGCCTGGTGGACACGGTGGCGGACAAGCTGCTCAGCAGCGCGCGCCGGCCGATTGTGCTGCTGCCACGGCGCGCGGGAGCCCCGGTAGCGCGGGCCGTCGCACCGGGCAGCCATGACCTCGGCCTGATGCTCCCCTACACGCCACTGCACCACCTGCTGCTTCGCCAGCTCGGCGCCCCGATCGTGCTGACCAGCGGAAATCGCTGCGACGAGCCCATCGCCTACCGTGACGACGACGCCCTGGCCAGGCTTGCCGGGATCGCGGATGAGTTTGTCCTGCACGACCGCCCGATCCATATGCGCACCGACGACTCGGTCGTGCGCCCGGTGCGCGGGCGCGCGATGGCGATCCGCCGCTCCCGCGGCTACGTGCCCGAGCCGGTCAAGGTCCGCCCCCGGTTCCGCCGGCCCGTGCTGGCCTGCGGCGCCGAGCTGAAGAGCACGTTCTGCCTCGGCAGCGGCGACCGGGCGTACCTCTCCCATCACATCGGGGACCTGGAGAACTACGAAACGTTCGCCTCGTTCACCGAGGGCATCGCCCACTTCGAGCGGCTGTTCGACCTGACGCCCCAGGTCATCGCCCATGACCTGCATCCGGAGTACCTGTCCACCAAGTACGCACAGGGCCGCGGCGGCGCCGCGGACGGCGGTGCGCTTACCGGCGTGCAGCACCACCACGCCCACATCGCGTCCTGCCTGGCCGACAACGGCGAGGAGGGCCCGGTCATCGGGGTGGCCTTCGACGGGCTGGGCTACGGGACCGACGGCACGATCTGGGGCGGCGAGTTCCTGCTTGCCGACTTGACCGGCTTCGAGCGGGTCGGGCATCTGGCCACGGTGCCGCTGCCGGGCGGAGCGGCAGCGATCAAGCAGCCGTGGCGGATGGCGGCGGCGTACCTGGACGCGGCCTACCCGGGCGGCCCGCCGGACGGGCTGGATGTCGAGCGGCGCAACGCCGATCGCTGGCGCGATGTGCTCACCATGGCACGCCGCGGCATCAACGCGCCCCTCACCTCGAGCGCGGGCCGGCTCTTCGACGCGGCCGCGGCGATCCTCGGTGTGCGCGATGTGATCAACTACGAGGGCCAGGCCGCCATCGAGCTCCAGCAGCGGGCCGTACGTGGCGAGCGCGCCGCGTACGACGCGGGGATCGACGAGGGTGCACGCGTTTGCATCCGCGGTGCCGACCTGGTCCGCGGCGTCGCCGACGACCTGCTCTCCGGGGTCGCCACGGGCGTCATCGCCGCCCGATTCCACAACGGCATCGTGGCGGCCATCGTCCGCACCTGCCTGCTGCTTCGGGAACGCTGCGGGCTCGCCGCAGTGGCGCTGTCCGGCGGCGTCTTCCAGAATCTGCTGTTGCTGGAAAGGGCCACCGCGCAACTCGAGCACGCGGGTTTCCGCGTCCTTGTGCACGCACAGGTCCCGCCAAATGACGGCGGGATCAGCCTGGGCCAGGCCGCGGTAGCGGCGGCGCGCGACAAGGCAGGCAACCTGAACCCCGAACATTCTTAACGGCTGCGCGAGCGTGGCGCCGGTACGGCGCTTCGGGGGGTTCCGGGGGGGTCCCCCCGGGCTGGCAGAGCCCTCAACGGCTGCCGCGGCGGCGGAACACTCCATTGGTACCACCTGCCTCCCAGGCCACGAGCGTCCCAATATGGCTAGGGTTTTTATCGACTGTTATCCAAACGAGACAACTGGCCGAGTTTTCCCTGCGAACGAGCTAGATGTCCTGCCATGCTCCCTCCACGGAGGCGGCGCGAGCGGCGCTCAGGGGGGCCAGGCAGACGGGTGTGATCCGGTAGGGAGTTTCGTGAGCTCGGTATCCAGGCATCGCAGGAGACGGAAGATCAGGCGGAGCGGGCGGCACACGGCACCCTCCCAGGCAGAAAAAGTGGTGCAGAAGGCGGGAAAGGCGGCTCCCGCTCTCGCCGTCGTGGGCGCCATCGCAGCGGGCCCGCACGTGCCCAAGACCGCCCACCTCGAGCGCACGACGGCGACCGCGCCGGTGCTCGATGCCCGCCTGGACGCCGCGATACTGCAAGCGCATGCGGCAGGCCGTACCTACACAGTCAAGCCGGGGGACAGTTTGTCGGGAATTGCCCGCCGGTTTTACGGCCGCGCCGCGGACTGGCCCACGCTGTACCAGGCGAACCGCGCCAAGATTCATGACCCGGGATTGATCTACCCAGGCCAAGTGCTGCGCGTGCCACGTGATCCCCCTGCCCAGGTCACGGGCCACCGCACCGACGGTGACAAAGACAACGATGGTGACCGCGGTGACCACAGCCCTTACAAGCCACGGCATTCCCGGGCGGGCTCCCCGGGCGGCGGACGCGGCCAGGGCGCTGGCCATCACCTGAACGGGACGCTCAACTGCCGCGGCCTCGAGGCACTCTGGCGATCCGCCGGAGGCGCGTCACCGGCAGCGGTCACGGCGGCTTCCATCGCCATGGCAGAGTCCAGCGGCCATCAGTACGCGACCGGATCCGCTGGTGAACGTGGCTATTGGCAAATCAACCCGGTCAACGGGGCATTGTCGACCTACAACGCATACGGCAACGCACGGGCGGCCGTCATCATGTCGCACGACGGAACCAATTGGTCCGCCTGGACCACCTGGGTGGACGGCGCATATCGGGGCAGGTGCTGACCGTCCCGGACCGATCTGATCATGGTCGGCCTGACAGGCGGGTGCGCAGCCAGTCGTGCCATGCGGCGAGGCCGTCTCCGGTGGTAGCGGACACGGGCAGCACGCTGGCGTGCGGGCTGATCGTGGCCAGGTCCGCGGCATGGCGGCCGGCGTCGAAGTCCACGTAGGGCAGCAGGTCCATCTTGTTCACCAGGATCAGATCCGCGGCCGCGAACATCCGCGGGTATTTCGCCGGCTTGTCCGCGCCCTCGGTCACCGAGGTGATCACGACCTTGCTGTGCTCGCCGAGGTCGAACAGCGCGGGGCAGACCAGGTTGCCGACGTTTTCGATGATGACCACGGAACCTGGCGGCGGGTCGAGCGCCCGCAGCCCCGCGGCGACCATGCCGGCGTCGAGATGGCATCCGGCGCCCGTGTTGATCTGCACGACCCGGCAGCCTGCCTGCTCGATGCGCTGGGCGTCCAGGGCCGTCTCCTGGTCGCCCTCGATGACGGAGATCTCCAGTTCCCCGCCGAGATGCCTGGCCGCCGCTTCGAGCAGGGTCGTTTTGCCTGCGCCGGGTGAGCTCATCAGGTTGACCGCGAGGATGCCGCGGCCGGCGAGCCACCGCCTGTTGCGCTCGGCGAGCTCGTCGTTCTTCGCCAGTATCTTCTGCTGCAGGATGACGGTGCGGCCGTGGCCGTGGCCGTGTTCGTGCTCGTGTTCGTGCTCGGGTGCGGCACCGCCGAGCAGCCGAATGCTCGCGCTCTCGCCGCAGCCACACGTGCCGCACATGCTCAGGCCACCTCCACGGACGCGATCTGCAACTGCTGGCCGGAGATCACCGCCACGTCGGCGCTGCCGCACGGGCAGAGCGCGATCAGGTCGTCCGGCTCGAATTCCGCGCCGCACGCATGGCACACACAGCGCCCAGCGCAGTGGGTGATCTCCAGGCGGGCACCGGCCAGGTTGGTTCCCTCGGTCACAAGCTCGAAGCAGAACCGCACCGAATCGGCGACCACGCCAGAAAGCGTGCCGATGTCGAGGCGGACGCAGGTGATCGTCGCGTCGGGGACCCGCTCCGTCACCGCGTCGACGACGGCCTGAGTGATCGCAAGCTCGTGCACTCGTCAACCGTGCTCAGCAGATTCGTGGCAGCGGGTCACCGACCAGCAGGTCGACGATCCGGGTGCCGCCGAAGGTGGTCTTGAGCAGCACGATGCCCGGAGGATCCGGCGCGACGGCGCCGATGATCGCTGCCTGCCGGCCGAGCGGGTGCGCGTGCATCGCGGCGAGCGCCTGCGCAGCCTGCGCACCGTCCACGATGGCGACGAGCCGTCCTTCGCACGCGACGTAGAGGGGATCGATGCCGAGCAGTTCGCAGGCGCCACGGACCTCGGTGCGCACCGGGATGTCCTCCTCCCGCACGGCAACGCCGACGCCTGCGGCGCTTGCCACCTCGTTGAGGATCGTCGCCACCCCGCCTCTGGTCGCGTCACGCAGCGCGCGAACTCCGGGCGCGGCGGCGAGCAGGCCGGCGACGAGCCCGTTCAGCGGCGCGGTGTCCGAGGACAGGTCGGCCTCGATGTCCAGCTCGCCGCGCGCGAGCATGATCGTGACACCGTGGTCGCCGATCGGCCCGGACACTATGACGGCGTCGCCTGGCTGTGCGCCCGCCACGCCCAGGTCTACGGCGTCGCCGACGATCCCCACCCCCGCTGTGTTGAGGTAGCAGCCGTCCGCCTTGCCCTTCTGCACGACCTTGGTGTCTCCGGTGACCACCTGAACGCCGGCCCGGCCGGCGGCCGCGGCCATGGATGCGACGATCCGGGTCAGGTCGGCGACAGGGAGTCCCTCCTCGAGGACGAAACCCGCCGACAGGTACAGCGGAGTCGCACCAGCGACGGCGAGGTCGTTGACCGTTCCGTTGATCGCCAGGTCGCCGATATCCCCGCCGGGGAAGAACAGCGGGGAGACCACGTAGGAGTCGGTCGTGAACGCGATCCTGCCGCCGGGCGCAGGCAGGCGCGCGGCGTCCTCGAGCGGTTCGAGCAGCGGGTTGCGGAACGCGTCGAGGAAGATCGCCTCGACCAGAGTGCGGGTCGCCTTGCCGCCCGACCCGTGCGACATCGTGATCCGCTCTTCCTTGACTCTCGGGCGGCGGCGGCGCGCGCGATCGATCCGGTCGAGGACCTGCTGCTCGCGGTCCGGCGGGGTGCCCGCCGGGCCGCTGGCGGTCGCGGCCGCCGCCGTGTTCGGCTGGCCGATCACGAAATGGTCACCTCCTGCACCCGCTGGCGGCGCAGCCGTCCGAAGTTGTAGTACGCGGCGCAGGCGCCCTCGGGGGAGACCATGCAGGTGCCTATCGGCGTCTCGGGGGTGCACGCCGTGCCGAACACCTTGCATTCCCAGGGTTTGAGCACACCCTTGAGCACCTCGCCGCACTGGCACGCCTTCGGGTCGGCGACGCGGACGCCGGGCACCTGGAAGAGGCGCTCCGCGTCGAAGGCGGCGTAATCGTCACGCATCCGCAGCGCTGAGTGCGAGATGAAGCCGAGCCCGCGCCATTCGAAGTACGGCCGGAGCTCCATGACCGTGCCGATCGCCTTCAGCGCGGTGGGGTTGCCGTCCCACGGCACCACCCGTGCGTACTGGTTCTCCACCACCGAGCGGCCCTCGGCTAGCTGCAGCATAAGCATGTAGATCGACTGCAGGATGTCCAGTGGCTCGAAGCCGGCCACGACCACCGGCTTGCCGTGGTCCCTCGCGATGAACTCATACGGCCGGCAGCCGATGACGGTGGATACGTGGCCAGGGCCGATGAACCCGTCGAGCCGCAGGTCGGGTGAGTCGAGGATCGCCTTGATCGCGGGAATGATCGTGACGTGGTTGCAGAAGACCGAGAAGTTCGCCAGCCCTTCCGCCGCGGCGCGAAGGACGGTCATCGCCGTGGACGGCGCCGTGGTCTCGAAGCCGATCGCCATGAAGACCACGCGCTGGCCAGGATTCTGGCGGGCGATCTTCAGCGAATCCAGCGGCGAGTAGACCATCCGGATGTCGGTGCCCTGCGCCTTGGCGTCGAAGAAGGAGCCGTCGCTGCCAGGTACCCGCATCATGTCGCCGAACGAGGTCATGATCACGTCGTCCTCGGCCGCGAGATGCATCGCGTCGTCGATGCGTCCCATCGGGATGACGCAGACCGGGCACCCGGGTCCGTGCACGAGGGTGACGGTCTCGGGCAGGTAGTCCTCGAGCCCGTGTTTGTAGATGGTGTGGGTGTGCCCGCCGCACACCTCCATCAGCTTGTAGTTGCGCCCTGGCTCGCACAGGCCAGCGATCTTCGCAGCCAGCGCATGAGCCTTGTCGGCGTCACGGAACTCGTCGACGAACCGCATGCCTGTCAGCTCCTATTCGATCCGTGATTCCTGGAGCGCAGCGAGCTCATCCGCATACGCCTGGCCGATGGATTCGAGGAATTCGAGCGCCGCCCTGGCCTCGTCCTCGTCGATCTTCGAGAGCGCGAAGCCGACGTGGATGAGGACCCACTCACCGGGTTCCAGCGGCTCGTCGCGGAGCAGCCCGACGTTGATCACGCGCCGCACGCCGCTGACGTCCACCTTGGCCAGATCGGGCTGGTCGGGGAGGAATTCGATCACCTCACCTGGTATGCCGAGGCACATGGGTCACCCTCTCCGTAGCTGTGTCCGTCGCTTCGCCCGCGCGTTCGCCGGGCCGGCCGCCCGCGCGTTCGCTGGGCCGGCCGCCCGCGCCACCGGCATCGCGGACGATTCCGGTCACGATGCGCACCGCTTCGTCCACTGCGGCCTGCACCGGCGGGCTCAGCCCGATCCCGGGCTCGATGCTGGCCGGCTCGCACCCGACGACCAGCACCCGGCCGGGCTCGGCGCCGAGCATCCCGGCCAGCCCGAGCACGACGTCGGGCTGCATGCCGTGCGCGTCGAAGAGGCGGGCGTCCGGCGCGGCCGCGTCCCGGTCCGCCTCGATCACGTAGACGGTCCCCGGCGCACCGCCGCGCGGGGTGGCGTCGACCAGGATCGTGGTGTCGTAGCCGTCCGCCATGTCGTACGCGAGGTGCACACCGCTGATTCCGTAGTCGGCGACCCGGACCCAGTCCGGCAGGCCGGCGCGGGCCAGGCGCCTGGCGACCTCGGCGCCGAAGCCGTCATCGCCGAGGAATATGTTGCCCACACCCGCGATCAGCATGCGCTGCGCCATCTTCTCAGCCACCGCCCGCGCCGTCCCCGGTGCCCGGGGCCAAAGCGGCCAGCGTGAGTTCCCACAGGACGTGGTAGATCGTGGTCTGCGCCTCCTGGATCCGGTGGACCGACGCGGACGGCACGACGAACAGGTAGTCCAGGTAGCCGAGTTCGGCCATCTTGCCGCCCTGGTAACCGGCGATGCCGATGGTCAGCAGGCCGCGGCGGCTCGCCTCGCCGAAGGCGCGGAGCAGATTCTCCGAGTTGCCGCTGGTCGAAAGCCCGACCGCGATGTCGCCGCCGCGGCCGAACGCGGCGATCTGCCGCGCGAAGACGACTTCGGGGCCGATGTCGTTGCACAGCGCGGTCACCACGGCGCTGTCACCCGCCAGCCCGAACGCGGGCAGCGGACGGTCGTCACCACCGGGGCTGAGGAACAACGTGGCGATCTGCGCGGCGTCGGTGGCGCTGCCGCCGTTGCCGAAGGCGAACAGCCGCCCGCCGGCCGCGAACCGGACCGCCATGTCCTGCGCGCAGGACGCGAGCCGGCCGGCGTCGCGGGCGCGGACGGCGGCGCGCAGCTCGATGATCTCCAGCGCCTTTGCCACCGTCGACCTGCGCACCTCCGCAAGGACGGCATCGACGTCATCGGCGGCGGCGCCGCCCGGGTAGAGGAAGGGGTAGAGCGACTCGATCCCGCCGGTCTCCCCGCTTCCCGCGCTGCCCGCGCTCCCCGCCGGGGCGTCGTGCCTGGCCGTGACCATCATCTCCCCACGACTGCGATCGCTTCCCCGGCATGCACGAGGATCGTGTCGCCGGCCGCCGCGGACACCAGCGCGACGCTGACCTCCTCCTCGCCGCCGCCGGTATCCACCACGGCGAATCCGTCGGTGAGCAGCCGCACGACGGTCACCGCCACCGCCGTGTCCGAGCAGGTCACGCATACCTCGTCGTGGCACTGGCAGCCGTAGCCCCCGTCGCCGGGCCCCCGGGGGACCGCAGCCGGCGCAGCAGGCGAAACCGGGGGAGCAGGCCGAGCCGGTCGGGCCGGCGGGGCACCCGCGGGCGGCACGCTCACGTGACCACCCCTGGTGCGAGCACGCCAGGACGCTCGAAGAACACGTGCACCAGCTCCCACAGGACATGGTAGGTGGTGACCTGCGTCTCCTGCACCACGCGGGGATCGGTGGATCTGGCCGTAAGCAGGTGATCCACGTCGGCGCTCGCGCCGATCCTGCCGCCGTCCCCGCCGGTGAGCGCCACCGTGAGCAGGCCGCGGCTGTGCGCGGCGGCCAGGCCGCGCAGGACGCTCGCGCAGTTCCCGTCGGCCGATATGCCGAGCGCGATGTCGGCGGGCTCGGCCAGAAACCGGATCTGATGGGCGAAGATCTCCGCCGCGCCGGCACGTTCGGCGATTCCGGTCACGGTCGCGGCGTCGGCGGTAAGCGAAATGGCGGGAAGGGCGCGCTTTCCCACGATGACCGGGTGCACGAACTCGACGGCGACATGCTGAGCGTCCGCGCTCGCCGGGCCGGTGCCGAACACAACCAGCTTGCCTCCGCGGTGGAAGCGCAGTGCCATGGAATGGCACGCTGCCGCCACCGAGCCGGCCTGCGCGGCGAGGTCCTCCACCGGGGCGACCCGCTGCTCGAACAATCTGGCGGTTTGGTCGCCCATGGCCGACCGCACCATTTCGGGTCACTTCCTCAGTGAAATCTCATTCCCCGGTCTTCGCGATCGCCGACATGTCGACCTCCACCTCGACATCGACCGCGTCGCGCACCTTGAGGGTGCCGAGAAACGCGGTATACGGCCGCAGCCCGTACGCGGACTGCACCACCGTCGTGGTGCCGAGGCGGTAGCTGCCTGGTGCTACGACCATGTGGAGCACGTTAGGACACTTGTGGGAGGACGTCCAGTCGCGGCGGCACGCCGGCGCTGTCCGCTGTCCGGCGCCGGCGTCACGGGAAGGGCAGCTCGCCGAACAGTTCCTGGATGCGGCGCAGATCTCGCATGCGCGGCTCGGTCTCGCCGCCCACCCAGCGGCCCACGGTCTTGACCGACACGCCCAGCTGCCGTGCGGCCGCCTCGTGGGTGAGGCCTTCCCTGCGCAGCGTGCTCGACATCCATTCGGCGAACGTGGCCGCTCGTTCCCGCGCCGCGGCCTGGCCGTCCGGCGCCCCGCCGGGGGCGGTGGCCTGGCCGGGCGCCCTCGCGGCCGCCGGCTGGCGGGGCGCCGGTGCGGGCTCGCCGGTGAGGCGGACGTCGGAGTGCAGCACGTCGACTTCGACGTGGTCGGGGTAGATGCGGAACGAGACCTGGATCGATCCCGTCGGGCCCGCCGCGTCGAGCAGCGCGCGAAAGACGGTCGCGCCGACCTCACGGTTGCCCTGCTCGGACAGCGGGGACTCGGCGAGGCATCTTCGCACGAACTCCCTGATGTCGGGGATCGAGGAGGGCCTGGCGGGGAAGCTCTGTGAGAGCACCACGACGGGAAGGATCTCGATCGGATCCCCATCCGGCTCATTGAGGCGTTCTGGCATTCGGAGCTTTCTTCCGCCTTCCCGGCCGCCGCGCCGGCCGGGTTCCAGCTAGAGTACGCGGCCCGCCGCGCCGCGGCGCAGGCCGGCCGGGCGAGTTGCCGGGCATCGGTGCCGGGCATTAGGTGCCGGGCATCGGTGCAGGACATCGGTGCAGGACATATGTGTCCGGTAACCCGACGGTATCGTCTTGACACCCTCTGGTGGCGGCGCTACGTTCCCCTTGTCCGTGCTCCCGGGTCTTTGCCCAGGGTACGCGGACAGGCTCGCCATGAAGATTCTTCCAGGCGCACCGACGCCGTTATGGCATGGGCCGCCGGACGACCAGCGCTGGCCCGGCGGCACACGGCCGCTTGTGCCATTGCCGTGCCCGGTTTCCACGCCAGCCTCCGAGTTCCCGACCCTGTAGCGAGGAGGTGGCCGGGCAATGGCCACACCCACACAGAGCAACGAGACGTCACCGGCACCTGATGGCGCGGAACCGGTCGTCCATATCCTGTGGATGAACGGGGGACTGGGCTGCGACGGAGACTCGGTCGCGCTGACCGCGGCGACCCAGCCGAGCATCGAGGAGATCGCGCTCGGGGCTTTGCCCGGCTTGCCCAGGGTCGCCGTGCATTGGCCGCTTATCGACTTTGAATGCGGCCCCGAGCAGGGCGCTGACACTTTCATCGAGTGGTGGCACAAAGCCGACCGTGGCGAGCTCGAACCGTTTGTCCTCGTAGTCGAGGGCTCCATACCCAACGAGGCGATCAAGTCCGAGGGTTACTGGTGCGGTTTCGGCAACAACCCCGCGACCGGCCAGCCGATGACGACCAGCGAATGGCTCGACCGGCTCGCGCCCAAGGCGACCTGCATCCTCGCCGCAGGGACCTGCGCCACCTACGGCGGCATCCATGCGATGGCGGGCAACCCGACCGGCGCGATGGGCGTGCCCGACTACCTCGGCTGGGAGTGGCGGTCCAAGGCGGGAATCCCCATCGTCTGCGTTCCCGGCTGCCCGACGCACCCGGACAACCTCTCCGAGACCATCCTGTACCTGCTGTACCAGGTGGCGGGCCAGGCGCCGATGATCCCGCTGGACGAGGCGCTGCGCCCGACCTGGCTGTTCGGCGCCACCGTGCACGAGGGATGTGACCGGGCCGGGTACTACGAGCAGGGCGAGTTCGCCCTCGAGTACGGCTCTCCCAAATGCCTGGTCAAGCTCGGCTGCTGGGGACCTGTCGTCAAATGCAACGTGCCGAAGCGCGGCTGGATCAACGGCGTCGGCGGCTGCCCGAACGTGGGCGGCATCTGCATCGCGTGCACGATGCCCGGCTTCCCGGACAAGTTCATGCCGTTCATGGACGAGCCGCCGGGCGCCAGGGTCTCGACGAACGCGTCGACCCTCTACGGGACGGTCATCCGTACCCTGCGCGGCTTCACCCAGAAGACGGCCGACGAGGAACCCAAGTGGCGCAGGAAGGGCAACGACCTACTGACCGGCTACCAGAAGACCTGGTGACATCGACCGGCGTCGGCTCAGGCTGGCCCGGGGGGACACGAACCCATCGGGGAAGCACCCAGGCCCCGATGGCCCGCACCCCCCGCCTGGCAAGCGGCCACGCCCCGCACAGGGAGATGAGCTCAGCTATGACGACGGCCGAAGACACCGGCATTGTGGAGATGTCGTGGGACCCGATCACCAGGATCGTGGGCAGCCTGGGAATCTATACGAAGATTGACTTCAAGCAGAAGCGGGTCGTCGAGTGCCACAGCACATCGTCGATCTTCCGCGGGTACAGCATTTTCATGAAGGGCAAGGACCCGCGCGACGCGCATTTCATCACCAGCCGCATCTGCGGGATCTGCGGCGACAATCACGCGACGTGCTCCGTCTACAACCAGAACATGGCCTACGGGGTGCGGCCGCCGCATCTGGGTGAATGGATCATCAACCTGGGCGAAGCCGCGGAGTACATGTTCGACCACAACATCTTCCAGGAGAACCTGGTCGGGGTGGACTTCTGCGAAAGGATGGTGGCCGAGACCAATCCCGGCGTCCTGGAGCGGGCCAACGCCACCGAGGCGCCGCATGCGGGCGATCACGGCTACCGGACCATCGGCGACATCATGCGCTCGCTCAACCCGCTCGAAGGCGAGTTCTACCGCGAGGCGCTGGCCGTCAGCCGGTCCACGCGGGAGATGTTCTGCCTCATGGAGGGGCGGCATGTGCACCCGTCGACGCTTTACCCGGGCGGCGTGGGCACGTCCGCGACCGTGCAGCTGTTCACCGACTACCTGACCAGGCTCATGCGCTACGTGGAGTTCATGAAGCGCGTCGTGCCCATGCACGACGACCTGTTCGACTTCTTCTACGAGGCGCTGCCCGGTTACGAGCAGGTCGGCCAGCGGCGCGTGCAGCTCGTCTGCTGGGGAAGCCTGAACGACCCGGCGCACTGCGACTTCAAGTACGAGAACATGACCAACTGGGGCCGCAAGATGTTCGTCAGCCCCGGTGTCGTCGTCGACGGCAAGCTCATCACCAACGACCTGGTCGACATCAACCTGGGCATCCGCATCCTCCTCGGCAGCTCGTTCTACGAGGACTGGGAGGACCAGGAGATGTTCGTCACCCGCGACCCCCTGGGCAACCCGGTCGACCGCCGCCATCCCTGGAACCAGCACACGATCCCACGCCCGGCCAAGCGCGACTTCGACAGCAAATACAGCTGGGTGATGTCGCCACGCTGGTTCGACGGCAAGGACCACCTCGCCTGCGACACCGGCGGCGGCCCCATCGCCCGGCTGTGGGCGACCGCGCTCGGCGGGCTCGTCGACATGAGCTATGTCAAGTCCACCGGCCAGAGCGTGCTGATCAACCTGCCGCGTACCGCCACCAAGCCCGAGGTCACCTTCGAGTGGAAGATCCCCAAGTGGAGCAACGCGATCGAGCGTGACCGGGCGCGCACCTACTTCCAGGCGTACGCGGCGGCTGCCGCGCTGCACTTCATCGAGCAGGCGCTCGCCGAGGTCAGGGCCGGCCACACCAAGACCTGGGAGCCGTTCGACGTGCCCGACGAGGCCTTCAGCTGCGGGTTCACCGAGGCAGTGCGCGGCGTTCTGTCCCATCACATGGTGATCAGAGGCGGGAAGATCGCGAACTACCACCCGTACCCGCCGACGCCGTGGAACGCCAGCGTGCGCGACACCTTCGGGACCCCGGGCCCCTACGAGGACGCGGTGATGAACACCCCGATCTTCGAGGAGAACCCGCCGGACCGGTTCAAGGGCATCGACATCATGCGCGCGGTCCGCAGCTTCGACCCATGCCTGCCGTGCGGGGTGCACATGTATCTCGGTGGCGGGAAGGTGCTGGAGAAGGTGCATTCGCCGACCATGGTCACCTTGGCCACGGGACCCGCCAGGCCAGCGACCCGGACATGACGCAGCGCGTGACGATGGGGCTCGAGCCAGTGACGCCGCCCCCGCGGCCGCTGGCGCGCACGGAGAGGCGGGGCGCATGAGTGGTGTGCGAGATGCCGGCACACGGATCGAGGAACTGCTGGCCTTCCTGCGGTCGAGCGGCGGGCCTGACGTCGCGTCGGCCGCCGAGGACCTGGTGAGCCTGCTCGTCGGCCTCTACGGCGACGGCCTCGCGCACATCGTCGCGGCACTCGGCGCCGAAGGCGACGCCGGCGCCGCGGCCCTTGACCGCATGGTCGCGGATCCGCTGGTGGAGAGCCTGCTGCTGTTGCATGACCTGCACCCGCTCGACCTCGACACGCGAATCCAGCGTGCCCTCGACAGGGTCCGGCCCTATCTCGGCTCGCACGCGGGCGGGGTCGAATATCTCGGCGTCACCGACGACGGCACCGCGCGGCTCCGCCTCGAGGGCAACTGCCACGGCTGCCCGTCGTCGGTTGCCACCGTGCAGCTGGCCATCCAGGGCGCCGTAGAGGGGGCGGCACCAGAGGTCACCCGCGTGGTGGTCGAGGGCGTAAGCGAACCACCCGGCCCACCGCTGCTGACCATCGGGTCCCGCCCACCGGACGTGCGGGCAGACGGCACCATAACGGCTGCGCGCGGCGGCGACGCCGGCTGGGTGCAACTGCCGGCAACCGGCCCGCCGGACGGACGGCCCGCCGTCATCATGGTCGGCGGGACCACAGCCGATGGCGGCGCCGGCGCCGGGCCCACAGCCGTCCTCGTCTGCTCCGTCCGCGGCACGCTCTACGCCTACCGCGACTCCTGCCCGGCCTGCGGCCACTCACTTGACGGTGGCCGGCTGGACGGCGCGCGCCTGGTGTGCCCCGGCTGCGCGGCCCGCTACGACGTGCGGTCCGCCGGCCGGGGGGTCGATGATCCCACCTGTCACCTCGACCCGCTGCCGCTGCTTTCCGACAGCCAGGGCGTCCGCGTCGCGCTTCCCCTGGCGGTGCGGGCATGACCGGCAGCCCCGGCCTTCGCCGGTTCGTCGGGCGCGCGGGTGCTGGCGGCGCATATCCCGGGGCTGATCAGCCTGCGCCGGCCGGCCCGCCGCACGGCGCGGGCGGCCGGGCGCAGCGGGCCGGGCGTTCGGCGGCCGGCCAGCCGGGGGAGCGGTGCGGCCTGTGTGCCAAGCCGATCGCGGCCGAGCACGGGCACATCGCGGATCTGGAACAGTCGGCCCTGGTGTGCTCGTGCCGCCCGTGTTACCTGCTGTTCGCCGGCGACAGCGGCAGCGGCAGGTATCGCGCGGTGCCGGACCGCTACCTCGCCGATCCGGCGCACCCCCTGTCGGTAGCGGAGTGGGATGAGCTCGATATCCCGGTCGGGCTGGCGTTCTTCACCCGCAGCACGCAGCGCGACGAGATCAGCGGGTTCTACCCGAGCCCGGCGGGCGTCACCGAGTCCGTGCTCGGCCTGCGCACCTGGCGGCGCCTCGCCGAGACGCACCCGCTGCTGCGCGCCGCGGAGCCCGACGTCGAGGCCATCCTGGTCTGCCGCACCGGCCCGGGCGTCGAATACTTCCTCGTGCCTGTCGACGCGTGCTACGAGCTCGCCGGCCGGATGCGGCTGCACTGGCGGGGTTTCGACGGCGGCACCGAGGCGCGGGCAAGCATCGAGGAGTTCCTGGCCGACGTGCGGGAACGCGCCCTGCCGGTGCCCGCGGATGTGCCGGAGGAACTCAGGATCGAGCCGAACCGGCGGCGCTACACCGACGCGGAGGCCAGCCGCCTGGAGGACCTGTTCGGCCAGCCCAGCCGGTGGGCGGACACGCTCAAGCCGATGCAGCTCGCGACCGTGCCGGTGATGGTGCCAGGGTTCCGGGGCGCTACCGAGGTCGAGCTTCCCATCATGTGCGGCTACGACCTGGAGATCGCCTCGACGAAGTACTTCAACGCCCTCGACAGCGGTGAGACCCCGCTGCTGCTGCTGTTCAGCGGCACCGTGTTCGCCAGCCGCGAGCACAGGCTCAGCGTCCAGCAGGTGCCCTGGAGCAAGGAGGCGTCCTACCGGCTCCCCGCGAGCGTGTGGCGTGCGGCGGTCGACGTGCACTTCCCGAACAGCGCGTACATCACGATGAGCAGGCAGACGCTGGACGCGCTGCAGCAGTTCAAGAGCCGCCGCGCCCTGCCGACCTGGGATTCCGCCGTGTCGGCGCTGCTCGCGGAAGCGGCGGAGCGCCAGCCGTGAACGGCGCGCCGCAGCAGCCGCAGGGCCCCCGCCCGGCGCCGGCGGGCGCCGGCGGCGCCGCGGCCGCCAAGATCGATCCCGCGCACCTGGACCACGCCCGCCGGGTGGCTGACGCGATCCTCTACGAGGGCTACCTGCTGTATCCCTACCGCGCCGGCGCGCAGAAGAACCAGGCACGGTTCCAGTTCGGCGTGCTGATGCCGCCGGCCTATCGCACCGTCGATGCCAACGAGGCGTCCGCCACCCAGACCGAGTGCCTGCTCGAATGCCCGGACGACGCGCAGGTGCATGTGACGGTCCGGTTCCTGCAGCTGCAGCGGCGCCGGGCCGAGACGATCTCAGCGGGCACCGGCCCGGCGCGCGAATGGGCGCCGCCGGGCGAGCCCGGCAGCGCCGAGGCCGGCGGCGGGCCGTGGGACGAAGCGATCGAGCGTGAGCAGGAGGCGTCCGCGTCCGTGCCCGCGCTGCTGGCGGCCCGGCGGGAGACCGCCTTCTGCATCAGCGGCGGCCAGGTGACGCAGGCACGCACCGGCCGCAGCGGAAACGTCGACGGGTGGACGCTGCGCCAGTGGTCGGCCCTGCGGGGCAGGATCGTGCTCGACGCCCAGCGGGTCGCGGGGCCCTACCGCGCGCTGCGGCTGCAGGTCCGGGTGGAAAACCACACCCAGCCCGGCGGGCGGATGCGGGAACGCCCCGACGGGCTGCGGCAGGCCCTGATCGCGGCGCATGTCCTCATCGCGGTGCCGGGCGCCACGTTCGTTTCCATGGTGGATCCGCCGCAGTGGGCCGCCGCCGAGGTGGCCGCCTGTGTCAACAAAGGAACCTGGCCGGTGCTCGCGGGCCCCGCGGACTGCCGTGATCTCATGCTCTCCTCGCCGGTCATCCTGTACGACCACCCCGAGATCGCCGCGGAGAGCGCGGGGGACCTCTACGACGCCACCGAGATCGACGAGATCCTCACCCTGCGCACCATGGCGCTGACCGACGCGGAAAAACGCCAGGCGCGCGCCACCGATCCGCGGGCGGCCGCCATCATCGACCGGGTCGCCGGCATGCCCCCGGAGATGCTCGAGCGCATGCACGGCGCCATCAGGTACCTGAGGGCCGTGCCGGGCGAAGAGCCTTCCGGCGACGTTCCGCAGGTCCCCTGGTGGGATCCTGGCGCGGACACGTCCGTGTCGCCGGAAACCGACCACGTCATCGTCGACGGCGTCCGGGTCGCGCGCGGCAGCAGGGTCCGGATGCGCCCGGGCAGCCGCCGGACGGATGCACAGGATCTGTTCCTCGTCGGCCGCGAGGCCGTCGTCGAGGCCGTGCTGCACGACGTCGACGGCCGCCTGCACCTCGCGGTCACCCCGGCCGGCGATCCGGCCGCGGACCTGAACCGCCAGCACGGCAGGTTCTTGTACTTCGCCCCGGACGAGGTAGAGCCGATCGGCTCACAGCAAGAGGGGGAAGCACCATGATCATGAGGCTGATCAGGGCTGTCGTGCTGGCGGCGATTCTCGCCCTGGTGATCCAGTCGCTGCCGGACATCAAGCGGTACCTCGAACTTCGTGACATGTAGGCACGCCACCTGTCCGTGCTGCCCGTTCACCCGGCCGGGCGTCGTCCGGCCGCGCCGGCGGCCACCCGCCGGCGCACAAACGCGAGGCAGGGCAACCGGGCAGCGGTCTCGGGCGTCTACATGACCGAGGCGTCACAGGCACTGCGCCATTTCGCGTGGCCGCTGCGGTGGCGTATTGGTGACGGGGGCGCGGCGGTGGTCTCCCAGCTCGATCGCCGCGTCCCCGGCCACTGGGCCGCAACCCGCCAGGCCTGCGGCATCATCGTGGCACCGGAGCTGGTGACGGCGACTATCCCTAACGGCTGCGCCGGGTGACAGTGAGCTGAAGGTGGCGCGCCCGCGCCGGCCGCGGGGAGTCACCCGGGCCCGGCGCGGCGCCCGCCGGGGTTGCGGGGAGCCCACCCGGGCGAGCGCGGCGGGCGCCGGGGGCTGCCGGGTGCGGGGTGAGTCATTTTCGCTTACGGGAGTACGGTGACCGGATGACTGCAGATACCCGGCCTGGTCTCAATCCGCAACGGCTCGTCCGGCTGATGAGCGAGGCCATCGACCGGTGCCGGCTTGATCTTGCCGAACGCACGGTGCTGACGGAGGCGGCCAATGGCGCGTATGTGGTCACCCCGGTGCTTGCGGCCATGGCGGGGGCAAATGTCCGCGCTCTGGCGGGCAGCACGGCCTACGCGACATCCGGCGAGCTGCGGCGGGTGACCACCGGGCTCGCGCAGCTTGCCGGGGTTGCCGGCCGAGTCAACTTTATCCAGGCGAAAAGCCCCGAACACATCGGCGCGGCGGACATCGTCACAAATAGCGGCCAAGTGCGCCCGATCGACTCGAAAATGATAGCGGAGATGAAGCCATCCGCGGTCGTGGCGCTGATGTATGAAAGCTGGGAGCACCGTGGCGATGACCTCGACCTGGCAGCGTGCCGGGCACGCAGTATCCTCGTGGCCGGCACCAATGAACGGCACCCTTCCGTCGATGTCTTCTCGTTCCTGGGCCCCATGTCGGTAAAGCAGCTGCACGACGCGGGCATCGCCGTGTACGGCAGCCGTGTCGTGTTGCTTTGCGACAACGAGTTCGGGCCGTTCATCGAGCGCGGCCTGAGCAACGCCGGCGCCGAGGTCGTGCGAGCGCATAAATTGACCGCGGATATCCTGCCCGCGCATTGCGACGCCGTCCTGGTGGCTCTGCAGCCTGGCGCGGGACACGTTTTCACCGCGGCCGACGCGAGGCTGCTCGCCCAGGAGGCGCCCGGCACGATCGTGGTCGAGTACTGGGGCGACACCGATCGTGACGCCCTCGCCGCGGCCAGGGTCCCCGTCTGGCCGGCGCGGCCGGCCAGGGCCGGCCACATGGCCGTGCTTCCGTCGGCTGTCGGCCCCGAGCCGATCATCCGGCTGCAGGCGGGCGGGCTCAAAGTCGGCGAAGTGCTCGCCCGCGGCCTCGATCGAGCCTCGCCCGCCGAACTCGATCTCGTCCAGGTGCTCTGACGGGCGGGGGAACGACGATGAAGAAAGTCCTGCTGCTTGGCATGGGTCCCACCGCGCTGAGCGCTTTGGACTCCCTGGCCTGCAAGTTCGAGGTCGCCGGTGTCGTGCGGGATCTGCGGCCAGCCGCCCGGGCCGGCGACGAGGTGGCCGATCGCGCGGGCGCGCTCGGCGTGCCAGTGCTGCCCGACACCAGCTTGCCTGGCGTCGAGCGTGCGGTGACTGACCTGCGGCCCGACTGCACGGTCGTGTCCTCATACGATCGTGTGCTGAGCCCCCGGATCCTCGGTCACGGCCGGTTCGTAAACGTGCACTATGCGCCGCTGCCCCAGTACCGTGGCCGGGCAAATGTAAACTGGGCGATCATAAACGGTGAAGCTGAGTCGGCGGTCACCATTCACACCATCGTGCCGGGCCTCGACGCGGGCAACATTCTTTATCAGCAAAGGGTGGCGATAGGCCCGGACGATACGGTGACGGACCTTTACCGCACGCTGAACGAGATCCAGCGCCAGGTGCTCGCTGAAACGGTCGCACGCCATCTCGGCGGATACGAGGGCGAGCGTCAGGATGACCCGGCCGCGACGTATGGGTGCACGCGGACGCCCATGGACGGGGAAATCGACTGGACCGAGGGCACCGATCGCATCTATTCGCTGGTGCGGGCACTGGCCACGCC
>WNGJ01015486.1_pt1 | contig 23089 bp, 20 predicted proteins | sample 5400611 | NCBI WGS metagenome assembly WNGJ01 (sample SAMN13153375, study PRJNA577476) | soil metagenome | isolation source: 40 cm soil or saprolite under Garry oak tree replicate 1 | place: USA:California | collected 2016-06-15
GATCGTGCTGATCATCAATCCGGTGCAGCTTGCGCAGCGCGCCGACCTCGCGGTGTTCGATCCCAACGCCGAGCAGCGTGTCGGCGGAGAGGGACACACGGCGACCACGGCGGTGGCACGCGAAGCGCGACCGCTGGTCATGATCGTCGACGACTCGCTCACCGTGCGCAAGATCACCAGCCGCCTGCTCGAGCGCGAGGGCTACCGGGTGCTCACCGCCAAGGACGGCGTCGACGCGCTCGAGCTGATCAAGGACACGCTGCCTGCCGTCATGCTGGTCGACATCGAGATGCCGCGCATGGACGGCTTCGAGCTGACGAAAACCGTGCGCGGCGACCAGCGCACACGCGGCATTCCGATCATCGTCATCTCGTCGCGCACCGCCGAGAAGCACCGCGACCAGGCGACGCAGCTGGGCGTCAACGCCTTCCTCGGCAAGCCGTACCAGGAATCCGAGCTGCTCGAGCAGGTCATGAAATATCTGCCGGCATGAAGCTCGAACCGAAAGAGCAGCTGGGCAAGTACCCGATCCTGCGGGAGATCGGCAGCGGCGCCACCAGCCGCGTCTATCTGGCGCGGGATCCCTTCGCCGACCGCGAGGTGGCGATCAAGGTGTTCCTGTTCGACTCCCATGCCGACCCGCACAGCGAGCGCATGCTGCACAAGGCCTTCGTCGCCGAGGCGTCGCTTGCCGGCAAGCTGAACCACCCGCACATCGTCGACATCCTCGACGCGGTGGTCGAGCCCGACCACAGCTACCTGGTGATGGAGTACGTGCCCGGCGAGACGCTCGAGGCGCATGCCGACGTCGGCACGCTGCTGCCGCTCAACAAGGTGGTCGAGATCATCTTCAAGTGCATCCGCGCGCTGGAGTATGCGTTCCAGCACGGCGTGATCCACCGCGACATCAAGCCGGGCAACATCCTGCTTTCGCAGTACGGCGAGACCAAGGTGGGCGACTTCGGCGCCTCGTTCCAGCAGCGGCTCGGCCACGAGACCACGCAGATCACGGGTGTCGGCTCGCCGGCGTACATGTCGCCGGAACAGATCCGCATGGAAGCGCTGACGCACCAGACCGACATCTATTCGCTCGGCGTCACCATGTACCGCCTGCTGACCGGCAGGCTGCCCTACCAGGCGTCGACGCAGGCGGCCCTCACCTATGCCATTCTCAATGCCGTTCCGCTCTGTCCCGCGACCCTGCGCCCCGACCTGCCGCCGCTGCTCGACCAGATCGTGATGAAGGCGATCAACAGGGATCCGAAGGAGCGCTACAAGTCCTGGCTCGACTTCGGCAAGGACCTGAGCCAGGCTTTCGTCAGCCTGCGCCTGGCGGGGGAGTCGATCTCCGAGTCGGAGAAGTTCAACAAGCTGCGCGAATTCCCGTTCTTCGAGGACTTCAACGACGTCGCGCTGTGGGAAATGGTGCGCATCGGCAGCTGGAAGACGGTGGCGGCGGGAACGCCCTTGATCCGCGAGGGCGAGGAGGGCGACGGCTTCTACCTCCTGGTCGACGGCGAAGTGAAGGTCACGCTGTCAGGCAAGCCGCTCGCCAGCCTGAAGCCCGGCGCCTGCTTCGGCGAGATCCTCTACTTCACCGAGCGCGTCCAGCGGCGCACGACCACCGTGACGACGGGCAGCGACTCGACCGTCATCGAGTTCAAGGCCGACGCGCTGCGCGCCGCCACGGACGCCTGCCAGGTCGGCTTCAACAAGGGCTGCATGCGCGTGCTGATCGACCGCCTGGCGCAGACCCACGAGCGGATCACCCGGGCCGCGTAGGCGGCTACTCCGGAAGCCGGGATAGCGGCGGGGCGCGAGCTATAATTTTGCCGCCCTTCCAACTCGCCGTTTTGCCATGAAAGTCCTGGTCAGCGTCAAGCGCGTGGTCGATTTCAACGTCAAGGTGCGCGTCAAGGCGGACGGCACCGGCGTCGAGACCGCCAACGTCAAGATGTCGATGAACCCATTCGACGAGATCGCGGTCGAGGAGGCGGTGCGCCTGAAGGAAGCCGGCGTCGCGACCGAGATCGTCGTGGTGTCGTGCGGCGTGCAGGCCTGCCAGGAGACGCTGCGCACCGCGCTCGCGATCGGCGCCGACCGCGCGATTCTCGTCGATGCCGACGCCGAGTTGCAGCCTCTCGCGGTGGCGAAGCTCCTCAAGGCCGTCTCTGAACGCGAGAAGCCGCAGCTCGTCATCATGGGCAAGCAGGCGATCGACGACGACTCCAACCAGACCGGGCAGATGCTGGCGGCTCTCCTGGGATGGCCGCAAGCGACGTTTGCCTCGAAAATAAGGCTCGAGGCAGACAAGGCCGTAGTGACGCGCGAGGTCGACGGCGGGCTCGAGTCCGACGCCGTCAAGCTGCCGGCGGTGGTGACCACGGACCTGAGGCTGAACGAGCCGCGCTACGTCACGCTGCCGAACATCATGAAGGCGAAGAAGAAGGCGCTCGAGGTTCTCGGGCCCGATGCCCTCGGCGTCGACGTGACGCCCCGCCTGTCCACGCTGAACGTGGTGGAGCCGGCGAAGCGCAAGGCGGGCGTAAAGGTCGCGGACGCGAAAGCGCTGGTCGACAAGCTGCGCAACGACGCAAAGGTGATCTGCAAGGCGACCCTCAATGCCGTTGCCGCCGCGCAGAAGCTCGCACCCGATATTCACGTGCTGATCGCCGGCCACGAGGCAGGGGCCGCGGCCAAGGCGGCGGCGCAGATCGCCGGGGTGGCGAAAGTGCTGCATGCGGATGCGCCGCAGCTGCGCGATTTCCTTGCCGAGAATGTCGCTGCGACGATTGTCTCCGTGGCGAGGAGCTATACGCACCTCCTCGCGCCGTCGACGTCCAACGGGAAGAACGTCATGCCGCGCGTCGCGGCGCTGCTCGACGTGCAGCAGATCTCCGATATCGTCGCGGTGGAGGGCGCCGACACCTTCGTGCGCCCGATTTACGCCGGCAACGCGCTCGCCACGGTGAAATCCAGGGACCCGATCAAGGTGATCACGGTGCGCACCACCGCCTTCGATGCAGTGGCAGCGGCGGGCGGCGACGCGGCCGTGGAGAAGCTGGCCGCGCCGGCCGACAGCGGGCTGTCTTCGTTTGTCGGGCGCGAGCTGTCGAAATCGGAGCGCCCGGAGCTCACCGCGGCGAAGATCATCGTCTCCGGCGGCAGAGGGATGGCGTCGGGGGAGAATTTCACCAAGGTACTGGAGCCGCTCGCCGACCGGCTGGGGGCGGCGATGGGCGCTTCGCGCGCGGCGGTCGACGCCGGGTTCGTGCCTAACGACTGGCAGGTCGGGCAAACCGGGAAGATCGTCGCGCCCGACCTCTACGTCGCGGTCGGCATCTCGGGCGCGATCCAGCACCTGGCAGGAATGAAGGACAGCCGGGTGATCGTGGCGATCAACAAGGACGAGGAGGCGCCGATCTTTCAGGTCGCCGACTATGGAGTTGTCGGCGATTTGTTTCAGATCGTGCCGACCCTGGTCGAGGAGCTGAAGAAATGAGTGCGTATGCAGCGCCCTTGAAGGATATGCGCTTCGTCCTGAACGAGCTCGCCGGGCTTGCGGAGGTTGCGAAGCTGCCGGAGTTCGAGGAAGCCACGCCGGATACCGTAGACGCCATCCTCGAGGAAGCCTCGAAGTTTGCTTCAGAAGTACTTGATCCTATTAATTTGTCAGGAGACCAGGAAGGCTCGAAATTGAGCGACGGCGAGGTGCGTACCCCACGCGGCTTTCGCGACGCGTACCGCAAGTTCTGCGACGGCGGATGGAACGCGCTGCCCTTCGAGCACGAGTGGGGCGGGCAGGGGCTTCCCAGGCTGGTATCGACGCCGGTGCAGGAGATGTGGAAGAGCTCGAACCTCAGCTTTTCGCTCTGCCCGCTTCTCACCCAGGGCGCGGTCGAGGCCCTGCTGCTGCGCGGTTCCGATGCTCTGAAGCAGGCCTACCTGCCGAGAATGATCGAAGGCAGGTGGACCGGGACGATGAACCTCACCGAGCCGCAGGCCGGGTCGGACCTGTCCCTCGTGCGCACGCGCGCCGAGCGCCAGGCAAGCGAGTACCTGATCTCGGGCCAGAAGATCTTCATCACCTACGGCGAGCACGACCTGGCCGACAACATCGTCCACCTGGTGCTCGCGCGCACGCCGGACGCTCCCGAAGGCGTGAAGGGGATCTCGCTTTTCGTCGTGCCGAAGTTCATCCCCGACGCCGACGGCAAGCCGGGCAGGCGCAACAGCGCCAAGTGCGCCTCGATCGAGCACAAGCTCGGCATCCACGCCAGCCCGACCGCGGTAATGCTGTACGACAAGGCGGTCGGCTACCTGGTCGGCGAGGAGAACCGCGGCCTTGAATACATGTTCATCATGATGAACGCGGCGCGCTTCGCCGTCGGCCTGGAGGGCGTGGCGATCGCCGAGCGGGCGTTCCAGCGCGCGCTCGCCTTCTCCAGGGAGCGCCTGCAGGGCCGCGACCTGGTGGCCGGCGGCAAGACCGTGCCGATCATCCGGCATCCGGACGTGCGGCGCATGCTGATGCTGATGAAATCGCAGGCCGAGGCGATGCGCGCGCTTGCCTACACGACCGCCGCGGCGATGGATTTTGCCCGTAAATCGGGAAATCCGGCCGAGCGAAAACGCCATCAGGCGTATGTCGACCTGATGATTCCCGTGGTGAAGGGCTGGAGCACCGAGACCGGCATCGAGATCGCCTCGCTGGGCGTGCAGGTGCACGGCGGCATGGGCTTCGTCGAGGAAACCGGCGCCGCGCAATACCTGCGCGACGCGCGCATCACGACCATTTACGAGGGCACGACCGGCATCCAGGCGATGGACCTGGTCGGCCGCAAGATCGCGCGCGAGGGCGGTGAAACCGCGAAGCAATGGCTCGCCGAATTGAAGACCTTCGATGCCGGGCTGGCGCGTTCGAAGCATCCCGACGTGCAAGCCTTCAGGAATCAATTCTCCCCGGGCGTGCAGGCGCTCGCCGACTGTGTTGAATTCATCGTCGCATCCAGCGCGAAGGACCCGCGACCGGCATTCGCCGGGGCGGTGCCGTTCCTCAAGCTGATGGGCATCGTCGCCGGCGGCTGGCAGATGGGGCGCGCGGCGCTCGCGGCCGAGCGCACGCTGCAGAGCGGCGACCGCAGTTTCCTCGAGGCGAAGATCGCGACGGCGCGCTTCTACGCCGATCACGTGCTGGTGCAGGCGCCGGCGCTGCGCAACACCGTGGTCAACGGCGCGGCCGGCGTAATGGCGCTTTCCGAAGACCAGTTCCTCGCCGCCTAGCCTTCGGCCTACGCGCTCAGGCCGAGGAAGCGGCGAATGCGGCCGAGCAGGTTGGCCTGCCGCGCTGCGCCCGCATCGAGCGCCGCCGACGCGGCGAATGCCTCGCGCGCGCGCTCCAGGTCGCCGCGCCGCGCGCCGATCAGGCGCTTCACTTCCTCGGCGATCTCGGGCCGCGTCTGCAGCAGCTGCTGGAACGATCCGCGGTCCAGGCGCCAGCACTCGACGTCGGTCTTGGCCACCACCGTCGCGGTGCGGGCGTCGCCCGTCATCAGCGCCATCTCGCCGAAGAACTGTCCCGGCTGCAGCAGGGCGAGGACTTGCGGCGGGCCGCTGGGCGGCTCGTAGAGCACTTCGGCATCGCCGAAGGCCATGATGTACAGCCAGTGCGCGGTATTGCCCTGCTTGGTGATGACGTCGCCGCGGGCGAACGGTGCGTATTGCAGATGCTCGGCGACCTCGGATTTCTCGTTGTCGGAAAGCCCGGCGAAAAGGTCGACCTTGCCGAGCATCTCGAGGCGCCGCGTCAGCTCGCGGCGGCGCACCTTTTCCGCATGGGCCTCGTCGCGCTGGATGGAGTGCGCGGTGTACTGCGGCTCGGCGATGCGGATCCCGGCGCGCTGCAGCGAAGCAAAGAGGTGCACGCGCACCATCGAATCGGTGAGGTCGTCCTCCATCAGGTCGGTCAGGAAGTAGCGCAGCTGGTAGCGCAGGTTGCCCGACTCGAAGCCGTAGAGCACGCAGCTCGCCGCCGGGGTGCGCGCCACGTTGGTCATGGCCAGCTCGCGCATCTCCTCGTCGACGATGGCGATCACGCGCGCCGGCGGCACGGCGGGGTCGACCATGAAATTGAGGATGCGCCGCCACTGCAGCGGCGCGCCCTCGATCCGGCCGAGGATCGCGACGCGCGACTTCATCAGCGTGCTGTTCGGGATCACCACCGTCTCCCAGTTGCGCGTCTCGATCAGCGTCGAGCGCCAGCGGATGTCGCGCACGCGGCCGACCAGGTCGTCGACGCGCACCCAGTCGCCGACCCGCACCGAGTGGTCGAGCTGGATGGCCAGCCCGCCGAGCAGGTTGCCAAGCGTGTCCTGCATCGCGAAGACGAGCACCGCGGTCAGGATTGCCGAGGTGGTGATGAGGCTGGAGAGATCGACGCCGGCGCCGCGCAGCTGCACGAAACCGTAGACCACGTACGCGACGACGATCGCCAGGTCCTCGATGATGCGCGGCATGTCCCTGCCGACGAGCGGCAGCAGCAGCCGGAACACGCCGAAGCCGAACAGGCGGATGAGCGCGATCGCCGAGATGATGCGGAACACCGCGTAGACGGTTTTCGCGGCGGTCGGGAAGTCGAGCGCGTAGACGGCCCCGGCGGAGGCCTGGCCGACGACCCCGAGCAGGAACAGCCACAGCGTGTTGACGAACACCCTGCGCTCGTGCGGGCGCGCGCGCAGCAGCAGGACCGTCAGCACCGCCGCGATGACCGTCACCCAGAGGACGTCCGGGCTCCAGAACCTGGGCGTCAGATCGGTGGTTTCCATGGCTGCTATCGGCAGTCTACATGTTGGGATAGTTGGGGCCGCCGCCGCCTTCCGGCGCGACCCAGACGATGTTCTGCTTCGGGTCCTTGATATCGCAGGTCTTGCAGTGCACGCAGTTCTGCGCGTTGATCTGCAGGCGCGGCGCGGTCTCGAGGTCGACGAACTCATAGACGCCGGCCGGGCAGTAGCGCTGCTCCGGCCCGGCATAGATCTGCAGATTGTGCAGGGGTACGGAAGGATCCTTGAGCGTCAGGTGGACCGGCTGGTCCTCGTTGTGGTTGGTGTTGGAGATGAACACCGACGACAGCCGGTCAAAGGTCAGCACACCATCGGGCTTGGGATAGGCAATGGGCTTTACAGAATCCTTGCTTTTCAGCGTCTGATGGTCCGCCTGATGGTGTCGCAGCGTCCAGGGCGCTTTGCCGCGCAACACTATCTGGTCGACGCCGACCATCAGCGAGCCGGTATACAGCCCCTTGGACATCCAGGGCTTGAAGTTGCGGGCGCGGTAAAGCTCCTCGTAAAGCCAGCTCGAGCGGAACGCTTCGGGATAGGCGGCAAGCTCGTCGCCGCTCCGTCCGGCCCTGATCGCCTGCGCGGCCGCTTCGGCGGCGAGCATGCCAGTCTTGATGGCGCAATGGCTCCCCTTGATGCGCGAGGCGTTGAGGAATCCAGCCTCGTCGCCGATCAGCGCGCCGCCCGGGAAAACCAGTTTCGGCAGCGACTGCAGGCCGCCGGCCGTGATCGCGCGGGCGCCGTAGCAGATGCGCTTTCCGCCCTCCAGAAACTGCCGGATCGCCTGGTGGGTCTTGAAGCGCTGGAATTCCTCGTAGGGCGACAGGTATGGGTTCGAATAGCCGAGGCCGACGACGAAGCCGACCGCGACCTGGCGATCCTCCATGTGGTACAGGAAAGACCCGCCGTAAGTGCCGGCGTCGAGCGGCCAGCCGGCGCTGTGAAGCACGAGCCCGGGCTGGTGGCGCTCGGCTTTCACCTCCCACAGCTCCTTCAGCCCGATGCCGTAGACCTGCGGATCGGCGTCTCGCTGCAGGGGGTACTTCGCGAACAGCTGCCTGCCCAGATGCCCGCGCGAGCCCTCGGCGAAGAAGCTGTATTTCGCGTGCAGCTCCATCCCGGGCTGGTAGGCCCCGGTCTTCTCGCCGCTGCGGCTGATGCCAAGCTCGCCGGTGGCGACGCCCTTTACGCGCTCGCCTTCGTAGAGGATTTCCGCCGCGGCAAAGCCGGGAAAGATTTCAACTCCCAGGCCCTCGGCCTGCCTGCCCAGCCAGCGCGTCAGGTTGCCGAGGCTGATGACGTAGTTGCCGTGATTCTTGAAGCAGGCGGGCAGCAAGAAATCCGGCGTCCTGAAGGACCCCGCTTCGGTAAGGAAGAGGAACCGGTCTTCGCTCACCGGGGTGTTGAGCGGCGCGCCTTGCTCCTTCCAGTCCGGAAACAGCTCGGCGAGCGCGCGGGGATCCATCACGGCGCCGGAAAGGATGTGCGCGCCGATCTCGGATCCCTTCTCGAGCACGCACACGGAGAGCTCAGCGGAGCGCTGCTTCAGGCGGATCGCCGCGGCGAGGCCCGCCGGTCCGCCGCCGACGATCACCACGTCGTAGTGCATCGATTCGCGCGGCATGGCGGGCAATTATAATCGCCGGCTATAGAGGACATTGCTCGACGAGGCCAGCCGATGAAAAAGGTATATCCAGACGCCGCCGCGGCGCTTAAAGGACTGCTGCGCGACAACATGACGATCGCCGCGGGAGGCTTCGGGCTGTGCGGAATCCCGGAGAATTTCATCCAGGCACTGGTCAGCAGCGGCGTCAAAGGCCTCACCATCGTAGGCAACAATGCGGGCGTCGACGATTTCGGCATGGGCCTGCTCCTCAAGTCGCGCCAGGTAAAGAAGGTCATCGCTTCCTATGTAGGCGAGAACAAGGAGTTCGAGCGCCAGGTGCTGGCGGGCGAGCTCGACTTGCAGTTGACGCCGCAGGGCACGCTGGCCGAGAAGCTGCGCGCGGGCGGCGCCGGCATTCCGGCCTTCTACACGCGCACCGCGGCCGGCACCAAGCTCGCCGAGGGCAAGGAGACCAAGGTATTCGACGGCAGGGAATATGTGCTCGAGGAAGGCATCCGCGCCGATTTGTCGATCGTCAAGGCATGGAAGGGCGACAAGGCCGGAAATCTCGTCTATCGGATGACCTCGCGCAACTTCAACCCCATGATCGCTACCTGCGGCAATCTCAGCGTGGCGGAAGTGGAGGAGCTGGTCGAGGTGGGCGAGCTCGATCCCGACCAGATCCATACGCCTGGAATCTACGTCGATCGCATCATCCGGGGCGAGCGCTACGAGAAGCGCATCGAGTTCCGCACCGTTGCCGGAGCCGTCGGCAAGAAGGACTCGCCGATTCGCGAATTGATGGCGAAGCGCGCGGCGCAGGAATTGCGCGACGGCTTCTACGTCAACCTCGGCATCGGCATTCCAACCCTGGTCGCCAATTACATCCCGGACAACATCAACGTCACGCTGCAATCGGAAAACGGCTTGCTCGGCATCGGGCCGTTCCCGGCCGAAAGCAGCGTGGATCCGGACCTCATCAACGCAGGCAAGCAGACCGTGACGACGATCCCCGGCTCGAGCTTCTTCTCCAGCGCCGACTCCTTTGCCATGATCCGGGGCGGCCACGTCGATCTCTCCATCCTCGGCGGGCTCGAGGTGGCGCAGAACGGCGACCTTGCCAACTGGATGGTGCCGGGCAAGATGGTGAAGGGACCCGGCGGCGCCATGGACCTCGTGTCTGGCGTCAAGCGGGTGGTGGTGCTCATGGAGCACACCTCCCGGGACGGCAGCTCCAAGATCCTGAAGCAGTGCACGCTGCCGATCACCGGCAAGGGGGTGGTCAACATGATCATCACCGATCTCTGCGTTTTCGAGGTCGTGCCCGGGCAAGGACTGGTGCTGAAGGAAGTTCATCCCGGGGTGAAGCTGGAGGACGTGCGCGCCAAGACCGCCTGCGAGTTTCGTGTCGCGCTGGGTTCCTAGGGAAGGTGCGAGGGCAGCAAGCCGGGCGCGAACCGATGAAAGGCGCCTGCCTCGACCAGCGCCTGGATGGCCGTGATGTCGGGGGCGAAATAGCGGTCGTGAGCGTAGAAGCCCACGCGCGAGCGGACCAGCGCGTGAACCTCCTGCAGCCGCGGCGAAGTCTTTAGCGGCGCGCGAAAGTCGATGCCCTGCGCCGCCGCGAGCAGCTCGATGGCGACGATACCGGCGCTGTTGGCCGCCATGTCTCCCAGCCGGCGCGCGGCAAAGGTCGCCATGCTGACGTGGTCCTCCTGGTTGGCCGAAGTAGGCAGGCTGTCGACGCTCGCCGGGTGCGCAAGCGACTTGTTCTCGCTCGCGAGCGCCGCGGCGGTCACCTGCGCGACCATGAAGCCCGAGTTGACCCCGCCATGCTGCACCAGGAAAGGCGGCAGCCCGGACAGGGTTGGGTCGATGAGGAGAGCGATGCGCCGCTCCGCGAGCGCGCCGACCTCGGCGATCGCCACCGCCAGCGCGTCGGCGGCGAGGGCGACCGGCTCGGCGTGAAAGTTGCCGCCCGAGACGACTTCGTCGCCCTGCGGGAAAACCAGCGGGTTGTCGCTCACGGCGCCAGCCTCGATCTGGAACACGCGGGCGGCATAGCGCATCTGCTCCAGGCACGCGCCCATCACCTGCGGCTGGCAGCGCAGGCTGTAAGGATCCTGGACCCGCGGATCGTTCTCCAGGTGGGAGCGGCGGATCTCGCTGCCGGCGAGCAACGCGGCGTAGTGGCCGGCGACGTCCTGCTGCCCGGCGTGTCCGCGCAGCGCGTGAATCCGCGGATCGAAGGGAGCGAACAGGCCGAGGAGCGCGAGCGCGGTAGAGACCTGGGTGCCGTTCAGAAGCGCGAGACCTTCCTTCGGGGCGAGCTTGATCGGCTCGAGCCCTGCGTTGCCCAACGCCTGCCGGGCCGGCAGCAGCCGTCCGGCGACTCGTACCTCGCCGATTCCAAGCAGGGCGAGCGAAAGATGGGCGAGAGGAGCCAGGTCGCCCGAGGCGCCAACCGAGCCCTTGGCCGGGATGAGCGGATAAATGCCCTGGTTGTACAGGCCGAGAAGCAGATCGACCAATTGCGGACGCACGCCTGAATAGCCGCGCGCCAGGCTCTCGACTTTGAGCGCGATCGTCAGCCGCACCGCGGCATCGTCCAGGAGCGGGCCGGTGCCTGCGGCGTGCGACAGCACGATGTTGGTCTGGAGCTGCTCCAGCTCGCTCACCGGAATCCGGGTCTGCGACAGCCGGCCGAAGCCGGTGTTGATGCCATAGGCCGCCCTGCCGGAGGCGACGATGCGCTCGACGCTGGCGAGTCCGGCGCGCAAGGCGGGAAGACAGGCCGGATCGAGCTCGAGCGCCGGGCCCTCGCGCGCGATCGTGCGCAGGCGGGAGAGGCTGAGCTGCTGTTTTCCGAGGCCGATCACTCGAGCATCGGCAGATCGAGGCGGTTGCGCCGTGCGCACTGTACTGCCTCCTCGTAGCCGGCGTCGGCATGGCGCATCACGCCGCTCGCCGGGTCGTTCCACAGGACGCGCTCGATCCGCCTCGCCGCCGCATCGCTGCCGTCACACACGATCACCATGCCGGCATGCTGCGAATAGCCCATGCCGACGCCGCCGCCGTGGTGGATCGAGACCCAGGTCGCGCCGCTCGCGCAGTTGAGCAACGCGTTGAGGAAGGCCCAGTCGGACACGGCATCCGAGCCGTCCTTCATCGCCTCGGTCTCGCGGTTGGGGCTGGCCACCGAGCCCGCATCGAGGTGGTCGCGGCCGATGACGACCGGCGCCTTCAGCTCCCCGTTTCGCACCATCTCGTTGAAGGCGAGGCCCGCGCGATGAGGTCGAGCCAGCGCAGCAGGGCTTTGTCCTGCGAGAACAGATCTTTCATCCTGGCGTCGGTCCGCGCGATGTCTGCAGGGTCGCCCGACAGCGCCACCCAGCGGAAGGGACCCCTCCCGGCGCAGAACATCGGCCGAATGTAGGCAGGGACGAAGCCGGGATAGTCGAACGCGTTCTTCAGGCCCGCGTCCCTGGCCTGCTGGCGGATATTGTTGCCGTAGTCGACGCAGGGGATCCCCATGGCCTTGAAGCCGAGGATCGCGCGCACGTGACGCGCGATCGATTCGCGCGCCGACAGCGCTACCTCCTCAGGTTGCGTTCTTCTCAATGCTTTCCATTTGTCGAGCGACCAGTGCTCGGGCAGGTAGCCGTTCGCCGGGTCATGGGCCGACGTCTGGTCGGTGACCAGCGCCGGCCTGAACCGGGTGGTTCGCGAGATTTCAAGGATTTCCGGCAGGAGCTCGGCGGCGTTGCCCTGCAGGCCGACCGAAACCGGGCCGCTCGTGTTTTTAAGAATCGCCATCGCCTCGTCCAGGTTGGCGGCCTTCTTGTCCAGGTACCCCGTTTTGAGACGCATCTCGATGCGCGATGGATCGCATTCGATGACCAGCATCGAGGCGCCGGCCATGGTCGCCGCGAGCGGCTGCGCGCCGCCCATGCCGCCGAGCCCGGCGCTCAGGATCCATTTTCCCGACCAGTCGCCGGCGTAATGCTGGCGGCCGGCTTCGGCGAAAGTCTCGTAGGTGCCCTGCACGATGCCCTGGCTGCCGATGTAGATCCAGGAGCCGGCCGTCATCTGCCCGTACATCATCAGGCCCTTGCGGTCGAGCTCGTTGAAGTGCTCCCAGGTCGCCCAGCGCGGCACCAGGTTGGAATTTGCGATCAGCACGCGCGGCGCGTCGGGATGCGTTTTGAAGACGCCGACCGGCTTCCCGGACTGGACCAGGAGGCTCTCGTCAAGATTCAGACGCCGCAGGGTCTCGACGATGCGGTCGAAACAATCCCAGTTGCGCGCGGCCTTGCCGATGCCGCCGTAGACCACCAGGTCCTCCGGGCGCTCCGCCACCTCGGGGTCGAGGTTGTTCATCAGCATGCGCAGCGGCGCCTCGGTGAGCCAGCTCCTGGCCGAGAGTTGCGTTCCGCGCGGGGCCTGGACAATTCGCATGCGGGTAGAATAAATCCTTACCGGGGGTAGCAATGAGACCGTTTGCGGTTTTCTTGGTGGCTGCGTCGCTTGCCGCGGCGCTTCCCGCGGCGCAGGCGCAGAAGGTGGTGCTCGGCATGAGCGGGTGGACCGGCTTCTCGCCGCTGTCGCTCGCCGACAAGGCCGACATCTTCAAGAAGAACGGCGTCGACGTGGAGCTGCGCATGATTCCGCCGGTGCCGCGCTCCGCGGCGCTCGCCTCGGGTGCGCTCAACGCCGCGGCGACCACCGTCGACCAGCACATCGTCTGGATGTCGGCCGGCATCCCGAGCGTGCAGGTCGCGCTGATCGACAAGTCGAACGGCGGCGACGGGCTCGCGGTGCGCAGCGGCATCAACTCGATCAAGGACCTGAAGGGCAAATCGGTGAACGTCGACGGCCCCGGCACCGTGCAGCATTTCATGCTGTCGTACATCCTGCAGAAGAACGGCCTCACCATCCAGGACGTGATCCGCTCGACGATGGCCGCGCAGCCCGCCGCCCAGGCCTTCGTGACCGGGCAGGGCGACGCGGCCGTGACCTACGAGCCCTACCTCTCCACGGTGCGCGCCAACCCGGACGCCGGCAGGATCCTTGTCACCTCCAGGGACTACCCGGTGGTGATCGACGTCCTGGTATTTCGCACCGATTTCATCAAGCAGCACCCGCAGGCGGTGAAGAAGGTGGTCGACAGCTTCTTCGAGGCCCAGGACATGATCCGGCGAGAGCCGGCGAAGTCCTTCGAGCTGATGGGCTCGGTAGTGAAGCAGTCCGGCGAGCAGTTCGCAAAATCGGCGGCCTTCATCACCTGGAGCGACCGCGCCTCGAGCCAGGCCTACTATGCGAAGGAGCACGCGCCGTTCGTCGAGTTCGCCGTGCAGGTGCTCAGATTCAACCGGGTCATCGACAAGGAGCCCAAGGCGAAGGACATGATCGACCTGAGCTTCCATTGATTTGGAACCGCTAAGGCCGGTCTCGCGCCGCGCGCAGCTCGCGCTCGGCGCCGCTTTCTTCGTAGTGTTCTTCGCGCTCTGGGCGCTCGCCACGTTCGGCGGCGCGATCGACAGCATGTTCCTCAAGGACCCGCTGTACACGCTCGTCACCGGGTACAAGCTGTTCGCGGAATTCAACTTCATCCGCGACGTCGGAGTGACGATCTGGCGGGTGCTCGGCGGGTTCGTGATCGCGGCGCTGATCGGCGTGCCGCTCGGCATCGTGATGGGCGCCTACAAGCCGGTCGAGGCGTTCTTCGAGCCCTTCGTTTCGTTCGCGCGGTATCTGCCAGCCTCGGCGTTCATTCCCCTGCTGATCCTGTGGGCCGGAGTCGGCGAGACGCAGAAGCTGGCGGTGATCTTCATCGGCTCGGTGTTCCAGATCGTGCTGATGGTCGCAGTCATCGTCGGCTCGACGCGGCGCGAGCTGGTCGAGGCGGCGTACACGCTCGGCGCCTCGGGCCGCGACATCGTCAAGCGCGTGCTGCTGCCGGGCGCCGGGCCGCAGATCGCCGAAGCGTTGCGCCTGGTGCTCGGCTGGGCATGGACCTACGTGATCGTCGCCGAGCTGGTCGGCTCTTCCAGCGGCATCGGCTACATGATCATGGACAGCCAGCGGCTGCTCGACACCGGCCAGATGATCTTCGGCATCTTCTGCATCGGCGTCATCGGCCTCGCCTCGGACCTGATGTTCAAGTGGGCCAACCAGAGGCTCTACCCATGGGCTTTCTAGCGATCGAGGGCCTGTCGCGGGTTTTTCCGGGCGTGCGCGGCGGCGCCCCCACCCGGGCGCTGGAGAAGACCGATCTTGCCGTCGAGGACAACGACTTCATCTGCCTTCTCGGCCCGTCGGGCTGCGGCAAGTCGACGCTGCTGCGCATCGTCGCCGGGCTCGACTCGCCGAGCACCGGCCGGGTGATGCTCGACGGCGCGCCGGTCACGGCTCCAGGCCCGGACCGCGGCATGGTGTTCCAGTCCTATACGCTGTTTCCCTGGCTTACTATCGAGCAGAACATTCTGTTCGGCGCACGTTCAACGCAGGCAAAGGCGGCGGATTTGATTTCCCGCGTGGGTCTCAAAGGATTCGATCGACCACCAGACCCGCGCCCTGATGCAGGAGCTGCTGCTCGGCATCTGGGAAGCCGACCGCAAGACGGTGCTGTTCGTCACGCACGACATCGACGAGGCGATCTTCATGGCCAACCGCGTCGCGGTGATGTCGGCGCGGCCGGGCCGCATCAAGGCGATCGTTCCCATCGACCTGCGGCATCCGCGCCATTACACGATGAAGACGACGCGCGAATTCTCCGCTTACAAGGCGCTGCTCACCGAGCAAATCCGCGTCGAGGCGATGAAGGCGGCCCAGATGGAGGAGGTATCACCATGAAACTTCCTGCACTCGACCCGCAGGCCGTGCCCGTTGTCCGCGGCTCGGGCTATCCCGAACCCTTCAAGTCGAGGATGGGCGATCGCGCGAAAAGGCGCCTGGGAGATGCCTGCGGCCTGACCAAGCTCGGCGTCAACCTGGTGAGGCTCGGTCCCGGCGGCCAGTCGGCATTGCGCCATTGGCACACGCTGGAAGACGAATTCGTCTACGTGCTCGAAGGCGAGGTCCACCTCGTGACCAGTTCCGGCGAGCAGATGTTGAAGGCCGGCATGTGCGCGGGCTATCCGGCGGGCAAGCGCGACGCGCACCACTTCGTCAACCGCTCGACTCGGCCGGCACGATACCTGGAAATCGGCAACCGCATCGATGGCGACATTGCGTTCTATCCCGACGACGACCTGATGTGGATCGAAACCGAGCAGGGGACGGTAGCGGCGCACAAGGATGGGAGGCCCTACTGAAATTCCTGTAAACTTGTCCATCCCTACACGCCCTAGGTAGATGACCAAGTATGTCTTCGTAACCGGTGGTGTAGTTTCCTCCCTGGGGAAAGGCATCGCCGCCGCCTCCCTTGCCGCGATCCTCGAATCGCGCGGCATCCGAGTCACCAACATCAAGCTGGACCCGTACATCAACGTCGATCCGGGCACCATGAGCCCGTTTCAGCACGGCGAGGTGTTCGTCACCGACGACGGGGCGGAAACCGACCTGGACCTCGGCCACTACGAGCGCTTCCAGAGCTCGAAGATGCGCCGCTGGAACAATTTCACCACCGGCCAGATCTACGAGTCGGTGATCAAGAAGGAGCGGCGCGGCGACTACCTGGGCGGCACGGTCCAGGTGATCCCGCACATCACCGACGAGATCAAGGCGTTCATCAAGCGCGGCGCCGGCGACGCCGACGTGGCGATCGTCGAGATCGGCGGCACCGTCGGCGACATCGAGTCGCTGCCGTTCCTCGAGGCGATCCGGCAGATGGGCCTGGAGCTCGGCCGCAACAACGTCTGCTACATCCACCTGACGCTGGTGCCCTACATCGCCTCGGCGGGCGAGATCAAGACCAAGCCGACGCAGCACTCGGTCAAGGAGCTGCGCGAGATCGGCATCCAGGCCGACGCGCTGCTGTGCCGGACCATCCAGCCGCTGCCCGAGGACGAGCGCCGCAAGATCGCGCTGTTCACCAACGTGCAGAAGGAAGCGGTGATCTCGGCCTGGGACGTCGACTCGATCTACAAGATCCCGATGATGCTGCACGAGCAGATGCTCGACGAGATCGTCTGCCACAAGCTGAACATCCTCGCCCGCGCCGCCGACCTGTCGTCGTGGGTGAAGCTGGTGCATGCCCAGGAGCATCCGGAGCACGAGGTCGACATCGCCTTCGTCGGCAAATACGTCGACCTGCAAGACTCGTACAAGTCGCTCAACGAGGCGCTCAGGCACGCCGGCATCCATACCCGCTCCAAGGTGAACGTCCACTACCTCGATTCCGAGGAGCTGGAGAAAGGCGGCACCGCCCAGCTGGAGAAGATGGACGCGATCCTGGTGCCCGGCGGCTTCGGCAAGCGCGGCACCGAGGGCAAGATGCGGGCCATCCGCTACGCGCGCGAGAGCGGCATTCCGTACCTCGGCATCTGCCTTGGCATGCAGCTGGCAACCATCGAGTTCGCGCGCAACGTCTGCGGGCTGGCCGGCGCCAACAGCACCGAGTTCGACCCGGACACGCCGCACCCGGTGGTGGCGCTGATCACCGAGTGGCTCGACCGCACCGGCCGCATCGAGAAGAGGACCGAGAAGTCCGATCTCGGCGGCACGATGCGCCTGGGCGCGCAGAGCTGCCCGGTCGAGCCGGGCACTCTCGCGGCTTCAATCTATGGCTCGGAAGTAAACGAGAGGCATCGTCACCGCTACGAGGTCAACAACATCTACGTGCCGCAGCTCGAGGCCCGGGGCTACAGGGTTTCCGCCCGCACGCCGAGCGAGAAGCTGCCCGAGATGATGGAAATCCCGGGCCATCCGTTCTTCGTCGGCGTGCAGTTCCACCCGGAGTTCACCTCGACGCCGCGCGCCGGCCACCCCCTGTTCAAGGCCTTCGTCACCGCTGCACTCAAGCACCGCGCCAGCGCGAAGCGTCCAGGGGGCACGCTGTCGGTCGTCGCGGCGTGAAACTCTGCGGTTTCGAAGCCGGTCTGGACAAGCCGCTTTTTCTCATCGCGGGCCCCTGCGTGGTCGAGTCGCGCCAGCTGCAGATCGACACTGCCGGGCGCCTCAAGGAGATCTGCCGCCCGCTCGGCATTGCGCTCGTCTTCAAGTCGTCGTACGACAAGGCGAACCGCAGCTCGGGCAAGTCGTTTCGCGGCCTGGGCATGGAGGAGGGTTTAAAAATCCTGGGGGAGGTCAAACGGCAGATCGGCGTTCCCGTGTTGACCGACGTGCACACCGAGGAGGAGGTGAAGCCGGCCGCCGCGGTGGTCGACGTGCTGCAGACGCCGGCTTTCCTGTGCCGCCAGACGGATTTCATCCACGCCGCGGCTTCGGCCGGCAGGCCGGTGAACATCAAGAAAGGCCAGTTTCTCTCGCCGCAGGAGATGAAGAACGTGGTCGACAAAGCACGAGAAGCTTCCAAACAAGAAAATATTCTCGTTTGCGAGCGAGGCTTTTCCTTCGGCTACGGCAACCTGGTCTCCGACATGCGCTCGCTCGCCATCATGCGCGACACCGGCTGCCCGGTGGTGTTCGATGCCACGCACTCGGTCCAGCTGCCCGGCGGGCAGGGCGCCGCTTCGGGCGGCGAGCGCGAATTCATCCCGGTGCTGGCGCGCGCCGCGGTGGCGAGCGGCATCGCCGGGCTGTTCATGGAGACGCATCCCGCGCCGGAGAAGGCGCTCTCCGACGGGCCGAACGCCTGGCCCCTGGGCCTGATGCAGGGCCTGCTCGAGACGCTGGTCGAGATCGATCGAATGGTGAAAAAGAAGGGCTTTGCCGAGGAGAAGGTGAAAAAAACATGAGCTCCATCGTCGATGTAGTCGCAAGGGAAATCCTCGACTCGCGGGGCAACCCGACGATCGAGGCGGACGTGCTGCTCGAGTCGGGGGTGATGGGCCGCGCCGCCGTGCCTTCGGGCGCCTCGACCGGCAGCCGCGAGGTGCTCGAGCTGCGCGACGGCGACCGGCAGCGCTACGGCGGCAAGGGCGTGCTGAAGGCGGTCGATAACGTCAACACCGAGATTTCCGAGGCCATCGTCGGGCTCGATGCCTCCGAGCAGGCGTTCATCGACAAGACGCTGATCGAGCTCGACGGCAGCGAGAACAAGTCGCGCCTCGGCGCGAATGCGATTCTCGCCGTATCGATGGCCACGGCCCGGGCGGCGGCCGAGGAGTCGGGCCTGCCGCTGTACCGCTACTTCGGCGGCTCGGGCGCGATGCGCATGCCGGTGCCGATGATGAACGTGATCAACGGCGGCGCGCACGCCAACAACAACCTCGACCTGCAGGAGTTCATGATCGTGCCGGTGGGCTTCCAGTCTTTCCGCGAGGCGCTGCGCTGCGGCTCCGAGATCTTTCAGCAGCTGAAATCGCTGGTCTCTTCGAAGGGCCTGTCCACCGCGGTCGGCGACGAGGGCGGCTTCGCGCCCGGGCTGCCGACGCACGCGGCGGCGATCGAGCTGATCGTCGAGGCCATCGGAAGCGCGGGCTACGGCGCGGGCCGCGACGTGATGCTGGCGCTCGACTGCGCGGCGACCGAGTTCTTCCGCGACGGCCGCTACATCCTCGAATCGGAAAAGAAGAACTTTACCTCGGGCGAGTTCAGCGACTACCTGGCGGGCCTCGCCGAGCGCTACCCGATCGCGTCGATCGAGGACGGCATGGCAGAGAACGACTGGGAGGGCTGGAAGATCCTCAGCACGCGCCTGGGCAGGAAGCTGCAACTGGTCGGCGACGACCTGTTCGTCACCGATACACGGCTGCTGCGCGAGGGCATCCGCCAGGGCGTCGCCAACTCGATCCTCATCAAGGTCAACCAGATCGGCACGCTCACCGAGACGTTCTCGGCGATCGAGCTGGCCAAGCGCGCCGCCTACGGCACCGTGATCTCGCACCGCTCGGGCGAGACCGAGGACACCACCATCGCCGACATCGCCGTCGGAGCGAATGCGCTGCAGATCAAGACCGGGTCGCTGTCGCGCTCCGAGCGCGTCGCGAAGTACAACCAGCTGCTGCGCATCGAGGAGGACCTCGGCGACTCGGTCTCCTACCCCGGCCGGGAGGCGTTCGCGCACCTGAGATGAGACTCCTCGCCGGCATCCTCGGGGCGCTGATCGTGCTCATCCAGTACCCGCTGTGGCTGGGCAAGGGCGGCTGGCTGACGGCGTGGCGCCTGGAGAGCAAGCTGGAGATCGAAAGGGCGAGGAATCTTCAGCTGGAGGGCCGCAACGCGGCGCTCACCGCCGAGGTCCGCGACCTAAAGCAGGGCACCGAGGCGATCGAGGAGCGCGCGCGCTCGGAGCTGGGAATGGTCAGGCAGGACGAGGTGTTCTTCCAGATCGAGGATCAATCCGCGACGTCGGGCTCGAAGAAGAGCCACTGAATCTCGGGAAACTCGGCGCGCACCGCTGCCTCGGTGCGGTTGATCGCCGCGACCAGCTCGGCCGCCGTCGCGGCTTTCATCCTGGCCTTCACAGCGACCATCAGCGAGGCTCCGAGCTGCAGGGTCAACAGGCGAAAAAGCTGCTCGATTTCTTCACGTCCCTCGAGGAAGCGGCGCAAGCGCTCCTCGGTGTCCGGCGCGGCGCTCTGGCCGATCAACAGGCCCTTGATCTCCACCGCGATGCCGATCGCCACCACGACCAGCACCACGCCGATCGCCATCGAGCCGAGGGCGTCCCAGGCCGGATCTCCGGAAAGAATCGTCACCAGAACGGCGCACAACGCAAGCGCCAGTCCGAGAAGCGCCGCCAGGTCCTCGCCGAGAATCACCACCAGCTCGCTCTGCCGGGTTTCGCGGAACCAGCGCCAGAGGGTCTTTCCACCTCTGAGCTTGTTCACTTCAGTAAGGCAGGCGCGCAACGACACGGTCTCGGCGACAAGGCCGAACGCCAGCACGCCGACCGCCGCCCAGGGATAGCTGAGAGCCTCCGGCTGCTGCAGCTTGTGCCAGCCTTCGTACAGCGAGAATACGCCGCCGAGGGAGAACAGCACCAGGGCGACCACGAACGACCAGAAGAACACCGCCTTGCCCCAGCCGAGCGGGTAGTCGGGGCTCGGCGGCCGCTTTGCCTGCTTCATGCCCCAGAGCAGCAGCCCCTGGTTGCCGGAATCGGCGAACGAATGGATCGCCTCGGCGAGCATCGCACTCGACCCGGTGGCGATCGCAGCGACGGTCTTCGCGGCCGCGATGGCGAGATTCGCGCCCAGCGCATAGAGAATCGAGCGTACGGAGTCTGCTCTGGCGGACATGGATTTATACTAGTCGAAGGAGGCCGCCCATGAAACTCTCTTCCCAGCAGCTTCAGCAGTTCGACGGCGACGGCTATCTGTTCTTCCCGGACCTGTTCACGCCGCAGGAGATCAAGGTGCTGAACGACGAGGTGCCGGCGCTCTACGCGCAGCGCCGCCCCGAGAACGTGCGCGAGAAGAGCGGCGACGTGGTGCGCACCAATTTCGCCGCGCACCTGTACAGCTACCCTTTCGCCAAGCTCGCGCGCCACCCGCGCATGGTCGAGCCGATCAGGCAGCTGTTCGGCGAGGACGTGTACATGCACCAGTTCAAGATCAACGGCAAGGCGGCCTTCGACGGCGACCTCTGGCAGTGGCACCAGGATTACGGCACCTGGGTCAACGACGACCAGATGCCGGACGCGCGCGCCATGAACGTGGCGATCTTCCTGGACGAGGTCAACGAGTTCAACGGCCCGCTGATGCTCATCCCGGGCAGCCACAAGCAGGGCGTGCTGGAGGCCGGACATGATACGAGCACGACCAGCTATCCTCTCTGGGTCATTTCAAATCAAACCATAAAACTACTGGTGGACCACGGCGGGATCGTCGCCCCCAAAGGCCCGCCGGGCTCGATGATCCTGTTCCACGGCTGCCTGGTGCATGCCTCGAGCTCGAACCTGTCGCCGTGGAACCGCGTCAGCGTCTATCTGTCGCTGTGCGCGGTGTCGAACCACATCCGGCGGTTCAAGCGGCCCGGCTACATCGCGCACCGCGACTTCACGCCGATCCAGTGCCTGCCGGACGACTGCCTGCTGAAGCACTACGACGTCCCGCTGCCGTGGAAAGACGGTACCCCGCAGGAAGAACTGCAGGGCGTTCTCAAAGCGGCCTGACGACTAATCAGGGACAGACCACCATTTTCCGCATGTCGAAAAAACGTGGTCTGTCCCTGTTTTTGGGGTTGACGTGAATCTCTACGCAAAACTCAAGCAAAGAGAGCAAAACCCTCTTCGCATCGGCGTCATCGGCGCCGGCAAGTTCGGCGCAATGTACATAGCGCAGGTGCCGCGAACGCCCGGAGTGCATCTCGTCGGCATCGCCGATTTGTCGCCGGATAACGCGAGGGAGAATCTGAAGCGCGTCGGCTGGAAGGCGGAAGCCTATTCGGCCGCCAGCCTGCACCAGGCCTTGAAGAGCGGGCAAACGCATCTCTCGGACGATTGGCAGGCGCTGATCGCGCATCCCGGGATCGACATCGTCATCGAGTCGACCGGCAACCCGCTCGCCGCGGTCGAGCACGCGCTCGCCGCGTTCAGGAACCGCAAGCACGTGGTGATGGTGACGGTCGAGGCCGACGCCTTCTGCGGCCCGCTGCTCGCGAAGAAGGCGGCGGAGGCGGGCGTCGTCTACAGCCTTGCCTACGGCGACCAGCCGGCGATCATCTGCGATCTCGTCGACTGGGCGCGCGCCGCCGGCTTTCCGGTGGTGGCGGCGGGGCGCGGGCACAAGTGGCTGCCGCATTTCGCGCAGTCGACGCCCGAGACGGTATGGGGCCATTACGGGCTGACGCCGGAGCAGGCGGAGCTCGGCGGCCTCAACCCGAAGATGTTCAATTCCTTCCTCGACGGCTCGAAGCCGTCTTTGGAGACCACCGCGGTGTGCAATGCGACCGGGCTCACGCCCGCGCCCGAGGGGCTGCTTTACCCGCCCGGGTCGGTCGACGAGATTCCTGCGCTGATGCGACCCAGGCAGGAAGGCGGAGTACTGCACCACAAGGGGCAGGTCGAAGTCATCTCCTCCTTGCGCAGGGACGGCGCGGAGATCGCCTACGACATCCGCTTCGGGGTCTTCGTGGTGTTCGAAGGCGAAAGCGAATACATCCAGCGCTGCTTCATGGAGTACGGGGTCAAAACCGACCCCTCGGGCCGCTACGCCTGCATGTACAAGCGCTGGCACCTGATCGGCCTCGAGGTGGGAATCTCGGTGGCGTCGGTCGGATTGCGCGGCGAGCCGACCGGCTGCCCGACCGGCTGGCGGGCCGACGCCGTCGCGGTGGCCAAGAAAAATCTGCTCGCCGGCGAAATTCTTGACGGCGAGGGCGGCTATACCGTGGTCGGCCGGTTGATGCCGGCGGCGGCTTCGCTCGCGCAGGGCTGCCTGCCCCTTGGCCTCGCGCACGGCTGGAAGCTGCTGCGCCCGCTCGCCGCGGGTCAGCCCCTCAGGTGGAGCGACGTGGCGATCGACGCGGGCTCGAGCGCCGTGCGCGTGCGCCGCGAGATGGAGCAGGCTTTCGGCGCGCCGGTGCGGAACGCCGCTTGAGGTACTCGTAAGCCCGGGTGTGGTCGGCGTCCGCC
>WNGJ01003106.1_pt1 | contig 23088 bp, 15 predicted proteins | sample 5400611 | NCBI WGS metagenome assembly WNGJ01 (sample SAMN13153375, study PRJNA577476) | soil metagenome | isolation source: 40 cm soil or saprolite under Garry oak tree replicate 1 | place: USA:California | collected 2016-06-15
TCAGGCATCGAAGGCAGCCCCAAATGCAGCTGTGACCGCCAAAATCACAACCGCCAACCAGGGCCAGGCACTCTTCAGTTTCTGCGATTTCAACTACAACACCAACGTGGTCACACAGGACAGCTGCCGCCCCATTCTTTCGAATCCGTCAGCGCCCATCGGTTCGGTCGGCATCAACGGCGGTCCCGGAGTGGGTTACCTTGACTTCGGCACTGGCGCATCGATCACTCCGACTGCCGTTCACTGGCTCGTCAACAATGAGTATGAGGCGGAAGCGCGCGGTACGCCATTCCCTGGCGCAGGCCGTAACATACTTCGTGGAAATACCGTCAATCAGCTCGATGCCAGTGTCTTCAAGACGGTCCGAATCAACGAGCGCTTCTCTGGCCAACTCCGCTTGAACGTCTTCAACCTGCCTAACCGCGCTTATTATGGCGCGCCGGATGCCAATATGAACAACGCCAATCCCGCGGTCCGCACTGCGGTTGCCGGTGGATTCTCTTCCTTCAACAACTTCAAAGCGAACCCCGGATCCCTCATCACCGCGCCATTCGGCAAGGGAACCCGCAACATCCAGTTGGGCGCGAAGATTATCTTCTAACCCTTTTGTTCCTCTACGACGCCGGAACCCATGCGGGCTCCGGCGTTATTTTTTTGCCGTTTTCTGCCCAAAAAACACATGTCAAGCCCCGAAACCACCTAACTCCTTCAAACGAAAGGAAATCGAGTTGGCACGTTAGTTATGCTCCAACCGCTATAATGAATATATAGATCAAAAAATAAGCAAGCCCCGCAGGGATAGAGATCCCCTCCTGGCCTAACTCGTTTGTTTGGATATATTTAGCCGTAACCCCTTTGTTATGACATTTTTGCAGACATCGACACCTCGTAAATCGCTGATTACAGCATATTTACGGCCGGGCAATGGGGGGACCCACCTACGGACGCGCCGCAATCGGAGCGGAAGGTGAAGAGGTTGTGTCATCGGCATCCTGCTGCTGCTGGGCCATCTGCTGTTGCCGGCTCGGCGGCGGCGGCTGCTCCGGTAAACGTGTCGCCTTCTCCACCAGAATCGACCAGTCCTCGGGCACTGGCAGCTCCTGGTCGAACGAAGGAGTTCCCAGGCTCGGTGTCACCCGCACCGCTACGGTCAACTCGCTTGCCGCTCGGCCGCGAAAGATGCCGTGCGTCGGCGGGACGTCGGCGTAGTCCCGGCCGATCGCCGTACGAATGTGCCGGTCGCCCGCGACCAGCCAGTTCGTGGGATCGAACCCCACCCACCCCAGCGGAGGAATCAACGCTTCGACCCATGCATGCGTCGCCGAACTGATCGACCGGTCCATATCGTGCTCTCCGTGGAACAGATAGCCGCTCACATACCGGCAGGGGATCCGCAGCTTCGACCGCACCAGAGCGATCATGATATGAGCAAAATCCTGACAAACCCCGGTCTTGGTGCCGAGCGCGAGATCGATCGGCGAATCCACTTTGGTCGCCTTCGGCTTGTAATCAAAATATTCATAAATCTGCTGGTTCAGCTTATGCAACACCATCAGCGGGTCGTCTCTGCGGCGCACGTCGAGCTGCGCGGCGAGATCGTCCAGCGCCGGCGTCGGCTCGGTAAACTCGCTCGGCAGCAGCATCTCCCAGTAGTCGCCCTGGTTCACCGTCGCATCCACGTCCGCCCACGCGTCCGGCGCCAGAAACGCCGGTACCTGCGCCGCCGGCTGTACCTCGACCACTGATTCGGCAACGATCACCAGCTGCCCATGCATCCCCGGAATATCGAAGTGATGCACGTTGTTCGCAAGATGGTCTCGATAGCTGAAGACCCGGCACCGCGGGCTCACCGAAAGATGAAACGTCAGACAGCGCTGGTTCTGGTCGCTGCGCGGATGCATCCGCGTCTCCATCATGCTCTCGCTGACCTGGTTGCTGTACAGAAACTTCGTCAGATGGCGAATCGAGTAATACATAGTTCGTCCCCTTGAGTCTTACCCCGCCAGTGCAGCCTGAATGGAATAGTCAACGTACAACTCATAGATCGTCTCGTGGATGGCGCGGCACTGCGCCTGAATGCCTCGCAGATACCCGACCACATCCTGGCTCAGAATTTCATCGACGCTGCTGTAGCTCAATGACGCTCGTAGCTTTCCGCTGAGCCGCTGCAAAGCCTCCGCCCGACTCCTTCCGCTGTCTCCCTGGATCTTCTCCAGCGCACACTGCACGCCGTCGATCGAGAACCGCACGGAATGGGGAAACTCCTCATCCAGCAGAAGGAACTCGAAGATCCGCTCCGGCGTCAGGTCGGCCGTATACACCTTGCAGTACGCCTCAAACGCTGTAGCCGAGCGCAGCAGTCCCATCCAGTCCAGATACTCATTCCCTTCGCCGACTCGTTCCGGGTGCTCCCACAGATCGGCGTGGTAAGCCTCCAGCAGCAATGCCGTTGCTGATGCGCGCTCGAGGTATCGCCCCACCTGAATGAACTGCCAGCCTTCGCCGTGGTTCATCGTCGAGTCGGTAACCCCCTGAAACTGATGCACCGCCTCCATCACCGACTGCAGGAATTCGCTGGGTCGCGCCATTCCCGCCGCTTGGGCCTCTGCCTGTCTTTCGATCTGCAACTCCGGCCGTGTCACCTGCAGATACAGGCTGTTCAGCCGGTGCCACTGCTCCGTCGAAATCTGTTCTCTCACATGCCGCGAGTTCTCCCGGGCAGCAATGATGCAAGAAAGAATCGAAGCCTTGTTTCCCGTATCGAACGTCAATGCCTGCGTCAGCGCATACGGCTCGCCGGTCCACTTGATGTCCTTCGGCCTGCCCAGCGCCTGCAGCACCCGTTGCCAGCGACGCTCCGCACTCGCCGCGCTCTCATCCAGCATCAGGTTCAGGTTTACATCGAGCAGTCGCGTCGTATGCTCTGCGCGCTCGAGATACCGGCTCATCCAGTACAAACTGTCGGCAACGCGTGAAAGCATCGGCATCTCCTTTACTGGCTCAGCACCCAGGTATCTTTGCTGCCGCCGCCCTGCGACGAATTCACCACCAGCGACCCGCGGTTCAGCGCCACGCGCGTCAGCCCACCCGGCACAATCGTCACCTTATCGCCGTAGAGCACATACGGCCGCAGATCCACATGCCGCGGCTCCAACTCGTCGCCGATCAGACACGGCGCCCGCGAAAACGAGATCGTCGGCTGCGCAATGTAGTTCCGGGGATCAGCCTCGATCTTCCGCGCAAACTCCTCCCGCTCCGCTTTGGTCGACTGCGGCCCGATCAACATTCCATAACCGCCGCTCTCTCCTACGGCCTTTACCACCAGCTTGTCGAGATTCTCGAGAACATGCTGGCGTTCCTTCGGACGGGTCGGCAGATACGTCTCCACATTCTTCAGCACCGGGTCTTCGGTCAGGTAGTACTTTATGATCTCGGGAACATACGCATACAGCGCTTTGTCATCCGCCACACCAGTGCCAAATGCATTCGCCAGCGTCACATTCCCCGCACGATAGGCGTTGAACAGCCCCGCTACACCAAGGATCGAATCTCCACGAAACGCCAGTGGATCGATGAAGTCATCATCCACACGCCGGTAAATCACGTCCACGCGCCGTAGGCCGTTTGTGGTTCGCATGTAGACGATGTTGTCGTGCGTCACGAGATCACGGCCCTCAACCAGCTCGATCCCCATCTGTCGAGCGAGATACGCGTGCTCGAAGTAAGCCGAGTTGAAGACTCCCGGCGAAAGCAGCACGATGTTCGGTTCTGGCCGGCCTTCAGGCGCGAGCGACCGCAGCGTACCCAGCAGCAGTTGCGTGTATTGCTCGATTGGCCGCACGTTGTAGGTGCGAAACAGCTCCGGAAAGATCCGCTTCATCACCCTGCGGTTGGTCAGCATGTAGCTCACGCCGCTCGGCACGCGGAGATTGTCCTCGAGCACCACAAACTCGCCGTTTTCCAGCCGGATCAGGTCTGTCCCACAGACCGCGATGTAGACGTTGCGCGGAACCTGCAGTCCGGCCATCTGCCTGCGATAGTGCTTGCAGCTGTAGACCATCTCTCGCGGAACGATTCCGTCTTCAAGAATTCGTCCCTCGTTATAGATGTCCTTCAAGAAGAGATTCAGCGCGGTAATCCGCTGCGTCAGGCCAAGTTCCACGGTTGCCCATTCGGCTGCAGTGATGATGCGTGGAACAAGATCATATGGAAAGATCTTCTCCGTACCCTCCTCGCGCCCATAGACCGTGAAGGTGATGCCCTGATTCAGGAAGCTGAGATCGGCTGCCTGTTTCCGTCGTTGCAACTCCTCCACGGGCAGGGAAGTGAAGTGCTCCAGCAGCGGCTCGCAGTGACGATGCAGATCGCCTGGACCCGAAAACATCTCGTCGTAGGCATGGTCCAGCAGATAGTTTTTCAGTGCCGCATGCTCGAACTGGGACGACTGGGTTGGCAGCATTGGGAGCCTTGAGTATAGCGGCACAACCAGAGGCCACCAAACGCAATCCGCGCCTCATCGTGTCGCCGCACTGTTTTTCAACGCGTTACAGCCGCATTAACCGTATCTTCTTCTATTGTCGCCCACTTCGCCAGCCAGCGTGAAGCTAACTAGGCTAAACTAAAAGAGACGCGCACTTTCCCCGAAACACCACACCTAAGCGCACAGACAGGACAAAAAAGCAGTGAGTAACTCAACCGCAGTTGCCGTTAAGCCCATCTTCAACATCGCCATCATCGCCCACGTCGATCATGGCAAGACCACCCTCGTCGACGCCATGCTGCGCCAGAGCGGCACCTTCCGCTCCAACGAGGCTGTCGTCGAACGCGTCATGGACTCGAACGACCTAGAAAAAGAGCGCGGCATCACGATTCTTGCAAAAAACACCGCCCTCTACTATCACGACAACAAGATCAACATCGTTGATACCCCAGGCCACGCCGACTTCGGCGGTGAGGTCGAACGCGCGCTCAAGATGGTCGACGGTGTCGTTCTCCTCGTCGACGCCTCCGAAGGCCCCCTGCCCCAGACGCGCTACGTTCTCTCGAAGGCTCTCGAGGCTGGGTTGACCCCGATGGTCGTGATCAACAAGATCGACCGTCCCGACGCCCGTCCGCAAGAGGTCCTCAATGAGGTCTATGACCTCTTCATCGACCTTGATGCCGACGAGTCGGTCCTCGACTTCCCCGTGCTTTACACCAACGGCAAGCTCGGCACTGCGACCACCGACCCTGCGATTCCGGGCACCGATCTTCAGCCACTCTTCGAGCAGATCATCACCACCATCCCTGTTGCCAAGGGCGAGCCTGAGGGGGCAGTTCAGATCCTTGTTACCAACCTCGACTACTCCGACTACCTGGGTCGTCTCGCCATCGGCCGTGTCTTCAACGGCACCATGCGCACCGGCCAGGAGTACTCGGTCGCCAAGCTCGACGGCACCTTCACCAAGCACAAGATCACCAAGCTCTTCAGCTTCTCCGGCCTCAAGCGTACCGACATCGAGGAGACCCAGGTCGGCGACATCGTTGCCATCGCCGGCATTCCGGGCATCACCATCGGCGAAAGCTTCTGCGACGTTGAGAATCCGCAGCCGCTTCCTCCGATCACCATCGATGAACCGACGATTGCCATCCAGTTCAACGTCAACAACGGTCCCTTTGCGGGCCGCGAAGGCAAGTTCGTCACCTCGCGCAACCTGCGCGATCGTCTCGAGAAGGAGCTGCTCACCAACGTCTCGCTCAAGATGCAGGAGACAGGCTCGCCCGACTCCTTCAAGGTGCTGGGCCGCGGCGAACTGCAGCTCGGCATTCTCATCGAGATGATGCGTCGCGAAGGCTTCGAGATGATGGTCAGCCGTCCCGAGATCGTCACCAAGAAGATCGACGATCAGGTGATGGAGCCGGTCGAACATCTGTCCATCGACGTTCCGGAGAGCTTCGTTGGCACTGTCATCGAGCGTCTCGGACCAAGAAAGGGCGAGATGACGAAGATGGTGAATCACGGATCGGGCCGCGTGCGCATGGAGTTCCGCATCCCCAGCCGCGGGCTCATCGGCCTTCGTTCTGAGATGCTGACCGAGACTCGCGGCACCATCATCATGAACTCGATCCTCGACGGCTACATTGATTACCAGGGCGAGATTCCCGCGGCATCCTCTTCGTCGCCGACGGTGTTGAGGTGTACGAGGGAATGGTCGTCGGCGAACACAGCCGCGACAACGACCTCGACGTCAACTGCGTGCGGGAGAAGAAACTCTCGAACATGCGCGCGTCGGGTTCGGACGATGCCGTCCGTCTGGTGCCTTACAAGCAACTCACCCTGGAGCAGTGCATCGAGTTCATCGCCGACGATGAGCTGGTTGAGGTGACGCCCAAGTCGTTGCGGCTGCGCAAGCGGGTGCTGCAGGCGAACCGGCGTCCCAAGAAGGGTTCCGGGAACGAATAACGGCCCCGGCGGGGAGGGGTCCCCCCCCATTGCCCGGCGATAAGATCCTTTGTTTCAACGACTTGCAGGTGTTGAATGTCTGCAAAATCGTCATAACAAACGAGTTATCGCTTAATTAGCCAGAATCAATAACTTAGCTCCGGGCCTTTGGTGCCGGGGCTTTTGTTTTTTCCCACTATTTCTATTATAGCGACTTGAACCTAACTAACATGCCAACTCGATCTTGCTTCGTTTCAAGGACTTAGGACGTTTAGGGGCTTGACATGCGATTTTTGGGCTGAATTTGAAGAAATTATTTTTGGGGCGCGCGTTTTCATGGCTCTGACTCACGCAAACAGCAGATCCCTCCACTCCGCTTCGCTCCGGTCGGGATGACGTATTTTTGCCGATCAGTTCACAGAGAGGATGTGTCGCATCCTCAATCTTTCGCGTCAGCGATACCTTGCGCGATATCTGATTCTTTCTTTCGTTGGGTGGCGCTCAATGAGGGAGCGGGCTCGCTTTGCAGTTCGAGCTTTTCCAGAACGCCGGTAAAGGGAAAGGGCGACTGATAGGGGCCTACCGGCGTTGCCGAATCCTCGCCTACGTCAAAGGTCTCTTCAAACGAGTAGGCCCGCGGTACGGTGTGAGCTAACCGTGCCTCGCCGGCTTTCTTTCCGTTGACAGTCAAGGTTACATTGGCACCCTTGCCGAGTCCGCCGCCGTCGTAGACAAATCGCAGTTCGATGACGGAGCGGCCTGGTGGCAGCGGGTCGCTGGCTACGATCGAGGTTCGCTCGCGGCGAAAGTAGTTGTACGCGTAGGCTGGATGGCCGTTCTGCAGGTAGAGCGAGTAGCCGGAGGACTCTCCACCTTCGGCGACGATGACGCCATTCGCGCCACCGGCCGGGATCGTCACATAGGCGGTGAAGGTGTGCGAGCGGTTGCGTGTGGCTGGAGCCAATGCGTCGTAGAGGCGGGATGCTCCGGGATAGAAGGTGTAGAGCGCCCTGCCTCCTGGCGGCGGCGGGTTCGGATGCTGCCGTCCGGCGATGCGAGGATCGATGGGGTAGACGTGATTCGTCTCCGCTTCGCGATTGAACAGGGCCCGCATCTGCTGGAGTTTAGTTGCATTTGTCACGGCCACATCATGCGATTCGGAGTAATCCTCCGACAGGTGGTAAAGCTCCCACGGTAAGGGTTTCGCATCTTTCTCCAGCGCATAGGCCCAAGGGAGGAGACCGCTTCGCTGGGCTGCGATCCAGCCATTGTTATAGATGGCGCGATTGCCGTGCATTTCAAAGTACTGCGTGGCGCGGCCTGGTGCTTTGGCGTTCTCGAACGTAGGCGCAAAACTCACTCCATCCAAATGCTGCTGCGTTACACCATCGACGCTCTTCGGCACGGGTACGCCGGCGGCCTGCAGAATGGTCGGCATGACGTCGATGACGTGTTGGTACTGCGAACGTACTCCGCCGGGATCGAGGATGTGGCCGGGCCATGAGACGACCATGGGATCGCGTGTGCCTCCAAGATGAGAGCCGATTCGCTTGCCCCATTGAAATGGCGTGTTGCCCGCCCACGCCCAGCCGGCGGGATAGTGGGGATTCGTTCCTGAACTGCCGATGGTGTCGAGGTGCTTCAAGATTTCGGAGGCAGGTGAGGGTAGACCGTTGATCTGCTCCATGATGTTGTCGGTACCCGTGAGACTGCCTTCCAGGCTGGCGCCGTTGTCGCCTGCGATGTACAGGATCAGCGTGTTGTCCAGCCTTCCTGTCTGGCGAAGAGTTTCAATCACACGCCCGATTTCAAAGTCGGCCTGCGCCATGTAGCCGGCGAAGACCTCCATCAGGCGAGCCGCTATTTTTTTCTGATCGGCGGAGAGCGAATCCCATGCCGGCAACTCTGGCGGGCGAGGCGTAAGGACTGTGTCGGCAGGCACGACGCCGAGTTTCTTCTGTCGCTCCAGGGCCTGTTCACGATACTTGTCCCAGCCCATGTCGAATTGGCCCTTGAAGCGATCGATCCATTCCCTGGGAGCCTGTAGCGGAGCGTGCGTGGCTCCGGGTGCGTAGTACATGAAGAAGGGCCGGTCGGGTGCGAGCGCGGTCTGTTGCAGTATCCAGGCGCGAGCATGATCGGCGAGGTCTTCGTTCAGGGTGTAGTCGTGCTCCCGTCCTTGCGGAACCTTCATCTCCAGTGGATGCGTTCCCTCAGTCAACTCGGGATGCCACTGGTCGGTCTCGGCGCCGATGAAGCCGTAGAAATAATCGAAGCCCTGATGGGTCGGCCAATGATCGTAAGGGCCGGCGAGCGTCGTTTCAGCGTCGGGGATAAGATGCCACTTGCCGAAGCTGGCCGTTGCATATCCGTTCTCTCGGAGGATCTCCGAGACGAAGGCGGCGCTCTTGGGAATGGAGCCGTTGTAGCCGGGATAGTCACTCGCCCAGTTGACGATAGTGCCCATGCCGACCGCGTGGCTGTTGCGGCCGGTCAACAGAGCCGCGCGAGTGGGTGAGCAGAGAGCGGTAACGTGAAATCTGGTGTACCGCAGACCGCGCGAAGCCAAAGCATCCAGCGTCGGTGTCGGGATCAGGCCGCCGAAGGTCGCCGTCTGCGCATAGCCGGCATCGTCGAGCAGGATGAGCAGGACGTTCGGAGCGCCTTCGGGAGCTCGAAGCGGAGCCGCGGGATGCGCTGTCGAACTCCGATAGTCTGAGGTAATTGTGCCGGAGAAGGGGGCAGGAGAAACGGGAAGAATGGTGCGATCCGGTGGTGTTGTTGTCTGAGCAACTGCACGCGGCCCGATGGATACCAACATCGCAATCAAGAACGAACACGAGTGTACGAACAGCCGTTTCCTGCATCCCATACCGATCATCCGTGCGTCTCCAAAGGGCGAGAATACACCCATGGGTTGAATTGAGAGTCATCACACTTGTTGGATGATGAAGTCTTATCGAACTCACTGGAGTTTGCTTCCGGAGGATGACGCGCGTAAGAAAAAGAGGCCACGCGTTCGCAGCCTCTTTCGTCGTTCGCGAATTGTCTCGAGATTACTTGTAGCTCTTGGCGGTAGCGAAGCGCTTGTTGACCTCGTCCCAGTTGACGGTGTTCCACCAGGCGGCGAGGTAGTCGGGGCGGCGGTTCTGGTACTTGAGGTAGTAGGCGTGCTCCCAGACGTCGTTGCCGAGGATGGGGAAGCTTCCCTGCGAGATGGGGTTGTCCTGGTTGGCGGTGGTGACGATCGCGAGCTTGCCGGCCTTAAAGATGAGCCAGCCCCAGCCGGAGCCGAACTGCTTGGCGGTGGTCTCGTTGAACAGCTTCTTGAAGCTTTCGAAGTCGCCGAAGTCGGCCTTGATCTGGGCTGCGATGTCGCCTGAGGGGTCGCCTCCGCCCTTGGGCTTCATGATCTGCCAGAACATGGTGTGGTTGACGTGGCCGCCGCCGTTGTTCTGCACAACTTTGCGCACATCTTCGGGAATGCCGGTGAGGTCCTTGAGGAGCTCCTCGGGCGACTTTTTGCCCAGATCGGGGTGCTTCTCGACCGCGCCGTTGAGATTGGTGACGTAGGCCTGGTGGTGCTTGTCGTGGTGCAGTTTCATCGTCGCTTCGTCGATGTGGGGCTCGAGCGCCGCGTAGTCATAGGGCAAGGGAGGTAGTTCGTAGGCCACGGTTATTCTCCTGTAGTCGTTCGTTGGTGTCAGCCCGGTTTGTGTCAACAAGTAACGTCCTGACCGCTGGTTCTTTAGTCTTTGGTTCGATGCTGGGCCCGGTCTGCGCGATGCACCTGGCTGCAAGTGGGGAAGACAGCGCAACCTCGAAAATCATAACGCACCTGAGCATTCATTGTTCATTTACGACGGAAATGTAACCAATCGCAAAAATCTGCGCTCTAATGGTTGCAATGAGCGATCTGAGTGATGCCTACCGCTGGCTGGAAGATGACGGACCTGCATTTGGGGCCCCCGGTTTAGACCCTCGCTGGACAACAAGCGAGAAGGACGCGGTGTCGACCGCGTATGCGGCCTCGAGCCGCGTGTGGTTTACGGTCTCGCACGGCACGTTGAACGAGATCTACTATCCGACGATCGACCGTCCGCAGACGCGTGACATGGAATTGCTGTTCTCCGACGGCGAGACCTTCTTCCATGAAGAAAAGCGCCATCTGGCGTATGACTTTCACTACATCGACAGCAGCGCTCCCGCGGTACGGGTGACGGCCAGCGACCGGAAAGGGCGGTACACGGTGACGAAGGAGTTCATCAGCGACCCGCACCATCCGGTGGTGTTGATGAACGTCAAGGTCAGCGGGGACGAGGCGATTCTATCGCGGCTGAAGTGCTATGCGCTGCTGGCGCCGCATTTGAATGGCGGCGGGGCGGGGAACTCGGCGCGATCGATCGATGTGGCGGGAAAGCGCTGCCTGCTGGCGTGGAAGGGCGAGACCGTGCTGGCTATGGGAGCGGATTGCGGCTTCAGCCGCTCGTCGTGCGGATATGTTGGGACGAGCGACGGCTACCAGGATCTGTGCATGGACATGAAGATGACCTGGCAGTTCGGCCAGGCGCTGGACGGCAACATCGCTGTGATGGGGGAGATCGATGTTGCGCAGCATCGCGAGTTCACCATCGCGATCTCGTTCGGCGATGGGAACCACGCGGCGATTGCGCAGATGATGCAGACGTTGGCGACCCCCTATGACGAGCACCAGAGGCGCTTCCTGCTGCAGTGGGGACGGTCGATTTCGCCCCCGAGACTTTCTTCCGCGTCAAAAGACGGCGGCAAGCTGATGCGGATCAGCCACAACGTGCTGCTGACGCATGAGGACAAGACGTATTCGGGCGCGTTTATTGCGTCGGCGTCGATTCCGTGGGGGAATTCGAAGGGGGACACGGACCTGGGCGGCTACCACCTGGTGTGGACGCGCGACATGGTGCAGACCGCCACAGCCATGCTGGCAGGCGGCAGGACGGACACTGCCATGCGCGCCCTGGTGTATCTGGCGTGTACGCAGCGTACGGACGGCAGCTTCGCACAGAACTTCTGGATCGACGGCACACCGTACTGGACAGGCATTCAGTTGGATGAGGTTGCGTTTCCGATCATATTGGCGTGGCGGCTGTGGAAGATGGAGGGGCTGGGGGAGTTCGACATCTTTCCATTCGTTGAACGTGCGGCGGCGTTTCTGGTTCGTTATGCTCCGGTAACGCAGCAGGAGCGGTGGGAGGAGACGGCGGGATATTCGCCATCGACGCTGGCCGCGGTGATCTCGGCGTTGGTGTGTGCGGCGGATATTGCCCGCGCCCGCCAGGCGACTGAGCTGGGCAGCTATCTGGAATCCTATGCGGACTGGATCGAAGCGCACCTGGATGAGTGGACCACGACAACGGAAGGAGTGCTACTTCCAGAGGTCAAGTATCACTACATGCGGATACGCCCTCCGTGCGAGGGTGAGCCGTTTTACAACCCCCAGCTTCCTCCGGGCTGCATTCACATCAACAACCGCGAGCCGGGAGAGAAGAGCGACTTCGAGGCGCGTGAGGTGATCGACGCAGGTTTTCTGGAACTGGTGCGGTACGGCATTCGCCGCGCCGACGATCCGCTGATCGTCGATTCGCTGAAGGTGGTCGATCATGTTCTGAAGATCGAGACGCCGTTAGGCGACTGCTGGCGGCGCTACAACCACGATGGGTATGGTCAGAAGAAAAACGGCGACGCCTACGACGGCTCGGGTCAAGGGCGCGCGTGGCCGATCCTGACAGGCGAGCGCGGACACTACGAACTTTGCGCAGGCCACGACTATAGCCCGCTTATCAAGGCGATCGAGCGGTTCAGTTCGTTGGGCGGTATGCTGCCCGAACAGGTATGGGACTACAAAGATATTCCTTCGAAGGGGCTGTACTGTGGTCGTCCGGCGGGATCGGCGCAGCCATTGGTGTGGGCGCATGCGGAGTATCTGAAGCTGCTGCGTTCGGCTGCGGATGCGCGTGTGTTCGACCGCATCTCAGTGGTCGAGGCGCGCTATGGCGTTGCGGCGGAGAAGCGAACTTTCACCAACCACATCGAGATCTTCGAGGTAACCCGGCCTGTGTCCACGATTTTTTCCGGATATACGCTGCGCATCGTCGACCGCGAGCATTTTCGTGTTGCCTACACGTTCGACAACTGGGCGACGACGCACTCGGCGCTGGCACATTCGGTCGGGTATCCAGGTTCATTTGTGGATATCTCCACGACCCCGGACCAGACGGGACACATCCTATTTACCCTGGCCTGGCCCGGACAGGGCAACCAGGAACGCTGGCTGGGCAGAAATATTGATGTCTCCGTTATCCCTCCGCCTGAATCTACCTAGTAGGGTTATCCGGCTCACAAAATGTCGATGCAACCATGATGGTGCAGAGATGCAGGGAGCCGCGCTTGACTAGTACACTGTCCTAGATCGACCAAATTATCGAGATTCAGCGTCGCGAAGCGCGCCGCCTCTCTTGAGGGAGCAAAGGAAAAGAATGAGCGAACAGCAGGTTTTGGAACAAATAGATCAGCTTTCCATCAACGCACTCCGCTTTCTTGCTGTTGACGCCGTTGAAAAGGCCAAGTCGGGTCATCCCGGCGCCCCGCTTGGCTGCGCGCCGATCGCTTACCTTCTGTATCACAAGATCATGAAGCACGATCCGTCTGATCCCAAGTGGATCGACCGGGACCGCTTTGTGCTGTCGAACGGCCACGCGTCGGCGCTGTTGTATGTTTCGCTGCATCTGTCGGGCTATGACATGCCGATGTCGCAGCTGGAGCAGTTTCGGCAATTTGGATCGCATACTCCCGGCCATCCCGAGTTTGGCGAGGCACCGGGCGTCGAGGTGACGACGGGCCCGCTGGGCCAGGGGTTCGGCATGGCGGTGGGGATAGCGACCGCGGAGAAGCATCTGGCGGCGGTGTATAACCGCGACACCTACAACATCGTCGATCACCACACCTACGTGCTGTGCGGCGACGGCGACCTGATGGAAGGCATCTCTCACGAGACGGCTTCGCTGGCCGGCACGCTGGGCCTGGGCAAGCTGATTGTGTTCTACGACGACAACCTGATCTCGCTCGATGGCCCCACGGAGCTTTCTTTCACGGAAGATGTGTCGAAGCGATTTGAGGCGTATCACTGGCATGTGCAGCATGTCGCCGACGGCAACGATCTGGAGGCGATTGAGAAGGCGATTCTTGCCGCCAAGGCGGAGACGGCGAGGCCTTCGCTGATTCGGGTTCGCACGGTGATTGGCTATGGCAGCCCCAGGGCCGGGACCAACAAAGTGCACGGCGAGGCGCTTGGTGCCGAGAACGTGAAGGCGACCAAGAAGAACCTTGGCTGGCCAGAGGACAAGAGCTTCTTTGTTCCCGAGGAGGCGCGCGCCAACTGGGGCACGATCAAGCTGCGCGGCAAGGATGCCCACGCGGCATGGGACGATGAGTTCGCGGAATACAAGAAGGCCTATCCCGAACCGGCGGCTGAGTTCGATCGCGTCATCAAGGCCAAGATGTTGGATGGCTGGGAGAAGAAGATTCCGACATTCCCGACCGACAAGCCAATAGCGACGCGCAACGCCGGGCAGGCTGTGATGCAGGCGATCGAGAATGTGGTTCCCGAGCTGTTTGGCGGCGCGGCTGACCTGACCACCTCAACGAAGACGATCTTCAAAGACTCTCCGAGTTTTCATGTTGACCCGAAGGGCCGCAACGTCTTCTTCGGCGTGCGCGAGTTCGGCATGATGGCGATGGTGAACGGAATGGCCGCGCATGGCGGGCTGATTCCCTTCGGCTCGACGTTTTTTGTGTTCACGGATTACTGCCGCCCGGCGCTGCGCCTGTCTGCCTTGATGGGCGTGCACTCGCTGTTCGTCTTTACGCATGATTCCGTTGGACTGGGAGAGGATGGACCCACCCACCAGCCCATCGAGCACATCATGAGTCTGCGAATGATTCCGCATTTCACTGATTTCCGTCCCGCCGATGCGAACGAGACCGCCGCTTGCTGGCAGCTGGCGCTCGAACGGAAGAGCCCGAGCTTTATGGCGCTTTCGCGACAGGACCTGCCGGTGCTCGATGCCAAGATTGCTCAGGCTGGCCCTCGCAAGGGCGCGTACGAGCTTTCGTCGAACGGCAAGGACATCATTCTGATCGCCACCGGCTCTGAGGTTTCGGTGATTGTAAAGGCCGCGGAGGAGTTGAAGGCCGCGGGCATCAACGCAACCGTGGTCTCGATGCCGAGCTTCAAAATCTACGACGAGCAGAGCGACAAATATAAGGCCAGCCTGATGCCCGAAGACACGCCGAAGCTGGCGATTGAGGCGGGTGCGACTCTGGGCTGGTACAAGTACATCGGCCACAACGGCGGTGTCATCGGACTGGACCGCTTCGGCGCTTCCGCTCCGGGCGCCATCGCGCTCGACAAGCTGGGCATCAATGTCGCGCACGTGGTCGAAGAGGCGAAGAAGCTGGTCAAAAAGTAAATGGCTTTTTGGAACCCGGACAGGAAGCCCATGACACAGGACGATGCAAAGCGGATGGCGGCTCGGCGGGCTCTGGAGTTTGTCGAGGACGGGATGCTGCTGGGACTTGGCAGCGGCACTACCTCGAGAATGTTCATCGAGGAGCTCGGCGAGCGCGTAAAGCAAGGACTGCGCGTGCGCGGCATCGCGACCTCGACCGCCAGCCGGCAACTCGCTGAGTCGTTTTCCATTCCCATCATCACCTTTGACGACTCCCCCGTGCTTGATTTAGCTGTCGATGGCGCCGATGAAGTCGGCCCCGGCCTGGCTCTCATCAAAGGCGGCGGTGGCGCGCTGTTGCGCGAGAAGATCGTCGCGAGCGCTTCGCGGAAGTTTATCGTTATCGCCGACTCGAGCAAGCTGGTCTATCATCTTGGCCGTTTTCCGCTACCTGTTGAAGTGATTCAGATGGCCTTGCCTGTCGTTGCGCGAAAGCTCGATGAGTTCGGCCTTAACCCAAAGCTCCGCTATCGTCCGGATGGCGCCAAGTTCATCACGGACGAAGGCAACTTCATCCTCGACTGTTCGTGCGGTGAAATCACCGATCCTGCGACGACAGCGGCGGATATCCGAGGCGTCCCTGGTGTTGTGGAGCATGGCCTGTTTTTGAGGATGGCGTCGTTCGCTCTGATCGCGAGCGATCAAGGCGTTATAGAAGTCAGCAAGTTGTACGGCGACCGTTACAAGAAGGCAATCTCAAGGCTTGCATCGTAACCAAGTCATGCGCGTCCTATAGATATGACAATCACTTCCACTCCCGCTAACGTTCTCGCCGGTAAGGACCGTACCTGGTTCATTACCGGAGCCTCTACCGGTTTCGGCCGGGAGCTCGCCGAAGAAGTTCTGAAGGCAGGCGGCAAGGTTGTTGCGACGGCTCGCAATCTCGGCAAGGTGGCGGATTTTGAGGCCAGGTATCCGCAGACGGCAAAGGCACTTGCACTCGACGTAACCAACGCCGGTCAGGTGGATTCGGCGGTGACGCAGGCGTTCGCACAGTTCGGGCGGGTGGATGTTCTGGTGAATAACGCAGGCTATGGCGTCGCGGGTGCGATCGAAGAGGTCTCCGAGGAAGAGTTCATGCCGATGTTCGAGACCAACGTCTTCGGCCTGCTGCGGGTAACGCGCGCCTTTCTGCCGCATCTTCTCAAGCAGCGAAGCGGCCATATCCTCAATCTTTCTTCGATCGGCGGCGTAGTCGCGAGCCCCGGCATGGGCTATTACAACGCCACAAAGTTTGCTGTCGAGGGGATATCAGAAGCCCTGGCTGCCGAGGTCGCGCCGCTGGGCATTCGTGTAACGATTATTGAGCCGGGACCGTTTCGCACCGACTTTTTAGGCCGTTCGGGCGTGGTTGCGAAGACCCGCATCGCCGACTACGACGCGACTGCTGGCAACATGCGCAAGTACTTCGCTGAAAACGACGGGAAGCAGAAGGGCGATCCGCTCCGCGCGGTGCACGCCATGATGCAGGTTGTTGATTCGCCGAATCCTCCGCTGCATCTGCTGCTTGGCGCGAGCGCATTGCAACGGCTCCGCAGCAAGCTTGCGAATTGGGAGAAAGAGATTGCAGCATGGGAGCAGGTCACCATCGGTGCGGATTTTCCGGAGGGTGAATGAACTCCCGCTTTGTATGACAAGTTTGTAAACAGAGGCCGCATCCGCTTGAATTGTGAAAGCGATGAGATTTGAATTACCAATACAGATAAAAATAAGGAAGGAAACACCGCATGGAATTGGGAATCATTGGACTCGGCAAGATGGGCTTCAACATGGCGGAACGTTTGCGTCTTGCAGGACACAAGGTTGTCGGCTTCGACTTCAATAAAGACGCGACCGCAAAGCTGACGGCGACCGGATCGTTGGGCGTCAATTCGCTTGTGGACCTGGTGAAGAATCTTGCTGCCCCTCGCGCTGTCTGGATCATGGTTCCATCGGGTGATCCGGTGGATCAGACGATCGCGAGGCTCGAGCCCCTGATGGAGAAGGGAGACACCTTCATCGATGGAGGCAACTCCAACTACAAGGACACGCAGCGCCGCCACGCCGAGATGACGAACAAAGGTTTTCATTTCGTCGATTGCGGCACATCGGGCGGCGTATGGGGTCTGAAAGAGGGATACAGCCTGATGATTGGCGGCGACAAAGAGCCGATAGAACGACTCACGCCAATCTTCGAGACGCTGGCCCCGGCGAAGGATCAGGGATGGGGGCGTGTAGGACCTTCGGGCTCCGGCCACTTCGTCAAGATGGTGCACAACGGAATTGAATATGGCATGATGCAGGCGTATGCGGAGGGCTTCTCGATCATGCACGCGAAGACGCCGCTGAACCTCGATCTGCCGCAGATCTCGAAGATATGGCAGAAGGGTTCGGTGGTGCGTTCCTGGCTACTGGATTTGACCGCGGACGCGCTGGCCAAGAATCCTAAGCTGGACGGTCTGGAAGCGTTCGTTCCGGACTCCGGCGAGGGCCGTTGGACGGTGACGGAGGCGATCGACCTGAATATCTCCGCACCGGTGATTACCGAGTCGCTGATCCGCCGGCTGCGCTCGCGTGAGGAAAATAATTTTACCGATCGCATGATCTCCATTATGCGCGGCGCTTTTGGTGGTCACGACGTGAAGAAATCGTAGGCCAGAATTCAGTCGCAGCGCACGTTTCAAACGAAAGCACGAGAGGGTATCAATATGCCGACCACAGAATACACCGCCACCGCCACCGCGCTCGCGCCCGCCACTGTGCAGCCGGAGCGCACGCCAGATCCATGCATTGTTGTGATCTTCGGGGCTTCGGGCGACCTGACCAAGCGCAAGCTTCTGCCGGCGCTCTTTCACCTGGAACAGGCCGGGCTGCTGCCCAAGGACTTCGCGGTTGTCGGCGTTGCCCGGCGACCGCTGGAGAAGACCTTTGCCCAGGACATGAAAGAGGGCATCCTCAGTGGTGGCGACGTCGACAGGGACGACCCCAAGCTCGATCAGTTCGTGAGCCGCATAGAGTACCACGCGATGACCTTCGATGACCCCGCCGGCTATGATTCGCTGAAGCAGATGCTTGCCGAGATCGATGCGAAGTACGGCACCATGGGAAATCGTCTCTTCTACCTTGCTACCGCGCCTGAGTACTTCTCGGACATCATCAAATATCTGGGCGAACATTGCATGGCCAGACCCAGGGACTGCGGCGACGGCAAGAACTGGGTCCGCATCATCATCGAGAAGCCGTTCGGCCACGATCTGGAGTCCGCCAAGGCGTTGAACAACGAAGTCAATAAGGTATTCGACGAAAACCAGATATTCCGCATCGACCACTACCTCGGCAAAGAGACGGTTCAGAACATCCTGGTATTCCGTTTCGCGAACGGCATCTTCGAGAATGTGTGGAACCGCAACTACATCGATCATGTCGAGATCACTGCGGCGGAGAACATCGGCATTGAAGGTCGCGGGCCGTTCTACGAAACCGCTGGCGCTCTTCGCGACGTGGTGCAGAACCATGTGATGGAGCTGCTGAGCTTTGTGGCGATGGAGCCCCCGGTTTCGTTCGCAGCCGATGCGGTACGCGCCGAAAAGGTAAAGGTATGGAAGGCGGTTCAGCCGATTCATCCGGCCGATACGGTGCGTGGGCAGTATGCGCCCGGGACCCTCGATGGAAAGCCCGTTGTGGGGTATCGGCAGGAGGAGCGCGTCCATCCGCGTTCGCAGACCGAAACCTATGCTGCGCTGCGGCTGGAGATCGAGAACTGGCGGTGGGCTGGCGTTCCTTTCTACATTCGCGCGGGCAAACGGCTGGCGAGGCGGGTCACCGAGATCACCATCCAGTTCAAGCTGCCACCGCTGCTTCTCTTCAAAGATGCTCAAGGCAAGGGCGGCGAAGGCATCCGGCCGAACGTGCTCTCCATGCGGATCCAGCCGGACGAGGGGATTACGCTGCAGTTTGGAGCCAAGGTTCCGGGGCCGACGATGACCATCAGCAAAGTGAACATGGACTTCAGCTATGCCGAGGCGTTCGGTAAGTCTTCGGCGAATGGATATGAGCGGCTTCTGCTCGACGCGATGTTCGGCGATGCGACGTTGTTCGCTCACCGCGACGGGGTAGAAGCGACCTGGGCGTTGATGACGCCTATTCTTGAGACCTGGGCGAGGGAGCCGATTCGTGATCTTCCCAACTACGCTGCAGGAACCTGGGGACCGGCGACGGCCGATGCTCTGATGAAGAGCGACGGACGCAAGTGGCGCAAACTTTAGTCTTCAACAGACAGGACACTATGCCTCGGCCGGTCACCGTCATCTACCGCGTATTGCCTACACCTGCGGCCACGGCACGGGCGGCTGCGCAGTTCTTCTCGGATGTTGCGTTGAAGGCTGCTACGGATCGCGGCGTCGCCCGTATCGCGATCTCGGGTGGGATGACGCCGAAGTCGATGTTTGAGCTGCTGGCCGATCCTGCGGAGCCGTTTTTGAAACACGTGCCATGGGATCGGATCGAGCTCTATTGGGTTGACGAGCGCTGCGTGCCACCGGACGACGCCGAGTCGAACTATCGGATGACGAAGGAGGCGCTGCTCTCGAAGGTCCCGCTGCCTGCGGAGCGGGTTCACCGGATGGAGGGTGAGCTCAACCCGGAGGTCGCGGCGGCACGGTATGAGTCGGTGATTCGCAATACCTTCAAACTCGAAGGCGCCCAGACCCCAACCTTCGACCTCATTCTTCTCGGCGTGGGAGACGATGGTCATACGGCGTCGTTGTTTCCGCATACCGAGGCGCTGAACGAGATGAGTCACCTCGTTGTGCCGAACCATGTTCCGCAGAAGGATGCGTGGCGCATTACCCTGACGTGGCCGGTGATCAATCAGGGCAGGGAGGTAGCCTTCCTGATCGAGGGCGAGGAGAAGGCGCAGGTGCTGCATGACGTCTTTCTCGGTCTCTATCAACCGGACACCTACCCATCGCAGATCATTCGTCCGGCGAGCGGACGGCTTACGCTCTTGCTCGATCGGGCGGCAGCGGCTAAGCTGCCAGCACCGAAAGATTCCGATTCCACAGGTACTCTGGAGCTCAGATAGATGATCCTCGCCGGCGATGTTGGAGGGACCAAGGTCCACCTTGAGCTGTACAACTTCGCCAATGGCCGGTTGCAGCCAGTCCGCGACCAGAAGTTTCCAGCACACGAATTTGCGAGCCTGGACGACGTGGTGAACAAGTTCCTCGCCGCCGGTAACCAGAACAGGGATCAGATTGTCGCCGCGTGCTTCGGCTGTCCGGGCCCGGTTCGCGATGGGCGGTTGAAGCTGACGAACCTTCCCTGGACGTTGGACGAGCGCGACCTGGAGAGCTCCCTTGGGATTCCGCACATTTTTTTGATCAATGACCTGGAAGCGAATGGGTACGGTATCCCGGAGCTCGCAACCGAGAGCATCTTTACGCTGCACAGTGGCGACCCGGATGCGAGCGGGCATGGCGGGTTGATCGCGGCAGGCACGGGGCTTGGCGAGGCGCTGCTGATCTGGGACGGCAACCGGCACCGGCCGATTCCGTCCGAGGGCGGCCATTGCGACTTTGCCGCGCGGAGCGACCGCGAGATCGCTCTGCTCGAATATCTGCGCGGCACGCTTAAAGGGCGCGTGAGCTGGGAACGCGTCGTCTCCGGTCTCGGGATCAAGAACATCTACGCTTTTCTTCGCGACGTCGAAAAGATCAACGAACCCGGGTGGCTCCATGACCGCATGCTGGCAGAGGACCCCAACGCCGTTATCGGCCAGTGTGCCGAAGATGGTTCGAGCTCGCTTTGCTTTGAAACCATGAAGACCTTTTCGGCTGCGTATGGCGCGGAGGCCGGCAATATCGCGCTGAAGGTGATGGCCACAGGCGGCATCTACCTCGGCGGCGGGATCGCTCCTAAGATCCTGAAGACGCTCAAGAACGGCATGTTCCTTCAGGCGTTTCTGGATAAGGGGCGGCTGTCACCGCTGCTGCAGTCGATTCCTGTTCGCGTTATCCTCGACGACACCTGCGCGCTGCTGGGGGCGGCTGCCTACGCGGAGGCGCGGGCATCGGAGATCTCCGGCTATTCCGAACGCGCTGAGTCGATCCAGGGCTGATCGTTCCAACGCTTCTGCTGCAAACGACAGAGGTCGCATGCCTTCTTGGAAGGCCTTAGTCTCAAGCCGCTATACTTGTCCGAGTCTCCGTGCCTTCGAAATCCATCCCGTCTCGTCCGATGCCATCTCCTGAAAATCCTCGTGCCTTTTCTTCCGGGAGAGGAGCGCCGCCGCCGTCTGCCGGGGTCGATCTGTCGCACCGCGCAGACCTCGTCGAGATGATGGATCAGCCGTGCAGCTATGAACAACTGCGCGGGTGCCTGCATGACATCGCAAGAGTCAACCGGCTTACGTTTGCCTATCGACCTACCATTTCGTGGATGGAAGAGTTGGTCGCGGTTCATCCGCCATCGTCGGGGCCGTTGCGCGTGGTGGATGTGGGCTGTGGCGATGGCGATATGCTGCGGCGAATCGATGCGTGGGCGGCGAAGCGCGGAGTTCCCGTTGCGCTGACTGGCATCGATGTGAACCCCGACGCTATTCGCGCCGCGAGAGAGGCGACACCGCCGGCGCAGCGGATCGAGCAGCGAACCGGCCAGCGAATCCAATGGATCGTCGGCGACGCGCTCTCGAACGCCGCGACCGGAGATATCGACGTGGTGATCTGTTCGCTGCTGACCCATCACCTGACCGATCCGCAGATTGTGCAGTTTCTACAATGGACGGAGCGGACGACGCGACGCGGTTGGTTCGTCAACGATCTCCATCGCAAGGCGGTGCCGTATCACCTCTTTCGCCTATGGGCGCGGTTCACGAACTGGCATCCGTTCGTCAAGAACGATGGGGCAGTGTCGATCCGGCGCAGCTTCATCGTGGAGGACTGGAAGCGTCTGTGCGCGGCCGCCGGACTCGATGCGAAGGCGGTCTCCATCAAGGAGTATCGTCCCGCGCGTCTGTGTGTTGGGCGGATCAAATAAGCAACTCGTCACAAAGCATTCGCTCGCGTTCGTAAGAGCTCACTATGATTAATCAGAGGCCCATTTCATGTCGTTTCGCAGTACTGTCCTTGCTCTCTCAGCCCTTCTCCTCACCACAAACTTTGCAGCACACGCGCAACGGCTTCCCGCCGGCATCCGTCCGGAGCACTACAGGCTCACCCTGACTCCTGACCTTCAAGCTGCGACGTTCAGCGGCGATGAGACGATCGACGTCATCCTGGATGCGCCGAGCAAAAAGATCACGCTGAATGCAGCGGAGCTGAAATTCGTCTCGGTGCAGGAAACCCACTCAGAAGCTATTCGTGTTGTGACAAAGGGTGGGGCTCAGCGCGAGTATGCAGGAACCATTCCCGGCAAGCTGGTGCGACAGGATGGGTACCCTCTGCTAAATGCGACAGAGGAGCAGGCCACGCTTTTGTTTCCGAAAGAGCTGCCGGCAGGCAAGGTCTCGTTGGCGATCCAGTACACAGGCGTCCTAAACGACAAACTGCGCGGGTTTTATCTTTCGAAGACGAAGACGCGCAATTACGCAGTGACGCAGTTCGAACCCACGGATGCGCGCCGCGCCTACCCGAGCTTCGATGAGCCGGCGCTGAAGGCGACATACGACGTCACTCTGGTCGTGGACGCCGCCGACACGGCCATCTCCAACACGAACATCATCTCGAATAAGCCGGGCCCAGTCGCCGGTAAGCACACGCTGCGCTTTGCGACGACGCCGAAGATGTCGACGTATCTGGTTGCGTTTCTTGTGGGCGACTTCAAGTGCACCGAAGGCAAGTCGGATGGAGTGCCGATCCGCGCCTGCTCCACGCCGGACAAGGTGGAGCTGACGAAGTTCGCTCTGGAGTCGGCCAGGTACGTTCTCCACTACTACAACGCCTACTTCGGAATTAAATATCCCATGCCGAAGCTCGATATGGTGGCGTTGCCGGACTTTGAAGCTGGAGCGATGGAGAACTTCGGATGCATCACCTATCGCGAGACCGATCTGCTGGTCGATACCAAGACAGGCAACATCCCGGAGAAGAAGCGTGTGGCCGTAGTGGTCGCGCATGAGATGGCCCACCAGTGGTTCGGCGATATGGT
>WNGJ01005353.1_pt1 | contig 23083 bp, 14 predicted proteins | sample 5400611 | NCBI WGS metagenome assembly WNGJ01 (sample SAMN13153375, study PRJNA577476) | soil metagenome | isolation source: 40 cm soil or saprolite under Garry oak tree replicate 1 | place: USA:California | collected 2016-06-15
GGCGGCCGGGCGGCATGCGGCTGGTCGCGCGGGGGTGCGGGGTGCGGGGGTGCGGGGTGCGGGGGTGCGGGTGGGCCCGCGGTCACCCGCGGGGCGGCGGCGCGGCCGGGACGTGTGAGCGGCGGCGGCGACTGATAGATAACATCTATCAGTGTTCCGGGAATCCTCGATTCTGCCGATATGTGGCTCAACATACGGGATTGATCTTCTCGTATGCTGAGATTTCCGTGATCCAGGAGAGATCTCGATTAGGGCGGCGCCGTGAAATAACTCGCTGCTTTCAGCTCCGGACCTCGTTGCTGTGGTACGGGCGCGACCGGCGCCCGCTCGTCCCGCAACTCTGCCCGCTGCGCACCACATTGGCCCCACCAGCCCCCGCCCTCGCCCCCGGACACAGTCCCCTTCCCGAGGACCGTGAATGTGCCATCGCGGGTCATATATGACCCGCGATGGCACATTCACGGTCTCCGCTGGGCAGTCACTGCAAGATCAAACCCACGTGTTGATGATCTGCGGGTCCTTATCGCTGACAGCCTTCCGGGATCAAGGAAACCGGGGCGGGCCGGGGGCTCGGCACCGCTGCCCATCAGCCGGCCCGCACCGCACCGGCCACTATTTCCAGATGCCGCAACAAGCGCAGGCACCTGTGCCACCAGCCGTTCCGGGCTGTGCCACCCCGGGGGGACGGCCCCCCGGGATCCCCCCGCACCAATGGATGCCGCATCCGCGGCAGCCGTTCGGGATAAACCTTGGGGCGGTCAGCCGTCACGCGCGCGGCGGCGCAGCTCCGCCCACAGGTCGCCGACCTGGCGGTCGAGCTCGGTCAGCGGCCCGGAGTTGTCGATGACGATGTCCCCCTCGCCCACGATCGCGAGCCGCTGATCACGGCTGGCCTGTGCGGCGATGCGGGCCACCGCCTGCTCCTTGGTCATGCCGCGCAGCCGCACCAGCCGGTCGAGCTGGGTGTGCTGCGGCGCGTCCACGACGACGATCAGGTCGAACCCGCCTGCCAGGCCGTTTTCCGCGATCAGCGGAACGTCGAAGACGACGATCGCACCCGCGGGCGCCGCCCGCTCGAGCTCGGCCATCCGCCCGCCAACCAGGGGATGCACGATCGCGTTCAGCTTGGCGCGCATCCCGGCATCGGCGAAGACAAGGCGTGCGACGGCGCCCCGGTCCAGGCTGCCGTCGGCGGCCAGCACGTCCGGGCCGAACTCCGCCACGATCGCAGCCAGGCCCGGGGTGCCGGGCGCGACGGCCTCGCGCGCGATGGCGTCCGCGTCGATGAGCAGGGCGCCATAGGACGCGAGCCGCCGCGACACCTCACTCTTGCCGCTGCCGATCCCCCCGGTCAGCCCGACCCGGAGCACCGGTTCCGCCGAGCCCGGGTGCTAGCTCTGGCCACCGGAGAGCTTGTCCCGCAGCGCCGCGAGCGCCTCGTCGGACGCGAGCGCGCCGCTGCTTTCGCGTTCGCCCCCGCCACCGCCGGGGGTGGCAGCCTGGGCGGGCGAGGTGGAGGACGACGACGAGGACGACGACGACGAGGACTGCGTGCCTGCGCCTGCGCTCGCCTCCGCGTCGGCCTTGCGGGCTTCCTCGACCTGGCGGCGGTGCGCCTCGTAACGCGAGCGCGCCTCACCGTACTGGCGTTCCCACTCCTCGCGCTGCTGCTCGTAGCCTTCGAGCCACTCGCCCGTCTCGGAGTCGAAGCCATCGGGGTAGACGTAGTTGCCCTGCTCGTCGTAGGTCGCGGGCATGCCGTACAGCGTCGGGTCGAACTCGTCGCCGACCGCCTCGGCGATCGTGCCCTCGTTGGCCTGCTTCAGCGACAGGCTGATCCGGCGCCGGTCGAGATCGATGTCGATGATCTTTACGAAGATCTCGTCGCCGACCTGCACGACCTGCTCGGGAATCTCGACGTGCCGGTCCGCGAGCTCGGAGATGTGGACCAGGCCCTCGATGCCTTCCTCGACCCGCACGAACGCGCCGAACGGCACCAGCTTGGTGACCCGGCCGGGCACGACCTGGCCGATCTGGTGCGTGCGGGCGAACTGCTGCCAGGGATCTTCCTGGGTGGACTTCAGCGACAGCGACACACGCTCGCGGTCCATGTCCACGTCGAGCACCTCGACCGTGACCTCCTGGCCGACCTCGACCACCTCGCTCGGGTGGTCGATGTGCTTCCAGGACAGCTCGGACACGTGCACGAGCCCGTCGACGCCGCCGAGGTCGACGAAGGCGCCGAAGTTGACGATGGACGACACCACACCCTTGCGGATCTGGCCCTTCTGCAGCGTGTTGAGGAAGGTCTGGCGTACCTCGGACTGGGTCTGCTCCAGCCAGGCGCGGCGGGAGAGCACCACATTGTTGCGGTTCTTGTCCAGCTCGATGATTTTCGCTTCGAGCTCGCGGCCGACGTAGGGCTGCAGGTCGCGCACCCGCCGCATCTCCACGAGCGAGGCGGGCAGGAAGCCGCGCAGGCCGATGTCGAGGATGAGACCGCCCTTGACGACCTCGATCACCGTGCCGGTGACCACGCCGTCCTCTTCCTTGATCTTCTCGATCGTGCCCCAGGCACGCTCGTACTGCGCGCGCTTCTTGGACAGGATCAGGCGGCCTTCCTTGTCCTCCTTCTGCAGGACAAGGGCCTCGATGTGCTCGCCGACCTTGACCACGTCGTGCGGGTCGACGTCATGCTTGATCGAAAGCTCGCGGGAGGGGATGACCCCTTCGGTCTTGTAGCCGATGTCGAGCAAGACCTCGTCTCGATCGACCTTGACGACGGTCCCTTCGACTATGTCGCCGTCATTGAAATACTTGATGGTCTCGTCGATCGCCGCGAGGAAGGCTTCCTCGGACCCGATGTCGTTGATCGCTACCTTGGGCGTCGAGGTTGCCTCGGTGCTGCTCGTCATGTGGTGGTTGGCTCCGGATACGGACATGGATTCTTCTTTGGGCGCCAGGATTTGGCCGTCAACCACTAAGGGTATCTTGTGGCCAGAGCGCAGCGATCAGGATATGAGAGCATGACGGGCCGGTCAATCGAACCCGGTCACGTTAGCGTCTCACTAATGTCCAGCTTCCGCCCAGGTGCGGCCCGTGCCGAACGACACTTGCAGCGGAACCCGCAGGTGCGCGGCGCCGCACATGCTCGACGTCACCAGCTCGCGGAGCGCGTCGAGCTCGCCCGCCGCCACCTCGAAAACAAGCTCGTCGTGCACCTGCAGCAGCATCCGTGAGCGCAGGCCGCGGGCACGGATGGCGCGGTCGGTCGCCAGCATGGCCACCTTGATGATGTCGGCAGCGGATCCCTGGATGGGCGCGTTCAGCGCCATCCGCTCCGCCATCTCCCTGCGCTGCCTGTTGTCGGACATCAGATCGGGCAGGTACCTGCGGCGGCCGAGGATCGTCTCGGTGTACCCGTCCTTGCGCGCCTGCTCCACGATCGACCGCAGATAGTCCCTGACCCCGCCGAACTGCTCGAAATACTCGCTCATCAGGCCACGCGCCTCGTCCGGCGTGATCCGCAGCTGCTGCGACAGCCCGTAGGCGGACAGGCCGTAGGCGAGGCCGTAGTTCATCGCCTTGATCCGGGCGCGTATCTCCGGGCTCACCTGCTCCGGGGCGACGCCGAACACCCGGGACGCGGTCGCGGCGTGGAAGTCGTGGCCGGACCCGAACGCCTCGGTCAGCGCGACGTCCTCCGACATGTGCGCCATGATCCGCAGCTCGATCTGGCTGTAGTCCGCGGTCAGCAGGCAGTCGAAGGCCGGACCGCCGCCGCCCGCTGTGCTCACTATGAAGCCCTCCCGTATCCGGCGCCCCTCCTCGGTGCGGATCGGGATGTTCTGCAGGTTCGGGTCGGTCGAGGACAGGCGGCCGGTCGCGGCGATCATCTGGTTGAACGTGGTGTGGATGCGCCCGTGATCGTCGGCCATCGGGATCAGGGAGTCGACGATGCTCTTCAGCCGCGCCACGTCGCGGTGCCGCAGCAGGTGCTCGAGCACCGGATGGCCGGTCTGGGCGAGCAGGCCGGTCAACGCCTCGGAATCGGTCGTGTACCCGGTCTTGATCCGCTTGGTCTTCTGCAGCCCGAGCTCGGTGAAGAGCACCTGCTGCAGCTGCTTCGGCGAGCCCAGGTTGAACTCGTGGCCGACGACGGCGTATGCGGCCTGTTCGGCCTCCTTCACCCGGCCGCCGAGGGTCACCGACATGTCGGCGAAATGCTCGGTGTCCACGGCGATGCCGGCGCGCTCCATCTCCGCGAGCACGGCGACGAGCGGGAGCTCCACCTCGTGCAGGAGCCGGGTGGCGCCGCGCCGCTCCAGGTCGGCGTCGAGCGCGGCGGAAAGCTCGGCGGTCGCCCGCGCCTGCAGCGCCAGCTCGCGCGCGGCCTCCTGCTCACCGGTGCCGTCCAGGGTGAGCTGGCCGTCGTCGGCCGACTCGCTGCGCAGCTCGCGGTGCAGGTAGCGGAGCGCGAGGTCGGCGAGGTCGAAGGACCGCTGCCCGGGCAGTGCCAGGTAGGCGGCCAGTGCGGTGTCGCTGGCCAGTCCGTCGAGGTGCAGGCCTCGTGCCTGCAAGGCGAGCATCGGCCCCTTCGCGTCGTGCAGGACCTTCGGTCTGGCCGGGTCGGCGAGCCATGCGCCGAGCGCGCGCTCGTCGTCTTCTGTCAGCTCCACCGGGTCCACGTACGCGGCCGGCCCCTGCGGGCTCGCGATCGCCAGGCCGGTGAAAACGCCGGTGCCACGGCCCCAGCGGCCGGCCAGGGCGACGCCGGCCGCCTGCCTGCCGTCCGCGTGCTCGTCCAGCCAGCCGGCCAGTTCGTCGGCGCCCGGCATGGCGAGATCCACCTCGAAGCCCGCTTCGGCCTCCGGCTCGGCCGAGGAGAGGGTGGCGTAGAGCCGGTCGCGGAGCACACGGAACTGCAAGGTGTCGAAGAGCTGGTGAATCGCCTCCCGGTCCCACGCTCCCGGCCGCAGGTCGGCGGGCGCCACATCCAGCGGAACGTCACGCGCGAGCTCGGTGAGCTGGCGGTTGCGCAGCACCGCACCGAGGTGCGCACGCAGCGCGTCACCGGCCCGGCCCTTGACCTCACCGACCCGGTCCACGAGCGCGGTCAGCGAGCCGTACTCGCTGACCCATTTGATGGCGGTCTTCTCGCCCACGCCCGGGATGCTCGGCAGGTTGTCGCTCGGGTCGCCGCGGACGGCGGCGAAGTCGGGGTACTGCCCGGGCGTCAGACCGTATTTTTCCTTAACGGCGCCGGGGGTGAACCTGGTCATGTCGCTGATGCCGCGCCTGGTCATCAGCACGGTCACCTCGTCGGTCACGAGCTGCAGGGCGTCACGGTCGCCGGTGACGATGAGCACATCCATCCCGTCGGCGGCGGCCTGCGTGGCGAGCGTCGCGATCACGTCGTCGGCCTCGTAGCCCGCCACCGAGAGCTGCTTGATCCCAAGCGCGGCAAGAACCTCGTGGATGAGGCTCACCTGCCCGCGGAAGTCCGTGGGCGTCTCGCGGCGGTTGGCCTTGTACTCGACCCACTGCTCATGCCGGAACGTGGGCTCGCTGCGGTCGAACGCGACGGCGACATGGGTGGGCTCCTCGTCGCGCAGAACGTTGATGAGCATCGCGGTGAAGCCGTAGACCGCGTTGGTCGGCTGGCCGGTGGTGGTGGAGAAGTTCTCCACCGGCAGGGCGAAGAACGCCCGGTACGCCAGCGAGTGCCCATCGAGCAACAGCAGCCGGTTCCTGCTCTTTTTACCGGCCCGGGTCTGTGTCTTCGTCGCGGTCGCCACAACGAAATCCTAGACGCGTGGTGCGACAACCGCGCATCACATGGGCCCGGCATGCGGCGTCCCGCCGCCCACGGGGCGGCGGGACGCCACGCGCTCACTTACGGGGCAGGCTCATCGCGGGGCCAGAGAGGGCGCCGAACGCGAAGATGGTGGTCGAGCTGAACGTGTGTCCCGCCGCCAGCACAGTGGACGGGAAGGTCGGCTGGTTCGGCGAGTTCGGGAAGTGCTGGGTTTCGAAGGTGTAGCCGGCGCTCTGCCGGTAGGTGTGACCGCTGATGCCCACGAGGTGCCCGTCGAGGAAGTTCCCCGTGTAGAACTGGACACCGGGCTGGTCGGTGAGCACGACGAGGATCCGCCCGCTCGACGGGTCGAAAGCCGCGGCGGCGAAGCCGATCTGGCCAGGCTTCAGGCCCTTGCGGTTGAGCACCCAGTTGTGGTCGTAGCCGTGCGCGATGACAAGTTGCCCGCCCAGCGGTGCGCCAGCGTCGCCGATCCGGGAGCCGATCGTGTGGGGTGTACGGAAGTCGAACGGCGTTCCGGCAACCGGCGCCAACGTGCCCGTCGGGATGAGGTTCTTGTCGGTCGGCGTGATGGATTTGGCGTTGATGATGACTTCCTGGCCATACGCCGACCCCGGGGCCGAGGCTTCGCCCGCGAGGTTGAAGTAGCTGTGGTTGGTCAGGTTGAGAACGGTCGACGGCCCGCCCTTCTTCGCGTCGTTGTGCGCCTGGTAGCGGATCGACAGCTGGCCGAAGTTGTCGAGACTGTAGGTGATCCGCGTGGTGACCTGGGCCGGGAAGCCGGTGCACTTCGTCGGGGGGGCCGAAGGAATGGAGCAGTTCGCCTCGTAGCTGTTGGTTCCGGGCAGCAGGCCGCTGCCCTCGTCGCCGTCCGGGGCGACGAGCGTCATCGTCAGGGATGTGGTGCCCTTGACGATCTTCGCGACCGGGTTCTGCCAGACGCGGTTACCCCAGCCGACGAAACCGCCATGCAGGGTGTTCGGCCCGTTGTTGACCGGCAGCGTGTAGGTCTGGCCGTTCAGCTGGAACGAAGCGCCACCGATCCGGTTGGCGTAGCGGCCGACGGTCTCGCCGAAGTACGGTCCGCCAAAATTGGGCGATGTCGGCGGCGGGCTGTCCAGGTTCACGTAGTCCGCCAGGGTCTTGAAGCCGAGCACCACGTCGGTGAAACGGCCGCGCCTGTCCGCGGTCCTGATCGACTGGACGTTGGCGCCGTAGGTGATGATCCTGACCTGCATGCAGTGCGCGTTGGTCAGCGTGTACCGCCACACGGTCTGGTTACCACCGTAGGGCCCCGAGTTGGCGGTGCCGAACTTCTGCGGTGTGATGCTGACCTTGCAGTGTGGTTGCGCGGCGGCCGTGGGCGCCGCGGTCGCGCTCGTAATGCCGATCAGCCCAGCGGCACCGGCCGCGACGGCGACGGCCGCGCCAAGGCGAACGGCCTTCCCCCGCGCTAAACGAATGCGCATGATGATCACTCCCTTGCCTCTCCCTTGCGGGCAGCGAGATCGGATCCCAGTTCATCCTGATCTCCGGATCCCGTCGCGTCACCCCTGTTGGGCAAATACATCCGGGTAAAAAGCCGGCCACGGCCCTGCGCTGCGGGAACGACCCGGTGTCATCGGCGTTCCCGGCCCGGGCGCCGCGGCATCCGGTGACCTGGGCGAACGGCTCCGCCCCACGAGGCGGCCGCCTGGCCCGGCGCCGGGCCGCCGGTGCCCCGCGCCGGGCGGGGCCGCCAAACAGCAGGTAACCGGGTGTTTACCGCGACGCGTCGGCCATATGGCCGTGCTTTGCGCGGCACGCCAGGGCATCGCTACGGTTAAGGAGAGCCCGGGGCGGCCGAGTAGATAACGTGCCGGCCCGGGGAAGGCCAGCACGGCACCAAAGGTCCCCCGGGCTCGGGGACCTGTGCTGCCCGCGCCGGCCTGGCCAGGCCGGCGCGTCCGCCCTGTCCGGCCGCTCACTTCGCCGCACTCGGCGCGGCCCGCTGCATCGGGCCGCAGGGCTCAGCCCGGCGACGCGGCGCCGCGCTCGGGACCGGGCGCCGTGCTCGCCTGCCGGTCGGCGGCGCCGCTTGGCCCGGCACCGCCGTCGAGCACCGCCTGGGCGACGTTGCGCATGGTCATCCGCCGGTCCATGGACGTCTTCTGGATCCAGCGGAACGCCTGGGCCTCGGTCAGCCCGTGCTGCACCTGCAGCAGACCCTTCGCGCGATCCAGCACCTTGCGTGCTTCGAGCCTTTCGTTCAGGCTCCGCACTTCCGACTCCAGCGCCCGTAGCTCGGTGAACCTGGTGACCGCCATCTCGATCGCCGGCACCAGGTCGGCCTTTGTGAACGGTTTCACCAGGTAGGCCATGGCACCGGCGTCGCGGGCCCGCTCAACGAGGTCGCGCTGCGAGAACGCGGTGAGGATCACGACCGGCGTGAGCCGCAGGGCCGCGATCTGCTCGGCGGCGGAAATGCCGTCGAGGCCGGGCATCTTTATGTCGAGGATGACGAGATCCGGCTGCAGGGCGGTGGCCAGCTCAACGGCCGTGTTGCCGTCACCCGCCTCGCCGGCGACGACATAGCCCTCTTCTTCCAGCATCTCCTTGAGGTCAAGGCGAATCAGCGCCTCGTCCTCGGCGATCACGACACGACGTTGGGTCTCGCTCACCTGCATGAGCGTACTCGCACGAGGTAGATTGGCGCCTGGCCGGACCTCCATGCCCAGATCAGCCCTCATCAGCGCCCCGGTAGACCAACCGGCAGAGTCCGCGGTCTCAAACACCGTGCAGTGTGGGTTCGAATCCCACCCGGGGCACGAGGCGGCGCCTTGCTGCTCGCCGGCCTTCGGCCGGCCGCGCCACAGCCCGCGGTACCAGCCCGGGGGGACGACCCCCCGACGCCAGGCTCCGCCCGGCGCACCACAGCGCCGCCATGCTGCTCGCCGGCCTTCGGCCGGCCGCGCCGCTGGCCGGGCTAACGGTGGCCGACGGCGTCGCCGATGCGGTGCACTCGCAGCGCGTTCGTGCGGCCGGCGCTGCCGGGGGGGCTGCCCGCGACGATCACGACCTTGTCGCCCCGCTCGCACCTGCTGACGGCGAGCAGCGCGCGGTCCACCTCACGGACCATGTCGTCGGTGTGCTGGACGGTCGGCACGATGAACGTCTCGACCCCCCAGGTGAGGGCGAGCTGGCTGCGGGTTGTGCGCTCGCTGGTGAAGGCGAGCAGCGGGATCGGCGACCTGTATCTGGCGAGCCGCCTGGCCGTCTCACCCGTCATCGTGAACGCGACAAGCGCCTTGGCGCCGATGATCGCGCCGACCTCGGCGGCGGCGCGGGCGATGGCACCACCTGTCGTGGTCGGCACACGCGTGAGCGACGCCGTCGCCCGCAGGCATTCCCGCTCGGCGGCGGTGATAATACGGGCCATCGTGGCGACGGCCTGCGCCGGGTAGTCACCGATGCTGGTTTCCGCGGAGAGCATCAGCGCGTCCGCCCCGTCGAGCACCGCGTTCGCGACGTCGGAAACCTCGGCCCTGGTCGGCCGCTGCGCCGAGACCATGGACTCGAGCATCTGGGTGGCCACGATCACGGGTCTGGCCTTCTCGCGGGCCAGCCCGATCGCGCGCTTTTGCACCAGCGGAACCTGTTCGAGCGCCATTTCGACGCCAAGGTCGCCGCGGGCCACCATGATGCCGTCGAACGCCGCGACGATTTCCTGCAGCGCGTCAACCGCCTGCGGTTTCTCGATCTTGGCGATGACGGGCAGCCGCACGCCTTCCTCGTCCATGATCCGGTGGACCGGCTCGACGTCTGCCGGGCCGCGCACGAACGACAACGCGATCATGTCCGCGCGCAGGAGCGCGGGCACGGTCAGCGGCACCCCGGGCACGTTAAGGCCCTTGTGATCAGAAACCGTGCCGCCCACGAGCACCCGGGTACGTAAGAAGGCGCCGCGCACGGACGCGACCTCCAGAAGCACCCTGCCGTCGTCCACCAGGATCTGATCGCCCGCCCGGACATCGCCGGGCAGGCCCGCGTACGTGGTCGACGCCAGGTGGCGGTCGCCGGGCACGTCCTCGGTGGTAATGGTGAACTCGTCGCCCGCAGCCAGCCGGACGGGCCCGCCGGCGAAGGTGCCCAGCCGAATCTTCGGTCCCTGCAGGTCTATGAGCACGCCAACGCCATGGCCGGCGGCGTCCGCGGCGGACCGGACCCGGCGGTACACCTCGAGATGGCCGTCGTGATCTCCATGGCTCAGGTTGAACCGCGCGACGTCAAGGCCGGCGTCGACCAGTCCGGTGATGCCTTCATCGCTGGCCGGCCCGAGCGTGCACACGATCTTCGCGCGGCGACGATCGTCCATGGTCTAAACCATATGAGTGCATCAGGTCATAAGAAGCCGGGTAACGAAGGTTTTTCCCAGATGTCGGCCGCCAGATGCCGGCTTGCCCGGCCAAGGCCGCCGGGCAGGGCCTGCCAGCAGGGGCTGCCAGCAGGGGCTGCCAGCAGGGGCTGCCGGTCAGGACAAGGACCGCGCCGTGGGCGGGATCGGGGAAGGCAGCGTGGTGTCGCCGCCGAGGTAGCTGTCGGCCGCCGCCGCCGCGCTGCGCCCCTCGGCGATGGCCCACACGATAAGCGACTGGCCGCGGCCCATGTCGCCTGCGGCGAACACACCGGGGACCGACGTCGCGTACGAGCCGTCCCTCGCCACATTGCCGCGCGCGTCGAACTCGACGCCAAGCCCGGTGAGCAGGGGACCGCGCTCGGGCCCGGTGAAGCCCATCGCGAGCAGCACGAGCTCGCACGGGATCTCCCGCTGCGTGCCCTCGACCGGCCGGAACCTGCCGTCGGCCAACTCGGCGCCGACCAGCCGGAGAGCGCGCACGCCCGGCCGCGCGCCGCCGCCGAGGAATTCCTCCGTGGACACCGAGTAGACGCGTTCGCCGCCCTCCTCGTGTGCGCCGGACACGCGGTAGATCATCGGGTACGTGGGCCACGGCTGGGTGCCTGGCCGTGACCCGGGCGGGCGTGGCATGATCTCCAGCTGCGTCACCGACGCCGCACCCTGCCGCAACGCGGTGCCGAGGCAGTCCGCGCCCGTGTCGCCACCGCCGATGATCACCACGTTCTTGCCCTGGGCGGTGATCGGCGAGACAGCCAGGTCGCCCTCGGTCACCCGGTTGGCCAGCGGCAGGTACTCCATGGCCTGGTGCACCCCGTCCAGATCCCGGCCCGGCACCGGCAGGTCGCGCGCCGCGGTGGCGCCGCCCGCAAGCACGATCGCGTCATAGGTGGCACGCAGCTCATCGGCTGAGATGTCGACTCCCGCGGTCACGCCGCAGCGGAGCTCGGTGCCCTCGGCACGCATCTGCGCGAGCCGCCGTTCCAGGTGGCGCTTTTCCATCTTGAACTCGGGAATGCCATAACGCAGCAGGCCGCCCGGGCGGTCCGCCCGCTCGAACACGGTCACGTCGTGCCCGGTGCGGGTCAGTTGCTGTGCGGCCGCGAGGCCGGCCGGGCCAGAGCCGATCACCGCGACCCGCTTGCCGGTCGAGACGACCGGCGGCCGCGGCCGCACCCAGCCCTCCTGCCAGGCCCGGTCGATGATCTCGACCTCGACCTGCTTGATCGTCACAGGGTCGGCGTTGATGCCGAGCACGCACGCGGCCTCGCACGGCGCCGGGCACAGCCGTCCGGTGAACTCGGGGAAATTGTTGGTAGCGTGCAGCCGTTCGGCCGCGGCGTGCCAGTCGTGCCGCCAGACCAGGTCGTTCCATTCCGGAATCAGGTTCCCCAGCGGGCAGCCGTTGTGGCAGAACGGGATGCCGCAGTCCATGCAGCGGCCGGCCTGCCGCTCCAGCTTGCCACGGTCGAACGTGACGTACACCTCGCGCCAGTCGGCGATGCGCACGTCGACGGGCCGCCGCGCCGGCGTCTCGCGGGGGGTGGACAGGAATCCCTTGGGGTCGGCCATCGAATCTGCTGTCTCCTGAAGATGAGATGAGGTCCGGGTATGGATCAGCCGTGCGCCGCGGACATGGCCTCGGCCATGACGGCCTCGTTCACGTCGCGGCCCTCGCGCTCGGCCCTGTGTGCGGCGGTCAGCACCCGCTTGTAGTCCTTGGGCATGACCTTGCCGAACCGCTCGACCGCCACGTCCCAGTCACCGAGCAGCCTGCGGGCCACCGCCGAGCCGGTTTCCATCGCGTGCCGCTGCACGATGCCGTGCAGGAAGTCGCGGTCGGCGTCGTCAAGCGGGTCGAGGTCGACCATGCCGGTGTTCACTCGGCGCCGGTCAAGGTCGAGAAGGTAGGCGATGCCGCCGGACATGCCGGCGGCGAAGTTACGCCCGACCGGGCCGAGGACCACCACGCGCCCGCCGGTCATGTACTCACAGCCGTGGTCACCCGCGCCCTCCGCGACCGCGGTGGCGCCGGAGTTTCGCACGCAGAACCGCTCGCCGACGACGCCGCGCAGGAACACCTCACCAGACGTCGCGCCGTACAAGATCACGTTGCCCGCGATGATCTGCTCTTCCGCCGCGAACGGCGCCGCCGGGTCGGGGGCGGCGACGATCAGGCCGCCGGACAGTCCCTTGCCGAGGTAGTCGTTGGCGTCCCCGGCCAGGCGCAGCGTGATGCCGCGCGGCAGGAACGCACCGAACGACTGCCCGGCGCTGCCGGTCAGGGAGATGTCGAGGGTGCCCGCCGGCAGCCCTTCGCCGCCCCAGCGCCGTGTCACCTCGTAGCCGAGCATCGTGCCGACGGTGCGGTTCACGTTGCGCACCGGGAGCTCGAGCCGCACCGGGGTGGCATCGGCGAGCGTGCCCTCGGCGAGCTGGATCAAGGTGTTGTCGAGCGCCTTGTCCAAGCCGTGATCCTGGCCGGTGACCCGGCGCCTGGCCGGCTCCCGGCCACCGTCCGGCGCTGCCGGCACGTACAGCACCGGCGCGAGGTCCAGGCCGGACGCCTTCCAATGGTCCACGGCGGCGGTGGTGTCGAGCAGTTCGGCCTGCCCCACCGCCTCGTCGAGCGTGCGGCAGCCGAGCGCGGCCAGGTACTCGCGCACCTCCTGCGCGACGAACTCGAAGAAGTTCACCACGAACTCAGGCTTGCCGGTGAAGCGCTTGCGCAGCTCCGGATTCTGCGTGGCCACGCCGACCGGGCAGGTGTCGAGGTGGCAGACCCGCATCATCACGCAGCCGGACACGACCAGTGGCGCCGTCGCGAAGCCGAACTCCTCCGCGCCGAGCAGCGCCGCGATGATCACGTCGCGGCCGGTCTTGAGCTGACCGTCCACCTGCACGACGATCCGGTCGCGCAACCCGTTGCGCAGCAGCGTCTGCTGCGTTTCCGCGAGACCGAGCTCCCACGGCGCGCCCGCGTGCTTGATGCTGGTCAGCGGGGACGCGCCGGTGCCGCCGTCGTGCCCGGAGATCAGCACGACATCGGCGTGCGCCTTGCTCACGCCGGCGGCGACGGTGCCGACGCCGACCTCCGCGACGAGCTTGACGTGGACCCGCGCCGCCGGGTTGGCGTTCTTCAGGTCGTGGATGAGCTGGGCCAGGTCTTCGATCGAGTAGATGTCGTGATGTGGCGGGGGCGAGATCAGCCCGACGCCAGGCGTGGAGTACCTGGTCCTGGCGATCCACGGGTAGACCTTGTGGCCGGGCAACTGGCCGCCCTCACCTGGTTTGGCCCCCTGGGCCATCTTGATCTGCAGATCGTCGGCGTTGACCAGGTACTCGCTGGTTACGCCGAACCTGCCGCTGGCCACCTGCTTGACCGCGGAGCGGCGCAGGTCACCGTTCGGGTCCGGGGCGAACCGGTCGGGGTCTTCGCCGCCCTCGCCGGTGTTGGACTTGCCGCCCAGCCGGTTCATCGCGATGGCGAGGGTCTGATGCGCCTCGGCCGAGATCGACCCGTAGGACATCGCGCCGGTGGCGAAACGCTTGACGATCTCGCTGACCGGCTCGACCTCCTCGATCGGCACCGGCCGCCGTGGCTGGCCGCCGGTATCGCCGGTATCGCCGCCGCCGCCGGCGCCGCGGATGCGGAGCAGCCCGCGCAGCGTCATGAGCTGCCGCGCCTGGTCGTCGATCAGGCTCGTGTACTCCTTGAAGATCTCGTAGCGGCGGCTCCTGGTCGCGTGCTGCAGTTTGAACACCGTCTCCGGGCTGAACAGATGCGGCTCGCCTTCCCGCCGCCACTGGTAGTCGCCGCCAGTTTCCAAACGGCGGTGCGGGCGTGGCGCGCCCGTGGCGGGGAACGCGTCCGCGTGGCGCAGCGCGGCCTCGCGGGCGAGCACATCGAAGCCGACGCCGCCGAGCCGCGAAGTCGTTCCGGTGAAGCAGCGCTTGATGACGTCGTCGCTCAGGCCCACCGCCTCGAAGATCTGCGCGCCGGTGTAGGACGCCACGGTGGACACGCCCATCTTGGACATGATCTTCAGCAGGCCCTTGCCCAGCGCCTTGATCAGGTTAACCTCCGCCCTCCTGGCGGTGATCCCTTCGAGCACCCCGCTGCGGACCAGGTCCGCGGTGGTCTCGATCGCCAGGTACGGGTTGACGGCCACGGCGCCGTAGCCGACGAGCAGCGCGACGTGGTGACATTCCCTGACATCGCCCGCCTCGACCACCATGCCTACCTGCGTGCGGGTCCGCTCCTTGATCAGATGATGGTGGACGGCGCCGGTGAGCAGCAGCGAAGGGATCGGCGCGAAGCCGGGATCCGCGCCCGTCACGCGATCGGAAAGCACGATGATCCGCGTGCCGCCGACGATCGCCGCCGACACCTCGGCGCAGATCTCGGCCAGCCGCGCGGCGAGCGCGTCCCCATCGCCGGCCGCGCCACGCAGGGCAAAGCGTCCGTCCACCACGTGCGCGGCGAATCCGGGCAGGTTGCCGTCGTCGTTGATGTGGACGATCTTCGCCAGATCGGCGTTGCTGATCACCGGGAAGGGCAGCACGATCTGCCTGCAGGACGCCGGTCCGGGCTGCAGCAGGTTGCCCTCGGGGCCGATGGTGGACGCGAGCGAGGTGACAAGCTCCTCCCTGATCGCATCCAGCGGGGGGTTGGTCACCTGGGCGAACAACTGGGTGAAGTAGTCGAATACCAGACGCGGCCCGGCCGAGAGCGCGGCGACCGGCGTGTCGGTGCCCATCGAGCCGATGGGCTCGGCGCCGGTGCGCGCCATCGGGGTCAGGATGACCCGCAGCTCCTCTTCTGTGTAACCATGCTGCCGCTGCCTGGTGAGCAGTTCATCGCGCGTCAGGGGCTCTCGCTCCCCGGCCCCGTGCTCGCTGTCCTCGTAGGGCACACTGCGCTCGTAGGGCACACTGCGCTCGCGGCGGCCGGGCAGGCCGTCCAGGTGCAGCAGGCCGGCGTGCAGCCAGTCCGCGTACGGGTGCGCCGCGGCGAGGCCCGCCTTGACCTCCTCGTCCTCGACGATCCGGCCCTCGCTGGTGTCGGCGAGAAAGATCCGGCCCGGCTGCAGGCGGCCCTTCCTGATGACGGTCGCGGGGTCGATGTCGAGCACGCCGACCTCGCTGGCCAGAACCACGAGGCCATCGTCGGTTATCCAGTAACGTCCCGGCCGCAGGCCGTTGCGGTCGAGTACGGCGCCGATCACCGTGCCGTCGGTGAACGCCACGCAGGCCGGACCGTCCCACGGCTCCATGAGCGTGCCGTGGAACTGGTAGAAGGCCTTGCGCGCCGGGTCCATCTCCGCGTGGTTTTCCCACGGCTCGGGGATCATCATCAGCACCGCGTGCGGCATGGACCGGCCGCCCAGGTGCAGCAGTTCCAGGCACTCGTCGAAGCTCGCGGAGTCGCTCGCCTCGCCGTCCAGGACCGGGAACAGGCGCTCGATGCCGCGGCCGGCCGCGTCAGCTGGGATGAGGCCGGTGGCCAGCATCGCCTCACGCGCCCGCATCCAGTTCCTGTTGCCCCTGATCGTGTTGATCTCGCCGTTGTGCGCGATATACCGGTACGGGTGCGCGAGCGGCCACGAAGGGAAGGTGTTCGTGGAGAACCTGGAGTGCACGAGGGCGAGCCCGCTGGCGTAGCGCCGGTCCGACAGGTCCGGGTAGAAGGGCTCAAGCTGCGGCGCGGTCAGCATCCCCTTGTAGTTGATGGTCCGCGCGGACAGGCTGGCGAAGTACACTCCCGCTTCGTGCTCGGCGCGTTTGCGCAGGCAGAATGCGCGGCGATCCAGGTCGGCGCCGGTGACGGGCGGCTGCGCCGCGGCGCTCGGGGGGCTCGGGGGGCTCGTGGCGGCGACGAACAACTGGGCGAAGTGCGGCAGCACGGCGCGCGCGCCACTGCCGCAGAACGAGGGGTCGTGCGGGACATCGCGCCAGCCGAGCACGGCCAGGCCCTCCTGCGCGGCGATGGTCCCGACGGCCGCCATGGCCGCGGCGCGGCCCGGGGCCGACGCGCTGAGGAAGGCCGTTCCCGCCGCGTAGGCGCCAGGCTCCGGCAGAGCGAACCCGGCGACATCGCGGAAGAACGCGTCCGGGATCTGGGTCAAGATGCCCGCGCCGTCGCCCGTGTCAGGATCGCTGCCCTTGGCACCGCGGTGCTCGAGATTACGCAGGACGGACAGGCCCTTGGCGACGGTATCGTGGCTGCGGCGACCAGAAAGGTCAGCTACGAAGCCGACGCCACACGCGTCGTGTTCGTAACTGCTGTCGTACAGCCCAGCGGGCGTTTGGGTGCGTGCACGGGCCATAGAACCTCCAGTCGTCACGCCTGCGGGAGGGGTCCGGGGATGCGGCCGGGACGACTCTGGCCCTGCTCGTACTATCCGCTTGAGAGTACCTCACCCAGCGGAATCATCCCCGGCATCGGCTCCACCCCAAACGTCCGCCCCGCCGCAGCCGGGACTGGGCGCGCCGCAGGGGGCGGTCGCTCCCGCCGCGGCCTCCGGACGTACCCTGTTCCTGATTGCGCGCAATGCGTCGAGCAATCCGGCAAGCTGCGCGGGACTGAGTGCGCTGGTGAACCATTCATCGATGTCAGCCAGGTGGTCGGGTACCACCTCGGCGAGCCGCCGCGCGCCCTCGCCGGTCAGGGCCGCGAACGAGCCCCTGCGGTCGGACGGGCAGGTCTCGCGGCGCACCGTCCCCGACCGCTCCAGCCTGTCGATCACCCGTGTGACGCCACTGGTGGAAAGGCCGGCCTGCGCGGCCAGGTCTGTCATCCGCAACCGCTGCGCCGGCGACCTGGCGAGCCGCAGCAGAACCTCGAACTCCAGCGGTGAGATGCCGTGGGCGGTGAGGGCCGGGGCGAGCTTGGCATGCAGCCCGGCGAACGCCTCGGCCAGCAGGCCCATCGCGGTGAGCCGCGGGTCGTCAGTGATCACTAGAACTGCCCTCGATATTGTTGACGATGGGAATACTTTATTCGTAACATCTGCTACGTCAATTATTCGAGCTTCAACCACCTCTCGAGGAGGCCCCATGAGTGACGCCAACACCCGGCCGTGGGAAGGGATGACGATTCCCACACCGGGAACGTTCGTCCTTGACCCGTACCACACCAGGATCGGTTTCGTCGCCAGGCACTTGATGGTAAGCAAGGTCCGCGGCCGGTTCGGCGAGTTCGCCGGCAAGATCATCGTGGCCGAGGACCCCATGCAGTCGTCCGCCGAACTCGTGCTCAACACCTTCAGCTTCGACACAGGCGTAGCCCCCAGGGACGCCGACATCAAGAGCGAGAACTTCCTCAACGTTGAGAAGTTCCCGGAGATCACGTTCCGCACCACGCGTGTCACCGGCCATGACGGGCCCGTGTTCACCGTCGTCGGCGACCTTACGATCAAGGAGATCACCCGCCCGGTCGAGCTTCGAGTGGAGATCGAGGGCGTTACCGACAAGCCCGCCGTGATGGGCGGCAAGCAGGTCATCGGCTTCAGCATCACCGGCGAGATCGACCGCGAGGACTGGGGCATGACCTACAACATGGCCCTCGAGGCCGGCGGCTTCGTCGTGGGCAAGAAGGTCAAGCTCGAGATCGAGGGTGAGGCCGAGCGCGAGGACTGATCCCGGCCGGCGCATCCGCTTTCCATGATCGTGGTGCTTCCCTCGCCAGCCGAGGGTGCCGCACAGCTCCTTGCGGTGGTGTGCCAGCACCGCTTCCTGGCGAAGCCCGGGCGCCCAAGTGGAGCCCGAATAGCGTTCCGGCCCTTGAAACGGGCTCGCAGGCGGGCCTCGACCAGGGCCGGAAGCAGACGTGCGACAGCCTCAGCCGCACGGGAAGGCACTGCGGCCACTCACGCCACTCACCGGCGCGGCCTTACCAAAGCGCGCCGCAACTTCCCACCCGAAAACGAAAACGTCACAGAACTCGGACGTTCGGGCGCATTTACGACACTTTCGGGTGGGAAGTTGCTCCTTACGCTCCGGTTAGGTTGGCGTTGATGCCGGCCTCTGGGACCGCCCCCGGACACCGAACCTCCGCAACCCGGGCCACTCCGCATGGCAGGGTCGGCGCATTCGCGCAGCCGTTAGGGATGGTGGGTGACTTCTGTGCTGTCAGGAGCGTCGGTCAGGCCGGAACGCGCCGGCGGGTCGCCGGTCTCCGGCTCCGCAGCGGTCTCCGGCTCCGCAGCGGTCTCCGGCTCCGCAGCGGCGTCCGCGGGCAGGTGCGGCGGCGCGGCCACCGCGGGTTCGGGTTGTTCGATGACGTCGGGTCCAACCTTGTGGCGAGTCCGGTACAGGTAGATCACCCCACCCGCGAAGATCAGGACCGCCATCCACTGATTGACGCGCAGCCCGAGGAAGTGGTGAGCGAAGTCGATCCGCAGCGATTCGATGATGAACCGGCCGACGCCGTAGGCCGCGACGTAGAGCGCGAAGATGCGGTCACCGGTGAGCAGGAACCGGTGCGCCGCCCAGATGAGAAGAACAGCCACGCCGACGTCCCACAGCGATTCGTACAGGAACGTTGGCTGGTAGGTGGCGGCGTTCTCGAACCCCGCCATGCGGTGCTGTGGTGAGATCTCAAGCGCCCAGGGCAGGCTCGAAGGCCGGCCGTAGAGTTCCTGGTTGAACCAGTTTCCCCAGCGGCCGATCGCCTGCGCCAGCGCGATGCCGGGTGCGGCGGCGCCTGCCACCGGCGAAAGCTTGACGCCCGCCCTGCGGCAGGCGATCCACGCGCCCACGGCGCCGAGTGCGATCGCGCCCGGGATGCCGATCCCGCCATCCCAGATCTTGAAAATGTTCCACGGGTTCTTGCCCGCACCGAAGTACAGCTCGTAGTCCGTGATCACGTGGTACAGGCGGGCGCCGACCAGACCGAAGGGAACGGCCCAGGTAGCGACGTCCAGGATCAGTCCCTGACGGCCGCCGATCGCCCGGTAACGCCGTTCCGCGACCCAGACGGCCACGATCACCCCGGCGATGATGCACAGCGCGTACGCGCGGAGTGGGATCGGTCCGAGATGCCACACACCCTGGGACGGGCTCGGGATGAATGCGATGGACATAGCTCCGGACGTTACCCGTTATCGCCGGCCGATGACGGGTCGCCGGATCGAGCCGCCGGATTATGCACCGCGCCGCCGGCACTGCCGGCGGCGGCGACGCTGCCGACAGCGCCGACAGCAGTGCGCGCAGTATCGTCGCTGCCGGCACGGTGCGCGGTATCGGCACGGCCGGCACGGACGCCGCGGGCGAGATCGGCGGCAAGACCGCCGACCGCGGCCAGGCCGGCTTCCGCGTCCGGTGCGTCCAGCAGGCACTGCACGAACGCCGACCCGACGATGACTCCGTCGGCGAACTGCGCGACCCGCGCCGCCTGCGCGCCATCCTTGACGCCGAGGCCCACGCCGACCGGCAGCCCGGTATGCGCACGCACCCGGGTCACCAGGCCGGAAGCCGCGCCGCTCACCGCGCCGCGGGCGCCCGTGACCCCCATCAAAGACGCCGCGTAGACGAACCCGCGGCACACCGCGGCCACCTTCGCGAGCCGCTCGGCGGTCGAGCTGGGCGCGACGACGAACACCGGATCGAGCCCATAGGTGTCCGCGGCGCTCAGCCACGGTCCCGCTTCCTCCGGGTTGAGATCGGGCGTGATCATGCCCGCTCCCCCGGCTGACGCGAGGTCGCGGGCGAAGGCGTCCACGCCGTATCTGTCCACCGGGTTCCAGTAGGTCATGACGAGGACGGGCACCCCCGCCGACGCGAGCGCCTGAACGGTGCGAAGCACGTCCGCCGTGCGCACTCCCCCGGTCAGTGCCCGGTGCACCGCTTCCTGGATGACCGGCCCGTCGATCAGCGGATCGGTGTAGGGCAGCCCGATCTCGATCACGTCCGCGCCGCGGCGAACCATGGCGGCCGCGGCGGCGATCGCGCCGTCGACCGAGGGGAACCCGGCGGGGAGGTAACCGATCAGCGCGGCGCGCCCGGCGGCAGCCGCCTTCTCGAACGCCAGCGAAACTGCGCTCACGGCCGCCCTCCCGTGTCCGCCGCAGCGGCGGTGGCACCGGCAGTGCCGTCCGAAGCCGCCGCTGCCGCGCCGTCAGCCCTGCGCGGGTCCATGTGCAGCCAGGTGGCGGCCGTGTCGACGTCCTTGTCGCCCCGCCCGGACAGGTTCACCAGCATGATCGCGTCCGGCCCGAGCTCGCGGCCGAGGTCGAGCGCGCCGGCCAGGGCATGTGCGGACTCAAGCGCAGGAATGATCCCTTCGTTCCTGCACAACAGCGCGAAGGCGTCCATCGCCTGTTCGTCGGTGACGGCGCGGTAGGCCGCCCGGCCGGTGTCACGCAGCCAGGCATGCTCGGGCCCCACTCCCGGATAGTCCAGGCCCGCCGAGATCGAGTGCGTTTCCAGCGTCTGGCCGTCGGCGTCCTGCAACAGGTAGGTCCGCATGCCGTGCAGGATTCCCGATGATCCGCCGACCAGGGTCGCGGCGTGCCGGCCGGTCGCCAGGCCCGCTCCGCCGGCCTCGCAGCCGATCAGGCGCACGCTGGTGTCGGGGATGAAGGCGTGGAACACGCCCATCGCGTTCGATCCGCCGCCGACACAGGCGACCACGGCGTCGGGCAGCCGCCCGGTCAGTTCCAGCACCTGCCGGCGTGCCTCGACGCCGATGACCCGCTGGAAGTCGCGCACCATGACGGGGAAGGGATGCGGCCCGCCCACAGAACCGATGCAGTAGTGCGTGTACTCGACGGTGGCCACCCAGTCGCGGAAGGCCTCGTTCATGGCATCCTTGAGCGTCCTGCTGCCGATCCGGACCGGGACGACCTCGGCGCCCAGCATCCGCATCCGGACCACGTTGAGCGCCTGCCGCCTGGTGTCCTCCTCGCCCATGTACACCATGCATTCCAGGCCGAGCAGCGCGCACGCGGTCGCGGTCGCGACGCCGTGCTGGCCGGCGCCGGTTTCTGCGATCACGCGGCGCTTGCCCATCCGGCGGGCGAGCAGGGCTTGCCCGAGTACATTGTTGATCTTGTGGGAACCGGTGTGCGCCAGGTCCTCGCGCTTGAGCAGCACCCGGCAGCCGCCCGCGTGCGCGGCGAAACGCGCCACCTCGGTGACCTGGGTCGGCCTGCCCGCGTAGGTGCGGAGAAGATGGTCAAGCTCGGCCTGAAACTGCGGGTCCGCCCTTGCGTCGCGGTAGGCGGCGGCGAGTTCGTCGAGGGCGGGTATCAGCGCCTCCGGCACGAAGCGGCCGCCGTAGGGCCCGAAGTGCCCGGCGGCGTCGGGCACGTTCGCGTCGGGCACGTTCGCCGTGTTCATTGAGCCGTGGCCGGCCACGAGGGGCCCGCGTGGGGCTCCCGGGCCATCGGGATCCGCTGTGCCCCCGGGCGGCACGGTGTCTCCGGGCGGCACGGTGTCTCCGGGCGGCACGGTGCGGGGGGATACAGCCCGAACGGCTGCCGCGGTGCGCGACTCGTCTGGCACGCTCACCCCCGGTCACCCCGGAGCGCAGGGTGTGAGCCCACCGTGACCAGGTCCGCCACGGCGCTGCGCGGGTCCTTGCCGGTGACCAGGCTCTCGCCCACGAGCACCGCGTCGGCGCCCGCGGCGGCATATGCCAGCAGATCGTGCGGGCCGCGCACACCCGACTCGGCGACCTTCACGACCGAATCCGGGATCAGCGGCGCGAGCTGCGCGAAGATCGTCCGATCGATCTCCAGGGTGGCCAGGTTCCTCGCGTTGACGCCGATCACCTTCGCGCCCGCATCCACCGCGCGCCTGGTCTCGTCGGCTGTGTGCGCCTCGACCAGCGGCAGCAGGCCGATGGATTCGGCCCGCTCGACGAGTGAGACCAGCGCGCTCTGGTCGAGTGCCGCGACGATGAGCAGCGCCATGTCGGCGCCGTGCGCACGCGCCTCCCAGAGCTGGTAAGAGCTGACGATGAAGTCCTTGCGCAGCACGGGCACGTCGACCGAGCAGCGGACAGCGGCCAGGTCTTCCAGGCTGCCGTGGAATCTGCGTGGTTCGGTGAGCACGCTGATGACCCGCGCTCCCCCGGCCGCGTAGTCACGGGCAAGCCCCGCCGGATCCGCGATGGCCGCGAGCTCGCCTTTCGACGGGCTCGCTCGCTTCACCTCGGCGATCACGGCGACATCGTCGCCGTTGAGGGCGGATAGCGCGCTGCGCGTCGACGGCGCGTCGCGGGCCAGCTCCTTCAGCCGATCCAGACTGGTGCGCCGCTGCCGCTCGGCGAGATCCGAACGCACACTGGCCACAATCTCGTCCAGAACGTTCACGCCGATACGGGTCCCCTCCGGTCGGTAGCCATGCGCCCCGATGTTATCCGGACGGCCGGGACGCCGGTACTCCCACCCCCTGCCTGGCCGGTCGCCAGGGCGCTCAGCCGACCGTGCTTGTAGCGCCGCTCGAGATGAGGTAGATGGCGAAGACGAAGCCGAGCAGGTCGAGCACGGTCGAGACGATGGCCCAGGTCCGCGCCTTCCTTGAGGCGTCCTGGGCGCCTTGCCGATCCCCCGCTTGCCATTTCGGTATCACCTGCCGCGCAAAATAGGTGGACGCCAGGCCGGTCGGGACGCCGCCGATGAGGCAGAACAGCACGCCGCCGACGGTCGCGGCGATTCCCCACCGCAGGTAGGTCGGCGGCGGCGCGCCGTAGGAACCGGGTTCGGCACCGTAGCCGCCCCGCTGGCTACGCCCACCGTACGCCGGCGCGCTGCGAGAGTCGGGTGGGGCACCGTAGCCGCCCCGCTGGCCAGGCCCACCGTACGCCGGCGCGCTGCGAGAGTCGGGTGGGGCACCGTAGCCACCCCGCTGGCCAGGCCCACCGT
>WNGJ01002010.1_pt1 | contig 23081 bp, 21 predicted proteins | sample 5400611 | NCBI WGS metagenome assembly WNGJ01 (sample SAMN13153375, study PRJNA577476) | soil metagenome | isolation source: 40 cm soil or saprolite under Garry oak tree replicate 1 | place: USA:California | collected 2016-06-15
TGCAGCAGGATGGCGTGGTCAGCAGCAGGCTCTTTTCTATGATTCGGGCCGGATCACCACCGCGGTGGAGGAGATATTGCCCGCACCGGGCGGAACGGCGGCCGCATCCCCGACGAGTTCCGCTGTGGCTGTGGCCAGGCCAGGCAAGCGTCCGGTCCCGCAGTGGACTGCCCTGAAAGGGCGAGTCTTGCTTCGATCACTCCTGAACCAGGTTCACGTCGCCGATTGTCTTGGACGGCTCGGCTGCGCGAAGAAGGTGAGCGCTGAGCGTCGACTGCTGTATCAGCGGACTTGCTATGCGCCTATCCAGAAGTTCTGCGCGTAACCCGCTGTGAGACTGGTGGATGAGGGGCGTTGACAGCAGCCTCGCCGGAGGTTGGATCGAAGTTGCCACATCATCCACCCGCCGGCGAGGTCGTGATCAGTATGCGCCCGGTCAGCGTATCCGCCAACGGTCCAGGCAGCGAGATCGAGCAGCTGGAGGCTGACTTGCGAGGCCGGTGGCGGGAGGCGGCGCGGGCGGTGATGGTGCTGCTGTCGCTGCACGGTTTACCACCTGCCCAGATCGCGGCGCTGCTGGACTGCCACCCGGCCACCGTGCGCCGCTGGATCAGCCGGTTCAGCGACGAGGGGATGGCCGGGCTGGCGGACCGGCCCCGGTGCGGGCGGGCGAGTGACGTCAGCGCTGCGCACATGTCCGTCCGCGCTACCAGGGCCTAAGCGAGCTGTCGTGATGCGCCCCAGCAGCGGGATGCGAGGTCTAACGGAATGCGAGCGTCCGTGCGGTGCCCTGGTCTTGGACAGCGGAGGCCGCATGCTCTTGCGAGAGCCAGTTAGTCCGGCACGGTCGAACGCGCGGTGATCCAGCGTGTGTCCGTGTATGCCTCGATGTTTGCTGCCGCGCCGCCGAAGCGTGCGGAGTTGCCCGAGTGGCGCATCCCGCCGAATGGCGCGTTCGCTTCGTCCTGGACGGTGTGGCCGTTGATGTGCGCGGTCCCGGTGGGGATGCGCAGGGCCATCTGTAGCCCGTGCTGATGTCGGCCGTCATGATGCTGAGGTCGAGGCCGTACTCACTGTCTGATGCCAGATCGACGGCTTCGCCGGGCGTGGCGAAAGAGATGACCGGGGCGACGGGGCCGAAGACCTCGTTGTCGTATGCGGGCGTGCCGGGACCGGCGCCGGTGAGGACAGTGGGGCGGTAGAAGAGCCCGTCGTAGGTGCCGCCGGTGCGCAGCGTGGCGCCTGCCGTGACGCTGCTGGTGACCAGCGAGTGGATCTTGTCCCGCTGGCGTTCGTCGATGATCGGGCCCAGGTCGACGTCGTCGGTGGCGGGTTGCCGACGGTGAGGCCGCCGGCCGTGGCGGCTAGCTTTCCCACGTACTCGTCGTAGATCGACTCGTGCACCAGGTGCCGGCCGATGACCATGCAGCCCTGGCCCGCGTTGAAGAAACTGCCGCGGGCTGCGGCGGCCACCGTGCGGTCAAGGTCGGCGTCATCCATCACGATCAGCGCGTTGTTGCCGCCAAGTTCGAGCTGGACGCGGGTGAAGTGCCGGCCGCCGAGCTCGCCGACCGACTGTCCCGCCTTGGTCGATCCGGAGAAGGAGACCGCCTGCACATTCGCGTCGGTGACCAGCGCGGAACCGATGTCCCCGCCGCCGGGAAGGACGTGCAGCGCTTTTTCACTCGGCAGGACTTCCCCCAGAGCGTGCGAGGGGAGGGCGGAGGCTTCCAGGCACTCGTTGACGGCGTCGTGCAGCTCGCGCGTCGTCTTGGCGCGCGTGTCGCCGGATTCGCGGATCAGCCAGCTCTGGATGTCGTCGCTGTGGTTCTTCCATAGCTCCGCGGCGCGGCGCATGACGGTTGCTCGTTCGCTGAAGAGAGCCGCGGCCCAGGCCACCTGGGCCTCGCGTGCCCGGAGCGCGGAGCGCTCCAGATCGCTGAGCGCGGCGAACCCGACGGTGCCCAGCTTGTCGCCGGAGGCGGGCTCGATGACAGGCCTCACACCGCCATCGGCCGTGCGCTAGGTGCCGTCGAAGATCTTGCCTTCCCACCGCTGTTGGTCAAGGAATGTCATGTCTGCTCCCATGTTGCTGAGTTGCGTCACACCGGACTCATGTGCCGGTGGTCGCGCGTACCCGCGGTCGCGGCGGGCAGTGCGCTTGCCACGGCGTCCAGCCGGGTCTGCATCGCTTGGTGGCTGCCGCCGCATTCCACTCGCCGTGGGTTGAGCACCGTGCCGCCATGGCCTCATCGCGCGCTCTCGCCGCTGCCCAGCTGCGTCCCAGGAAGATGTAGCTCGCGGGAGACGGAGTTCGAAGAAGCGCGGCAGGTCGATCGGCTGGTCGAGCCCGCTCCCCCTCTGGTTGATGGACAGTGCTGACGTGTATCGGCCGCTACCCGATCTTGGAGCCTCACGGGCATCCATTTATCACCGTTTCGAGTTCAGTGACCGGGCCAGGGAATTAAGGAACTGTGGCTGGCAGGCCAGGCTCAATGGTGATTACGGTCTTTCCTTCGGCGCGGCCGTGCTTGCCCAGCAGCGCAGGGACTTCGTTGAGGCTGAGCCGGGTAATCGGCGGGGCTACGATAGTCCCGGCCACGACCGCAGCGGCCAGCCGGTCCAGCAGCGAGATATTCATGGGGAGCTGGAAGTTGACGCCGGTGACGCCTGCTGTCCCGAGGCTCTCTTGATCGGCGACGTACCGGGTGGTGACCGCGGTACCGCCTGGCCGGACGTGCCCGGCCAGGGCGGCGAACTGCCGGGCGTCGCTGGCCAGGTCGATCAGCACGTCGATGCCGTCCGGGTGCGCCCGGGCGATGGCCTCGGGCAGCGGCGCCGCGCGGTCGATCATCTCGGCGGCGCCGTACCCTTTCATCCGGCCGGCCTCGGCCAACGGGGCGCTGGCGTCGACGTGCGCGCCCGCGCCGGCGGCGAGCTGGGTCAAGAACGAGCCGACACCGCCGGAGGCGCCGACGATCAGCACGGTCCTGCCCTCCAGCGGCGCCAGCGATTCGGCGATCGCCATCGCGGTGCCGCCCGCGGTGGGCAGCGCGGCGGCGGTGACCGGGTCCAGGCCGTCCGGCCGTGGGCCAGCGGCGCATCCGCGCTGACCGCCACGTACTGGGCGTAGGTCCCCGCCGATCCCAGCGGAGGGATCAGCAGCTGGCCGAAGACCGCATCCCCGGGCGCGAACCGGATCGCGCCGGGCCCGCCTCCCTCGACGATGCCGGCCAGATCAGCGCCGAGCACCATCGGGAACGTCGCTGGCATCCGGTCCTTCCACCCGCCGTCCGCGATCTGCATGTCCATCGGGTTCATCCCGGCGGCCTGGACCGCGATGAGCACCTGGCCGGGCCCAGGCTGCGGCATGGGCAACTCCGTGACGGACGGGCTGGCGCCGTACTCGCTGACGGTGATCGCGCGCATGATTGCCTCCTTGCTTGGTTCTGGCCTCTTATGGCCAACACGCGGGGCTAAGCAACCGCGGTGGCGCCCAGTGGTCGCGGTGTCGTGCGGCGGGCCAGGCGTGGGAACACGCTGTGTGGCCTGGGCAACTCGAGCCAACGCCGAGGGGAGATGCCTCGTGAGCACAATCACAACGGCGGCGGCACCGAGATCTGCCGATGACAGCTGTGGTCACGAAGGTCACAGATCAAAGTGCCAGGCCTCCCGGTTTAAGACGATCAGGTCACCTTGAAGTAGCCGTCATCGTTCAGGATGTGCCGGGGCCAGTCCGGTCCCTGTGAGATCAGCTTTCTGATTTTCTCGATGAACGCCGGGTCTTGGTTGTCACCCCGGTAGACAGTCATGTCTTCGGCCAGCCAGGCAGGAAGAGCGGCGAAGCGGTGCACCGTTTGTGTCTGCAGGTACCACGTCATGTGGACGACCGCGCCGCTCTCCTCGTACCAGGCCGTGGTCTCGACTCCCGGAGCTACCCGCTGGTAGTAGAAGCGCTGGATGGCATGCCGTCCGGCGTGCGGCCCCTCTTTCAGGCTGTATTCGACGCTGTCGGGCCCGACGATGGCCGGGTCGAAGACCCAGCCGCCGGCGAAGTGCCAGCTCAGGCGTGCGCCGAGGATGCTAGTGAGCATGTCGATGGCCTACGGGCGATCGCCGAACGGTCCCAGGTCACCGGCGTCGACCCGGAGCGAGTCCAGCATCGCCGCGGCGTTCAGGAAGGTGTAGACGTCGGCGGCGGCGAGCACTCCGGTGTATTTGGCGATGACGGGGTCGGCGGCTTGGGTGGATACGGCGTCGAGGTAGGCCTTGAAGATCGCCCAGGCGTTCGGCGAGTACTGCTGGAAGTAGGGTGTGGGGTCGACGGAGGCAATCGCGGCCCGGGTGCTGGCCTGCAGGTCGGCGATGTACTGGATCTGGGTAAGGCCGTCGGCGCGGATGCCGAGGCGGCCGAGGTGGCCGCCGACCAGTGTCGTCCACGGGTAACTCATGGCCACCTGCTGGGCGGAGATCCAGCCGGGGATGTCCTGGGCGATGGCCAGGCTCTTGAAGGGCACCCATCCGGGGAAGAGGATGTCGACGACCATCAGGGTCTGGTGGGCGGGGGCGTGGATGAAGATGTTGTCGGGTGTGACGTTCGGGCCGTGGTAGGCCAGTTCGAGGAGCTCGCCGCCGACCTCCAGGACGTACCGGTCCTGGAAGGTCACCGTTGGCGCCGGCCGGTTCGGGTCATTGTCGCGGCGCAGCAGGCGGAGGTTCTCTTTCTGCCCGATGCGGATCACGTCGGCGCCGAAGAGGGAGGACGCGCCGATGTGGTCGGCGTGGGAATGGGAGTACACCAGGTGGGTGACCGTGCCCGGCATTCCGTTCGCGCTGGTGATGGCCTCGATCGCGCGCAGCAGGTTGTGGCCGATGGTGGGCGGTGCGTCGACGAGTACCACGCCGTCGCGGGTGGTCAGGAACATGGCCTGGTAGAACGAGTCGGTCACCCAGTACAGGGTGTCGGTGATGGGCCCGGCGAAGTAGCCGTCGGCGTTAAGAGCGGGCCCGAGCGCCGACGGCGGTACCGCGGCGTAGCCCGGTGAGAGACATCCGTGGGCGGCGCTGGCGCTGGCCGGCGTCGCGGCCCCGAGGACAGCGAACGCGGCTGGCGCCGCGACGGCCGCCGCCGCGCCGGCCAGGAAGGCGCGCCGGTTCGCCGCCGCGCTGGTGTCAGGTCGTGCAGTCATGGCTTGCCCAGACGGCTGTCGCTGCGCCCGGACGGGGTCTGGCCAGATGCAGGGCGTGCGGGTCCGTTATCGGGGCGATTTGGCTCGTCATCGATCTCGCCGGCTTCCTTTCCTCGGGGGTGGCGTGATGGTGATGGGAGGGCAAGGCAAGCTAGGCCCAGGCGTGCTCAGAACGGTTAGGCGGCGAACTGGCCCCGGATTGTGGCTCGCACTGGACCTCGGTGCGTGATATTCCGTCGAAAGCCCTGGAATCTCAGGATTCTCCCTCTGGCGCCTGCAGGCATGACATGAACAAGTCATTCGTAAACTGACCGGCGCTCGGCTCTGCGAAGCCCGGCACTCGTGGCGGTCACTATGCGCTCGCGCAGACACTGCCGTGGATGACTGAAAGGCCCCGGCGGGCCGGCGGCGCGGCTCGGACGCGTTGGATTAGCCAAGGCGCGCGGTGGCTCCGAGGCCGACGGCACGTGAAACTGAGGTTCTGCCGGTGCCTGCGATATGGACGCGGGAGCGGCTGCGCATCGGCTGGTGACACCAGGGACCGAACGGCTTAGAGTCGCCGTATCAGGCAGCTTGCCCGTTCTCCGGTGACACGAGCCTCGTTGCGAGGGCGCGACGGGGAGCTCGCCGTGATCGGCGACCGGCTGGCCGCCACACGACAGGGCCGCGGGGCGGTCCTGTTCGTGCAGGGCCGGGCGGGTTTCGGCAAGACGCGGCTGCTGGCCGAGGCTGCAGCGATGGCCGGCCGGGCTGGGGTCCGGGCGGGTTTCGGCGCCGTGCAGGCAAGTGACCAGGTGGTGCCGATGGGCGGCCTGATCGCCGCGCTGTTCGACGGCCGCGAGCCGCTGGCCGATCCGGGCGCGCGGCACCGGCTGCCTTATCTCCCCGAGCAGCGCTACTGGCTGCTGGAGGAACTGGAGTCCCTGCTCGAAAAAGCAGCGCTGGCATCCCCGGTTCTTGTCTGCATCGACGATATGCACTGGGCCGATGGCGGCAGCCTGACCGCGTTGCGGACGCTGCCGCCGCGGCTGGCCCACCTGCCGATCATGTGGCTGGTGTCGTTCCGCGTGGCCCAGGCCCGGGCCGAGCTGCGGGCGGCGATCGAGAGCCTGGAGGAGATCGGAGCGCAGACCCTGCCGCTCGGCCCGCTCGACGGCGACGCGGTCGGACAGGTTACCGGGGACCTGCTCGGGGCGGAGCCCGACCGGGATCTGCTGGAGCTGGCCGGGCGCGCGCACGGCAGCCCGTTCCTGCTCGTGGAGCTGCTGCGGGGCCTGCAGGAAGAGGCGCTGGTGCGGACCGGCTGCGGGCATGCCACCCTGGTCGAGGCACGGCTACCCGCCCGAGTCACCGAGAGCATGCGAGAGCGGCTCTCCCGGCTGCCCGAGCCCGCGCGTCAGGCCGCGCTGGTGGCATCGGTGCTGGGGCGGCGCTTCTCCTTCGGCCACCTGTCGGCGATGCTGAACGAGCCGCCGTCGGCGCTCCTGGCACGGGTCGATGAGCTACTGCGCGCCGACCTGCTGACCGAGGACGACGGCCTGCTGGCCTACCGGCACGACCTGATCCAGGAGGCGGTGCGGGACACCCTGCCGCGCACCGCGCTGCGCGCCCTGCAGCGGCAGGCCGTCGACGCGCTGCTGGCGGCTGGCTCCCCGCCGGTGGAGGTCGCCGCTCAGCTGGCAGCCAGCGCCGGGCCCGGCGACCAAGCGGCCGTGCGGACGCTGCGCGAGGCCGCGCGCGCCCTGGGCTCCTCCGATCCGGGGGCGGCGGCGGACCTGACCCGGCGCGCGCTCGAGCTCGCCGGCGCAGGCGATCCGCTGCGCGGTCCGCTGGCAGCCGAGACCGCGCTTCTGCTGCACGCCGCCGGGCGCGTCGAGGAGGGCAAATCCTTCGCTGACGATGCCCTGGGCGAGGCGCTCTCGGCGGAACAGGAAGCGCAGGTCCGGCTCAGCATCGCCTGGATGATCGCGGTCTCAGCTGATGTGCGAGCCGAGGCCGGCCGGCGCGCGCTCGCGCTCGCCGGCCTGCCGCGGGATCTGCGGGCGCGGCACCTGGCCCGGCTCGTGCACAACCTTGTGTCGGCCGGCCGCCCGCAGGACGGCCGGAAGCTGCTGGGTCAGGCGCGTCACGCCGTCTGCTCAGCCGGCGACCCCGATGCCACCTTCACCCTCACGGTCTCCGAGGCGCTGCTGGACTACGCGCGCGGCAGCTTCGGTCCCGGCCTGGAGAGGATCGAGGCGGTCAGCCGGCGACGATCCGAGCTGAACGAGCCGGTACGCGAGCTGCTGGCATCCCGGTTGCGGACGGAGCTGCTCGCCGCCCTCGACCGCCATGACGAGGCACTCCGCCTGTCAACTGACGGCCTTGTTGCCGGCCAGCGAGACCACCAGGGATGGGCCGTGCGGGAATGGGAGGGCGGGCGCGGCTGCCGGCTGCTGCAGGTCGGCCGGCTAAGCGAGGCAGCCGCGGCGCTGGACGGGGTCGTCGCCGCCATGGAGAAGGCGACGCCGGCCAGCAGCCTCGACGTCCAGGCCGCCGTGGCGTCCGGGCGCGTGGCGATGCACACCGGGAACGAGCCGCAGGTCCGCAAATGCGCGGCCATCGCCCGGGCACTGCTTGAGGAGGGCGCGCGGCTGGGACAATGCGCCGGCGCGTGGCTTCTGGCTCTGATTGCCCTGGGGGAAGGTGACGCCGCCGCGGCACGGGCCCATCTGTGCGCTCTGGGCGAGACGGAGCGCCTCACCATCGTGCCGCTGAACCCTATGGATGTCACCGATGAGGTGCCGCTGGCCCGGATCGCGATGGCGGCCGGCGACGGTGAGCTCGCGGCCTCCGCGGTGGCGACCGCCCGGGAGCGTCGTCGGCTGAACCCGGGCGTAGCCTCGATCGCAGGCACCGCTGCTCACGCAGAAGGCCTGGTAACGGGCGGCCCTGATCAACTCGCCCTCGCGGTCAAGTGCTTCGAAGAAGGACCGCGGCCGCTCGCCTTGGCCTCGGCGCTCGAGGACGCCGGCAAGGTCCTGGCCGGGCGCGGAGACCGGGAGGAAAGCGTCGCCCAGCTCGGCCAGGCGCTCGAGCTGTATGTCCAGGCGGGTGCGTCCTGGGACGCGGCCCGCGCCCGGCAACGGCTTCGCGCCCTCGGTGTCCGCCGCCGCCTCGCCGGGATGGTCCCGCCGCGAAATGGCTGGCCAGGGCTGACCGAGTGCGAACTCGAAGTCGCGCGGCAGGTCGCCAGAGGGCTGACGAACCGGCAGGTCGCCGAGCGGCTGTTCCTGTCCCAGCACACCGTCAATAACCATCTCCGGCACGCCTTCGCCAAACTCGACATCACCTCACGCGTCGAGCTCGCGCGCCTCGCCGCCATACACGACAACACGGCCGAATGAACCGGCCACACGCCCACACGGCCGCCAGCTGAGCGTTACACGCAGCACGACCAGGCGATAGCGACCGGACAGCCTCGAGCCGCGGACCCATCCTCGCGGCTCCGTATCCCAGACTCCGCGCCGGACTACCAGCGAGAAGTTGCCGGAGGCGGCTGACCGCCGCCCTGCGACTGTTGTAAAAGGTGTTACAAAGCCGACATGTCCAGCAACTGACCGGGACCATTTCTTTAACAGGCTGAAGTCGAACATTGCCACTACCGCCGTGGCGTGGTTCACGGAGTACCTCCTCGCACCGACGAAGGTCACGACGGGTCGGTGGTCAAGGAACTCTAGCCGTCACCGTGGCCGCTGCGCGGTTTGTCCTGGTCCGCTCTTCCCGTGGCTGGCCAGAACGCCGTGGAGCTGGCCGCGGGACGGCTGAGCCCGCGGGACTGACCATCCGGCTGATCTCCGCCAGCCTGGCCGCCGCCGTGCTGGCCCGTTGCGAGACCCGGAGCCCGATCCCGGCGGTGGTGATCGCTTCGGCCGCAGCCTTGGCCGTGGCCAAGATCGGCTGCGACGTCCCCCGTGAGCTCTGACCGCCCTTGCCCGACCCGGTGGCGGCACTCGCTGACGATGGTCTGGCTATCGGGCTCGCGGCGCTGGGCAGCTGACCTGGCCAGCCACAGCGCGGAACCGGCACAAACTGCCTCGCTGTCTAAGAACCGGGTCCCGTCGGGAGCCGCCCGGGGCCGGGGTGCCGGCTAGGGATTCCACAGACGCGAGCGCGCTCGTTCTGGGGACAGGGTGCTGGCATGGGTTATCAGTGCCGAAGGGACGATCTATGACGATCGAGCGACGAGATGTGACGTTCAATAGCGGCGACAGTTTCGTGACCGGCTGGTTCTTCCTGCCAGAGGGCGGCACCCCCGGCGTCCGGGTACCCGCTGTGGCGCTGGCACCGGGCACCGGCGGGGTGAAGGAGTTGTATCACGAGCCGTTCGCCCGGCGGTTCGCTGAAGCGGGCATCGCGGCGCTGCTGTTCGACTATCGCTCCTTCGGTACAAGCGGCGGTGAGCCTCGCCAGCGGCTTTTCCCCCGCGACCAGATCGAGGACTACCGCAGCGCCCTGACGTGGCTGTCGCTGCAACCCGAGGTTGACGCCGGCCGCATGGGCGTCTGGGGCGCCAGCCTGAGTGGCGGTCACGTGCTCCATGTGGCCGCCTACGATCCGCGGGTCAAGGCGGTCGTGAGCACGGAGGGCCCGGTGGACATCTACCAGATGTTCCGCGCGGCCACCGGTGCGGACCAGTTCGCCGAGATGGAGCAGCTGATCATTCAGGAGCGAGTCCGCCGGGCAACTCAAGGCGGCGAGGTCTACGTCCCCAACGTTGCCCCGCCCGACTATCAGGGCTTCGCCTACCAGACCGATCCCGGGAGCAACGAGTACTTCCCTGTCTCCAGCCCCGACCTCGCGCCGTCGTGGCGCAACGAGCTCACCATGAGCTCGCTGGAGGCGATCCTCGAATACGCGCCCGGCCGATCTATCGAACTGATTGCGCCCCGGCCGCTGCTCATGATGCTCGGGACGGAGGACACCAATACCTCGCCCGGCCTGACCCGTGCCGCATTCGCCCGCGCCGGCGAGCCGAAGCGACTCCTCGAACTCGACGGCGACCACTACTCGATCTATCCCTGGGCCAAGAGGCACAACTTCGACAAGGTCAGCCAGGCAGCCGCCGAGTGGTTCGTCCAGAATCTCGGCGCTTGAACAGCACCTGAGCCTTCAGGAAGCCATCTGGCTCCAGTCCAGAAGCCCGCGGAGGGCCAGCGCGCTCGTCCCGAGGCGAAGGTTCTCGCCCAGGCCCCGCCACATCACGGGATTACCCGCATGTCCGGAATCGATAACACGGAGGCTTGAAATGAAGTTCCTGTTCGACGACGACTCATTCTCGTTCGAGACGCTGCGCACGGCGGGATTCGCGCTGTACGACGGTGCTGACCTCGGCGAGGTCCTGGTCACCTCGGCCGCGATCACCGGCGGGAATGAGGCCAGCTGGCACCAGGCGTGGAAGGCGACCGCCGAGCGGGTGTATGCCATCGGCCAGAAGGCCCAGGCGGCCGGGCACCGGGTCAGCGCCCGGGAGGCCCTGCTGCGCGCCTCCAATTACTACCGGGCCGCGGAATACTACCTGCGCGACAACCCGGCCACCGACCCCGAAGTCACGCTGCTGTCGGGCCTGTCACGGGAGACCTTCAAGGCGGCGGCAGGCCTTCTGGACACCCCGGCGGAGATCGTCTCGATCCCTTACGAGGGCACGTCGCTACCTGGCTACCTGTTCCTGGTTGACGACTCCGGGACGCCGCGGCCGACGGTGATCTACACCAACGGGTACGACTCCACCGCGGAGGAGTCCTACTGGGCGATCGCCGCGGCCGCGCTGCGCCGGGGCTACAACGTCCTGGCCTACGACGGTCCCGGCCAGGGCGCTGCGCTGCGCGTGCAGAAACTGGTCTTCCGCCCCGACTGGGAGGCTGTCATCACCCCCGTGGTCGACTATGCGCGGACCCGCACCGAGATCGACGCTGACAAGATCGTGCTGTTCGGCTACAGCATGGGCGGCTACCTCGTCGCCCGGGCCGCAGCCTTCGAGCACCGCGTTGCCGCCCTGATCCTCGACGACGGCATTTACGACTTCCACACCGCCTTCGCCCGGCCCCTGCCGCCGTTTCTCGCGTCCTGGATTGCCGATGGCCGCGACGACGTGGCCATACCGGTCCTGTCCCTGCTGTCGAGCATCAGCACCTCGGCCCGCTGGTCGCTGAACAACGGAGTCTGGGCCTTTGGCGCCAGCTCCTACGCCGACCTAGTGCGCAAGACCCAGGACTACACCCTGGACGGGCACGCCGACCAGATCACCGCAGCCACCCTGGTCATGAGCGGGGAAAACGACCAGTTCCTCAAGGGCGAGCCGCAAAAGGTCCACAAGGCGCTCACCAGCACTGATGCCACCCTGGTCACCCTGACAGGTGCCGAAGGCGCCGGGGAGCACACGCACGCCGGCGCCCTGGGCCGGGCCCATCAGGTCATGTTCGACTGGCTCGATACCACGCTGACCGCCTGACGGGCCGCAGACGCCGGAAGGGGGTGTCCCCTGTGCGCGGATATGTCCTGGACCGTTACGGTGACGCAACCGCGATGACACTGCGTGATGTCCCCGTCCCGGCCGCTGCGGCGGGCTCGGTCCTCATCCGCGTCCACGCCGCCGGCCTGAACCCAGTGGACTACAAGATCCGGCAGGGCAAGATGCGGCTGCTCAACCGCCTGGACCTGCCGCTGGTGGCCGGCAGCGAGCTGGCCGGCGTGGTGGACGCGGTGGGCAAGGGGATCACCCGCTTCGCCGAAGGAGACCGCGTCTTCGCCCGGGTCGACAAGTCGAAGCTGGGGGCATTCGCCGACTACGCGGCCGTCAGCGAGAGCCTGGTCGCGGCGATGCCGGCCAGCCTGGGGTTCGTGCAGGCCGCCGGCCTGCCCCTGGCTGGCCTGACCGCACTTCAGGCCCTGCGCGATGAACTCGATGTGGCCAAGGGCGACCGGCTTTTCATCTCCGGCGGTGCCGGCGGCGTGGGCACGATGGCGATCCAGATCGCCGCATGGATGGGAGCCGAGGTGGCCACGACCGCCTCGGCCGCTGGGGACGCGCTAGTTCGCCGCCTTGGCGCGGATCGCGTTATCGACTACACCCGGGAGAGGTTCCAGGACACCCTGCATGACTATGATGCCGCGTTCGACCTGATCGGCGGCAGCGATCTGGCTGCCATGTTCGCCATCGTGAAGCCGGGCGGCACGGTCGTCACGATCGCAGGCGTCCCCGAGCGCACCAGGGCCAGCCAGGACCTCGACGCGGGTCCGCTGGTGTCGGCGCTGTTGTGGCTGGCCAGCGCGAGACTGCGGCGACAGGCGCGCCGGCACGGCGTTACCTACCGCTACCTGTTCATGCGTCCCTCGGGGGAGGACCTCACGTTCCTGGCTCGCCTGGCCGACGAGCGGGCTCTTGAAGTCGTCATCGACCGCGTCTTCCCGTTCGACCAGATCTCGGATGCCTTCGCACACCTGGAGCAGGGGCGCACCAAGGGGAAGGTCGTCGTCCAGATGGTGTGACGGCCCCGCCACAGCCCAGGCCCTAGGCAGTCAGCAGAGCGTACGCGCCAGCAGGGGACGAGATGCAAACCAGCACGGCAGCACCAAGCGACGGACCGCCCCGCACCGGCCAGCCGGACCACGCGGGCTCGTTCTTGCCTGTGCTGGGGGTGCGCCGCATGACCGGGGAGCTGGCCGCGGAGTTCCTTGGCACCTTCGTCATGGTCCTGTTCGGGGTGGGCGCCGACGCGCAAGTACTGGCCGGCCGGCTCGGCAGCCACGACAGCATCGCGTGGGCCTGGGGACTGGGCGTGATGGCAGGGCTCTACATCGCCCTGCGGATCAGCGGCGGGCACATCAACCCGGCCGTCACCATCGCGCAGGCTCTGTTTCACGGATTCCCCTGGCGGAAGGTCATGCCGTACTCCGCAGCGCAGCTAGCGGGAGCGTTCGTGGCCGGACTGCTGGTGCGCTGGAACTACACCGAGATCATCGCGAAGGTCGACCCGGGTCACACAATGAAGACCGGGGGCATCTTCGCCACCTTGCCCGGCAACGGCACCGCGCCGGTCAGCGACCTGGGAGCGCTGCGCGACCAGATCATCGCCACCGCCCTGCTGGTGTTCCTGATCTTCGCGCTCACCGACACCCGGAACTCCGCGCCGCTGGCCAACCTGGCGCCGGTGGCCGTGGGCCTGGCCGTTGTCGGCATGGTCATGGCGCTGGGCGCGGACGCGGGATACGCCATCAACCCCGCACGGGACCTGGGACCGCGCCTCGCCATCTTCCTGACCGGGTACCGCGGAGCCTTCCGCGATCAGTACGGTTACCTCTACTTCTGGGTCCCGATCGCCGGCCCGATTCTCGGCGGCATCGTGGGCGCCGCGCTGTACAAGTACGGCCTGCAGCGCTATCTGCCTCCGGCCAAGACAGACCTGCCACCATGACCACCCTCCGTCCGCGACCGTGCTGAAGGAGGACAGATGGGTCCCGTCTTCTCGCGCGGCAACCGGAAGATCATGTTCGTCCTGGCTGCCATGCTGGCGCTGGTCTTTGTCTTCGTCGGCTCGAACGTGGCGGCCAACCACGAGCCGAAGCCGCATGGCCTTCCGCTGGGAGTAGTCGGGTCGCCGCCGGCCGTGGCCGCGATCACCGGCCAGCTGGACCGCAGAGCTCCCGGCGCCTTCACCGTCCGCGGCTACCGCTCGCCCGCAGCGGCGCGGACGGCCATCTTGCACCGTAGCGTCTACGGCGCGTTCGAACCTGGTCCCCGGCCAGTGCTGCTAGTCGCCGACGCCGCCAGCAGCTTTGTCGCGGCACTGCTGACGCAGACCTTCCGGGCCGCGGCACACGCCCAGGGCCAGCGGCTGACTGTCCAGGACCTGGCCCCGCTCCCACCTTCAGACTCCACCGGCGCGACCCCTTTGCCGCCACCATCAGCCTGATCATCGCGGGGATCCTGGGGACCTCCATGATGTACCTGGCCACCCGGAACCGCACGCTGGCCGTGCGCCTCACCGCGCTGGTCATCCTGGCGGCCGGAGCGGGGCTGCTCACGGCGCTAGTAGCCAACGTCGTCGTCGGCGCGTTCTCGGGCCACTTCCTGGCCATCTGGGGGTAGCGACGCTGTTCGTCCTTGCCATGGTCCTGCCCATCGCTGCCTTCCAGGTCCTGCTGGGCCTGCCCGGCACCGCGGTCGGACTGGTGGTGTTCGTCGTCGGCGATCCCTCTGCGGGCGGCAGCACCGCCCCCCAGCTGCTGCCCAGCCCCTGGCGGGGCATCAGCCAGGGACTCCCGCCCGGTGCCGCGGTCAGCGCCATGCGCGACGTCGTCTACTTCCAGGGCTACGGTGCCACCCGCGTGCTGATCACGCTCGGCGCCTACGCCGTCCTCGGTGCGATCGCAGCCGTCACCGTGAACAGGCTCCGCCCGCCCGCAATAGCTGCCAACCAGGAATGAGAACGCATACACACATCAGCAGGTCACGAACGCAGGGCCAAAAGCAGACAGCGGCCGTCCGCCCGGCCGTGTACTCGGGCGGTGCCCGACTGCACGGCCTGCGCGTCGGCACCGAGAGCCCTGGTATCCGACGGTGGTATATCGCAGTGGGTAAGCGCAGGGCACCGATCGGTGCTAGCCGGACGCGGTGGCCTAGTTGGTAACGCCGAACTCGCGACCGCGGCGACTCCTCAGAGCTCTGAGCAGACGCTCATTGTGGCCGGGACCGGGGGGCGCCCACGCCCCCTGCTAGGTCAGGCCGCATCCTTCAGGACTGAGTGCATGGCCCGCCCGGTCTGGCGCAGTTAGATGCCTAGAGTGATCTGCGAGATCCCGTTGATCAGGCTGAACAGGCCGAACAGCAGCGCGAGAGTGACGGCGCCGACGCCAGGGCGGGCTAAGAGCACGGCGCCGAACGAGATGGACACTAGCCCGCCAAGGATGAACAACGCGCGGGTCCCCGCAGCCTCGCCGCTGCGGAAGGCGGCGAAGATCTCGAAGAAGCCGCCGGTGAACGCCCAGGTGGCCACGATCAGCACTAGCATCAGCGCGGTAGACCCCGGCCAGGCCAGGGCCACCACCCCGGCGGCTACGTCCACTAGCCCGAGTAGCAGGTGCCCGAAGACCGGTCCGGCGGAGCCGCTGCTGAACGCCCGCAGGGCCTGCAGCCCGGCGTCGATGAACGCGTAGACCGCGAACAGGATGACCAGCGCCAACACCGTCACCCCGGGCCAGGCCAGCGCCAAGATCCCGGCGATTATGGCCAGAACGCCCAGCAGGATCAACGAGGTGGACGTCGATTTGAACATTGCGGTAACCCTTTCTTCCGGTTTCATCGTGCCGCGTTGCCTGGACCGCCGCGTCTGCGCGGATGCTCGCCCGGTCAGCGCGGACCCGCGAGCGACGCGAGCCGCTTGCTGGTCTGGGCCACCTTCCTTGGATCGATGCCCGGGCAGACGTGCCGTGCCAGTCCGGCCATCCGGCGCCCCGCCCGCTCGGCGAAGCCGGGGTGGGCTCCTATTAGGAGCACACTGGCAAGTACCGATACGGCCAAGGCTTCGGCGACAGGCGCCCCGGTGAACGTGACCGGCCTCGAACAGTGCGACCAGGGCGACCGGGTGACTCCCTGCGGCTTGGCACGCCCCGCCAACTGGTTCGCGTGCATCAATTACTGGCCGACGATGCCCGCACCGGACACCGGCTGTCGTATTCGTGGTCGCATCGCCTTGTCCGGCTCGGCATGATCGCGCACCAATTAGTCGCGAACGGATGGCTACCCAGAATCGCCATCAGTGACAGCAAGTGCAGCCGGGAACCGGCCGCATCCGCTCGAAGGCGCCCATCACGCCGGTAGACCTGGTAACCATGTCGCATTCCTGCCTTTCGATGAAGACCCTCAACGAGCGTGACGTTGACAAACGGCATAAGACGCTCATCTTCTGGCGTGTGATCCCGCCTAACGGGGCGAGCCACAGGGCGATAACGGTGCACCCGGGATGAGCGTGTTCGCGTCCGCGAGATCCCTAGCCGACACCCCGGCGTGCCCGCCGATCGCCGGGGATGTCGGGCATGACCTCCGGCGGTCATGCCTACCGTAGCCCGAACTGTTCCCAGCGGATTTGATCCGGCGCGACCCCGTGCGCGCGCAGCTCCCGCTGGAACGCGCGCATCATCTCGGGTGGCCCGCACATGTACACCGAGCTTCGCGTAATCGGGTGCGCTGACCATATCTGGCCAGGCGTCAGCGGCGGGTCACGGTTGGTCCGGATCAGGTGCAAGGTCAACGACGGGTATCGCATCGTCGCAGCTGTGATCTCATCGGCAAACAAGGCGCTGGCATCATCCGCCGCGCTGTAATAGAAATCCACCTCGTAATCAAGCGACCCGTTGAGAGCGCGAATCCAGCTGATGAACGGTGTGATGCCGATGCCAGCCGCTATCCATACCTGCTGCGGCTTGCCGAGCCGGTAGTCGAACATTCCGAACGGTCCGACGACCCTGGCATCGATGCCCGGCCGAAGGTCGGCGTACAGGCGACGCGTGTCGTCGCCGCTGGCCTTCACCGATAGTCGCAGTTCCTGGTCGGCAGGGGCACTCGCCACGGTGAATGGGTGGTAGTCAAACTGCTCGGGCGCCCCCAGGGCTAGGAAGATGAACTGGCCCGCGAAGAAACGCAGCGGCCTTCCGGTGGGCTTGAGGCCGACCTCGATGGTGTTTTATTCAGATGCCGGGCCTGCTGAACGGTGTAGTGGTAGACCGGCGTGAGCCGCTGGGCGAGCAGCTCACGATAGAGATAGGCGGCAACCCCTATTGCGCCGGCGAGGAGCTCAGCGGCGAGCAGCAGCCTTGACTGGTGCAAGACCGGGTCAACGAGGGCTGCATGAACGGTGGCGAGCGCGACGAACAACCCCGTGAACCGATGGCCGATGCGCCATCTCTCATAGGTCGAGCTGGCCATCTTGGCGATCAAAAGGATCATCTGCACGCGCCGCAAGCGGGGCGCGAAGGCCCAGAGCACCAGGACCCCCAGCCCCAACGCGGCGACCACGCCCAGCCCATCCCCAATATTGCTGCGGTAGGGATTGACCGGCCCGGAGACCAGGATCCAGTGCGGGATGACCAGCACCACGCCGACTACCGCAATCCCGCGGTGCCACACCATCACGCGGTCGAATCCCCCGAACGCGGGTTCGAGCACTCCCATCAGGCCGCTGCTGGTGACGAGCGCGAGACTCAGGAGCAAGAGCGCGAGCATCCCCGACATCTCACCCAGGTAGCGCCCGGTCGGCTGGCCCGCAGGGCGGGCAATAAGCCAGAGTGCCGCGTAGACCGCCACGAGCACTATCACCACCGTCGGCCCGATCAGGCTGGCCGGTCGTCTCGGCCGATCGGCCGCCACAATCTGCTGCCCCTTTACCATCGCCATCAGCTCAACAGCGAGCTCAGCAGCGCCACAGCGGTCACAGAGACACAGACCACATCCCGGAAGGCCTCCGTTCGCTCATAGGCGACCGTCACGTCGGTGAGCCTGGCGGACATGCCGTGCTCCTCTGCTAGCGGGGGTCCCGGTGTGCCGGGCTTTCGGGGTGGATTGCCCACGCCCGAACCCTCCGCCCGGGACGGGTGTGTTCGCGTCTGCGAAATCCCTAGCCAGCACCCCGGCTTCCAGTGGCGAGAACTGGTCCGGCTCGGTGATGATGCGATCGCGGCAGTACGGTGCGGGCCTGGCTGCCGGTCGAGGCGGCCCGGGACCAGGCCCGCCGCCTGCGGGGCGCCCGCCCGGCCGGGCCGCCCCCGCAGCCCTCGGCCGCACCGGTCACCGCCCAGGGGATGGCCAGCAACACCGGCGTGATCATGATCGCCGGGTAGAAGATCGCCCTGGGCCGCATCCACGCCGGGCGCATCGTCACCGTCCATGTCACCGCCGACACCATCACCATCGACCTGGGCGGCGATGACACCCGCACCGTCCGCCGGACCACCACCCAGCCGGTCCGCAGCATCAAAGCCCAGCAGCACCGCAAGGCTTGAGCCGCCCCGGCTCACAAGGGCAGCAGCGTTCTGGGGTGGAGGGCTGACTGGAGCGGTTGCCGGGAAACAGCCGGTAGCTGCTGGAGCTGGCGGCGCCGTCCGTGTCCTGCCGGATACCCGCGAGCTGAAGCAGGAGCTCGCCGAGTGGCTCGGGAACCGGCGAGGGTAGCTGGCCCTATGACTCCCGACTGAAGCGGGTGTCGGACCTCGCCGACGCGAAACTCACCCACGCGACCCTCGCCAGCGAACCTCACCGACGCCATATGACCGAAAGGAGTAAAAGTTCCGGGCAGGGGACGATGTGGGTGGTGGCAGCACTTGTCCAGTCCGGATCCCGACCCGAAGGTCAACACCAGACTCTGGTTACGTTCGGATCCACCGTAGGCAGGCTCTACGCCTGGGGCTTCCCCGCCTATGTCACCCCGGAGCTGCTGGCGCCCCTGGCGCCCGGCGGCCCTGCGCGACTTGACCGCTGGCACTACCTGTACTATCCGACCGATCCCATCGCAGGACCGGCGGCCGGGGACCTATGTGACGCCTACGACGGCTCTCCGGTGGACCTGACGCTGCCCGACCCGGAACGGTGCTGGACATCTACCGGCATGAGGGTCCGCCCATGCCCGGGGGCATTCCGGTTATTGGGCAGACCCACGCGTGTGGACCCAGGTCAATAAGGTCACTGCTGAGACACAGGGTATCCCGGTCAGTGCTGTCAGCCATCAGGGTCCACCCCCGCCCGCCGCAGAAGCCCGGCTAAGCGGTCTGTCCAGCGAATAAATCCGGCGGCTGGCCGAGCTCCGGAAGTCAGGCGGCCACTAACCCGAAGTTACTTGGCGGTGGCATGTCACCTAAGGCGCTGACCTGGGCCTTCGCGAGTTCGGTGGCCAAGTCTTCTGGCTACATGGCTGACCAGCGCAAACGTGATCATGGTATCTGGTCATGGTTGCGGATTTTCTGTACAGAAAAACCTTGCCCTGATCAGTGTTCTTGCAGGTCAGGGTAGAAATATCTACGCAGAGTTACAGTAACTTCGGACTAACCGCTGGCCCGCGTACCTGGCGCGCGCTTCGACCGCGCCTGGGATGACGTCAAGCTTGCCTGCCATCGAGGGAGTGATACAGCGGTTATCGCCGGTTCGCCGTGAGTTCAGCCTGACTGAAGGTACCGCGCGGGGAACTCGCGGTCATCCGGGACCTGGCGGCCGCGATCAACGTGGGTTCGTGGCAGGCATCATGGTGCTCGAACTTGGGCAGCGGCCTGGGATCCAGGTGAGGATGACGGGGCTCTGAAGCCGGATGACGCTGTGTCGCTCGCCGCGACGGCTCCTGTTCGGCCGGGACAGCGAATACCGTCGGCCCAGTCACGGTTGCACGCCCGATTCGGGCAGGCTGTCGAGAACCCGGCGGACCTGAATGTCGCCCCGCAGATCGGCGACAGGCACCCAGGAGACCCCGACGAGCACGGCCGGCCCGTTGCCTTCTTCTGGGTCGCTGCCCAGCGCCGGCTCGCCCGGCACGGGCACGTCCACCAGATAGCAGTGCTCGACGACCTGTCCGCCGTCCCGGCCGCGGTAGCTGCGCCGGTACAGTCGGTATACCGTCGTGCCGGTCAGCCCGGTCTCCTCCCGCAATTCCCGGACCGCGGCCTGAGCGGCGGTCTCCCCCGCCTCAACGCCGCCGCCGGGCAGGGTCCAGTAATCCCGCCCGTCGTGGACGTGATGCACCATCAAGATCGACGACCCGCGCAGCACTGCCGCGCAGGCACGATCCGCGTCCAGCACCATCAGCTGCCTCCCGTGGCCAGGGTAGATCCGCGCCCCGCGCCCGGTCGGAACAGGGCTACTCAGGCTGGCGGCCGGTGTCCCCCCCCCGTTGCCTTCGGTGCCTGACATGCAAAGGTGAATGAGCGCCTCAGACTTCAAGGCGGGCGTCGAGGAGCGCACGGGGGAGGCTGGCGCGCCGGGTCACGTCGAGCTTCCGGTAGACCTTGCGCATGTGGTAGTCGACAGTGGCCGTGCTGAGGAACAGTTGGGTGGCGATGTCCCGGTTGGGGGCTCCGGCGGCGGCCAGCCGGGCGATCTGTGCCTCTTGCGGGGTGAGCTGCGGGCCGTCCTGGCCTGTGCGTTCCATGCCGCGAGCGCCCATTCGCTCGAAGCTCTCGAGGGCGGTGCGGAGCTGGTCGCGGGCGTCGCGCCGACGCCGTTGGCGGCGCAGCCACTCCCCGTAGACCAGGCGAGAGCGGGCCAGCGAGAGGACGACCGGGGTGCCCTGGAGGTACCCGATGGACTGCTGGTAGTTGTCGTCGGCTCCGGGGTCGTCGCCAGCCAGTAGCGCCCGACAGCGCGCCATCACTCCCAGGGCCCATGGTGTGCCGCCCGCCGCCGCCAGCGGGACAAAGTCGTCGAGTGCCGCCTGGGCGATCTCGGGCTGGCCGCAGCGCACGGCGGCTTCGACCGCGTCTTCCGGGGACACCAGCGGCCACAGCGCCCGAGCCTCGAGCGCGGCGTCGAGCGCGGCGTCGTAGCGGCCGACCTCAAGCTCAAGCAGCGCAACGAACAGGTGGGTGACGTCACGCCACTGCTTCTGGATCGGCCCTCCTAGTAGGCGGGCGGCCAGGTCCCGGGCCTCGGACACGTTGCCCCGGAGCGCCAGCGACAAGACCTCGCCGGCGTTGAAACCGTCGAGCCATTCTCGGTTGCCGGCGCCCTCGGCCAGGGCGCAGCCCTCGACTACGGCGGTTTCCGCGGTGGAGAGCCTCCCGGCCCGGAGATCGTTGTAGGCGAGGGAGAAGAGCACAGGGATGAGCATGGTTACCGCCCCGCGGTCTCGGAGGGCGGGGATCCAATGCCGCTCCAGGTCCGCCCACGCGGAGTGGTCGAAGAGGAGGCCTGCCGCCTGCAACCAGGCGACCAAGCGAGGCAAAGTGGTATCGGGGGCGTCGTAGGCGGTCGCCATAGACCGAGCCCCTTTGCGCAGCAGCGCATAGCCTTCCGCTGTGTGGCCCTCATGGATGGCGGCGAAGCCTTCAAGCAACCCGTCACCGGGCGCCGCGGCCCGCGGCCGGGGCAGGCGGCGCACCGCCGCCGCCACCTTGGCGTTCTCCGGCCCGAACCAGCCGTCGCGCTGCGCGGCGGTGAACGCCTCCAGCATCGTGTCGTGCGCTCGCCGAGGATCCGCCGTGCTCATTTCCAAGGCTGCGTCAACCAGTATGCGGACAGCCTCGGTGGTCCGGCTCTGGGCCTGCAGGCACAGGCCATGCACCCGCCGGGCCCGCGCGCGCGTCAGCGGCTGCGCTAGGTGCGGGGCAGCCTGTTCGGCGAGCGCGTCCGCGCCGGTGATGTCGCCCGCGACCAGACCGGCCTCCGCGGCCGCCAGCCGACGCGCCGCCCGGCGCCCCGGGTCCGCGGTAAGCTGCGCGGCGCGTTCGAGGAACGCCCGCTCGTTGTCCCAGCCCCCGCGATCGCGGGCCCGGTCGGCCGATACCTCCAGTTCCCGTGCCACTGCCTCGTCCGGACCCTCCGTTGCCTCCGCGAGGTGCCACGCCCGCCGGTCCGGATCGGTACGCGGATTGGTCACAGCCGCCAGGGCGGCGTGCACCCGCCGCCGCTCGCCCGGCGGCGCGCCCCAGTAGGCCGCCGGGCGCATCAGCGGATAGAAGAACGCCGCTCGCGGGGACAGTGACAACATCCGCCGCATCTCCGGTAGCTCCGCCACCTCTGGGTCCACGCCCAGCGCCTCCGCCGCGCGCCACACTGTCTCCGGCTCGCCCAAGTGCTCGGCTGCGGCCAGGACCAGCAACGTCTGGGCTCCATTCGGCAGCTCTCGCACCCGGTTCAGGTACAGCAATTCCAGACGCTCGCCCAACCGCAGCGGCTGGCCCGGTACCGTGTCCGGCACACTGCGCCCCGCTGCGAGCTCGCTGCCTAGCTCGACCAGTGCAAGCGGGTGACCAGCGGCCTCCGCCAGGACGCGGCGAGATGTCGACTCGGTCACCCGGCCACCCGCCGCCGTCTCAAGAAGCTCCTTCCCGGCCTCAGGCGGCAGCGGTCCGACGCGCAGCTCAGGGAACCCGCTCAACGCCTCCGCGCGCTCCTCGCCGGCGCGCAGCCCAAAGACCATCCCTACCCGGTCCGCCAGCAATCGGCGGGCCACGAAGGTGAGCATCTCCAGTGACACGCGGTCCAGCCACTGGGCGTCGTCTACAACGCACAGCACCGGCTGCTTTTCGGCCGCGTCGGTCAGCAGCGTCAGCGCCGCCAAGCCCACCAGGAACCGATCCGACGCCTGACAGGTCGCCAACCCGAACACCGTCCCCAGCGCGGCACGGTGCGGGTCAGGCAGGTCCTGCAGACCCCCGACGAACGGGAGCAGCAGCTGGTGCAGCCCAGCGAAGTCGAACTCCATCTCCGCCTGAATGCCCGCGGCCTGTGCGATGCGCATTCCCCCATTCGCCGCCCGCTCGGCCATCTCCCGCAGCAGCGCGGTCTTACCCATACCGGCCTGGCCCCGCAGCACCAGTACCCCGCTCGAACCCTCCTGCACCCCATCCATGAGACCCTGCATCACGCCCGTCTCGGTCAACCGGTCAACCAGGACCACGATCGCATCCCTTCCCGGTTAGGGGCGGCAGCACGAGCAAGCCGCGGCCAGACTGGGATTTACCGTCGACCAGGGTCAACGCCTTTAGGAAGGTCACTGATGGCGACCGCTAGCCGGCGGCGTCTAGCCCCGGTCTTCGCACATGGGATTTCATTGGGTGAGCCAGCGGGGTCGGCTGATGTCGATGTCGAGGAGGTCCAGCAGCCGGGCCTGGACGCCGACGGGTTTGGGGATCATGGCGGGGTTGCCGTCGTGGGCG
>WNGJ01001492.1_pt2 | contig 23079 bp, 20 predicted proteins | sample 5400611 | NCBI WGS metagenome assembly WNGJ01 (sample SAMN13153375, study PRJNA577476) | soil metagenome | isolation source: 40 cm soil or saprolite under Garry oak tree replicate 1 | place: USA:California | collected 2016-06-15
TGCTCAGGCCATTCGACGATGTACATGTCGACCGGAAAGTGACGGTAGGAGCCAGTCAGCCAATTGGGAAAGCCGGGACGCACGTTGAACAGCGGCCGCCGGCGGCTGGAATAGCGTACCGGTGTCCCATCGGCGTGGGTATCGTAACAGGATCGCCCCGGCTCGGGATGGGAGAAAAGATACTGTTCGTCGGCGGGCACCACCTTGTCGTGCGGCATGACCGACGAAAAGTCGAGCGAGGCGAGATGGTCGTTGCCGTAGGCGAGGTACGTGTTTGTGGGGATCAGAAACAGCACAGGTGCCGTCGTTCCCGTCTTGGGGCCTACAAACAGCGGGAAGTGGGTATGATTTCCCCCCGCCTCGAGCCTGACGGCATAGACGCCGCTCCGCAATGTGTCCGGCAATGCGAATTCGATATCATAAGACCATCCGGCCTCGACCATATCGTCATCGTGGAATTGCAGCGCACAGTATTGCTGCGGCGCTTCGGTGAAGGAGTCGCTGCGGCCATCCCAGTTGCGCCCGGTCACACCCCGCTCTACGCCATTGACGAGGCGTCCCGGCGGCACTTCCTTAAGGGTGGGAGAGATCGTTTCGGCCGCAAAGTCTTCGCCAAGCTTCCACGCAGCCCAAGCTGTTGCTTGCGGAGCGTTTCCTGCGTGCCACGCTGCGATCGTGTCGGCGGTCGGCTTCTCCAGATACAGTGTCGGCGAATCGATCTTCCCGTTGAAGGACAAAAGCGGATCCAGACGGCCCGACGCCTGACGCCGCCAGGATCAATGTTTCGGACGATATCGTCATTGCCGTCGTTGTCCGAAAGCTGCGGTGCGAATTGACCTTTCCATCCAGACGCTTGAGGTCGATGGACAGCTCGCCGTCGCCGATCGTGACAACGATGGAATACCAGTGCTTGCCGATCATTGCGTTGGGAATGGAGGCCAACACGTCGGTTTTTGAGCGAAGCTCAAGCCCGCCGGACGCGGTCGCTAACGCAATATCGCCTAAAGACCAAACCGCCTGAGGCGTCGCGCGCTCGGGAACCGTGGGCCAAACCCAGCAATGCACAGTCGCCAGACGTCCTGCAATTTCTGCGGGAAGAGACAACTGCGCATACGATCCGACCATGGTTGCTTTGATACGTCCAGGAACCGTTGTGTCCAGGACGGACGAAAAATCGGTCACGCGTCCTTCGATGTTGTCGCCCTGTCCGGGTCCCGAGATGAGACGCACCAGGCTTGCGCGTATAGAGGCATGCGGCGTGCTGATCGCCAGCCTGACCGTGTCCCCCGGCCGACGAGACCATGCTTCGAAGTAGGCTTGAATTTCCATCGGGCGATTCCCGCGTTGACCAAGAACCGATTTGAGAAACGAGAACGCGCTACCCCAGACCGTGTCTGATACTTACAGACCGGCGTGATTGCCGGAGCATTCAATTTGCGTTTCTGAGGTCGCGGAGCAACAACAATGGAGCCCAAAGCAAATACCTGCTGGTCGGTTCGATCCAGCTTGAGCGTTAGGCACGAAGAAATCGCTCTCCCATTGCCAGCGTGTCTTGCGTATAGTTGGCTCCCAACGTTCGTGCGGTGTCGGTTTCGGAGTGTGAAGTGATCCAGGCCGTCAACAGCATCCGCCGCAGCATAACGAAGGTGGGCAGCATGGCCTCGTCGTTATCCGAGACAGGAGCGACCTTGCGGTAGCCGTCGACCCATTCCGCCTGCAATTCGGGAACGATAGGCTGATGCTCGATGAAACTCACGGCAGCGGCGAAATCATAAAAATACCAGGAAAAGCCGCAGTCGTCGAAGTCGATGACGCCGAGCCGATCCTGGTCCACGAGCAGGTTGGCGAGGCGAAGGTCAGCGTGGACGAGACCAAATCGACGACTCTCGACACCGTAGGCATCGAGGGATTCGGCAAGCCCGTCGGCGACCCTCTGCAGAAGTCGCTTGTCGGATTCCTGCAATCCCAGCCCGGCGCGCCAATCCCCCCATAACGGCCGTGCCCCCAGCATGGCATCGAAATCCCAGGTCTTGCGCTGGAAAGTGCGAGCCCTTGGCCATCGCCGACTATGCAAATGCAGACGTGCGGTGAGTTCGCCGAGTTTGCGAAACCAAGCCGGCAGCGAGACGGATTGATCCGGCTCGTGGCCGCTCATACGCTCGAACGCGACGATGTTTCGTGTCAGGCTGCCGATCGGCACCTCGCAAAGCAGGTGTCCTTCGCGATCGGGAACCGGCCTTGGCGTATCCACGACTCCATCCGTGAGTAAAGCCGAGATCCATGCAAGCTCGGAGAAAATCTCCGTTGGCGTGTGATAACCGATCCGCTGGACGCGCAGCACGAGTTCCTGTTCCGACTCCGGATCGCAAGCAAGGAACGTAGTGTTTTCCGAATGGCTGAGGAAACTAAGCGTCGCCCGTGGAGAAAATCCCCAGCGACCCAAGGCGGAAGCAAGGGCGCCTTGAATGGTCTCGATGGTCGGCGTGATCGTCACGGGACGGCGGCCTCCGCCGCAAACCCATCGACGAGGTCGAGCAGACTGGACCCGATGCGATCGGGCGTGATGCCGGTTACGCCATTAAATGGGACATCGCTTGCGACCAGGATCGATCGTAATCCCGGGCTCTGCCCCGCAGCGATGTCTGCGCCAATCTGGTCGCCGATCGTCACCGGTTCGGATTTTGTTGTGCCGAGGCAGGCGAGGGCCTGTTCGATCGTCAAAGGCTGCGGTTTGCCGACGACGATGGGCACGGCGGCTGCGAACTGCGCCGCGGACTTGGTCGGATTGTTGGTGACGAACGCGTAGGGCAAGCCACGCGCGTGCCGTGTCTGAAATGCCTGGACGGATTCGGGGATCGGCTGCTCACCGCGATAGGCGACGCCGTCGAGATCGGAGATGATTCCGCAGATTATCGCGTTTCCGCATCCAGCGCACTGTAGCAACAAAATAATCCGTTGGTTTTTCGCGAGGGTCTCGTCACGATAGACCTATTCTGCAGGCGCCTTGTTTCTGCCCGTCCACCATTTGTGTACTGCGCAGGGAAAAGGCTTGGTGCCTAGAGCTTGTGCTGCGCAGGGGTTTCCAGCCGGGGTCCTTGAGAGAGAAGCTATCCGAAGAAGTGTGAGCAACGGAATTGTGGAGCATCAGGTATCGGGCGCCGGCTTCTTTGGTTTACGTCTTGCTTCGATGGAATGGAAAGGCGGAGGCGCTTGATGCTCGAATGGTTCCGAAGAGCAAAAAGGTCCCGCCTTATCCGAAATCATCGAGGGATAACGACATGATCAATCGCAGAGATTTGTTGCTTGGCGGAGCTGCAGGTGCCGCAGCACTGGGCTTTGGGCGGGTCGATCCCGACTTCCTCATGAATTCTGCGTTCGCGGCAGAAGGTCGAACGCTACGCTTTCTCGGCGCCGAGGCCCTGACCGGCAACTGGGATCCGACCACACACACCAATCTCGGTCAGCTGATCGTTGAAGGCTTCGTCTTCGGCTATTTGACGCGCGCGCCAATGAAGCCTGAGAAGCCCGATGAGCTGGTATTCGAACTTGCGGAGTCGCTGACTCCCATCGACGCCTACACGATGGAAGTGAAACTGAGGAAGGGGATCAAGTTCCACAACGGCGCTCCGTTCACCTCCGCCGATGTCAAGGCGACGTACGAATATGGCTGTCAGCTTGATCGCCCTGCGCAATGGTATCCCGGACTTGTCACCGTCGATGTCGTCGACGACCACACCTGCCGGATCAATACGAAAGCACAGGGTTACCCCGCGACGCTGTTTTATTATCTATCGTCGTTCCTGCCGATCTTGTCGGCGAAGGATGTCGCCAACAAAGCTCAGCTTTCGGCGCGCATGAACGGGACCGGCCCCTACATGTATGTCGAACAAAAAGGAGACACGACGGTTCTAAAAGCGAATCCCGAGTTCTTTCTCGGCGCGGCGAAGATCCCGAGCGTCGAATATCGCTTTGTCGGCGACACCACGACGCGGACGCTTTCGCTGCTCAACGGTGAGGCGGATATCATCGAACGTCTGGAGCAGGAGCAGGTCGAAACCATATCGAAGGATGTGCGCTTCAACATCCACAAAGCAGTCTCGGTGGAGAACAAGTATCTGTTCTTCCGTTGCTCGAAGAAGCCGTTCGACGATCCGCGTCTGCGGCTTGCGGCCTGTCACTCGATCGACCGCAAGCAGGTCCTCGAGATCCTCGGCGTATCCGGTACCTATTCGAAGGCCCACATCTCACCGGTCAAATTTGGTTACACCGAGGTCGCGGACTATCCGGAATTCGATCCGGGCAAGGCGCAGAAATTGCTGGCCGACGCGGGTTTCCCAAAAGGAAATGGCCTGCCGGAACTAACCTATTATACGTCGGTCGGCTTCTATCCCAAGACCAAGGAATATGCCGAGCTGATCGCCGGCATGCTGCAGGAGCAGGGCTTCAAGGTGAACCTGCAGACGCTGGAAGTCGCGGCGTGGGGCAATCTGCTGTACGACAAGGCCGGCGGCGGCGAAGGCCACATGATCGATTGCGGCTGGTGCACCGGTTCGCCGGAACCCGATCTGGTGCTGCGTACCCATTTCCACTCCTCGTCGAAGCGCATCTGCGGAATCGTCGATCCGGAAATCGACGCGGTGCTTGACAAGGAACGCAACGCCACCTCGCTCGAAGAGCGCAAGAAGGTACTGCAAACCGAAACGCTGCCGACCATCGCCAGGAAGGCGCCTGCGCTGGCGCTGTTCACGTCGGTCTTCATTCACGCTTACAGCAAGAAGCTGGAGGGGCTCTACATCTACCCCAACGGAATGCAGGACATGACCAAGGCAACGCTGGTCTGACCGACGGGCGAAGAGCCAGGCCGGGGCACGTCCGCCGCCGGCCACTTCTCCTTTTATCCGCCGACCAGGACTCCCGATGCTGATTCTCGAATTCTTCCTCAAGCGGATCGCGCAAGGGTTTCTGATCGTCTGCATCACCTCGTTCATCATTTTCACGCTACTGCGGGTTGTTCCCGGCGATCCCGTGCGTCTGATCGTGGGGGGAATGGCGCCTCCGGAAGTCGTGGAGAAAGTGGCGGCGAAGATGGGTCTTCGCGATCCGATCATCGTGCAATATGCCCGTTACATGGGAGGACTGCTGCGAGGCGACCTCGGGCAATCGTACCTTCGCCCTCGAAGCGGGATGATCGCGACAGGCGGCCAATATATCGATCCAACCAAATCCGACATGGCGCCGGTCATCGACCAAATCCTTGAGCGCCTCCCTTTCACCCTGCAATTAGGTGGCATGGCGTTGTTGTTTGCGCTGCTTATTTCGTTTCCGATCGGGATCGCCGGAGGATTGCATCAGGATGGGTGGCAAAACACGCTTGCCTTCGCCGTACAGTCGCTGTTCGTCTCGATTCCGAACTTCTGGCTCGGTATCGTGCTCATCCTGTTCCTTTCGGTGAAGCTTAAACTACTGCCGGCACTGGGCTATCAGGGATTTTCCTACACGCTGCTGCCGGCGTTGGTGCTGGCGGTTGAGATCGCGCCCTTCATCATTCGTACATTGACAACGTCGTTCGGCCAGGTGATGCAGGCTTCGTTTATCGATGAGGCGCGCGTGCGCGGCCTTTCGCGGCGGCGCATCGTTTACGCTCATGCGCTGCGCAACGCTGCCGTACCGCTCGTCAACCTGCTCGGTATTCAGCTTTCCACCCTGATCGGCGGCGTTCTCGTCATCGAATACATCTTCGACTATCCCGGCTTGGGAAATCTGACCGTGGTCTCGGTTGTCGGCCGCGATTTCCCCGTCATTCAGGGCATCGCGATCACCACCAGTGCTGTATTCGTATTCGTGAATATCATCGTCGATCTGGTGGCCTACATGATCGACCCCCGGGTGGAGCTGTGAAATGACAGCAACCACAATCGTCGCGATGGAACCAGAGACGGCGCGCAAGACGCAGAGCGTCAATCAACGGATCCTCGGCGCTGCATGGCGGATGAAAAGCTTCCGGATCGGCTTCTTTATCTTCGTTGCCCTGCTGTTGGCTTCGGTGATCTATCCCGAAATGACGTCCATGAGCGCGACCAAGATGGTCGTGAAAGACAAGTTCCTGCCACCGCTATTCCTGGGCGATAATTGGATATGGAGCCATCCGCTCGGTACCGACCAACTCGGTCGGGACATGCTGTTGCGTTGCCTTATCGGCCTGCGTTACTCACTAATGATCGGCATCGTTACGGTTGTCCTGATTTTTATCATGGGCTGCGGTCTGGGGTTATTCGCGGGTTTCAAGGGAAAATGGTGGGATACGATCGTCATGCGGATCACCGACGCGCAATTGTCGGTTCCGATGATCATCCTGGCGATCACAATCCTCGGCGTATCGCGTCCGACCGTTCCCACCATCATCATCGTCCTGGCATTGTCCGGTTGGCCGCTCTATGCACGCGTCGCTCGAAGCGCCGCCGTGACCGAGCGCGGTCTGGAATATGTTCGCGGCCTTCGTGTTCTCGGGGCCGGCGACTGGCGCATCCTGCTGCTGTTCGCGGCGCCGAACATTCTGCCGCCGATCGCCTTTGTCGCCGTGCTCGACGTCGCGCGCATGATGATTTTCGAAGCGATTCTCGGTTTTCTCGGGCTTGGCGTCCAGCCGCCGACGCCGAGCTTCGGTAGTATCATCGCCGACTCGCGCAAGTACCTCATCAATGCGTGGTGGATCGCCACCAGCCCAGGGGTGTTCCTTGCGGTCGCGCTGACTTCGATCAATCTGATGGGTTCGGCATTGGAGAAGGCGCGCAACCGGATTTACGGAGGCCTTTGAGATGGATCTTCCGCTGATTCTCGAAGTCGACAATTTGACCGTGGGACCGTTGACTGAAGGTTCTGCGCCGATCCTCGAGGGCATCAGTTTTCGCCTGAATGCTTCCGAAATCTTCGGTATTTACGGCGAAAGCGGTGCGGGCAAGACGGTTCTCAGCCGGGCATTGGCCGGTTGGCTCCCAGACAGTCTGCGCTATCGCTCCGGCGGCGTGATCTTCGCCGGCGAGGATACTCTCAAGAAGAGTGCGAAAGGAACGTTCCGCGTTGGGCGCGACATCGCTTACATTGGCTCGAAGCCGCAGAGTTCGCTCGACCCGACTATTCCGGTTGGCAGCCAGATCGCCGAGAAATTGCATAGCGTCCGGCCGGAATGGACGCCTCGAGACTGCCGTGACCGGGTCATGCAATTGCTCGGCGAGGTCCGGATTCCATCGCCCAAGGAACGGTATTGGGAATATCCATCGAAGTTTTCCGGCGGCATGATGCAACGCGCCATGATCGTCGATGCCATTTGCGCTGAACCGGCCGTACTGATCGCCGACAACGTCACTCAGCCGCTGGATGTGACGATTGCAGCGCAGATTGTGGCGCTGCTGCACGACTTGTGCCTGCGCCACAAGATGGCGACGATCTATCTATCGTCGTCGCTTCCCACCCTCGGCCAATTCGGCAATCGGACGGCCGTACTTTACCACGGCCGGTTCGTCGAACAGCAAGCCTTCAGGACGCTTCTGAAGGAACCGCAAACCGATTACACCAGGAGTGCCATCGGCGGTGTGCCGCGTATCTGGTCGACGAGCGAAGGGCCGCTCGCGCGCCACAAGGCCTTGGGTGAAACGCCGCTGATGCAGATCAAGAACGTCCATCGCACTTACAGGACGCGCAAGCGCGGTACCTTCAACACGTACAGCAACATCCAGGCCGTGCGCGGCGTCACGCTCGACATCATGCCGCGTGAGAATTTCGGAATTGTCGGCGAGTCGGGTTGCGGCAAGTCGACACTGACGCGGTTGCTGGCGTGGCTCGAGGTCCCCGACGAGGGGGCTATCGTGCTCAGTGGGACCGCGCTGGCAAGGTTGTCGCCGCGCGAACTGCTCAGGAAGCGCAACGAGTTTCAATTGCTCCTGCAGGATCCTTACACGGCCCTGCCGCCACGAACGACAGTTGGCCGAATGATCGAAGAGAGCCTGCGCATTCGCGGCAAAGTCTCGCGCCGCACCATGAAGGCGCGCGTGATCGCCACCATGAGCGAGGTCGGTCTGGCCGCTCACCTCTACGATGAATTGCCGCATGCGCTCTCTACAGGCGAGCGCCAGCGCGTGTCCATCGCGCGAGCCCTGATTCTCGATCCGAAGCTGCTGATCCTTGACGAGACGCTGTCGTCGATTGACCAGCGCGAGCAGACCAGGCTGATCGATCTGTTCTCCAGGCTCCAGGAAAAGAGCAGTCTGACCTATGTGTTCATCTCACACGATCTTGCCATGGTGCGGAAGGTCTGTACCCGCATCGCGGTGATGTATCTCGGCGAGATGGTGGAGGTTGCGGACAATCACGATTTGTTTTTCGATCCGCAGCATCCTTATACGAAGGCGCTACTGTCGGCCGCGCCGACCCTCGAAGAGAGCCCCTTCAACGCAGGCGAGTTTCTGCTGGAAGGAGAGCCACCAAGCCCGATCGACATTCCCCTTGGATGCAGCTTTGCATCGCGATGCCCGAAGGTGTTTGGTCGCTGCCGGGTCGAGACACCGCGCTTGCTCGAGCATCTGCCCGGGCGTCTCGTCGCCTGTCATCTGCTTGATGTCAAGGAAGCAGACGTCGCGGCGGCCTGACGGGAACCGATGCGAGAGCGGCGGAACCGGCGCGAGCTTCGGCGGCGGCGGGAAGGCCGTTACAGTTCCGTGGTCGTCAATTGTCACGGCCGCGGCTTTAGCGGCCAATCCATCGTCACGGTCCGCAGGGTTTCGAGCGCCTTGGTGATTTGAAGCACCCCGAGATCGTCAAAGCGGTGACCGATGACCTGGACGCCGATCGGCAAATGCCGTTCATCAAACGCGGTACACACGGTGGAGGCGGGTTGGCCGGTTTGATTGAATAGCGCGGTGAACACCGTATGAGCCAGCGGAAACTCCCGTGAGAGGCCCGGCTCCTCGGCTGCAAAATTAACGACCGGGAGCGTCGGCGCGATCACGTAGTCCCAGCCATCAAACGCCGCGAGCAACGCTGCTTTCATCTTGCCGATCTGGGCGAGAGCCCGATAGAGATCCGCGCCTGAATGGCGGGCGCCACCGAGGCACCATTTCCTGACATATGGATTGATGTCGCCGTCCTCATGCGAGGGCAGGGCGCTGTATTCGAGGAAACCGCGAACCTGTAGAAAAAGGTCGATAGGTGCATATGCATCATGGTCGATCGGAGACGCAAACGGCTCGACGATCGCGCCCTCTCCGGCGAGAAGCTTGCCGGCTGTTTCCACGGCGTCGCGCACCACGGCTTCCGGTCTTGGCCCGAAGCCCATGTCGGCAAGTACACCTATCCTGAGTCCTTTAAGATCGCGGCCAAGTCGATCATGATACTGCGTGCTGTCGGCCGGGAAGCTCCACGTGTCTCGTTCGTCCTGACGGGTCAATACGGTTAGCAGACGCGCAATATCGTCAACACGACGACCCATGGGACCGGCCATACGCATGGTATCGGCTGGCAAATGAGGTACGCGTCCGTGCGTGGGCTTTAAAGACGCAAGCCCGCAGTGGGCCGCCGGTAGCCGAACCGAGCCGGCAATATCGGTTCCAATAGACACAAAGCCGGCGCCCGCGGCGATTGACGCCCCCGCACCCGCCGACGACCCTCCCGTGTTCCACGCAAGACCCCACGGATTGCGCGTGATGCCATGAAGAGAACTGATGCCGGAAGCCATCAGGCCGCAGTCGGGCATCGTGGTCTTGGCAAAGACAGGAGCACCCGCCTCGCGCAGGGCTATCGCAGGAGGAGAGTCGTAATTCGAGGGCGGTAGTGAGCGGTTGGCGCGGATGCCATGAAGATAAGGCCAGCCGACCATGGCGACGCTGTCCTTTACCGTCATCGGAACGCCGTCGAGTGGGCCCAATGGCGCGTTCGATTTCCATCGGGCCTCTGATTGTCGAGCGCCGGCGATCGCCTGCTCGGGGCGGAAACTAAACAACGCATTGATGAACGGATTGACGGCTTGGGCGTGGTCGAGGGTCGTTTCCATAACCTCGACCGGCGAAAGGCGCCGCCTTGCGTAGGCCTCGGCAAGGTCTGCGAGGCTCATTTTCGCCAGTTCTTCAGCGGACATCGTTCCTCCTGCTTCACGACGTTGGCGGCCTCGCAAGATCCCGATTGGGATAGCGAAGATCGGTGGCATTGGGGTAGACGGCAATTTTCAAGGGCATCATTTGGTGGAGCGAGAGGCATCCTTTTTGCATCTATCTCAGCCAAACTTCCGTGAAAAGGCAGCGATGAAATCGCGCTTTGTCCGAGACCGCAAAGAACTGGAAGATGGCATGACCGAATTCGAAACAGAACTCAGCAAGGTCCGGGACAGCATTTGCGCGCTGCCCGGCTGGGGCGAAGATGGCGCCATTGAGCCTGCGATTCCGATATTGGCGTCGCCAAGCTGGCGCGGCGTTGATGGTGGCCCCTGGCGCGTCACCAACAAGGCAAGCGGCGACAGCATTTTCGTCAAGGTGATGGATACGGATGCGACGCTTTACGTCGACGTGCCGTGTGCGTTCGAGGCGGCGCAACGCGCGTCCGATCTCGGCATCGGACCAAAAGTGATCCTGGCCGATTCCAGTGCGGGCATTCTCGTCATGGAGGATCTCAACAGCGGTTGGCGGGTCGGCACCCTCGAGCGGATGCTCGATCCCAAGATCGTCGATGCGGTGATTGCCGCGCGCCGCCTTTTCCAGAAAGGAGAACCTCTGCCCAAACACAAGAGCGTGTTCGACGAAATCGAGCACTTCTACGCGGCCGCAACATCGGCAAATGCGCAGTTGCCGGCCAACACGCAATGGCTTGTGGACGAATTGCGCTTCGCCGCCGCGGCACTGCAGAGCGCAGACATCGTGCCAGTACCCATCCACGGAGACGGCAATGTATCGAACATCTTGATCAGCGACGCCGGCGAAGTGCGCTTGATCGACTGGGACCGGGCAACAACTGCCGATCCGCTGGAGGATCTCGGCAGCTTCCTGGCTGAAGCGTTTGCGCAGGAGCCGGAAGCTCGCGATGCTTTCGTTCGGATTGCCGGCACGTTCGACGAGCGTGCGTTCAATCGAGCCAGGGTCTACGGTGTCGCGGACGACCTGCGGTGGGGGTTGATCGGAGCGCTTCTCTCCGCCAAATCGCGACGAAATACACTTGAATTCTACAAATTTGCGAGTTGGCGTTTCCTGCGATGCAGCATGGCTGTGCGCGAGCCCCGCTTCGGCGAAGCGTTACGGAGGATGACATGACGATTCGCAGAACGCTGGGCGAGGCGAGTACGATCCACGAACGTAATCTCGAACAGGCGGTCGGGCGTATCCCGTTGTGGCGAGGCAAAAACGCAAGTTACACGTCGCTCGTCGGCGGTTTGATGAATCAAAACTGGCTGGTCGAAATTGCCGGCGATACGCGAAGATATTTCGTCAAGGTGCCCGGCGAAGGTTCGGAGATGTTCATCGACCGCGTGGTGGCGAATGAGGCCGCGCGCAACGCCCACGCCGCTGGAATTGGCCCCGAGGTTATTTTTTTCGACGCGCAGGACGGTCTAGAGGTCAGCGAATTCCTCGAGGGCTACCGGGCTTGCACCAATGGAGATTTCGGTGATCCCTCGATCCAGTCCGATGTTCTCGGACTTTACCGTCGGCTCCACGCCGGGCCGAAATTGGGTATCACCAAGACGATCTTCGACATGATCGAAGAACACGTCGAACAGGGTCGCGAACTGTGCTCGCATTTTCCACTCGACATGCCGTGGATCATGCGTCGATACCGTCAAGCGAAGGCCGCCTTCATGGCCTCAGGTCTCGATCTTGTGCCTTGCTTCAATGATCCGATGCCTGGAAACTTCCTCATCAGCGCGGATTCGAGCTCCACCCCCAAGCCGATGCGGCTGATCGACTACGAGTTCGCATCGAACAACGAGCGCAGCTATGAACTCGGCGTGCTGTTCGCCGAGATGTTCTTCGATGAGCAATTGTCGCTGAGATTGACCGAGCAATATCTGGGCTCGGTGAGTCCGCAGATGGCAGCGCGTATGACCATCAACCGTGCGCTAGCGGACATCAAATGGGCCTCTTGGGCGGTCGTCAATCGCAAGCTGAAGGACTGGGACTTCGACTATCAGAAATACGGAGTATGGAAGTACATGCGTGCGCGTGATGTGATGTATGATCCGCGGTGGGAAAGCTGGCTGCGCATGGTTTGATGGTGTGAGGCCGGAACGGCCTGGTCGCGGTAAGCCGCGACCAGTTTCAGCGGCCAAGGATTGCCAGCGCTTGATCAAGCAAAGCTTCGTTTGCAGCCGCAACGACGCGTCCGTCAGAGTCGCGCGTCAAGGGCCATCCGTCCCAATCCCTTATGACGCCTCCCGCTCCCTCGACGACGGGAACGAGCGCCATAAAGTCGAATGACTTCAGTGACGTCTCGACGACCAGATCGCAATAGCCCGACGCCAGCAATCCGTACTGGTAGCAATCACCTCCGAACCGCCGAAACATCGCCTTGCGGCTGAGGGCATCATAGCGCGCCCAATCCTGCTGCGAAAAAAAATCGGGCGACGAGGTGTAAATCTGCGCGTTCTCCAGTTTCTTCGCACGACTTACCTTGGCGGGCGCGTTGTTGAACATGGTGCCGTCCGGCGTTCCATACCAGCGTTCGGCCAGCGCCGGCATGTCGATCATGCCCGCCACCACGGAGCCATTTTCCTCATCTGCGAGAGCAACCAAGGTCCCGAACAGCGGCATTCCGGAAATGAAACTCTTGGTTCCGTCGATGGGATCGAGATACCAGGTATATCGCTCGCCCGGCGTCGATCCAGTCTCTTCGCCCAAAATCCCGTGGCCAGGAAAGCGGGCGGCAATCAACCGCGTCAGTTCATGCTCAATAGCCTGATCCGCGATCGTGACAGGCGAAAGATCCTGTTTGCGCTCAAAATCGAGGTTGGAGCGAAAATACATCAGCGCAATGCTTCGTGCCGCATCCGCGAGGTAGTCGAAGAAGTCGGCCAGTTCGTTGTCAGACAGACTATCTTTGTTCTCAACCAATGATATCTCCGCAAAGGCAGGAGCGCGTGCCGCCGGGCAGCGACGCGTCGATAGAGACGCTCGGTATTTATACGGCTTCGTACAACGACCGGCGCTTGTTCGCATTCCAGCGCGACAGATCGAAGCGGCCCCCGGATGTCAGGGACCTTGGCGCCAGGGTTGTCTTGGCGCGGGCGGAAGCAGAGCCGACCGCCGGAATCGAATCGCGGCTGAGTTTTCGAGCGTCGCGAGGTGGGATTCTGAAGTGACGACTGAAGGTGCGGGAAAAATGGGAAACGTTCTTGAAGCCGACCTCATAGGCGATCTCCGATACGGTGCGATGCCCCTTCGGGTCTCCGACGAGAATTTCGTAAGCTCGCTGCAGCCGCTTCACCTGGACGAACTGACCCACGGTCGTGTCGTCGTCATTGAACAGGCTGTAGAGGTAGCTCAGCGAGATGCGGCTGCTGGCAGCAATCTTTTTTGGCGAAAGATTCTGGTCGCTTAAGTGTTTCTCGATGAAGTCTACGATCCGCCGGCGCAAATGATAGCGGGCATTTCGCACGTCGGTCGCCGCGCCCCGGTCTTCGGCTCCAATGGTCAGGGCGACGAAACTGACGATCTCGGTTGCGAGGGCCTGGGGATTTGGAGGTGAGCGATCGACAAACAATTCCACAACACTTGTCACCAGTCCCAGCAGCAGATGGGTCATGTGTTCATTTGCCTTGAAGTGGCGGCTCACATGATCTTCAACGGACACCACACGTCCGCGGAGTTCGCACGCGGGAATACGCATCATCAGCAGGCGGGCTGTTCCATCCGACGACAATTCGTAGAATGCGAGTTCGTTGAGGAGAACATATTCGCCGGCCGTCGCGATTCCCATTCTGCCATCTTGACTGAAAGCAAAGCTTCCGATGAGAGGGAAAGCGAGCACATAGGAGGCTTCATCCACGCGATCGATGCGTTCCCAGTTCCGCATGAAAGGCCGATCGGCGGCTACGATGTCGAGCTCGAGGCGGCCGATATGGATTTTCTGCGACACGAGGAAACCGGGGTCAGTATCCTCAATGGCGTGATCTGCTTGCGGGGCAAGGGTTGAAAGAGCTGCCATTGCCTTGGCCTTTCCTACTTTGGGGCGACGAGAATTTCCGTTCCAGCCTCACGAAGCGCCGTCGCCAGCGCGCCTTCAGGCTGGTGGTCGGTGACTAGACGGTCGATATCGGTCCATTGCGCAAAGACGGTCAGGGCGCGCTGTTCGAACTTGGTATGATCGGCGACAACTATCGCTTCGGCTGCTCGCTTCGCCATGGCGCCGTAGATGGCGCCGGCTTCGTCATCCGCGTCGTTGACACCCCGTCCGCCGATTCCCGTTGCTCCGATGATGGCGCGGTTGGCTTCGTAACTATTGATGCTTGCAATTGTCTGCGTACCGAAAACGTAACCCTCGGCGGAATTGTACCGGCCGGGACAGCACAAGACACGAATAGACGAATTCGTCCCCAGTGCCGCTGCGATCGCGAAGTCGTGGGTGATGACGGTAATGTCCTGGACCCGAGCCGCCAGTCGCCGCGCGACGTGAAAAGTTGTTGCCCCCGCGCCAAGCATCAGGACTTCATTGGGCAGGACGAGACTTGCGACAACAGACGCGATCGCTTCGCGTTCGGCGATCATGATCGCTCTGCGATCGGTTAGTGATGGCTCAAGGGCGAAAGGACGGGACGCACCGCCGTAGGTGCGGTTGATGAGTCCGTGCTCCTGCAATTCCATCAGGTCTCGCCGGATCGTTTCGCCCGAGACGCCGAGGGCCGCGGCGAGTTCGGAGGCGCGGAGGGTCGGGGCTGCTGTCAGTTGCGAGATGATGTGTTGGTGGCGTCCAAGCTTTGAAAAGCGGTCGCCTTCTTGTCTCCTCGGAGGCCGCTTTTCCGCGGGCGCAGCGTTGGGCACCGGGAGCCGCTCGCTATTCATTAACGCATCCTTCGGAATGGTGCCGACCGAGCCGGGTTCTCGCCACACGCAATCCTTTCGCAGCGAGATTTGGATGTCTACAATAAATTTGTGGCACTTCCCTCAAACTTTGTGCGGCATTCTGCTCATGCTCTGGGCACATTGACCGCAGAAATTCGGTCATGAACCGTCCAATTCAGCAATGGATCTGGTGTCGATCGGCATTCGGCTGACGCTCCTGCAAGTTGTTGCTCAGGGCATCTTCATATTGTGGAAATTCCCACATCGTCGCAAGGTATTGGGTAGTCGATAGAGCGACCTGTGGCCTTCCGGTGGGCCTGCGGGAGGCCGATGAGGAAGGCGCAGATGCCGCATGAAAAGGAAATTCTGGCACTGAACGCTTTCGATCAAAAGAACGCGCCAGCCATGAGCGCCGAGCTACGCGACGCCGTCGCACGGCGGTTGCGTTCCTTCGGTTCGGCCTCCGTATTGTTCTATCAGGAGCCGTTGCGCATGGAGCGCGCCGAGGGCGTCTGGATGTATGACGCGGACGGCCGCTGCTATCTCGACCTCTACAACAACGTCCCGTCGGTTGGGCATTCGCACCCGCGTGTCGTTGAGGCGATTTGCAAACAGGTAAGTCTCCTTAACACCCACACGCGCTACCTGAACGACGTTGTCGATCTGTACGCGGAACGGCTGCTCGCGACATTCCCCGATGCAATCGACCGCCTGGTCCTGACATGCACCGGGAGCGAGGCCAACGACCTTGCGCTGCGAATTGCGCAAGCAGCCACCGGAGGCGCGGGTTTCATCGTCACCGAGACGGCTTATCACGGTAACACCGCCGCGGTGACGGATGTCTCACCGTCGAGCCGTCCAGGGCAAGCGCTGCCGCCACACGTCCGTACTGTTCCCGCGCCGGAGATGTTCCGCTATTCCGGCAGCGATCCCGGTCAGCGTTTTGCCGCGTCGGTGACGGGGGCTATCGCCGACCTGAAACGGAGCGGGATTCGCTTTGCCGGTCTTCTCGTCGACACAATCTTCTCAAGTGACGGAGTCTACGCCGATCCTCCCGGTTTCCTCACTGCCGCCGTTGCGGCTGTCCGGGCGCATGGCGGTATATTCATCGCCGACGAGGTGCAGCCCGGGTTTGGCCGGACCGGCGCCTCGTTGTGGGGTTTTGCACGGCACGGCGTCGTGCCCGATATCGTGACCATGGGCAAGCCGATGGGTAACGGCTTTCCCATGGGGGGCATTGCGACGCGCGCGGTACTGCTCGATCGGTTCACGGCAGAAGCAAAGTACTTCAACACCTTCGGAGGCAATCCGGTTGCCGCCGCCGCGGGTCTTGCCGTACTTGATGCGATCCGCGACGAGAGGCTGATCGAAAATGCTTTCAGAGTTGGCGGCTACCTCATGGATGGGCTCCGTGAGATCGGCAACCGCCACATCCAGATCGGCGACGTGCGTGGTGCGGGTCTCTTCATCGGGCTCGAACTTGTAAACGACCGTGAGACCAAGGCGCCAGCGCCTGAGATCGCGAGCCATCTCATCAACAATTTCCGCCAGCGCGGCATCCTGGTCGGCGCCGCCGGTCGATACGGCAACACGCTAAAGATACGTCCTCCACTATGTTTCACAAAAGACAACGCCGACATGTTCATCAACGCTTGCGATGAGGTGTTAGGCCAGAACCTGCCGGCATGATACAGCGGCGGGCTGGTGCCACCCAGCCACCGATCCAGTGCACCCGTCTTAAGCCAACCAACAAGATACGAAGAAAACATGGATTCCAGAAACGTCAGAGCCGCCGAGGACGCCCGAGCGTTGGTGGCTGCGCGTGGACTGTCCCACGTCAAGCTGGGCGTGGTCGATCTCGACGGCATTATCCGTGGCAAATACATCGCGCGGGACAAGTTCTTCGCTGCTCTGGATTCCGGATTCAATTTCTGTGACGTAATTTTCGGTTGGGACTCTCAGGATCAGCTTTACGACAAGACGACGTTCACTGGATGGCATACCGCATTTCCCGATGCGACGGCACAGGTCGTTCCCAACTCCTGTCGCGATGTGCCGACGGAAGGCGACATGCTGTTTTTTCTCGGTGAGTTCGAGGGCGCTGCCGCCGATCTTTGCTCCCGCAAGTTGCTGGGCCGCGTGGTGGACCGCACAACGAAGCTTGGTTTCACAGCTTCGGCGGCCGCAGAGTTCGAGTTTTTTGTCTTCGACGAGACACCTCACAGCGTGCGCGAGAAAGGCTATCGCAGTCTGAAAAACCTGACGCCAGGCTGGTTCGGCTATTCGATGTTGAGGTCATCGGTGGAGTCCGACTTCCATCATGGACTGCTGAAGCTCTGTGACGACATGGACATGCCGCTTGAAGGTCTTCACACGGAGACCGGTCCGGGCGTCCTCGAAGCGGCGATCAAGTACACCGATGTCGTGGCAGCCGCAGACCGCGCGGTGATCTTCAAGACGTTCTCCAAGGTTTTCGCCGAGCGCCAGGGCAAAATGCTCACCTTCATGGCGAAATGGTCGAACTCTTATCCAGGACAATCCGGTCACCTGCATCTATCGCTGCGTGATCCGGAGGGGAAGCCGGTCTTTTTTGAAGAGGGTCGGCCCGGCAACATGTCCGACACCATGCGCTGGTTCGTCGGCGGGCAGCAGGCATTGCTGCCCGAGGTTCTCGCGATGGTGGCCTCCACCGTGAACAGCTATTCGCGATTGATCCCGGGGTTTTGGGCGCCGACCGACGCAACGTGGGGGATCGAGAACCGGACCTGCGCGCTCCGAGTCATTCCGGGTGCGCCTTCCGCTCAGCGCGTCGAATACCGAATCGCTGCCGCCGATATCAATCCTTATCTGGCGCTGGCCGCGGCTCTCGGTTCGGGCCTCTGGGGTATCGAGAATCGAATCGAACCAGATTTTCCGATCGTTGGAAACGCTTATGACATCAGCCATCCGCCCGAACGTGCGCTTCCTCGCACGCTCTTTGAGGCGGCGGAGAGGCTTGCCGCGTCGTCCGCCGCGCGCAGCCTGTTTGGCGACGTCTTCGTCGATCATTACGCAATGACCCGCCGCTGGGAGGAACGTGAATTCCAAAGGGCGATCACCGACTGGGAGCTGGCGCGTTACTTCGAAATCATCTGAATTCGACTGTCGCCATTCAACCTCCGCATCAAACACTGAGAGTAAGCCATGGTTAGCCACATTACCGGCGCGTGGAATTTCCCAACCCGCGTTATCACTGGCGCTGGACGAGTCGCTGAACTGCCTGAAACTTGCCGCGCTCTGGATATCGCCAAGCCGCTGCTGGTGACCGACAAGGGGCTTGCCGAGACGGCGCTGATCGCTGGTCTCGTCAAGCGCCTCTGCGACGCAGGAATTGAGGTGCGGATCTTCGCGGACGTGAAGAGCAATCCAACGGAAACAAATCTTAACGCAGGGATTGCTGCCTTTCGCTCGGGCGGCCATGACGGCGTCATCGCGGTCGGCGGCGGTTCGGCGCTCGACGTCGGCAAGTGCGTGGCGTTCATGGTGCCGCAGTCCCGGCCGGTGTGGGATTTTGAAGACGTCGGAGACTGGTGGACGCGTGCTAATTCCAAAGGCATCGCGCCTATCATCGCGGTGCCGACCACCGCCGGGACAGGTTCAGAGGTTGGCCGGGCAGGCGTTATCACGCGTGAGGAAACGCACGAGAAGAAGATCATCTTTCATCCGTTGATGATGCCGAAAGTCGCTGTCCAGGATCCGGAACTCGCTGTTGGCCTTCCGCCGTTTCTAACCATGGCGACCGGTATGGACGCACTGGCGCATTGCTTCGAGGCCTATTGCGTGGACGCCTTTCATCCGCTCGCCGATGGCGTGGCGCTGGAGGGATTGAGGATCATCGACAAATATCTGCCGCGTGCTGTCGACAACGGCGGCGATCTGGAAGCACGCGCCTACATGTTCGCCGCCGCCTCGATGGGGGCGACTGCGTTCCAGAAAGGGCTGGGTGCGATCCACTCCGTATCCCACCCCGTCGGTGCGCGCTACGACACGCATCATGGCCTGACCAACGGCGTGATCTTTCCGTATGTGCTGGTCTGCAATAAAACGGCCATCGCCGACAAGATTCCGCACGTTGCTCGCACGCTGGATTTGCCGAGTAGGGATTTTTCCGCTGTACTGGACTGGATTCTCGCCTTGAGAAAGAAACTTGGTGTTCCCCATACTCTGGCCGAACTCGGCGTCAAGGAAGTCGACGTCAAGGCGATTGCAGCTGGCGCCGTGAAGGATCCGACGGCGGGTGCAAATCCGCGGCAGTTGACCGAGGCGGAGTTTGAGCAGCTGACGCTGGCGGCCATTCGCGGCGACCTCGGAGGGTGAGTGATGTTGCGGCTCCTGGTCGCCGAAGGAAATACTTTAGCGGGCCGACGCCGCGTCGCCGATTCGGCGGGCGCCACCTCAGCGGAAAGTTATGCCGACGTGCTGCGCGCGATCGCGCCGGATGCACAGGTTGATATCTGTATGCCGGCAGACGAGGGAGCTACGGTACCCGCGCCGCTCGATTCGTATGACGGGGGTGGCAATCACCGGATCGTCCCTGGACATCTACCAGCGCGAGGCCGCGTCATTGCGGCAGATCGATTTCGTGCGTGAAGTCTTCGCGCGCGCGATTCCAATGTTCGGCTCCTGCTGGGGCCTGCAGCTTGCGGCGGTCGCAGCAGGCGGGGAGGTCACTCTCAATCCGCATGGACGCGAGGTGGCTTTCGCCCGCAAGATCACTCTCACTGAAACTGGCCGCAGCCATCCGATGCATCGCTGGCGCCCGCCCGCTTTCGATGCGCCGGCAATTCACAGCGATGTGGTGACGCGGCTACCGCAAGGCGCAATTATCACGGCCTGGAATACGATGAGCGAGGTCCAGGCTGCCGAAATCCGTTTGGGCGGTGGCGTATTCTGGGGCGTGCAGTATCACCCCGAATATCGGCTGCGCGACATCGCTGCCGTCGTCCGCCGCTATGGAGAGATGCTGGTCATCGAGGTTTTTTTAAGGATCTCTCGGAACTGGAGTTTTACGCTGCGGATCTGATGGCTCTTGAGGCTGATCGGAAACGGCGGGATATCGCCTGGCGGCTGGATTTGGGTGAGGATATTCTCGACGAGGGGATGCGCTTGTCAGAGCTATCGAACTGGATCACCAGTCAGGTGCGCAGGTAGTGGCGGTAGCGGAAGTTTTCGATCACGTCGTACATCCACTTTTTGTTCATACCATTGTCAATCCGAACATCAACAAGGTGCCGAGCGACAAAGGTGTCATCGACAACATTCTCGAGAACATACAGCCGAAGATTGTCCGCTATCTCAATTCTCAGATCGATGGGAAATTCCTCGTCGGCAACGCGCTGACGTTGGCGGACATCGCGATTGTGTCGAACTTCATCGTCTATCAGTACATGGGCTACACAATTGCCGGCCAGTATCCGAAGCTCGCAAAGTATCTCAAAGGGATTGCAGCGACCGATTCTTACCGAAAAGCGCTTGAGGACGAAAAGCCGTTCGTCGCTCGATCTCAGGACGGGGCTCTCAAACCCGCCAGCGCTGTCCTCTCAGCTGGCTTCCGGTCTCTCGGCTCTTGCCCCCGCGCAGCGGGCTGGAGCGCAGCGACTTTGTGCGTTGGCACCTTTGAGACATGCCGACTGCGTCGAGCAATGTCCGAGTTCGAGGGCAAAGCGGAAAACATATGCTCGTACTGAGTTCTTCTCAGTTTGACCCGGACCTGGAACTGAGGCAAAAAATCGAGGCTTACCACACCCACTCGGAAAGTGCTCCCACTAACACACGGTCATCGAGCGATGTGGTAGGTTGTTGGCGTCACTGCGTCATTCTTCCAGCGTCGTACTGGCTATTAAGGAGGGAGCAATGGACGAGAACTCGGACTACCTCACCTTGTGGACGCATTACGAAAGCAGAGGCTTCGACGACAAGAACAGGATGATCGCGACGGCCTCGCTCCTCATCAGCTTCGCGGGGGCGCTGCTCGGAGCGTCGTTTGGTTCGATAGGGGCCAGCCCGCGGACTGCGGCAGTGCTGGCCATTCTGAGCGGCCTGATGGCGTTATGGTCGGTGGTCATGATCGAGGTGTTCAAGATACATGCCGGGCGCAACTTCGATGACGCCGACATAATCCGAGATAAACTCGACGACCGCCTGAAGGCGATCCTCCCTAGGAAACGGTCAGCCGACGGCCTTCCAAAAGTGAGCATCCTCAACAACAAATTCGGCAACTGGCTTGCCGAGACGCCGCCCGGTTCGGCGACGGGTCGCATCTTTGGTTTCTTTTCGTCGATTTCACTTTCAGTGGCCGTGATTTCCGTTGTGTCAGCGGTCGCGCTGCTGATGACGTTCAACAGGGCGACGGGGTTTTGGTAACGGGAAGCTGTTTGTCTGAGGATGGGGCGTTGAACCTCGCCTCAGCGGAACGCATAAATCTGCTGGTGGGTACGTTTGAGACATTCCGCGATGTCCGTTCTTCGGTCGCTACCAGGGGGAAAGCGGACGTAGCGCGGACATCCCATTTCGGTAGCGATTGACCCATCTGCGACATTGGCCGGATCGAAATTCCGCAGTGCAGCAGTCTCGTACGCCACCGTGGTGTGTGCTATTTTCGACACCGGCAGTACATGGGCCAGCAGCGCCTCTGTCGATTCAGAACAACTCAGGTCTATCCCAAGGACTTGCTGGTCGCTCTGCCGCAGGTTCAGCGTGCGGCAAGCCGACCAACGGCGCCAAGGCGAGAGGAACGCCCGATGTTTGGCATAAGGCGGCGCGAGTTCATATCGCTTATCGGGGGTGCGGCGACAGCTTGGCCGCTCGCGGCCCGCGCGCAGCGGCGCGCAAAGCCGGCGCGGATTGGATATCTGTCATCCAGCTCCCCGCCCGACATCTTTCTTGAGAGCTTCATTAGGGGAATGGGTGTTGTCGGCTATGGCGAGGGCCGCGACTTCGTCATCGAGGTTCGCTACGCTGGGCGGGATTACAACAAATTCCCCGCGTTGGCCGACGAATTGCTGCGTGCGCAAGTCGACGTCATCGTCGCTGGCGGCCCCGCTTTCCGGACTTGGCGACCGGGTGCCGTACCGGTTCCGGTGGTGTTCCTGTTCAGCGGCGATCCGGTGGACGCCGGCATCGTCGCGAGCTTCGCGCGGCCGGGCGGCAACGTCACAGGCGTTTCACTCCTCTCGCTCGACCTTTCGATGAAGCGCGTCGACCTCCTAAAGGAAGCCATGCCGACCATGACTCGCGTGGCGGTTCTCTCCAATCTCTCGCATCCCGGCGAGGCGTCGGAACTGAGAGCAACGCGTGAGGCGGCGCGCACTCTCGGGCTTGCCATCGAGCATTTCGAGGTCGGGAGCGATGACGACTTCGAGCCGGCATTCGCCGTGATCGCGCAGGGCAAGTGTGACGGGCTAATCGCGTTTCCCGACGCGCTCAAGAATTTCAACCGCCAAAAGATCGTTGGGTTTGCATTACGGCGCCGCCTCCCGTCGATCTATGGCTGGAAGATGTACGCGGAAGCGGGCGGGCTGATGAGCTACGGACCCGTCCTGGATGATGTCTCTGTGCGGGTTGCGGTTTATGTGGACAAGATCCTGAAGGGGGTGAAGCCGGCAGACCTGCCGGTCGAGCAGCCAACCAAGCTAGAGATGGTCGTCAACCTCAAAACGGCCAAGGCGCTCGGGCTCGAAATACCGCCCGGAATGATCCTGGGCGCCGACGCGTTGCTCGAATGAAGCACCAAGAATTCAAGCACGTCATTTTGCTGCGATGCATGAGTCAGCTTCTGACCCGAAGCAGAATCGGCCTGCCTTTCGTGCAGCGGTAGCGAAGCCGGTTTGGACCTCTATCAAAATACCCGTTTACGTTGATACAATGCCCCCTCCTTAGCCGGAGGCGCACGTGAGGCGGCGACAAGTGATCGGTCTGCTTGGTGGCGCGGCAGCGGTGTGGCCGCTTGCCGCGCGTGCGCAGCAGTCTGACCGGGTGCGGCGAATCGGTGTGCTGCAGTCCGTGGGTGCGA
>WNGJ01001494.1_pt1 | contig 23075 bp, 15 predicted proteins | sample 5400611 | NCBI WGS metagenome assembly WNGJ01 (sample SAMN13153375, study PRJNA577476) | soil metagenome | isolation source: 40 cm soil or saprolite under Garry oak tree replicate 1 | place: USA:California | collected 2016-06-15
TGCCGTCTGCTCCCCTGCATAACCAGAGTGATAAGGTGATCGCTGTTCCAGTCTTAGGTGGGTTACACCATGACTACCGAAAGGTGGCATAACCGTTGGAAAGCGCGTTCAGAAAAGGACGGATGAAGCAGGTTAGGGACCACATTGATCATGCCTGAACACGAATTGTTTGTAAAATAGCTGTCTTCGTTTGCTCTGACGTACCAGACGAACACGTGGTGTTTCTGCTGCATCGCTGATACCAAATGCCTTCTGTGTGGTAAAATAAAAGGAAAGAGCACATGGAAGGAAATGTAGATCAGGTATGGGTCATCGCATCACACGAGCAGCCTCGCACCTCTCAGTTGATGAGGTCAAAGAACGCATGAACACGGATGCGCGTCCGTGGGTTCGAGAGCATTGGTGGATCATCTACAATGCCCTGGTTGCACCCCGCAAAGCCGAAGAGATTGCCCTGCATACGGGAGTCTCCGCCACGACGGTGCACCGAGTGATCTCGACGTACAATCGCGTGGGACCAGCGGCCCTGGAAACGCCAGGCAAGGGAGGCCGTCGGCATCAGTATCTGACGTTGGAAGAAGAGAAGGCGTTCCTCGCCCCATTTTTCACCCAAGCGGAGAACGGAGAGATCGCCCCCTCGGCCCAGATCCAATGCGCCTTTGAAGCCAAAGTTGGACACGAGGTCGATGAGAGCACGATCTATCGCCTGCTCAATCGTCACGGCTGGCGCAAGCTCATGCCACGTCCCAGACATCCCCAAGCGGACCCACAAGAACAGGCCCAGTTTAAAAAAACTTTGCAGCGCAGGCTCAAGCGGCAGTCGCAACGCGAGAAGCTTCGGATGAGCGCCCGGTCCTGATCATGGCTCAGGATGAAGGCTGTTTTGGCCGCATCAGCCGTCCCCAGAGGTGCTGGGCTCCTGCTGGTGTGCGCCCCCATGCCCCGGCACAGCTGGTACGAGAATACGTCTATGTCTACGCCGCTGTGGCTCCCGCACAAGGACAGATGACCTCACTGATTTTGCCGGAGGTTTCGACCGCCATGATGACTCTCTTCCTCGCGCATCTGAGCCAGACCTTCCCGAAACACTTCATCGTCATGCAAGTCGGGTTATGCAGGCTGGCACAGCGCCAAGGACCTGCTCATCCCTGAGAATATTCGCTTGATCCCCCAACCTGCTTACAGTCCAGAACTGAATCCGGTTGAGCACATTTGGGATGAACTGCGCGAAAAATACTTTCACAACCGCGTCTTCCCCGCACTCGATCCCTTGATTGACGTGCTGTGCCACGGTTTGAATGACCTTGCCGATGATCCCAAGCGCTTGCGCTCCTTAACCAGCTTCTCCCATCTTAATGTTACCATTTAGTATGCGGATTGGTATGAGGCATCTTCATGAATGTATACTGATGATGGGCATGCCTGTTCTCGATTTTCTCGGCAATCTCATAAATTCACTAAGGAAAGTGATAAAAGCGAGATATCATACTGACGCAAACGACCAATTTTGCCAACGGATGTCCCAAGTAGCCACTACAGGCACTAGAGCTACTCAACGAAGTCTATATTGAGGCTACGAAGACAGCACATTCCTTCAATCCTGCTCGCCCGCCACGCGCGTGGTTGCTCGGTATTGCAACGCATATCATTAGCAAGAAGAGAGCCGAGCAGGCAAAGCATAAGCCAGAAATTCCCCTCAGTGCTCTACAACATGACCAGCAGGAAGCAGAGGTTGTACTCGCTTCACTCACCCTAACCAGCACGCTGATAAGTGATGGGATGGAGCAGCAGATTGAGGCAAGAGCGCAGGCGGAATATATGCTCTCCCTTGTTTCAGCAAGCGACCGGGAGGTTTTGTACCTCTCCATCATCGAGGGGTTAGGTGGTGAAGAGTTGGCTCAGCGGTTGGGATGTGCTTATACGGCAGCCCAGGTACGGCTATGCAGAGCCAGAGCACGGCTACGTGTAGTATTGGAGAGAGAGGGAGGTGTGCGCAATGAATGAGCAGAACGCACGGGAGCAGCGTTTTGCACGCGAGAAGGCATTGCACCGCTATATGGATGCTTTTGAGCGGAATGATTTCGAGGTAATGTCTCAGGTCCTCGTCCAGGCCGAGCAGGACGAGGACCTGGAAACGCTGATCTGGGAGGTACACGCCGCTTATGCTGCCGAGGAGGAATACGAACAGCGAGAGCATGAAGTCGAACAGGTGCGGCAGCTTTTGCGCCAGCATTTGCCCTCTGGCCTGGAAACGCCGCTTACGCTTGAAGAGATGCCACCTTTGACGGTGAGCGATGTGATCGCACGAATGCAAGCTGATGAGGCGGTCCGTGGCTCCGTCAAGCAGGAACTACTGAGCGTTGCGCAACAGCTCCGCCAATCGAATCAGGCGCTACCAGAGCAGTTGGGCCTACACGGAGTACGGACGCTCTTCGCGCTGCTTGGCGTACAGGTAAGCAAGCAGCTACAAAAGCTCTTTAGCCAGACAGCGCTCTTTCTCACGTCGGGCAGACAGCAGGGCATGGCGCAGCTTGCGGCAACACGACGCCAGCATGAACAGCTCTATCAGAAGAAAGTGCCACCGACGCAAGAGGCGACAGTAGCAGAACAACAGCTGCCGACAGAAGAGGAGGAGGGATAAGCTATGCCACAAGCGATTACAGATGCAATCGCGGAACTGTATCGCATCTGTGCCATGACACCGCCAATACAAGAGGAGCGTGTGGTCCTACTCAATGAATTGCTAGGAGGCTATAACCTGACCTGCATCGAGCTAGTGGGGTTAACGAGTGAGAGGGCCTCACACTTTCTCATGCGAGGGGGAGCCATTTTTGAACCAATACGAAGTGCGAACCAGGAACCGCTGGCGGGGTATATCTACGTTGATAGCAGGAATGGATACATTTTCGTTGAACGTGATGACCTCTTTGTACGTCGCCGCTTCTCCGTTGCGCATGAACTTGGTCACTATGTGCTCCATTTTTATTCGCTCATTCGCTCGGAGACGCTGAGAGATCAGTACGAATCTATCGAGATTACAGAAGCACTAGCACCATTTTCCGCTGAGGAGGATGCAGATGATCTGCCTAACGGGCGAGTCGTCCATGCTCTGCATCTTCATCTTCCTCCTTATGAGCAAATGGAAAACGAGGCCAATCGGTTCGCCGCCGAGCTACTCATGCCCGCCGAGTCCGTTCAGTATCTCTTAACGCGCTACGCCCCTAGTTGTCGAGGCGACGATTTGATCTGGCGGCTTGCGACTGAGATGCTGGTAAGCCGTGCGGCGATGCGTCGGCGATTACGTGATCTTCACTTGTTGCCGTTGGTATCGGCACAATGGAACTGAGAGCAGTGAGGAGAAGTGTATGTATGGGGCTTGAATTTTTACGGAATAATGGTGCACACAGAATGCGGGATGATGCGATACGCCCATTGTTGCTTGATGACAGTACAGAGAGTGGAGAAATGCAAGAACAGGAGCGGACTGAGATGGGCTATGAAAGGGACATAGGGAAATGGGGGCCGATTGATACCTGGAATGTCGCCCTCTCTGCCACTTGGGCGCACTGTCCAAAGCTCTTCATAGATGGCAAGGATGTCGGACGGACGGTTGCTTGGCTTCAGACGGCAGAGGGCTTTCCAATACCAGTGCGTCTCTCCGAAATTGGGGCGGTGATGATATGTAACTCGAATCGCCGTTTGCAGCGCGAGTGGCACATCGTTGAGCAGGTGGTGGCGATGGTCGTTGAGCCGTTTCCCTGGGAAGAAGTGGAAAGCTTTGCAGCTGCTTTGCAAAGGGAAGGCTTCCGCTTGCTGCCTTGTCCAAAGCCAAAGGGACGCCTGACCTACGACTTCCAGGAGATGCGCAAAGTCACACAAAATCGCTCTCTGGATGAGATGATACGGCTGGAGAAACAAGCCCTGGTGCAGGCAGGACAAGTACCTGTCCTGGTCGATGGGCGATTGGACCCGCGCAAGGGTGGTTTCGACGAAGCGAGTACGCCAGTCGTAGGCATGATTAAGGGACACCACCGCAACTACCTGCATGATGAAGGATGGCGCATCTACTACGACCTGCAATTGGGCCAGCGTACGCCAGCATTCTTGCTTGAACAGGAACATATCAAGGTTGTTTCCTGGTACTTGCGCCTGGATGGAACAGCAGGCGATATGCCAGGTTGGGGCATTGTCAGGTTAGAAATACCAGAGAAGTTCTTTCGCCTACAACTACAGCACGATTGGTCCTATATTAATCACCTGTCCAGTATGATTTGTGAGTATCGCTGCAAAGACAAGAGTTATGAGCGGGCCTCAGTCTCTCTCTACCCTGTTCAGCGAGCCGAGGAAATTCTAGGGTCAACTATGACGGGTGGCGACCGTATCGTTTCACGTTTCTATAATCTCACTCAGTTGTAAACAAGGAGATCACTATGAATGATTCTTACCAGAATGCTACTTCTATCCCTATGGATGATGCATCTGCACATACAAACGGCAATGGAGGTGCGACCTCTTCAACGGCCGAGGGCCCGCTGTGCATTGGGCGTGTCGGTGCTCCGCCACAGAAGGAGGCCACCAGCACAAACTTCTTCTTCTGGCTTCCGCCTGATACCCTGGTTGAGACGACGCAGCTTATTACCTGCCTGAGTACGCTCGCGGGCGTTCCATATACCTACCATGCCATTGTGAGTGAGGTGTATCGACAGAGCCGCAGGCGTTCGATGGGTGCTGAAATAGATGAAGCTGACGGCGACCTCAATTATCGGCCGCCCTTCGAGAACGACGGCTTTACCTATGCCTCAGCCAGCATACTGCGCTCAGAGGTCTTCACGCCGCCACAAGAGCGCAGCCCTGTCTACCTTGCCTCCGCTGACAATGCGCGTACGGCCTACGGGGCAGAGGACATCACAAACGGCCTGGATATAGGGCTTATCAAGAATGGGGCCAACCAGATTGCTGGACCGGGCTGCATCGACCTGGATTACCTGCTCGGGACCAACGGCGGCCATATGAACGTCAATGGTTCGGCGGGGCGCGGCACCAAATCGAGCTTTCTGCTCTTCGTCATCTGGCTCCTGCTCTACAAAGCGAGGCTAGAGGCGAGGAATCGCCCTTCCGATAAGGACCGCTTACGCATTGTGCCGATTATTCTGAACGTCAAGGGACTCGACCTGTTTTATATTGATCGCAAGAGCACGCAGTATGACGAACAGAAACATTTGTCAGATTGGCAAGCGTTGGGCATTGAGGACCCTAAACCGTTCGAGAACGCTGCATTTTATGCGCCACAGGCGCCTGGGGTTGACATCGCGGTTCCGACCGGGCGGACAGGTGAGGTGAAGCCATATAGTTGGAGTTTGAGCGACATCATCACCCAGGGCCTCTTCTCCTACCTGTTTGCCGAGGTTGACGCGAACGATAGTAACTTTAGCGCGCTTGTGATGGATATAGAAAGCTGGCTCACCACCGAGAGCACTGCTAATGATGGTACTGTCATGCGCTCACTACGCGAGGTTGAAAACATTACCACATTCCGCACACTTTTGGACTGGGTAGATAACGGAGCAGAGAGCAAAGAGGCGAGGTGGCGCAACCATCATCCTTCCACCTGGAAGAAGCTCTATCGCCGTTTATTAAAGCTTGTCTATGAGTGCAGGGGCGTGCTGCGTATTGACGACCAGGTGGGCAATCCGTTGCAGGTGACGCGCAGCGATACCATCGACCCGCTTGTGATCGACCTGTCATCGCTGGCCGGAAAGCCGGAGATACAGCGTTTCGTCGTGGCCACCATTCTGCGCCAGCTCGTAGAGGCGCGCACAGGAGCCAAAGCACAGCCGGGTTTAATCTACCTCGTCGCGCTTGATGAGCTGAATCGCTTTGCACCGCGCGGAGCCACTGATGCAATCACCAGGCTGATCGAGAACGTGGCAGCCGAAATGCGCTCACAGGGCATTATCCTGCTTGGAGCGCAGCAGCAAGCCTCGAAGGTCTCGGAAAAAGTGATCGAAAATGCGGCATTACGTGTGTTAGGCCGCACTGGTACGCTTGAACTGGATGCAACAGTGTGGCGATTTCTAAGCGCGAGTGCGAAGAGCAAGGCCACAGTCCTTCCCCTAGAGGAGAAATTGGTCATTCAGGATAATTTCCGCGAGCCAATGCATATCCGTGTACCCTTCCCCGTGTGGGCAATGAATCCAAAGGAAGCCGCACCATCTGAGGAGAGAGCAACATCTACGATATCGACAACGCCGGATGACGAGATAGCGACGTATTAGACCGAGCGAAAGAGAGCAAACACGATACGAATTCTACATACTGCCGACTGGCATTTACACGAGCGGCTCAAAGGCGTTGCGCGCCGTCCTCATCTTGTGAAGCGATTGGAAGAGATTGCGGGCTACCTAGATGAGCGACAGGTTGATGTGATGGTCGTTGCGGGCGATCTGTTCAGCCAGGGACAACGAATGGAGGAACTGAGCCAGGCGGTGAGCGATATACAGCGCATCTTCAAGCCGTTTCTGCTCAAGGGTGGCACGATTGTAGCGATTAGCGGCAATCACGACAATGAGCACGTCTTCAACTTCATGCGTAATATGCTTGACCTGGCGGTGCCCATTGATGCCCGCGTTACTGGCCCACGCCCGCCTGGTCGTCTCTATCTAGCCGCGCGGCCAACGGTGCTGGAACTGGCTGATCCAGCAAGACAAAGCGTGCAGTTTGTGTTACTGCCCTATCCGACACCTGCCCGCTACCTCAGTGAGGATAAGACATCCTATGAGAGCCTAGCAAAGCGCAATGAATTGTTGCATCGCAAATTTGAAGAGACGAGGGACCGGATACTGAATACCGTCATTAAAAAGTATATACGCAGTGTGCTGGTCAGTCATATTCATGTGCGCGGCACACAGGTCTATACACGTCATCACGTCTCGGAAAGCGATGATGTGGTCATCGACCAGGGGGAGATTCCGGCGTACCTGGATTATGTTGCGTACGGGCACATTCACGAGCCGGGCGAAGTATTGCGCAACACACCGCATGTACGTTATGCCGGCAGCATCGAGCGCATGAATTATGGTGAATGGAAAGATGATAAGAGCGTTGTCTTGGTTGATATTGGTCCAGATGGAAGGCGCGGCGATCCCGTCTGCCTTCCCCTAAACGCAACTCCCATCTACCGCATCGAGATTCTTCACCCAGATACTGACATGCAGGGCTTACGCGAGCGCCATCCCGACCACGCGGACGCCCTCGTCTCGTATCGACTGGTCTATAAGCCAGGCGAGCACAACCTTGACAGCCTGACCAGCGAACTAGAAAGCATTTTTCCCAATTATTACGAAGCGCAGATTGAGGCCGAGGGAGCAAGCATTACCTCCAGTGCCTTTGACGTCACAGCCCCTGATGATATGGCCTCGACCGTTGAGCACTACCTTCAGGAAAACCTGTCCGATGACCCGCAGCGGGATGAGATACTCAAGCTGGCACGTGCGCTGCTGGCAACGATGGAGTAATGTAAAGGAGGAGAGGAACATGATCCCGCTACAGGTAACGCTTGAGGGCTTCTTGAGCTATGAGAAGAAGCAGGTCATCAATTTTGTCGGCGCGTCGATATGGGCGCTTTCTGGTCCAAATAGCGTAGGGAAATCTGCTGTTTTTGATGCCATGACATTTGCTCTCTATCATCATGCACGTTGTGGCCCAAAGGATTTGATTCATCACCGGGCTGATAGGCTCATTGTCACATTCGACTTCATGGTGGATGACACCATCTATCGTATCAAACGGATTCATCCGAGCAAAGGTCGCTCGACGCGTGAAGCCTTTATAGTAGACTGTGCAGATGGCAGCAACCTCGATAGCGCACCAACAAAACGCATCGCCAATACGGATAGTGAGGATGAGCTTCGTGAGTGGGTAAAGCTAACGATAGGTATGGACTATGCAGCCTTCACCTCCTCCTGCCTGCTGTTGCAAGGGAAAAGTGAGCAATTGCTCGATGTCGATCCTAGAATTCGCCGTGACATTCTTGCGGAACTGATGGACCTATCGCGCTATGAGAAACTCTACGTTGCGGCAGAGGAGCAACGCAAGGCATTCAGGAGTGCTGTAGAGACGCTCGAAAAACAACTACTCGCTCCCAATGTGCGCGTCGTTCGCGATGAGGAGCTAGAGGAGGCGCGAACGCTGCTGCACGGTGCGGAAAAAGCATGGGAAGATGCGCAGGAGAGCGTTGAGCGGTTCAGCGTCTACGTCGAACAGGCACGGCATTGGGAGGTAGATAGAGCGGAGCTGCAAAAGCAGCACAAGGAGCTTCAAAGCGTGCAGGGGCTGGTGGACAGGGAGGCAGAAATCGCGGGCGGTTTCTCTGAGTTGCAAGAGTTGGATACTGTGCTGCCTCCACTCAGACAGATTGCCGAGGAGCGGATAGCTTTGCTCGCCTTGCGGGCTCGCCTCGATGAGTTGCAATGCCAGACGCGCCGCATTGAAGAGGATGTACGTATTGCTGGGATAAAAAAGAAGGCCGAGCGACAGACGATTACAGACTTAGAAGTCGCAGTCAATGACATTGAGCAAAAGTCCAAGCAACTCCTGGGCCGCCTTACCGTGCTCATTCCATTAGTGAGCAAGCTGGAAGCCATGGAGCAATTGCAGATCAAAAAGGAGGCGGTAGATAAGCACATAGCAGCGCTGCCGGTAGATGTTACACAGCAGATGATACAAGCTGAACAGCGATTGCATGAGCTTGAAGATATGGAGCGTACGCTGCCCTGGCTCAGCAATGTTGTACAAGAACGAGAGCAATTAAAAGCCACATCGGAGCGTGAGCGAGCGGCAAGTGAACAATTACCTGCGTTGCGTGCTCGCTATGATGAATTGCAAAAGAGCCGAATAGCGCTGGAATCGGCATGTATTATGGAACAAGATAACGAGCGTCGTCTGGACGATGAAAAACGGGACAGCAATAGACGGCTACGAGATGCTCAAAATCATCTGCAGAAATTTGCTGGTGCTGCAACGAAACCTGTATGTGATCTCTGTGGACAAGAAATTACTGGTGAATATGCTAAGCAAGAACAGATCCGCCTCCAACAACGCGTAGAGGAGTGCCGGCGTGAGGTGACGGCGGTAACACAGCAACACCAGGACGCGGTTGATCTGAAGAATGCCAAAGAGCGGGAGCTTAAAGAACTGGATGACCAGATAGGAGAGGTAAGAGGTAGCTATGGGCAAGCTGAGCATGAGCAACAAACAGCGTATGAGCAGGCTAAAGATCATGAGAAGCGATTGCGTGCAGCGTTCGAGGCAATGAGCGAGCGCTATCGAGAGCGTATCAGCGGTGCTTTGCCTGAGGATAGGGCAGCATGGCTGGCAACGAGCTATCCGTTAACGAGCGACATAGAGACGATGCAGCAGGAGGTGAAGAGCAAAGCACATCAGGCACGTGAAGTGAAGCGAATTCGTAGCCTTCACGAGACGTGGCAGGGATTGGATCAACAGAGGGCGGTGTTTGCACAGCAGATCAGCGAACAGGAGCAGGATATAGACCTCAATGCTGCCAGAAATGCCCGCATTGAAAAGAATGGCATCGAAGAGCGACAGAACAAGCTTATTGCTGAGAGCGAGGAGCAGCAGCGTAAGCTTGAGCAGGCAAAGAAGGTTGCTCAGGAAACTGAAGATGCGCTTACTAGCCTTCATGAGCAGGCACAGCATTGCGAGAACGAGTTACGTGCGGAAACAGCGCGCCGAGAGGAAAAGGAGCGTGTGCAGCGGGAGCGAGAGAGCAGTTTACCGATACCATGGCGGAGCCGGGCCAACACGCTTGAGAAGAGTGGTTTGACATCGTTAGAGCAGAGACATACTGATCTCGCGTGCTATCGTTCGCTACATGAGCAATTAACCAGCGCACGCGAACGTATTGAGAGGTATCAGAAGAGAGTTGATGAATTAGACATACAGATTTCAGCCTATCCAGCCGAGGCGAGGCGACCAGTGCAGGAGGTTGAGGGTGAGCTTTTGGGAAGAAAAGAGGCACATAGGTGGGCAAGTGCTGAGCGAGATAAGGCGAAGAACAGGCTTGGAGATTTAGAAGGGACGCGAGAGCGGCGTCAAGAGTTAGAGCAGCAGAAGCTTAATGCTGAGAGGATACAACATCTCTATGCCATACTGGCGAAGCACCTGGGAAAAACCGGCCTGCAACTATTCCTGCTCAATCGAGCTGAGCGTGCCATTGTAGAGTTTGCGAATCAGACGCTGAGTGGCCTCTCGCATGGGCGCATGCGCCTCGAATGGCGTCCTGAAAGTGACGCACAGGTGCAGACGGACAAGGCGCTAGATGTAGTGGTGCGTGATCGAGAGATCGGAAATTGCGCTGTCGCTATTGGTTCAGTGAGTGGTAGTCAGAAGTTTCGCATTGCCATCAGCCTGGCAATGGCTATAGGGCGTTACATGAGTCGAGACGGCCGTCATCCTGAATCGGTCATCATTGATGAGGGCTTTGGCGGCCTGGACAAAACTGGACGTGATGACATGATACAGGAGCTGCGCGCGCTAGGGGAGCATGTGGCGCGCATCATTCTCGTCTCTCACCAGGAAGAGTTTGCCGATGCGTTTCCCAATCGTTATCGCTTCAAGCTGGTCGATGGCTCATCGCGTGTGACACTCATGGACGAGGAGTAAAGTATGAACGAGCAAGACGATACAACTTTCAACACATTTGATGCCGAGTTCTTTAGCGAGCCTGCCAATGTGCTGTGGGACCCGCAATTAACACGGCAATTGCGCGTCTTGCTTCACGCAGACCGCTTACTCAGTTTGCAATCTCGCGATGAGCATCGCCCGCCCGAATTTCAACATTATGCCTCGCTCTCCCTGGCACTCAAGCTGTTTGATCTCATCATTACGCACACGGGACTTGGGCAGGACATCGAGCACGGTCAGGCCATAGAGGAGCTACTGCCCCTGCTTGAGGCCATGGATAGAGGGGCAGGCATAGAGCCGGAGAAAGCGCGAGCGGTGCTCATGGCAGAGCGGGTGCTGGCGACATTGTACAACGAGGAGGAGAGACGAGGACCTTTCAAGCTTGACTACACCACGTTCGAGCAGGGCGAGGCCGTCAAGCGCACGCTTTCAGTTCGGCTCCTTGAGGAGCGGCATCATGTCGATGGGCGTATCGTATTACGCCTTTCCAATGAATGTGCTAATCTCTTGCTCAACGCCCTGACTGTCAATCTGGAGGATGCTCAGGTGGCAGCGGAAGCTATTATCGAGTGGCAGCTCAAGCGGGGGCGTCTTCAGGAGGCGCGAGGTTCGGCTCAATGGGCCTTGCAGCATTCCATGCGCTTACGTGAGCACATTGAGCACCGCTTACTCGACACTCGCCGCGACCTGCACAGTGTGGATTGGAGGGAGGAGATGCGCCGCACACTGGACGAGGCACTGATCCATGTGAGAACGCGCTGTACGGTAGAACATAGCATTCTGGCAACCGCTCGCGAGCAGCGTGAACAGCTTGAGCCTGGGAGCCGACAGGCGTATCAATTGGCGGAGATTATCGAGCTCATTGAAACCTGTCGTCAACAACATCTGATTCTTGAGCGGCGTCTGATGGAGGCCCCACGCATCTTCTTCGAGGAGCAAGAGCGACAGATTTTTACCTTGCGCCCTCCGCTGCTTTTTCCCCATCCGCAAAACGATCTCTTGGCCCCTCTTCTCAGTCTGCCACGTGCGCCTATTCTACAGACGTTGGACTCCATTGTCGGTGCTTGCCTACCAGCTCGCGTTCCGGGTGTGTTCTCAATCGCGCGTTACCTTCACTATCTGCTGCAACCTCGTCGTGAGGCACAAATAGACTCTATACCGATTCAGCTACGAGAGCTGATCGATACCGACTACGATCAGTCCCGCTTTACTGTAGAGATGGTGCAGCGTGCAGAGCACTATCTCGCCGCGTTGGAGCAGCCAACGCGGCTTTCTGAAGTGATGCTAGCCGCACAGGACGCAGGCGAGTCTGTTGCTGTCCTCGAGGTACTGGTGTTTTTAGTGATGGATTACTTTGATGAGCAAGACTCGCCAGAGCCAGAGCAGCTTCCGGTTACTGTGCTGAAAACGGATACACAGCAATTCTGGCTAAGTGCTATTGCCGGCGATGACGTCATGCTCTGCCCCCGGCAGAAGAGAAAGGAGCATCAGCATGCTTCCTGACACTCAAACCTTGTTTGACGCGGGCCGCCTGATTCAATGGGCGCTACGACCACATGCGCGCCCTGCGACGGAAGAGGAGTATCAACGCTTGATAGACCGCTACCGCGACCAGGTAGCGTTTCGTGAATGTGTGCAGGCGATCTGCAGCGGGTTAGGCATCGCAGTGGCAGCAGTGGGACAAAGGGGTGTCGTGCTGGTGCCTGACGACGATTCGGCCTTTGCCATGACCGCTGAGGACTACCGACGCTCCGGCACCGCTGAGGATCGCCTCATTGATGGCTTCATCCTGGTCGGTATTCTTGCCACATTCTATCCGCGGGCGCAGGACCTGGAGGAAGACCCACTGCTAGTGCGCCCGCCTGTGACCGTGGAGGAGGTGGATCGAACGTTACGCATGATATGCGAGTACCTGGAAGAGGCGGCACGCGCGCAGCCGGACCCAACAGTGCAAGAGGTGACTGCCGGGCTCGATGAAGCCTGGCGGGCCTATCAGAATCGTGTCGCGACGAAGACCACCAGCGATGGGCGAGCAAGTGCAGGCACAACGCTTCAGATGATTCGCCGTGCCTTCGGAACGCTGCAACAGCATGGATGTGTGAGCCTTGTTTCTCGTAATGGCAAGGAGGCATATCAACCGACCTGGAAATATCAAGTTCTGACTCAAGAAGAAGGTGTTGCGCGTTTGGCCAGTGTCGTACGTACACTCGTCGCAACAAGGGAGGCTTGAGATGCCGCAACTGCTTCGCCTGCGTTTCTGTAATGTAGGCCCACGTCGAGCCAGAATGGAAGACCTCACCCTATCCATGGAGGACATTGAGACCGGGCAGGCAACACATAGTGCCATCTGGTTACGCAATGGTGGTGGCAAAACTACACTCATCAGCCTCATACTTTGGCTGCTTTGTCCAGACAAGCCAATGCCGGATACACACAAAATTGAGGAGTATGTGCAGCCGGATGACCGCAGCGTGCTCGTGGCAGAGTGGCAAATGGATGGGCAGCAATCGTCATTGTGGTCTGGAAGACCAGAACGCTATCTCACAGGCGCGTTTTGCGAATGGCGTGTCAGCGGTTCTGCCCAGGAAGGCAGGAGGCTGCACCGCATATTCTTCGCGACGCGCGTCATCGAGGATGAGCCACGCCTCACGTTGGAAGGCCTGCCGATCTATGTTACCAGACAGGGACAGCTTGAGCAGCGGGTGATGACAACGTTCCGGCAGGAGCTCCGCGAGTTAGATCATATCTATCCACAGGCAGGCGTCGAGTATCCAGAGACGTTGAGCCAATGGCGCGAGGTGCTTGAACGTATCGGAGTAGACCCCGAATTGTTCAGATACCAGATCCGTATGAATAGCCGCGAAGGTGGAGCGGCTGAGCCATTTCTTTTTAAGAACGATGAGAGCTTTGTCGATTTCTTTCTTGAGCTGATGGGTGAGGCGGCAACCGGCCACGAAATCGCCAAAAACATCACTACGTTTCGCCAATCACTCTTTGATCTTCGTCACAAGCTTGAACCTGAATATGACCTGTTGCAAACACTCACGCGTCAACTCACACTGCTGTGCGAGGTGGCAGACGAGCGGGAGCGCCTTTACAGTCGGATACACTCAGTCCGAGAAGGCATTGATGATGCAACGGGAGCAGTCAACAGGTGGGTGGAGAACTTGCAGCAGGAGCGAAGTACGTGGGAGGAGATAGAGAAAGAGGCTCATGTGGAGCTGCTTCGTGTGCAAGAAGCAGCGAGACAGCAGCGACGCCACGCCCTCCTTCTGCGTTATGCCGCGTCCCACAAGCGTGTCCAGCAACTCACAGCAGATGTAGCGACGCTGAGCGACCTCGTGGAATATGCAAAGCGGCAGGTCATCGTGTGGCAAGCGGCAATTCCGCTGCGAACCATGACGAGGGCACAGGCTAGAGCCGAGTCTATTCAGGCGCAAATGAAGGCGCAGCAACATGAGCACGAGCCGTTGTTACTCGTACTGCAAGCCGGCGCGTGCCGCTATGCTGCCGCCTTGTCTGCCAAAGCGGAGAAATTGCGCTCGGAAGAGCTACATGCCGAAGGCCTGGCCCGGCAGCAACGCGCAGAGGCAGGTAAGTTACGTGATGGCGCAGCAAAGCAAGACGTCGAGGCTGCGGGCTATGATACGCAGGCAAAGCAGACGGCGAAAGAACTCGCAGCACTGCGCCAACTCCGTAAAAATTTAGAAGATCAAGGAATTCTGCAAGCCGGCGAGCGCTGGGCCGATGCACGCTATCGTTGGCAACAGCAGCAAGCCGGGCAGAAGAAAGGGCAGCAAGAGCTTCAAGGAGTTCTTGAGGCTCTAGGATTGGAGCAGGAAGAACTTCAAGAGCAACAGCGCACATTGAAAAGTACGCTTGATAAGCTTGGCATGCAGATTGTATACGAACAAAAGCTCCTGCAACCTGCACAGGAAGCGCGTCAGCAAATTGCCGCTGATGCCATACTACAGCAGCACCTGGAGACGCTAGAGCTGGACGTTGATCGACTTACGCCGCACGCGACAGAGCTATTACAGGAAAAGCTGCGCGTATGGGAGGAACAGCTTGCCCGGCTGCGGCTCACAGCAGCGGAGCAGGATGCAATGATTCAGTACCTCTCCGATTACGGTTTTCTGCCACCTCTCCAGGCCGTTGCAGACATACAAGAACACTTGAAAAGGGAGCGCATTACCGCTTGGTCCGGTTGGCGCTACCTGGCGGAAAGTATAGGTGAAGCTGAGAGGCGTAGCTGGCTGCAACGTGTGCCGGAACTGGCCTTTTGTGTCGTCGTTCCTGATGAGCAGTGGTCCCAGGCACAGCAAACACTCCAAACTGCACCGCCGTACCTGGAAACACCTGTGGTCATATTCGCCAGGCGAGAAATACAGGACGGCATAGCTGCGCGCGGCTGGTCACTTGGGCCTACCAATGACGCCTACTTTCAGAAGGAGGCGGGCAGCCGCGAACTCCTTGAGCGGCAGGAGCGGCGACAGCGCCTCACAGATCAGACAGATGAATTATACCGTGAAACCGCGCAGTTGAAGACCTCGCTTGAGCGGCTCGAACAAACGCTTACACACTATCCGACGGCATGGTGGAATCAGCATCATGCACTCTTGAGAGAGGCACAGGAGCAACAACACTCCACCCAGGCCCGGCAATGGCCACTGGAGCAAGAACTTGAGTATTGCAAGAAGCAGATTGCCTCAAAGCAGCAAGAGCTGGGGGAGCTTCAGAAGAAGATACAGACCGTAGACGGCTACTTAATACGGTTGCAAGCATCTGAGGCTCAATTGAACGTCGATGCCGATATGTTGCAGCAGAGGGAATATGAACTGCGCGCCCAGGCAGAGGAATGCTGGACGCAAGCGCAACACTTGCGAGATCAAGCTCAAGGAAAGGAGCACGAGGCTAATGAGACGGTGAATGCAGAGAAGCGCCTTGCGGAGGAGGCCGGTGTCACCGAACGCGAACGGAGCGAAGTTCGTTACCTGGAAGGGAATCCGCCTGCTCCTGCCGCCGGTGACCTACAGGTGCTTCGTGATGAGTATGAGCGGCTCAAAGAGCAGTACGAGCAGAAGATCGGCTTCAATGAGCTTACTGTCCTCCACAATGAGGCGCTGAAAGCAGTAGAGCAGGCACAGCGGCAATTGCGAGTCAAGCTCAAAAAGCAGGTGACGGAAAGTGAGGTATCTGATACCTTGCGTACGCTGCTAGACCCGGACGATGCCGATGAGCGTGCAGAAGAGGCAGTCAGAGCAAGTGTCAAGGCTGAAAACGAGCGAGATAGCGAACAGGACAAGTTAGCGAAGGCCGATCAAGAGATGCAGAGCATCAAAAGGCGGCTGAGTACACAGGGCATTGATGAAAACGAGTTAGAGGATGTGCCGGAGAGCGAAGCGTTATGCATCAAAGAGGCAGATGAAGAAGAACGGTTGGCGGCAAACAATGAGCAGGTGGCTCAGAAGCAAAGCACGACGGAGCTGGAAGCACAGCAGCAAGCGCAGAACTGCTCCACACATATTGAAAGCTTGGTCCGCGTACAGCATCAGATTCAGATGATGCAGAAGAGCTATGCCTCCTTGCTCGCTCTAGGAGCAAGCGAGCCACATCTATCCGACATAGCCGGACTGGACACGGTTCCCTCAGCTCAGGAAAGACAGGCCGCGCTGAAGGAAGGGGAGATTGACAATCTTTTACAAGCGTTGCAGGGGCAGCTTGACCAGATACAAGCGGGAAAAGGTGAATTAGATCATCGAGCGGGAGAAAGCTCACAGACCATCACGCGTGAGCTTAACGAAGTGGACAAAGAGTTTAAGGAGGTGTCTCTAGCGAAACGGCTGTTGGCGTACAGCGACGGGGGTTATGAACAGCACTGCCGCACCTTGCTGCCCGAGATGCTTTTGCGGCAAACCTTGATTCGGGAAGAGCGTGAGAAGAGTATGGCCCATCGAAATACGCTCGTTGAGCACTTAGTGGAGCTGGCAGAGTCAGGAGCGGACTTTCTCAGAAGCGCAAGCCAATACTCAAAGCTGCCTGCCTCGCTTCCCGCATTTGAGCGTCGCCCCTTCTTACGCATTCACCTCTCGATGCCTGTTACGAAAGATGAACGTGCCAGCAAAATTGCAGACCTTTTGAATGCTCTCGTAGAAGGCGAGGGCGAGATACCTACCGGGGTAAAGCTCCTTCAGCAAGCTATGCATCGACTCGCCGAGCCGATGAAGGTGGAGATACTTTTTCCTGACCCCGCTGATCTGCATTATATCGCCCCCAGTAAAATGACGAAAGAGAGCGGCGGCGAGCGGCTCACGAGTATGGTCCTGCTGTACTGTACCTTGTTGCGGATGCGGGTTGCGCACCGTACACGTCCCGCCGGACGGTCGAGTTGCCTAATTCTCGATAACCCCATTGGTGTTGCTTCACGCCCACTGTTCTTGCAGTTGCAGCGTGAAGTGGCTCAGGCGATGGACATCCAGCTCATTTATACCACCGCTCTCAAAGATTTTGATGCGCTGGAAATATTCCCCAAGATCATACGGCTGCGCAACGCCCAGCGCAATCGCCGTACTGGTGAGGCGTTCCTCATGCACGAGACCCCGCCGATTGGCCTTGATGCGATCCACATGATGCACGATGAGTCGCGGAACTTCTCAAGTGAGCATCAGGAGGACAAGGAGGATCAGCCATGACATCCAACGCATCCTTCGAAGAACCAAAACTGCCACCCGGGCCACTGCAGACGTTTCTGCATCGTCTCGCACATGCTTCTGGGAAGCGCCTGGAAAGTGCCGTGCTCTGGCAATACTTTGCCGAGGCGTTTCCCTATCGGCCAGGTGGAGTGGAGAATCGCAAGTGGCTACACCGAGCCCTTCAGGAGGCCGCAGATCAGGGCATCATCCGCTTGCCTTCCGCACAGGGGCGCTGCTGGGACTGCACGCTTGAGCCGACTCTGCCTACCGTCGTCTGGAAAACGCCTCCGAATGAGGGACGCGACGATGAGAGTTGGCGTGACTATCCCTGGTTGCCACAACTGTGCTGGATAGCGGATATGCCCATGCTCTCCCAAGAGCAAGTGATCTTTCTCAAGCGGGTACAGGCGGCGTTGCGAGAGGGCCTGCTGCAACGCTCTGCCCCTCTCACCTATCGTTCCCTTCAGTTGACCGGCAACGAGAAGCGCCTGGGCGAACTGCTGCATAGCGCCCTGTTCAGACCTGGCAGACTCAGCCTGGCATTGCTTGGCTGTATACCCGACATTCCTCCCTTAGTCATAGAGGAGATTGGAGCATCCCCTGTCGCCCTCATTTTTGAGAATGCTGCCGCGTTCAGAACAGCCGCCACGGTTCTCAAGCAGTACGCGCCCCCACCCTATGGCTGGCTTGGCTTCGGCAGCGGAGCGAGCTTTGAGCGCTCTGTCCTCCATTTTACGCTTGTGGAACACCAGATAGAGCGCATCGAGTACGTGGGTGACCTGGATAGACATGGCCTACGGATTGCGCAGCAGGCTGCTGAGCTGGCACAAAGCGAGCACCTTCCCCCGGTTGTTCCGGCCCGGGGATTGCATCGGGCCATGCTACAGTCAGTCCAGCAGTTCGGATATCCTGAGGGCTTAGAATATCAGCCAAAGGAACGGAGAAGCGACGTCAGCGATGAAGCGTTAGCTGCATGGTTGCCAGAGGATGTGCGCATAGATGTCTTGAAAGTTATCCAGGCAGGCAGGCGCGTGCCAGAAGAAGTGTTGGGGCCTGATGAGCTACAGCACGTATGGCAGGCGTAGTTGGAAGCGGCTCGCGTGTTCCGTGTCATGGATAATCTCAATATGCACACCCCTGCTTCTTTCTACGAGGTCTTTCCGCCAGAGCAGGCCAAAACCCTCATCGACCGCCTGGAAATCCACTACACCTCCAGCATGCCAGCTGGCTCGATATTGCCAAGATCGAACTGAGTATCTTAGCAAGGCAAGGTCTGGCCCACAACATTGCTACCATTGAGGAATTACGTCAGCAGATTCAGAGTTGGCAAACTCATCGCAACCAGCAGGTCGGTACAGTCAACTGGCAGTTCCGCACCGCTGATGCATGCATCAAACTCAAGCGGCTCTATCCTTTGACAAGTTGAGCTAGACAGAGCAGTCACTTAGGGGGTCTTGTGACAATAGTTTATACGCTGTGCAGCAACAAGGCTCTGCTACGCCCATAATGCACTGTAAAGAAATGGGAATAATCACACTGTGAGGTTCGAAGAGATTGATGTGGAAAACTAGTTGAGAATGTGGAAAAACTCGGGCAGCTTTATCTCTAACAGCAAGTTGCTTTTCCTCACTCTAACTTTTCAGAGCCAAGTTCCTTAAATACGGTCTGAGAAACCACAATACGACTTTAAGGAGCGTCTTCCAGATAGCAGGAGGTTATCACATCTGGTTTGTGCTCTTGCCAACCTTGAAGGTGGCGGAGTCATACTGATCGGAGTGAATAACGATGGAAGTATTCTGGGTATTCCAAGAGGAAACCCTCTTGATGAGATGCAGTTAGCCATTATCAATGCAGTACAGAATACTTGCCGACCTCGGCCAAGACTCGAGCCACATGTTTTTGATGCCCCGTCAGATCCATCCAAATGTGTTCTAGTGGTTCGTATTCATGAAATGGAATATAAACCGTGTATGGTGGATGAGAAGGTTTATGTTAGGGTGGGTTCGTCAACGCGAGCAGCAGGGCCAGATGAAATTAGACGGCTGTTTCTCAAATGATGCCATACAAACTCTTCCCCTTGTTCTAAGGAGCGACAAACAGTACCGGTGTGGTATTCAAGATGGGGCCAAAACATCCTCCACCATCATACTTGGCCGTGATATCACAATCGCATCGAAAACACCTGGTAGCTGCTTAAGTCCCTGTATCATGAATTCGTGTTGTTCTGAACGACCAGCATCATCCCAAACAAAGGCAATGATATTTTTGTGGTTTGAATTACTTGCACGATATAAACTTGCATCAGCGGCAATCTCTTCTATCACCTCTTGAGGGCTCATGGTTGCTCTCATAAATTTTACTTCTATGATCAATTGAAGAGATGGGATGCAAAGATCCATTCGTGGATGCATTTGACCCACACCTTGCGAATAATCCTCATCCTTCAGATCAGGGAAAATTGGAGCGAGTATGGCCCACAGGAGGTTCTGGACATGATATTCATGGTCAATATGCCATTTGCGCGCTTTGGCTTCCCTACGAGAAGTTCTAGGTTTTGCTTCCCACGTCCATCGTCGAAGCGCAAATGGTACATGGCGTAGCAACTCCGACACTTGCGATACTGTTACCCGGTTTGGTGCGATAACAGGTACCGATCTCTTTACCCAATCAAGTGCTGCAAGACGAAGTGCAGCTGGGACAGGGCCAATCCTTGAATCAGTATCTGTTTTTACAAGCCAAAGAGTCTGGTGCTCATCTTCTTCCACCACTGTTTGTTCTGGTTTCGGCAGTAGGGCTGTAGCATAAAGAGCCACGCGAATATCAGCAAGCGCTGGATCACTGGGTACCTGTAAATTTGGCAGAACGTTGGCTTGCCTTTGAGCAACAGCTAGTAAGCACTTTTGCCAGCCTCCCAACAACCCGTAGCTTTTAGTGATGAATTTCCCCATCCAATCAGCAACTGCTTGTTTTGTGGCCTGCTCCGTAATATTCTTTATCCCAAACGCGATACCAAGTAATGCTACTGCATCTAGGCAAAAAGGCATTGGGGGACTGTATAGAAATGGCTCACGACCTGCTAGCCATTGTAATCCTGCGTGTAATGCGCTCAATTGATCGGGCTCTAACGAATATACTGTCGATGCAAAACCAAGCACAGCTACATCCTGATAGGTTCTCTCTCCCCCAGTGTGAATAGCAGCCCGCTTAACAGCATTACGGATTATCGATTCTGCAACCTGCTCTGGCAGAAGCCATGCGGCAAATACCCTCTCAAGAGTATTTTGACCGCTAACTGTTGTGACCTTCTTTACAAGAGCTGTGCGTGCATCATTAAGAAGAATTTCGTTTACAGTGCTCATAGGAACCATCGTGTTTCCCCAATGCGACCCACTAGAATGTCAGAATTCCACCCTGGGAGTGTTTCAAGCTGACCGAGCATCTTGGCGACGAGTTTGGAATAGAGGATGGTTACTGGCATAGGAGCTGGCAAGAAGCTCCTCCATGAGTGACAAGAAAAAGCAAACACTTGTCGTGCCAGATACGTTGTGTCCTGGAATGTAGAACTTCTGTGAAGGCGAAGAAAAATTGGATGAGGTAATCCATCTTGAGAGCGCTTCACCTCTCTTGTCCCTATCAATGAGATTAATACCTCATGGTTTGACATCCTTAGAAATAGCCCTCTCATTGGGGCATAGACTCCCTTGGATGTTCGAGACTCATAGTCCCAAACTCCTCGTTGACCTTTATCAAGGAGTATATAGGGATGATCCTGGATCACATGGACGAAAGCATAATCGACATCGTAGTTTCCCAACTCTGCCATAAGAGCCTTTACCGCATCCGCTTCAGTATTTTTAAGTGGCTTGAAAGCATGGAAGATGAGCCGGATGTGCTCCCCAGGCTGCCAGTTCATGCTACGTTGAACTCTGTTGATGGTGTCACGCAAGGACTCAAGAAGGGTATCTTGGTAATCAGCAATCGGTACTGCCCTAGACAGGTTTGAGAGCCAGTAATTACCATCTCCGGTGAACACGGTGGTAATTCCAACGACCTGTTTTCTTCCTCCCAATCTTCCCCTACCAATGAAAGCACTGCCCAGTCCTATGACGAGTTCATGGGCAATGGTAGGATGGGCTTTGATCAACCAAGGTATTCCTCCCAGTTTAGCATATGTAGCCAGCGCCATGCTGTTGAGCACATAGCCGAGTTGCTTATCCGGGATATCTACTGTTTTCGTCTTAAACTCCTGCACTGGAATCTGATGCATCAGAAAATTCGATTTCGTAATCAGGTAAGGGCTGTCAACTCCGTGGAAATCTTGTGTGCGTTCATCTACCTGGATGAGCGCAAGATCCCACTTGAAATTGTGCTGCGTCTGCCACTCGATTGCTCGTAAAGAGGCCTTTCGGTATGCCTCTGCCGTAGTGTTGGCAACAAGAAAGAACTCCGTTGAACACTCCTCTATTGCATACTTGCGAGTAAATCCCTTCGCAAATGGAGGTCTATCAACATTTGGAGGTCGAATTCCACTGAAAAATTTATGCAGGAATTGCTCTACTTGGCCTTTGCGGGTCTTTTCGCAGACAACGCATATGCGAGGCCGTGAAGGGGTGAAACTTTGGGCTGTGTACGGTCCATACTCATTGAGTCCTCTATCGTGCCATGTATCTGTGTAGTTTCCCGCTGGATCAAAAACATAGGTGGGCTTCGGTGCGGATTGGACTGCTGGGAACAGTTCTCCGCTTTCTTCAGAAAGAAAGGGCTGCAATGTGAATGACACACCAGGAACCATTTCTAGATGGCGATGAGCGAGATGCTCAATGGCTGCCAGTAATTTATCAAACCTGCCTGGTCCGCCTCGAAGCTTTGCCAGATGGCTATCGAGTGCACTTTTGACTTGAGTCGCACGCTCCCTGAACACATGCGTAAGGCAGAGATCGAATGCGTGGTAGCGAGGCTCCAGAACAGCTTCGCTTGCATGAATAGAGCCAAAGCCAGGGCGTTCGTCAGTGAGGAATAATTGCTTCTGGTGTATTTTTTGCACACGTCCGAGCAACTCAAAACGTGGGGCCATGCGAACATCACCTCTGGGTACTAATCTTCCGACGTAGAGGCCATTCAGAGGAACCCCCTCATCTATGAGCTTATCACAGGGATATTTGATGAGACGAGCAGTACGAACGTCCAATGCGAGGCCAATGAAAGGTTTTTGATGATCTAATTTGAACACTCGAACATTCATCTCATAAAGCACCCTTATCGATAGCTCTGACGGGCAGGGTACTCCCTTTGGAACAGAAGCAGCCAGAAGATTATTACTTGAGCCTACTGCTATGAATTTGATTGGATTGTAGGTAAGAATTTGTTGTCCCAACTTATGAAAGTAGTTGATGAGTGCGTTACGCACCAGCGCGGCAGAGAGATAGAGGTTATCAGCGAGCCGAATCGTCGTACTGCAATTGCCAATCTCGGGCGCATCAGAAGCGACTGGGACGCAGAGAAGGCGGGTGCCCCCGTCCCGATAAAATACATGGGTAGCATTGTACTCGGAACGTAATACTCGTAAATGCTCTCTCCCCTGATACTCTAAGAGGCTGTGTGCAAAGGCCTCAGGAGCTATTTTGAGCCAAGCGCCTGAGCATGATGCGGATCATGGCGATGTAGATCCAGGCTTCTTCACTG
>WNGJ01003378.1_pt1 | contig 23072 bp, 23 predicted proteins | sample 5400611 | NCBI WGS metagenome assembly WNGJ01 (sample SAMN13153375, study PRJNA577476) | soil metagenome | isolation source: 40 cm soil or saprolite under Garry oak tree replicate 1 | place: USA:California | collected 2016-06-15
CGATGGCTCGCGGCTTTCGTGGGACGGCTATCCCGGTCCGCGCTCCGTAACGTGAGAGCCCGGTGAGCCGGCGGCTGAGCGGCAAGGTCGCGATCATCACCGGCGCCGGCTCGCGCGGCCCCGGCCTCGGCAACGGCAAAGCGACCGCCATCCTCTTCGCGCGCGAGGGCGCGAAAGTCTTCTGCGTCGACCAGGTGAAGGACCGCGCCGAGGAGACCGTGGCGGCGATTCGCGCCGAGGGCAGCGAAGCGGTGGCCCACGCCGCGGACGTCACGCGCCCCGCCGAGTGCGCAGCGGTGGTCAAGGCCGCGGTCGATCGCTGGGGCGGCGTCGACATCCTGCACAACAACGTGGGCATCGAGTCGCGCAAGGGCCTGCTCGATACCACCGAAGAAGAGTGGGACCGCGTGATCGCGGTCGACCTGAAGTCGATGTTCCTCGCGACGCAGGCGGCCGTGCCAGCGATGGTTCGCCGCGGCGGCGGCGCGGTCATCTGCGTCTCCTCGATCGCGGCCTTGCGCGGCTACGGCCGCACCGCGTACGCGACGGCCAAGGCAGGCGTGATCGGCTTCGTCCGCTCGGTCGCGGTTCAGCTCGGCCCCAAGGGGATTCGGGTCAACGCGATCGCGCCCGGGCCGGTCTGGACGCCGATGGTTCAGGATCTCGGCGAAACCGCCCGCGAGAGGCGCCGACGCGCGAGCCCGCTGGGGACCGAGGGGACCGGGTGGGACGTAGCTTGGGGCGCCGTCTACCTGGCCAGCGACGAGGCGCGCTGGGTCACGGGACAAACTCTCGTCATCGACGCGGGGCTGACCGCGACGACTCCCGGGGGAACGCTTGGCGACGAAGCTCGGTGAGGACGCTCGCAGTGTGTAGCATCGGAATATGATCCTGCACACCCGTCCGTGTCGCTCGGTCTGGCTCGCGATCCTTCCCGCTCTCATCACGGCCCTCCTCCTCGGGGGGTGCGCGAAGGGGGGAAAGATCGAGTGGGAGAGTCCGGCGGAGCGGGCGCATCCGCTGGTGGGGCGGATCTGGGACGTGAAGGCCGGGACGTTCATCCCGGAGGACACGCTGGTCGCGCGGCTGGTCGCGAGTCGCTTCGTGCTGCTCGGCGAGCGGCACGACAACCCGGATCATCACGTGCTCCAGGCGAAGCTGGTCCGCGCCATGGTCGAGGCGGGACGGCGCCCCGCGGTCGGATTCGAGATGCTCGCGACCGACGACGCGCCCGCGATCGTGCGCTATCTGGCACGAAGCCCCAAGGACGCCGCCGGGCTCGGCGACGCCGTGAACTGGTCGCGCTCGGGCTGGCCCGAGTGGCGCTTCTACCAGCCAATTGCGCAGGCCGCCCTCGACGCGAGCGTGCCGATCGTGGCCACGAACCTTTCGCGTGCCGCCACCGACGCCGTCCGCCGCAACGGCCTCCCCGGTCTCGGCCCGGCGCTCATGAGCCAGCTGCGACTGGCCGAGCCGACGCCCGATACGCGCCTGGCGATGACGCGCGAGCTTCGCGAATCCCATTGCGGTCAGATCGGGGAGGACGTGATCGATCGGATGGCGGATATCCAGTGGGCACGCGACGCGCGCATCGCCGCGAGCCTGGCGCGTGGCGGCCAGCGCGACGGCGCTGTGCTCATCGCCGGGGCCGGGCACGTCCGGACCGACCGCGGGGTGCCGCTGCACCTGGGACGTCAGATCCAGGACGTCGCGATCACCAGCGTTGCCTTCGTCGAGGTCGACGCCGCGGCGGAGAAGCCCGGCGACTACGCCAGGCGGTTCGGAAGCGACGCGCTCCCCTTCCACTACGTCTGGTTCACGCCGAAGGTCGACGAAGCCGATCCGTGCGAAAAGCTCAAGAAGTCGACCGAGACGGAGACGATCGGCAAGTGATCGCGGCCAAGCGCATCTACGACCCGCCCGACGACGCCGACGGCACGCGCGTCCTGATCATGCGCCTCTGGCCGCGCGGCATCAAAAAGAGCCGCGTCGACCTCTGGCTGAAAGAGCTCGGCCCGGTCCTGCCCCTGCTGCGCGCGTTCCGCGGCGGCGAGCTCGATTGGGCCCAGTACACGCGGCGCTATCTCGCGGGGCTCGAGCGTCCGGAGGCGCAAGCGCAGCTGTCGCAGGTACGCGCCGCCGCGAAGGAAGGCACGGTCACTTTGTTGTGCGGCTGCCCCGACGAGGCCCGCTGTCACCGGTCGCTGCTCCGCGCCTATCTGCTAGACTCACCCGCGTCACGTCGGAGCAAGCCCGGTCCCACGCCACGCCGACGGGCGCCCACGGGAGGTGCGAGATGACGAAGGGCGGATCGAAGAAGATGCGCGCGTACGTCCTCATCGAAACGGCGCCGGGGAAGACGAAGGCCGTCAAGAAAGAGCTGGTGGCGATCCATGGCACCGATTCGACGGTCGCCAACATCGACGCGGTCACGGGTCCGTTCGATTTCATCGCGGTGGTCGAGGGCCCGACGCTCGACGCCGTCGGCCGCCTCGTCACCGACGAAATCGGCTCGATCGACGGGGTAACGCGGACCACCACGTGTCTCGCGGTGGCGATCGGCTAGATGCAGGTTCAGACCTACGAGTGGTACGTGCGCGAGGGGCTCGATCGTCGCGACGTCGACTTCTCGGCGGAGGACGCGCGCCTGCGGTGACCCGCCCGACGGTCCTGGTCTATCACGCCGATCCGCGCTACGTCGAGCTCCTGCGTGTGCCCAAGCGCGGCGCGCTGGTCCGCACCGCGGCCACGCCGCGTGAGGCCGCCGAGCCGGTCTCGCAGGCCGAGATCCTCTACGCGTGGAAGTTCCCGCCGCAGCTCTACGCGAAGGCCGGGCGACTCAAATGGCTTCAGGTGATGGGCGCGGGCGTGGACTGGGCACTGGTGCCGGAGCTGCCGGCGGGCGTGCAGGTCACCCGCGTGCCAGGCGTCTTCGGGCCGTGGATGGCCGAATACGTCGTCGGCTGGTGCTCGTGGGTGACCCAGCGGATGCGCGTGTACCGGGACGCGCAGCGACAGCGCCGCTGGCTCGACCACGTGCTTCCCGATCGCCTGCTCGGCAAGACGCTGACCATCGTGGGCCTCGGTGACATCGGGCGCGACATCGCGCGCATCGCGCGCGGGTTGGGAATGCGGGTCCTCGGCGTGACCCGACGCGGACGACCCGTGCGCGAGGCCGCTCGGGTCTACCCGGTGAGCGCGCTCACCCGCGCCCTGGGCGAGGCCGACTTCGTCGTCGTGCTCTTGCCGCTGACCGAAGAGACGCGCGGGATCATCGGCGGCGCCGCGCTCGCCGCGATGAAGCCCACGGCGTGGCTCCTCAACATCGCCCGCGGCGCGGTGGTGGACGAGGCGGCGTTGCTGGCGGCGCTCGAGCAGCACCGCATCGCTGGCGCGGTCCTCGACGTCTTCGATCGCGAGCCGCTTCCGCCGAGCCATCCGCTGTGGAAGCTCGACAACGTCGTGGTCACGCCGCACATCTCCGGGCCGAGCACGCCCGACGAGATCGCGCCGGTGTTCAACGACAACCTCGCCCGCTATCTGGCCGGCCGGCCGCTTCGCCACGTGGTCGACCGCTCCCGGGGGTACTGACATGCCGTCCCGACGCAGCACCATCACCATGTCCGAGCCGGAGCTGATGCGTTTTCTCGACGAGGAGCGCGTGCTCACGTGCGCGACGATCGGGCCGGGCGGACGCCCGCACCTGATGCCGCTCTGGTACGTGCGCGACGGAACCACCTTGCTGGCCTGGACGTACGGCAAGTCTCAGAAAGTCCGGAACCTCGAGCGCGACGGGCGTGCCACCGTGCAGCTCGAGGCAGGCCGCGACACGTACGGCCAGCTGCGCGGCGCGATGCTCGAGTGCGACGTCGCGATCGAGCGCGACCCCGAGCGCGTTGGCGAGTTCGGCCTCAAGCTGATGGCCCGCTACACGGGCGCTGACCCTTCGCCGGAGGCGCGCGCCGGAGTTCTTCAGCAGGCCGCCAAGCGTGTCCTGCTTCGCTTCACGCCGACCCGCACGGTCTCCTGGGATCACCGAAAGCTCGGCGGCAAGTACTGAGCCGGACCGCCGCGTCCGGCTCCACCAGGTGAGCGTCCCGATTGCGCTCGTGATCTTCGACTGCGACGGCGTCCTCGTGGACACCGAGCGCATCGCGGTGCGGATCGACGTCGCCGTGCTCGCCGAGCTCGGCTGGCCGATGACCGAGGCCGAGGTCGTCGAGCGATTCATGGGCCGGAGCGACGCGGAGATGACCGCCCAGATCGAGGCTCACCTGGGCCGTTCGCTCGGCGCGAGCTGGGAAGAGCCGTTCAAGCATCTGTATCGCGACGCTTTCGCCGCCGAGCTCAAGCCGGTGCCCGGCATCATCGAGGCACTCGACGCGATCGCCATACCGACGTGTGTCGCGTCGAGCGGGACCCACGAGAAGATTCGCTTTACGCTCGGACTCACCGGGCTCTACGACCGCTTCGCGGGCCGGATCTTCAGCGCCAGCGAGGTCGCTCGCGGCAAGCCGGCCCCCGATCTGTTTGTCCACGCGGCGAGCCGCATGGGCGTGGCCCCGGCCGCCTGCGCGGTCGTCGAGGACAGTCCGTACGGCGTGCAAGCCGCGCGAGCCGCCGGGATGCGCGCATTCGGCTACGCCGGAGGCCTCGTGCCACGGAGGGCGCTCGAGGGCCCGCAAACCGTCGTGTTCGACGACATGCGGGCGCTTCCGGCGTTGCTCTCGCCCGCGGCCCCGGATCGGCAGTTCCCCTGAGGTCCCTTTATCGGCTAAACTATTAATCTAGTCAAAGGATCACAGGCGAAAGGTATGGCGACCAAGACCAAGCGCGCGACGACCAGCGAAGCGCACCAGATGCTCGAGCTGCTGAACTCGCTCGGCGGCTCGATTTTCCGGCAGCTGCTCTGGCAGAAAGCCTCCGATCTGGACCTCACCTACGCTCAGTCGCAGGTGCTCTTCCGACTCGCCGAGCATCCAGGCTCGCACATGGGCGACGTCGCCAAGGCCTTCGGAGTGACCCTCCCCGCCGTCACGCACATCGTGGATCGGCTCGAAGAAAAGGGGCTCGTGACCCGCGGCGATCATCCCGCCGATCGGCGCGTCTACGTGCTGGACCTGACACGGGCGGGCAAGGCCCTGGTGGAGGAGCTCGAAGCGATCCGCCTGCGCGGCATGGAGCGCGTGCTCGCGCGGATGTCGGCCGACGACCGACGGCGGGTGCTGACGGGGCTCGAGGCGCTCGTCGACGCGGCAGACGGGGCCCCGGACGATGAGGCACGACCAGGCCGCGGCCGGAGGGCCAGCGCATGACGGCGCGCCACCTGACCACCGGCGCTTGGGCCCTTGGAGCCCTCTGGCTCCTCGCGGCGTGCTCGGACAACGCCGCCGGCAAGGCCCGAGTCCAGCTGCCTCCCGTGCCCGTGTCCCTGGGCGACGTCGTCGAGAAATCCATCCCGGTCCAGCTCACGGCCGTCGGCAACGCGCAGCCCTACACCTCGGTCGGCATCAAGTCGCAGATCAACGGCCAGCTCGTCGAGGTGCGCTTCAAGGAAGGACAGGACGTCCAGAAGGGCGATCTGCTCTTCGTCATCGATCCACGGCCATTCGAGGCCGCGCTGCGCCAGACCGAGGCGGCGCTGAACCAGCGCCAGGCCGAGGTTCGCCAGGCGCAGGCGACCGTCGAGCGCGACACCGCGCAGCTCGCGAACGCGCGGGTACAGGAGCGTCGCTATCGTGAGCTGGTGGCCAAGGAGCTGATCGCGCGCGAGCAGTACGACCAGCTCAACACGAACATGGCGGCCATGGAGGCCACGGTCGAGGCCGACAAGGCGGCGGTCGAGAACGCCCGCGCGGCGCTCCAGGCCGCGCAGGCCAACGTCGACAACGCCCGGCTCCAGCTCGGCTACACGACGATCCGCGCGCCGATCGACGGGCGCACGGGGAATCTGCTCGTCCAGAACGGCAACATCTTGAAGGCCAACGACGATAATCCCATCGTCGTGATCAACCAGATCCATCCGATCTACGTGTCGTTCGCGGTGCCCGAGCAGCACCTGACCGACATCAAGAAGTACCGGGCGGCCGGCACGCTCAAGGTCGTCGCGAGGCCGCCGCGCCAGCAGGAGACGCTCGCGACCGGCGAGCTCACGTTCGTGAACAACAGCGTGGACCAGACCACCGCGACCATCCAGCTCAAGGCGACGTTCGCGAACCAGGACAACGTGCTCTGGCCGGGCCAGTTCGTGGACGTGTCGATGGTGCTCACGAGCCGCACCGCGATCGTGGTGCCCTCGCAGGCGATCCAGCCGGGTCAGCAAGGCCCCTACGTCTTCGTCGTGAAACCGGACCAGACGGTCGAGACGCGACAGATCACGCCCGGCGTGCGGCTGGGGGCCGAGACGATCGTCGAGAAAGGCCTGAAGCCGTCGGAGCGCGTCGTGACCGACGGCCAGCTCCGGCTGGTGCCGGGCTCCCGAATCGAGGCCCGCCCGCCCAAGGCGTCATGAACACCGAGCTCTTCATCCGGCGGCCGGTCCTCACGACCCTCCTGATGGGCGCGATCTTGCTGTTCGGGATCATGGGCTTCCGGCTCCTGCCCGTGAGCGATCTGCCCAACATCGACTTCCCGACGATCCAGGTCGCCGCTGCGCTGCCGGGCGCCAGCCCGGAGACGATGGCCTCCGCGGTGGCGACGCCGCTGGAGAAGCAATTCACGACGATCGCGGGCATCGACTCCATGACGTCGGCGAGCGCGCTCGGGCTCACGCAGATCACGATCCAGTTCAGCCTCGACCGGAACATCGATGCCGCCGCTCAGGACGTCCAGGCGATGATCGCGAAGTCGGCGCCCCTCCTGCCTCCCGGCATGCCGACGCCGCCGACCTACCAGAAGGTGAATCCGGCGGACCAGCCGGTGCTCTACCTGGCCTTGAGCTCGCCGACCTTGCCGCTCTACACGGTCGACGAGTACGCGCAGACGAACCTCGCGCAGCGGATCTCCACGATCACCGGCGTCGCGCAGGTGCAGGTGTTCGGCTCGCAGAAGTACGCGGTCCGGGTGCAGCTCGATCCCCGCGCGCTGACGACGCGGGGCATCGGCATCGACGAGGTCCAGCAGGCCCTCGGCCGCAGCAACGTGAACCTGCCGACCGGCACTCTCTACGGCCAGCACCAGATGTTCAACGTGATGGCGACGGGTCAGCTGCAGAACGCCGAGGCCTTCCGGCCGCTGATCGTGGCCTACCGCAACGGCTCGCCGGTGCGGCTCGAGGAGCTCGGGCGCGTGATCGACGGCGTGCAGACCGACAAGGTCGCCAGCTGGTACAACGACGAGCGCGCGGTGATCCTGGCGATCCAGCGCCAGCCCGGAACCAACAGCGTCGAGGTCGTCGACTCGATCCGGGCCCTGCTGCCGCGCTTCCGTCAGGAGCTGCCGGCCGCGGTGAACCTGAACGTCCTCTACGACCGGTCGGTCGCGATCCGCGAATCGGTCCACGACGTCGAGTTCACCCTGGCGCTGGCCATCGCCCTGGTGGTCCTGGTCATCTTCCTGTTCTTGCGCAACGTATCGGCGACGATCATCCCGAGCCTGGCCGTCCCGCTCTCGATCATCGGCACCTTCGCGGTCATGTACCTGCTCGGCTACACGATCGACATCATCTCCCTGATGGCGCTTACCCTCTGCGTCGGGTTCGTCGTCGACGATGCCGTGGTCATGCTCGAGAACATCGTGCGCCACATGGAAGAGGGCAAGAGCCGCCGCGAGGCCGCGCTGATCGGCGCCAGGGAGATCGGATTCACGATCATGTCGATGACCCTCTCGCTGGCGGCCGTCTTCATCCCCGTGCTGTTCATGGGTGGGGTCATGGGGCGGCTCCTCCACGAGTTCGCCGTGGTCATCACCGCCGCGGTCCTCGTGTCGGGCTTCGTCTCGCTGACGTTGACGCCGATGGCCTGCAGCCGCTTCCTGAAGCCCCCGGGCCAGTCGCATGGACGGCTCTACATCGCCTCCGAGCGCTTCTTCGAGGGCATGCTCCGGACGTACGATCACACGCTCCAGTGGACCCTGCGCCACCGGCGCCTGACGATGGCCGTGATGCTGCTGACGTTCGTGTTGACCGCCTGGCTCTTCGTCATCATCCCCAAGGGCTTCATCCCGACCGAGGACACCGGGCAGATCTTCGCGTTCACCGAGGCCGCGCAGGACATCTCCTTCGACGCCATGGTGGACAAGCAGCGCGCCGCGGCCGCGATCGTGCTGAAGCAGCCCTACATCGACCAGATCATGTCCTCGATCGGCGCCTCGACGATCAACGTCGTCCCGAACACCGGACGCATCTTCATGCGGCTCAAGCCGCGCGACCAGCGCCCGCCGGCTGACAAGATCATCGAGGATCTCCGGCCCAAGCTGGCGGCGATCCCCGGCTTCCGCGTCTACCCGCAGAACCTGCCGACGATCCGCATCGGCGGCAACCTCACCAAGGCGCTCTACCAGTACACGCTCCAGGCGCCGGATCTCCAGGAGCTCTACCGCTGGGCGCCGATCGTCTTCGAGAAGATGCGGACGCTTCCAGGGTTCCAGGACGTCAACACGGATCTTCAGATCACGAGCCCGCAGATCACGGTCGACATCGACCGCGACAAGGCCTCCGCGCTGCGGGTCAACGCCGAGCAGATCGAGAACGCGCTCTACAGCGGCTACGGCGCCCGGCAGGTCTCGACGATCTACACGCCGACGAACCAGTACTGGGTCATCCTCGAGCTCGATCCCCGCTACCAGCGCGATCCGACCGAGCTGTCGTTGCTCTACGTGCGCTCCGAGACGGGCAAGCTCGTGCCGCTCTCGTCGGTGGCGCGCCTGACGCCGACCATCGGGCCCCTGACGATCACGCATCTCGGCCAGCTCCCGGCGGTGACGATCTCGTTCAACCTGGCGCCGGGCGTCTCGCTCAGCGATGCGGTGGCCGAGGTGAGCCGCGCCCAGCGCGATCTCGCGATGCCGGCCACGATCGTCGGGAGCTTCCAGGGCACCGCTCAGGCCTTCCAGGCTTCGCTCAAAGGCCAGGGAGTCCTGCTGATCGTCACGGTGCTGGTGATCTATCTGGTGCTCGGCATTCTGTACGAGAGCTTCATCCACCCGCTGACGATCCTGTCGGGGCTTCCGTCCGCCGGCGTCGGGGCGCTCCTCACCTTGCTGCTCTTCCGCACCGAGCTCAACATCTACGGATTCGTCGGGATCATTATGCTGGTGGGCATCGTCAAGAAGAACGCGATCATGATGATCGACTTCGCGCTCGAGGCCGAGCGCGCGGGCGCCACCCCGCGAGACGCCATCTACAGGGGCTGCCTCCTGCGCTTCCGGCCGATCATGATGACGACCATGGCCGCGCTCCTGGGCACCTTGCCGATCGCGCTCGGCATCGGCGCCGGCGCCGACGCCCGGCGCGCGCTCGGCCTGGCCGTCGTGGGCGGATTGCTCGTGTCCCAGCTGCTGACCCTGTACATCACGCCGGTGCTCTACATCTACATGGAAGGCGCGCAGAAGTCGCTCACCGCGTTCCGCGCCCGACTGGCCGGCAGCGCCGCGCGCGCTCGCCGGGTCCCCGCCGCCTAGCCTTCCGGCGTCGCGCGCACACTGCTACAATTCGCCGCGATGGCGAACGGGCGGTGACGTCGACGCGCATGCTGATCCAGGGCGGTACCGTCCTCGACCCGGCCCAGAACCTTCACGCCGTCCGCGACATCGCGCTCGCCGGCGGCCGCGTCACGGCGATCGCCGAGCATCGGACGCCCGCGCCGGGCGACGAGGTCATCGACGCGCGCCTCCAGCGGCCGCACGTCCCGCCCGCACCCTTCAGCAGTCGACCCAGATGACCCGCCGGCGCCCTCGGAGCGCGCCGGGTCGCGTGTGATAGATTGGCTCACCACGATCGGGAGGTGGACATGATCTCGAACAGAACTCGCAAATACGTGCTGCTCGCACTGGCGGCAGTCGCACTGGTCACCGGAAGCGCGCTCACCGCCGAGGCGCAGAAGAAGGGCGGCATCCTCAAGGTCGGCAACCTCGGCGAGCCGCCGTCGCTCGACGCCCACTGGACGACGGCCAGCATCACCGAGACGTTGACCAACCACATCTACGAGGGGCTCTACAGTCTCGACAGCTCGAACCGCCCGATCCCGATGCTGGCCGAGAGCCACACGGTGAGCAAGGACGGCCTCGTCTACACCTTCAAGCTCCGTCAAGGCGTCAAGTTCCACAACGGCAGGGAGATGACCTCCGAAGACGTCGTCGCCTCGCTCGCGCGCTGGGGCAAGCAGTCGATCTACGGCAAGGCATTGTTCGCGCAGGTCGCGGAGTGGAAGGCCCTCGACAAGTACACGGTCGAGATGAAGCTCAAAGAGAAGTCGGCGATCGTGCTGATCTCGCTGGCGGTGCCCAACAACTTCGGCGCGATCTATCCCAAGGAGATCGCCGAGAAGTTCGCGCCCGAGGTCAAGGCTACCGAGTACATCGGCACGGGCCCGTTCAAGCTCGCCGAGTGGAAGCCGGACCAGTACATCCGTATGGTCCGCTTCGATGAGTACAAGTCGCGGAACGAGGCGCCGAACGGCTACGGCGGCGGCAAGACCGCGTACCTGGACGAGGTGCGCTTCCAGCCCGTGCCCGAGGTGGCGACGCGTGTCGCCCAGGTCGAGACGGGTGAGCTGGACTTCGCGGACGACCTGAACCTCGACGCCTACGACCGGCTCAAGAAGAATCCGAACCTGCGTCCGCTCGTCTCGAAGCCCTACTACTGGCTCGTCGCGGTGTTGAACAAGAAGGAAGGCCTGATGACGAACCAGAAGCTGCGCCAGGCGTGGCAGGCGGCGATCGACATCGAGCCGATCATGAAGAACGTCGCCGGCGGCCGCGCCGAGTTCTACCGCATGGACGCGAGCCTGGCCATGGCCGAGATCGTCTCCTGGCATACCAAGCTCTCGGGGCTGCCGTGGAACGAGCACAACAAGGCGAAGGTCCAGAAGCTCCTGCAGGAGGCCGGCTACAAGAAGGAGCCGATCCGGTTCATGACGACGCAGGAGTACAAGTGGATGTACGACTTCGCGCTCCTGACCAAGCAACAGCTCGAGGACCTCGGCTTCAACATCGATCTGCAGGTGGTCGACTGGGCGACGCTGGTGAAGCGCCGGAACAATCCGAAGGAGTATGACGCGTTCACCACCGGCATCGGAGCCTTCTACGACCCGACCCACGCCGTCTTTCTCACGGCGACCTGGCCCGGCTGGACGACCGACGAGGACATCCAGAAGCTCCAGGGCGAGCTGGCGCGCGAGACTGACCCCAAGAAGCGCATGGCGCTCTGGGAGCAGCAGACCAAGCAGTTCTACGAGAAGGTGCCGGTCATCCGCTACGGCGATCTCTTCGGGCTTCGCGCGATCCGCAACACGACCAAGGGCTTCAACGAGAAGACCGAGCGCATCCGCTTCTACAACGTGTGGGTCGAGAAATAACGTGATGGGCCGCGCGATCGCCGTCGTGTCGCTGGCTCTGCTGGCCCTGACCGCCCTGGACGCCGAGGCTCAGAAGAAGGGCGGCACGCTTCGGGTGGGAATCCTCGGCGAGCCGCCGTCGCTCGACGTCCATTGGACGACCGCCACCATCACCGAAACCCTCGGCAATCACATTTACGAAGGGCTCTACACGCTCGATGCCACCAACCGCCCGATCCCGATGCTGGCCGAGAGCCACACGGTCAGCAAGGACAACCTCGTCTACACCTTCAAGCTCCGCCAGGGCGTCAAGTTCCACAACGGCAAGGAGATGACCTCGGACGACGTCGTCGCCTCGCTGGCCCGCTGGGGCAAGCAGTCGGTCTACGGTAAGGCCCTGTTCGCGCAGGTGGCCGACTGGAAGGCGCTCGACAAGTACACGGTCGAGATGAAGCTGAAGGAGAAGTCGGCGATCGTGCTCATCTCGCTGGCGGTGCCGAACAACTTCGGCGCGATCTATCCCAAGGAGATCGCCGAGAAGTTCGCGCCCGAGGTGAAGGCGACCGAATTCGTGGGAACGGGCCCCTTCAAGCTCGCCGAGTGGAAGCCCGACCAGTACATCCGCATGGTCCGCTTCGACGAGTACAAGCCGCGCAACGAGAAGCCCAACGGCTTCGGCGGCGGCAAGACCGCCTACGTCGACGAGATCCGCTGGCATCCGGTGCCCGAGGTGGCCACGCGCGTGGCCCAGGTGGAGACCGGTGAGCTCGACTTCGCCGACGACTTGAACCTCGACGCCTACGATCGGTTGAAGAAGAACCCCAATCTGAAAGCGATCGTGGCCATCGGGAACGGCTGGCTCATCGCGGTCCTCAACAAGAAGGAAGGCCTGATGACGAGCCAGAAGCTCCGCCAGGCCTGGCAGGCCGCGATCGACATCGAGCCGATCATGAAGAACGTGGCCGGCGGCCACAGCGAGTTCTACCGGATGGACTCGAGCCTGATCATGACCGAGATCGCCGCCTGGCACACGAAGCTCTCTGGCCTGCCGTGGAACGAGCGCAACCGGGACAAGGCCAAACGGCTCCTGCAGGAGGCCGGGTACAAGAAAGAACCGGTCCGCTTCATGACCACGCAGGAGTACAAGTGGATGTACGACTTCGCGCTCTTGACCAAGCAACAGCTCGAGGACGTCGGGTTCGTCATCGACCTTCAAGTCGTCGACTGGGCCACCCTGGTGAAGCGGCGGAACAACTCGAAGGAGTACGACGCGTTCACCACCGGCATCGGCGCCATCTACGACCCGGCCCACGTGAACTTCCTCACCGCGAGCTGGCCCGGCTGGACGACCGACGAGGACATCCTGAAGCTTCAGGCCGACATGGCGCGCGAGGTCGACCCCAAGAAGCGGATGGCGATGTGGGAACAGCAGACCCGGCAGGTCTACGAGAAGGTCCCGATCATCCGCTACGGCGACCTCGCCGGGCTTCGCGCGATCCGCAACACGACCAAGGGCTTCGACGAGAAGATGGGGCGCGTCCGGTTCACCAACGTCTGGGTCGAGAAGTAGCGGCGTGAGCTCGCGGGCGCCGGCCTCCAGCCTGGCGGCGCCCCTGCGTGGTCGCGTGTGACGACGTACCTGATCCGGCGGCTCCTGACGCTCGTGCCGGTGCTGGCGGTCGTCGTCACCGTCGTGTTCCTGCTGATTCATCTGATTCCCGGCGACCCCGTGAGCGTCATGCTGGGCCCGGACGCGACCCCCGCCCAGATCCAGGCGACGCGCCAGGCTCTCGGGCTCGATCGCCCACTGCACGAGCAGCTCTTCAAGTTCTACGCGCGCATCCTGCGCGGCGACCTCGGTCAGTCGTACTTCCTCGACCGCCCGGTGGTGACGGCGCTCCTGGAGCGGGCCGAGCCGACCCTCGTGCTGACCTTCTCGGCGCTCCTGGTCGCGGTCGTGATCGGCGTACCGTCGGGGATCATCGCCGCCGCCTACCAGGGCTCGCTCTGGGACCGTGCGCTGATGCTGGCCTCGCTCCTGGGCGTCTGCGTGCCGGGCTTCTGGCTCTCGTTGAACTTCATCTACCTCTTCGCGGTCCGCCTGGGCTGGCTGCCCGCCGCCGGTTACGCGTCGATCCTCGCCGATCCGCTGGCGGCCCTCCGCTACATGGTGCTGCCGGCCGTCTCGCTCGGCTTCAACCAGTCGGCGCTGATCGCGCGCATCAGCCGCTCGTGCATGCTGGAGGCGCTGCAGCAGGACTACATCCGGACCGCGCGCGCCAAGGGCGTCTCGCAGCGATCGGTCATGTGGGTGCACGCCTTCCGCAACGCGCTCGTGCCGGTCGTCACGGTCGTCGGGATCACGATGGCGATCCTGATCGGCGGCGCCGTGGTCACCGAGATAGTGTTCAACATTCCCGGGCTCGGCCGGCTGATCATCTCCGCGGTGCTGCGCCGGGACTACCCGGTGGTGCAAGGCGTGATCCTTGTCACCGCGACGGCGTACGTGCTCATCAATCTGATGGTCGACGTGGTCTACGTGTTCATCGACCCGCGGATCCGCTATGGCTGACGGCGCCGCGACGACTGCGGTGACGACGGCGGCGGCGCCCGCGCGCCCGACGTGGCGCCGGCACGCCGTCCGCAACCGGAACATCGCGGTGGGCGCCTCGATCCTGGCGGTCGTGATCCTCGCCGCGCTCCTGGCCAGCGTGATCTCTACCCACGACCCGCGCCGCCTCGACCCGGCCCAGCGCCTGAAGCCGCCGAGCGCGGCGAACTTCCTGGGCACGGACGAGTTCGGGCGCGACGTGTACAGCCTGGTCCTGCACGGCGCCCAGGTGTCGCTGCTCGTCGGGGCAACGACAATGATCCTGACCTCGCTCTGGGGCATCGCGATCGGGCTGGTCGCCGGCTACTACCGCCGGATCGACATGGCGCTGATGCGCGTCATGGACGGGCTCATGGCGTTCCCCGCCATCCTGCTCGCGATCGCGCTCATGGCCGCGCGCGGCCCCGGCATCGGCAACGTCATCTTTGCGCTCTCGGTCGTCTACACGCCGCGGACGGCGATGCTGATCCGGAGCACTGTCCTGAGCCTCCGCGAGCTCGACTACGTCCAGGCCGCTCGCGCGCTCGGGCGCCGCGACCTCGCGATCGCGTTCCGCCACATCCTGCCGAACTGCGTGGGGCCGCTCCTCGTGCAGGCCAGCTTCATCTTCGCCTACGCGATTCTGGCCGAGGCGATCCTGGGCTTCCTCGGCGTCGGCGTGCCGCCGTACGTGCCCTCGTGGGGCAACGTCATCGCCAGCGGCAAGAACGTCATCCGCGAGGCATTCTGGGTGAGTCTCTTCCCCGGCCTGGCGCTGACGATTTCCGGGCTCAGCCTGAACCTCCTGGGCGACGGTCTTCGTGACGTGCTCGATCCACGGTTGCGCGTACAGTAGGAAGCACTGGAGGATCCATGCCACTCGAGCAGACGCTGAACGACACGCTGACGAAGGCGATCAAGGAGAAGGATGCGCGCACCGCCGACGTGGTGCGGATGATCAAGTCGAAGATCGGCGAGCGCCGTACGGCCAAGGGCTTCTCCGGCACCGTCGACGACCCGCTCGTCCTCGACGTGATCGGCGCGTACCGCAAGCAGCTCCAGAAGGCCCTCGTCGAGTTCGAGAAGGTGGGCGAGCGCGGAGCCGCCCACGTCGCGCAGCTGCGCTTCGAGCTCGAGTTCTGCGAGCGCTACCTGCCGAAAGGCATGGACGAGGCCGCGCTGCGTGCGTTAGTCCGCGAGCGCCTCGACGCGCTCAAGATCGCCGACGCCAAGCAGGTCGGTCGGCTGGTCGGCGACGTCATGAAGACGCACAAGGGCCAGGTGGACGCGGCCGAGGTCAAGCGGGTGGCCGAGGAGATGCTGAAGGCTTAGCGATGCGCATGTTCACCGCCCGGGTGGGCTTGCGAGCGAGTCCCGAACAGCCTGCTCGGCTTCGGCTCTGCGTTGAAGCGTCGCCGGGGCGAGCCTCTGACGCAGCTCGCTGTAGAGCGCCATTGTCGCCGTCAACGCGCTCACGCAGGACTGCCGGTCGTGCGAAGCCATCGTCGAGCGCAACGCGGCTAGACGGCCTGGCGCGCTCTGCTCGACGCGCCGGACGCCGTTCGGCTGGGCTCCCGCTTCGGTCAGGATGAGCGGGCCCAGGACGCGAGCACGGACGAACTCGAGGGCGTCGATCGCCTCGAACAGCTCGCCACGAGCGATCTTGGTCGAGATGTAGTGCACCCACACCCAGAAGCGGTCCTCGATCCACTGAAGGCGCGGCGGCGGATAGACGGCTCTCGTCTTGCCCAGGGCGGAGCGAATAACGCCGCCTCGGTCCCAGAGAACCACGGGATCCTCGACTCGATGGGTCAGCTCCTCGGTCGACACGAACTTGAGGTCGACGTGGAGGAGCGGTGGCCCATAGAGTGAGATGAAGAGCCGCGGCTCGCCCACGTGATCGCCGGGGAACGTCGCGAGGAGCGGGCCGAGTCGCCGCGCCAGATCAGGCCCGTCGCGCAGAACCCCGCGGGAGACCTCGGGGCGCGAGACCACGACGAGGTCGAGGTCGGAATGCTCGTCCAGCGTCCGGCTGATGAATGAGCCTCCCGCCGCGAGCCCGACGAGACGCTCATCGGCGCGGAGCTTGGGGATCGCGGCTTCCAGGAAGGCCCGATGCGCGGACGGCATGTCCGGCCAGTGCGCCGGCTCGAGCACGAATTCGTCAGTTGGACTCATTGGCCGCTGACGTTCAGCGTCTCGAGGACCAGGAATCCGATGTGGCTCAATCCGACGAAACCCGTCACAACGTCGGCGATCGCTTTCACCGTGTCGATCCTCGCTCACGCATCGCTACTGCCGTAACTCGAGTGATGAAATCACCCTTGGCGGTCATACGCAGGTAGTCGCGGAACACGATCAGGCGCTCCCATACGGGATGTCCGCGGAGCATCAGATGGACGTGACTCACGCGCGCTCCGTGTTCCCTGCGAATCAGCACGATGCGCTCGGGCCATATCTCCCGATAGCGCGGCTCGACCCCCTCGTAGCCCTCTTCCATCAGCGCTCTCGCATATCGCTCGGCGATCTCTATCGACTCGACTGCCACGAGGATATCGATCACGGGCTTGGCGGCCAGCCCAGGCACTGCGGTGCTGCCGTGATGCTCGATCTCGAGCGCCTGCTCTACCAGCACGCGCCGGATTCGGGCAGACTCCAGCGCAAATCGCTCGGGCCATCGAGGGTCATACTCGACGATCTCAATCTCGTCAGCCACGACGCCCTAATGGTCGCCTCTGGACCCGGCCGGGCGAGTTCGCCCCGGTCGAGAACGTGGGCTGAAAAGGCACAGGGGCACTCGGGAAGGACTCGCCGAGGAGGAGGCCGCCTCGATCGCCCACGTGAGCCTTGAATCTCTCGTCAGAACACGACGACCCCGCGCGCCACCTGCCCGCTGCGTAGCGCCGTGAAGCCGTCGTTGATCTCCTCGAGCGTGTACGTCCGGCTCACCAGCTGATCGATCTTCAGGCGGCCATCCAGATACAGGTCGACCAACCGCGGGAAGTCGATGTTCGGGCGCACCGAGCCGTACATCGTGCCGCGGATCGTCTTTTCCTGGAGCGCCATCATGTAGGGCGTGATCGGAGCGCGCACGTTCATCGCCGCCATGCCCACGATGACCGCGGTACCGCCGGGCCGGATGGAGTCCAGGATCTGCAGGGTCGTCGCCTCGCCACCGATCGCGTCGAAGGCGTAGTCGGCGCCCCGGCCGCCGGTCAAGCCGCGGACCGTGTCGACCACGCTCTGTCGGCCGGCGTTGATCGTGTGCGTGGCGCCGAATTCGCGCGCGTACTCGAGCTTGTTGTCGAGCAGGTCACACGCGACGATCATCCGCGCCCCCGCCAGGCGCGCACCCTGCACGACGTTCAGGCCCACACCACCGCAGCCGATCACCACGACCGACGCACCGGCTTCGACCTGCGCGCAGCGGGTGACGGCGCCCACGCCCGTGGGCACGCAGCAGCCCATCAGCGCCGCCTGCGGCCACGGCATCTCCTTGCGGATCGGCACCAGCATCTCCGCGGGACACACAACCGATTCCGCGAACGTCCCGATCCGCGCCATCTGGAAGATGTCCTGGCCGTCGCGCTTGAGGCGGCAGGTCCCGTCGAGCATCATCCAGCGCTGCGACTGATGGCCGTCGCACAGGATCGACCGCCCGATCGAGCAGTAGAGGCAATGGCCGCACTGCGGACGGAACGAGAAGATCACATGATCGCCCGGCTTGAGGTTGCCGACGCCGGCGCCGACCTCTTCGACGATGCCGGCCGCTTCGTGGCCGAGCACCATCGGCAGCGGCAAGGTCCAGTCGCCGTTGATGATGTGCCAGTCGCTGTGGCAGACGCCCGCCGCCTTGACTCGGACGCGCGCTTCCCCGCCCTGCGGCCCCTGCTGCTGGACGTCGACCACTTCGAGCGGCGTGTTGGCTTTGTAGAGGATCGCGGCTTTCATTATTCCTCTCCTTGGGCAAGCGTCATCAGCTCGAGCGCCGCGCGGCCGAGGTGGCCGTAGGGGGTGCCGAGCGTCTCGATGATCTCGAAGTGGTTGTAGTCCTCGCCGACCAGGAGCTTCATCGGCTTGCCGGCCGCCGTCACCGCGGCGGCAAAGTCGCGCGCCTGGCGCTGAAATTCCGGCGACTCGAGCGTGCCGTAGCTGACGACGATCGGCGCGCTCAGCTGGTCCAGGTGCCGCTGCGAGCTGAGCGCCTGCTCCATCTCGTCCGTGAACTTCACGTAGTTGCTCCGCGCCGACAGGCGCACCGCCTTCAGGTCGTACATGCCGCTCGAGCAGAGGCCACCTTTCACCAGGTCCGCCGGCAGATTGAAATCGCGGGCCCAGTCGGTCGTGAGGACCACGCCGGCCAGGTGGGCGCCCGACGAATGGCCCGAGACGTAGAGCCGATCGGGATCGCCGCCGAAGCTACGGGCGTTTCGGTAGACCCAGGCGACGGCTCGACGCACCTGATCGGCCATCGGCATGAGGCTGCCGCTCACGTCCTGGACCGCGGCGAAGTCCGGGATGACCAGATGCGCGCCCGCGCGGACGAACAGCTCGGCTGCGAATGCGTAGTTCTTCGCGAAACCAGCTCGCCAGGCGCCGCCGTGGATGAAGACGTTGATCGGCGCATTGGCGCGCTTCGTAGCGTAGACGTCGAGCCCCTCCACGGCCGTCACGCCATACGCGAAGCGTTGGGGCGCGCCGAGCCGCGCGCGAGCCGCGTCGCTCTGGGTCGCGTAGCGTCTGACGAGCTGCTCCCGATTCGCGGCCCAGACGGTCTGATCGTAGGCGGCGTCGAGCTCGGCCTGATCCAGATCGAGCCACACGCGCGGCCCCTTGGCGCGCGGACCGGGCTGCGCGGGGCCAGACTGCTGCGCGAACGCGGCGCCTCCCACCGCCATCACGGCCGCCGCGGCACCCAGAGCATCTCCGCGCGCGAGGCGATCATGCGCGTCAGTCGAGCGTCGGGCGGCGCTGGGCCCAGGGGCGCGCCGCTTCGAACGCCGCGGAGGCCTGTAATACCGTCAGATCCGCGAAGCGACGGCCGACGATCTGGAGCCCGACCGGCAACCCGGCGGGCGTGAAACCGGCAGGGACCGACGCGGCGGGCTGACCGGTGAAGTTAAAGGGATAGCTGAACGAGGCCCAGCGGATCCAGTCCCACACGTGCTGCGACCAGTGCTCGGGATTCAGACGCCCGACCGGGAACGCGGCCACCGAGAGTGTCGGCGTCAGGAGCAGATCGTATTTCTCGAAGAGCGGCCGCACGGTGTCCCAGTAGGCGAGCTTCTTGGCGCGCGCCTCGACGTAGTCGACCATGCTGTACCGCATGCCGTCCTCGATGCACGCGACGAGCCCAGGATCCATGCGGTCGCGCCATTGCGAAAGGTGCTGCGCGTGGTTTCCGGCCTCGTGAGTGCTCCAGAGACAGCGGATCAGGTCGTGCGAGTCGGCGAAGCCGGGCTTGACCTCCTCGACCACGCAGCCGAGCTCGCCGAACGCCCCGACCGCCTGAGCGACCAGGGTGGCGACCTCGGCGTCCACGGGGAATCCACCCAGGTCGGCGCTGAACGCCACCTTGAGTCCTTTGATGCCGCGATCGAGCTTGCCGACGTAATCGTCGGGCGCGGCCTCGAGCGAGGTTCGATCCCAATCGTCCGGCCCGGCCATCACCGACAGCATCAGCGCCGCGTCCGCGACCGTGCGGGTCATCGGGCCCATGTGCGAGGCGTAGTCGTTGTTCGAGATGGGCCACATCGGGACGCGTCCGTACGAGGGCTTCAGCCCGAAGATGCCGCAGAATCCGCTCGGGATGCGAATCGAGCCCGCGCCGTCGGACCCTTGATGGAGCGGCCCGAGCCCGGCTGCCGTGGCCGCCCCGGCGCCGGCGCTGGAGCCGCCCGTCGTCATACCCGTGTTCCACGGGTTCCGCGTGATGCCGGTGAGGGGGCTATCCCCGAGTCCCTTCCAGCCGAACTCCGGGGTCGTCGTCTTGCCGAGCATAACGCCGCCCGCTTGCTTGAGTCGGCGGATGACCGGCGGATCGACGTCGGGCACGCGCTCAGCGAAGATGACCGACCCGGACATCGTCCGGACGTTCTTCGTGTAGTGCAGATCCTTGATCGAGAACGGGATGCCGTGCAGCGGCCCGCGCGCCTCGCCCTTCATGAGCGCCTGCTCGGCCTCGCGCGCCGCGGCCAGGGCCAGATCGGCCGTGACCGTGCAGAACGCGTTGACGATTGGATTGAGGCGCTCGACGCGATCGAGCACCGCGCGCGTCAGCTCGACGGGCGAGAGCTTCTTGGCGCGGATCAGCCTGGCCAGCTCGGTCGCCGGCGTGAATGCGAGGTCGGCGGAGGTCATCGCAATCTTCCCCGGCTACTTCTTGGAGATCAGCCAGTGCCCGAGCGCCAGATGCGGGAGCCCCGATCGCTCGAACGTGTCCACCGCGTCCTCGGGCGTGCACACGAGCGGCTCGCCGTGGAGATTGAACGAGGTGTTGAGCACGGCGCCGATCCCCGTCCGGCGCTCGAACTCGCGGATGACGCGGTAGTAGCCAGGATTCCACGCCTCGTCGAGGATGTGGGCGCGCGCCGTGCCATCTTGAGGATGGAGCGCCGCGACGATCTCGTCACGCCGCTTCGCGTTGGTCGGGAACGCCAGCATCATGTACGGCGAGGCGAAGCTCTTCGGGTTCAGCAGATAGTCGCCCTCGCGCTCGCGCAGCACCGTCGGCGCGAACGGCATCCAGAAATCCCGGCTCTTGATCATCCGGTTGATCAGGTCGACGACGCGGTGATCGGACGGGTTCGCCAGGATCGAGCGGTTGCCGAGGGCCCGCGCCCCGAACTCCATGCGGCCCGCGCAGCGCGCGACGACGCCGTCGGACACGAGGAGCTCGGCGATCCTCTCCTCGATCGCGGCGGACTCGCTCACGCGGTAGCGGCTCGCGAGGTCGCGATCCTTGATCACGGCCTCGATCTCCGATTCCTGGATGTCGGGACCGAGATAGGCCGGACCGAAGGGCTTGGGCGCCGCCTTGCCCCCCGATTCTGCGCACAGGTCGAGATAGCCGAGATAGGCCGCGCCCACCGCGTTCGACTCGTCACCGCACGACGGGAACACGAACAGGTCGCCGAGCCAGGTCTCGTCGGCGATCAGCATGTTCGCCTTCACGTTCATGAACACGCCGCCGCCGAGCGCCAGCCGCTCGCCGCCGTAGCGCTGATGCGCGAGGCGTGCCCACCGCACCAGCGCCTCCTCGAGAATCTGCTGGGCGCCGCCGGCGATCCCGTCGAAGCGGAGACCCAGCGTGGCCTCGAGCAGCGCGCGATAGAGAGGCCCGCGGCGCCGCCACTCGAAACGGCTCGGCTTGCCCTCGGTCATCGTGAAGACCTTGCCGAGCGCGGCGACCGCCCGTTCCGTTTCGCGCGCCGGCGCGTAGGGCGCGAGCCCCATCACCTTGTATTCGTGCTCGCCCGGCTTCATGCCCAGCAGCAAGGTCACGAGCGTGTAGAAGGAGCCGAGCGAGCCCGGGCCGCTCGGTGTCGCCTCGTGCCGGGTCAGCGCGACGCCGCTGGCGCTCGACACCGTGCCACAGAGGCCGTCGCCGGAGTTGTCGTTGGTGAGCACGAGCGAGGGGCGGCCGGCGAACGGCGAACCATAGTAGGCGGCCGCCGCATGACAGGTGTGATGGTCGACGACGCGAACGCGATCGTCGGCCAGACGCAGATGGCTCGTCACGTGGCCGCGCCGCTCGCCGTCGGTGAGCGGCGCCTTGCCCGGCGCTGGATCGAGCAGCCCGAGCTTGGCGCCGAGCTTACGCGCCCGACCGCTCAAGCCACGGCGCGGCGCTTCCAGGGCCACGGCGTAGTACCGACGCATGTAGGCCTCGTCGCGCATCACGCGATTCATCCAGTCGTAGGACGGAATCCGCGTTCCCGCAAGCACCACGCGGTCGACCTGGCCCGGAGTCAGGCCGAGATCGCGCAGGAGCGCATCGACGGCGCGACGCGGATAACCCGCATCGTTCTTCAGCCGCGAAAACCGCTCCTCTGACGCGCAGCCGACGATCTCCCCGTCGCGGAGCACGGCCGCGGTCGCGCAGTGTGTCTCGCTGATCCCCAGAACGATCAAGACCCGACGATCATATCAGCAATGGTCATTTCGCTTTGAGCCTGAGATCCTCGTACGGGGCGGAGAACGGGTAATTGGCGATCAGGCCCAGGCCCGACTCCGCCACCCGGGGCCCGTACGCGCAGATCGACGGAAACTCCCAGATCGGGGCGAACACGGCCTTGTCGTGGACGAGCCGCTGGATCCGCTCGAGGAGCGCACCACGGCTCTTCTGGTCGGGCGCGGCCGCCAGCTCGCGCCAGAGCTCCTCGATGTCGGGATAGCTTCCGTATCCTCATCGCCTCACCCCCGTATCGTTCGCATCACATCCTCGTTCGCGAAGACGTCCCGCGGATTCCCCTGAAAGATGATCTCCCCTCGATCGATGGCGTACAGCCGATCAGCCACCCGCGTCGCATTGGCCAGATGCGACTCGGCGATCAGCACGGAGATCCCCATCGCTTTGATCGCACGCACCGCCTCGATGAACCGCGTGACCACGACCGGCGCGAGCCCCTCGAACGGCTCGTCCAGGAGCAGAATCGACGGAGCCAGGGACATGGCGCGGGTGATCGCCACCATCTTCTTCTGTCCGCCGGAAAGATGCAGCCCCCGTCGCGCCATGAAGCCCTTGACCTCCGGGAAGACCGAGAAGACGCGCTCGTCGAGCCCGCGGCGCGCCACCGCCCGCGGCGAGGCGAGCCACGACGTGATCTGGAAGTTCTCCTCGACCGAAAGATCCGGGAAGATGCCGCAGTCCTCGGGCGCGTAGCCGATGCCGAGCAGCGCGCGCTCGTGCGCCGGCAGCCGCGTGATGTCGCGGTCGCGGAACGCGACCCGGCCCGAGCGGACCGGCAGCAGGCCCATGATACTGTCGA
>WNGJ01002891.1_pt1 | contig 23066 bp, 18 predicted proteins | sample 5400611 | NCBI WGS metagenome assembly WNGJ01 (sample SAMN13153375, study PRJNA577476) | soil metagenome | isolation source: 40 cm soil or saprolite under Garry oak tree replicate 1 | place: USA:California | collected 2016-06-15
AGAAGCTGTTCCGGTCCACGACCAGGGAGTTCCTGGAGAAGGAGATGCCGCTCACCCGGGTGCGCGAACTGGCCGAGGCCGGCGTCGGCTTCGAGCCAGACTGGTGGCGGCGGGGCAGCGAGCTGGGCTGGAACTCGATGACCGTGGCCCCGGAGGCGGGCGGTGACAGCATCTCCGGCGAGGGCCTGGCGGACACCTGCATCGTCGCCGAGGAGATGGGGCGGCTGATCTCACCGGGGCCGCTGCTCGGGGTGAACGTGGTCGCGGCCGCGCTGAGCGAGGCCGCCAACGCGGACGAGCACGCCGAGGTGATCGCCGCGCTGATGGCCGGCGAGGCGGTGGCGAGCTGGGCCGTCTACGAGCCAAAACGCGGCTTTACCCCGCTGGCGCCGCGGGTCCGGGCCGAACGCGACGGCTCGAGGTACGTCCTGACCGGGGTCAAGGACCGGGTGGACGGCGGCGACCAGGCGGACTGGTTCCTGGTCACGGCGGCGGGCCCTGACGGCCTGGCCCAGTTCCTCGTGCCCGCGGGTGCGCCGGGGGTGACCGTCACGGCCGAGTCCAGCCTGGACCTGGTGCGGCACTACGCCCGGGTGGAGCTGGACGGGGTGGTGGTGCCGGACGGCGGCATGGGCGGGGGCAGGGGCGGGGGCCTGGTCAGGCCCGCGGGCCCGGCGGAGGCGGCGGTGAACCGCCAGGTCCAGATCGCGGCCGCGCTGCAGTGCGCGGAGACCGCCGGTGCCGTTCAGCGGGTATTCGAGTTCACCGTGCAGTGGGCGTTCGACCGCTACTCGTTCGGCCGCCCGCTGGCCTCCTACCAGGCGCTCAAGCATCGTTTCGCGGACATGAAAACCTGGCTCGAGGCCTGCCTGGCCACGGCGGGCGCCGCCGCGCACGCCGCGTCGCTGCGCACCGAGGACGCGGACGAGCTGGCCAGCGTGGCCAAGTCCTACGTGGGTCAGCGGGCCACCGACATCATCCAGGACTGCGTGCAGCTGCACGGCGGCATCGGCGTGACCTGGGAGCACGACATCCACCTGTACCTGCGGCGGGCGACGGTGAACCGGGTGATGTTCGGCACGCCGGGCGAGCACCGGCGGCGGCTGGCGGACATCCTCGGCGTCTGAGATTTCTGGAGGCAGTGACATGACCGAAGACGTCGAGTCCTTCCGGCTGCGGGCCAGGGAGTGGCTGGCGGCGACCATGCCGCGGCTGGCCCCGGGCGAGGACGGCACCCTCACCGAGATCAGCGACGACAAGTGGCCGCGGGCGCGCGAGCTGCAGCGGCTGCTCTACGACGGCGGCTTCGCCGGGATCTGCTACCCGCGGGAGTACGGCGGCCTCGGCCTGACCCCGGCGCACCAGCGGGCCTTCAATGAGGAGTGCGCCGGCTACGAGATGCCGCTGGTGCTGAACATCCCCACGTTCTCGATCTGCGCCCCGGTCGTGCTCGACATGGGCAGCGAGGAGCAGAAGCGCCAGCACCTGCCGGCCGTGCTGCGCGGCGACGAGGTCATGGTCCAGTTCCTGTCCGAGCCGCGCGGCGGGTCCGACCTGGCCGGCGTCACCACCCGGGCGACCCGTGACGGCGACGTGTTCATCCTGAACGGCTCGAAGATCTGGAGCTCCGGGGCGTACGCCGCGGACTGGGCGCTGTGCCTGGCGCGGACCGACTGGGAGGCGCCCAAGCACCGCGGCCTGACCATGTTCCTGGTCAAGGTGCACCGGCCCGGCGTGGAGATCAAGCGGATCAGGCAGATAGGCGGCAACAACGAGTTCTGCCAGGAGTTCTTCGACGACGTGCCGGTGCCCGCCTCCGACGTGGTGGGCGACGTCAACAGCGGCTGGGCAGTGGCCAGCCGCCAGCTGTTCCACGAGCGCACCGCGGTCAGCGGCGGCTCGCCGTATGTCAGCGGTCCGGTGGGCCGGGCCCGGCGCGGGCCGGGCGTGGCCGCGCTCATCGACCTGGTCCGGGCCAACGGCCTGGCGGACGACGTCCGGGCGCGCGAGCTCGTGGCCGAGGCGCACGCGATCGGCCGGGTGCAGCAGCAGCTGATCGAGCGGATCACGGCCGGGATACGCAGCGAGCAGCTGCCGCCGCCGTCGGCCGCGATCGGACGGCTGTTCGGCGGCGAGAGCGGCAGCAGGCTGGCCGAGATCGGCGTCGAGGTGCTGGGCTCGCATGCCGTGGCTGGCGAAGCCTCGGGGGGGCTCGGGCCCGCCGCCGCAGGCGGCCAGGCCAGCAGGGTCGTCCCCCCCGGAGGTAGCAGAGCGGGTGACTCCGTCGACGTAGGCACGGCGTTCCTGATGCGGCAGGCCGGATCGCTCGGCGGGGGCAGCACGGAGATGGCGCGCAACATCATCAGCGAGCGGATCCTCGGCATGCCGCGCGAGTACGCGGCCGACCGGGACGTGCCCTTCAGCCAGGTGCGCCAGGGCAGGTAGCGGCGGCCATCTGATCGCCCGCGGCGTGTACACCGGCGCGCCCGGCGGCGGATAAGCGCGTCGCGATCATTAAAGAAGGAGAGGCTCCAGTCCTCTCCAGTTTCAATCTATAGCGCACCGGGGGGCTTGCCGCAAGACCCGGGTCGTGCCGCATAATCGCAGACCGGACCCAGAATCTACGGAATGGGGGACGGCAAGTGCGTGTGTTGTTGTCGACATATGGGTCACGCGGAGACGTCGAACCGATGGTGGGATTCGCGGGGGCGCTGCGGGCACTCGGCGCGGAGGTGCGGGTATGCGCGCCGCCGGACTTCGCGGACCTGCTGGCCCGCGTCGGCGTGCCGCTGGTGCCGGCCGGCCGGTCGGTGCGCGAGATGGTGCGCCAGGTGTTCACCGGGAGGACCCCACCGTCGGCGGCGGACCTGGCGGCCGGGGTGATCGCCGGGCAGGCCGACGCGGTCGCCTCGGCGGCCGAGGGATGTGACGTGCTCGTGGCGGGCGGCCTGACCACGGCCGCGGCTGGCGCGCAGGCGGTGAGCGAGAAACATGGCCTCCGCTACCTGCACGCGGCCTACGCCCCGTGCTACCTGCCGTCGCCTTACTACCCGCCGCTGAGCCTGCACGGCCAGCCGGCCCCGCCGGACGTGACCGACAACCGGGTGCTGTGGGACCTGAACGCTCAGGGCATGAACGCGGTGTTCGGCGGGCCGATCAACGCCTACCGGGCGTCGCTCGGCCTGCCCGCAGTGGACAACGTTCGCGACTATGTTTTCACCGATCACCCGTGGCTGGCAGCGGACCCGACCCTGGCCCCCTGGCAGGAGACGGCCGACCTCGACGTGGTGCAGACCGGGGCGTGGATCCTGCCGGACGAACGCCCGCTCCCGGAAGAGCTGGAGGCGTTCCTGGACGCCGGCGCACCACCGGTGTACGTGAGCTTCGGCAGCATGCCCCTGCGCGAGGCGGAGGAGGTCGCCCGGGCGGTCGTCGAGGCGGTCCGGGCGCAGGGCCGCCGCGTCCTCCTCGGGAGCGGCTGGGCCGACCTCGCCCTGATCGACGATCAGGACGACTGCCTCGCCGTCGGCGAGGTCAACCAGCAGGCACTGTTCCGCCGGATGGCCGCCGTGGTGCACCACGGCGGCGCGGGCACGACCACGACGGCCGCCCGGGCCGGCGCGCCCCAGGTGGTCGTGCCGCAGGTGGCGGACCAGCCTTACTGGGCCAGCCGGGTGGCCGACCTGGGTATCGGCGTGGCCCACGAAGGTCCGGCTCCGACATTCGAGTCTCTGTCGGCCGCGCTCAGGATGGTCCTGACGCCCGAGACCCGCGCACGGGCGACCGCCGTGGCCGACATGATCCGGGCCGACGGGGCGACGGTGGCCGCGAAACTGCTACTCGACGCGGTCACCGGCTAGGGCTGATGGCGGGGGTTAGTCGAGGTCTTCGACGAAGGCGCGGAGCTGGCGGATGTTGCGGCACTCGTAGACCGCGTCGCAGAACGGCTGGTAGCGGGCTATCACCGAGTCGCCGCTGTTCCAGGCGGAACTAGGTTCGGGGTTCAGCCAGAACACGTGGCCGGCGCGCTGGCTGACGCCCTTGAGCGCGCCCTCGCAGGGGTCGTGGTAGTTGGTGCGGGCGTCGCCGAGCACGATCACGGTGGTGCGCCTGCGCACCTGCGCGCCCCAGATGTCCCAGAAGGTGGTCAGCGCGTGGCCGTAATCGGACCGGCCGTCCAGCCAGACGCCGCTGCCCGCGGCGTTGATGTACCGGGCCGCCTCGACCACGTCGGGTGCCTGCTGCAGCACGTCGGTCACCTCGTCCACGCCGTCCACGAACACGAAGCTGCGGACCCGGGAGAACTGCGACCGCAGCGCGTACATGAGCTGCAGGGTGAAGGCCGCGAAGGTGGCCACCGAACCGGAGATGTCGGCCAGCACGAACAGCTCGGGCTTGGCCGGGTGCGGCTTGCGGAACGCCGGGCGGATCGGCACCCCCCCGGTGCTCAGCGACCGGCGCACCGTGCGCCTGAAGTCCAGCGTGCCGCGCCGCTTGTGGCGGCGCTTAGCCGACAGCCGGGTGGCCATCTTGCGGGTGAGCGGGTCGAGCACGGCGCGCATGTCGGCGATCTGGTCCCGGGAGGAGGTCAGGAAGTCCACGTCCTCCGGCAGCGGCCGGCGCAGGGTGCGGGCTACGGCCGCGGCGCCGCGGTCATCTACCAGGTGCCGCCGGACCTGCGCCTCGACCATCTGGCGGAACCTGGCCAGCTGGGCCTCGTAGCCCTCGAGCTCCAGCCGCCGCGCCAGCGGGTCGGCGGCAGGCCCAGTAGCAGGCCCAGTAGCAGGCCCAGTAGCAGGCCCAGCGCCCTGGTCACCGGGCTCGGCCAGCCGCGCCAGCAGCCGGTCCGGGTCGACGGCCCGCAGCGTGCGGAACACGTAGTAGGTGCCGGCCACCGGCCGGCCCGGCTCGATCCCGGCGTGCCGGTCCACGAACATGCCGGCGAGCGCGCGCATCATGACCTCGTTGCCCTCGCGCAGGGCGGTCAGCAGCAGCTCGGTCAGGGCCGCGTCGTCCAGGGAGCCGAGGCCGCCCCCGCCACCATGGCCGTTCTGGCCGCTCAGCCCGCCCTGACCGTCCTGACTGGGCTGGCCCGGCTCCGCAGCCTGGGAGTTGTCCGCGGCGGGCGCGGCCTGACCGGGCTGGGGGGTGAAGTACAGGTCGAAGACCGCGTCAAAGGCGAGCTCGTGGTCGTGGGTCTTCACCAGGACCGCGCGCAGCGCGGCCTTCACCGTGCCGCGGTCGCCGACCGGCAGGTGCCGCAGGCTGTGCACCGCGTCGATCCGCTCGGCCAGCGAGACCGGCACGCCGATCTGGCGCAGCTCGGCGATCATGCCTTCAATGGCGGCGAGCATGGCCCGGCCTTTCTGGGGGTCAGCGGAATAGAGGCGGCCACCACCGCGGCCGCGACGGACACGGCCACCATCACCACCAGGCTAACCGTGAAGCCGCCGGGCCCGGGATAGCCGAGCACCCGGCGACCGCTGGTCACGATGCTGGTGGTCACCTGGCCGCCGAGCGCGCCGCCGATCGTCCGCAGGTTGGCGTTCATGCCGGTCGCCACGCCATCTGCCACACCTGCGTCCGCGCCGCGGCCAGCAGAGCGAACGCCGCCCCGCCGAGCAGCACGCCGGTCAGCACCGCGCGGGCCGATCCGATCGTGGCGGATAGCCGCCCGGCCAGCAGGCCGAGGACGAACATCGTGGCCGTCTGCGGGAGCAGCAGCAGGCCCGCGGCATCGAGGCTGACGCCGAAGCCGTAGCCGGTCGCCCGGGGGGTCTGCAGCAGGTCGGGGATGATGATCAGCGATCCGTACAGGGTGAACCCGACGCCGACCGCGACCAGGTTGGTGCGCAGGACGGCCGGGCGGGTCAGCATGCGCACGTCCACCAGCGGGTTGGCCGACCGCCGCTCCGCCACCCACCAGGCGGCGAACAGCGCGGCCGAGGCGAGCATGGCGCCGCCAAACGCGCCGGACAGCCAGCCCCAGGCCGGCGCCTCGGTCAGCGCGGTGAGCAGCGTCACCAGCCAGGCGGACAGCAGGACCGCGCAGGTCAGGCTGACCCGGCCGCCGGCCCGCACGGGCGAGGGCGGGATGCGGAGCATCACCAGCGCGGCCAGGACGATCAGCGGCAGCGGGGCCCAGAACAGCCAGTGGTAGCCCAGCCGGGCCGCGATCGGGCCGGCCAGCGTGATGCCCAGACCGCCGCCGACGCCCAGGGTCGCGGAGATGAACCCGATGGCGCCCGCCACCCGCTCGGGAGGCAACTCGTCGCGGATGATGCCGAACGCCAGGGGGAACAGCGCGCCGCCCAGACCCTGCACGATCCGGCCGGCGACGAGCAACTCCAGGCTGTTCGCCAGGCCGGACAGCACGATCCCCGCGGTCAGCGCGGCCATGGTCACCAGCAGCATCCGCCGCTTGCCGAACATGTCGCCGAGCCGCCCGAGCAGCGGCGTGGCCACCGCGGCCGACAATAGGTAACCGGTCAGCACCCAGGTGACGGCCTCCTGGCTGACGTGCAGGTCCCGGCCGATGGCGGGCAGCACCGGGATGACCAGGGACTGCAGCACGCTGAAGGACATCGCGGCGGCCCCGAGCGCGACGAGGACCGGGCCCGGCGCGCGGCGTCCGCGCTGCGGTGCCACCTCGCGAGTGACCTCGACCACTACGTGGGGCCGCTCCTTGCCTGGGTCAGCCGCGCCGGCTGATGATCTCGTCGATGAGCGCGGGCACGACCTGGTGCAGGTCGCCGACCACGCCGAAGTCGGCGAGCTCGAAGATCGGCGCCTCCGGGTCCTTGTTGACCGCGGCGATGACCTTGGACGTCTGCATGCCGGCCCGGTGCTGGATCGCCCCGGAGATCCCGGCGGCCAGGTACAGCTGCGGCGAGACGGTCTTGCCGGTCTGGCCCACCTGGTTGCTGTGCGGGTACCAGCCGGCGTCGACCGCCGCCCGGGACGCGCCCACCGCGGCGCCGAGCAGGTCGGCGAGCCGTTCCATCAGGGCGAAGTGCTCGGCGCCGCCCAGGCCGCGGCCGCCGGACACGACGATCGAGGCGTCGGTCAGCTCCGGCCGGCCGGAGCTCTGGAGGACCTCGCGGGCGGTGATCGTGGCCGCGGTCGCGGCTTCGGACAGCTCGACGTCCACCTCGTGTACGGCGGGCTGGGCGGGCTGGGCGAGGGGGGTGGTGGCGTTCGGCTTCACGGCGATGACGGGCACGCCGGCCGTGACCGCGGAGGTCACGGTGAACGACGCGGCGAAGGCCGACTGGGTGGCCACGACGGCGGGCCCGGAATCCGGTTCGCCGGCGGAGACGTCGACCGCGTCGCTGATGAAGCCGGAATCGAGGCGGAGCGCGAGCCTGGCTCCGATCTCCTTGCCCTCCGGGCTCGCCGTCAGCAGCACCGCGGCCAGGTCCGCGCCGATCTGCCGGGTTACCTGCTCCAGGGCCTCGACCTTCGGCACCACGAGGTAGTCGAGCATCCGGTGGTCTTTGAGCAGGTAGACGTGTTCGGCGCCGTGGGAGGCGAGGGTTTCCACCGCCCGTTCGGCATCAGGACCGAACACCACGACGGACGGCGAGCCGATCCGCCGGGCCAGGGTGAGCAGCTCGAGGGCGGGTTTGGGGGCCGAGCCGTCCACGGCGTCGACCACCACCAGAACCTGGGGCATGAGTCTCCTAGATGAAGCGGTTCGCGGCCATGAAGTCGGCCAGCAGCTTGCCGCCGTCGCCGTTGTCCTTGACCTGCTCGCCCGCGGTCCGGGCCGGGCGCCGGGCGGCCGACAGCACCGTGCTGCGGGCGGCGGCCAGCCCGACGAGGCCGGGGTCGATGCCGAGGTCGGCCAGGCCGAGCGTGTCGACGGGCTTCTTCTTGGCCGCCATGATCCCCTTGAACGAGGGGTACCTGGCCTCGCCGGTCCGGTCGGTCACGCTGACAATGGCGGGCAGCCGGGCCGTGACGGTCTCGGCGCTGGTGTCGGAGTCGCGGACGATCGTGGCCGCACCGCCGCTGACGGTCAGCCGGCCGGCGAAGGTCAGCGCGGGCACGGCCAGCCGCTCGGCGAGCAGGGCGGGTACCACGCCCATCCCGGCGTCGGTCGAGGCCATCCCGGTGAGCACCAGGTCGAAGCCGATCCGCTGGATGGCCGCGGCCAGGACCAGCGAGGTCGCGAACGCGTCCGAACCGTGCAGGGCATCGTCCCTGACGTGCACCGCAGCGTCGCCACCCATCGACAGCGCCTTGCGCAGGGCGTCCTGCGCGCCGTCGGGACCCATCGTCAGGTACGTCAGCTCCCAGCCGTCGGAGGACTCCCTGACCTGCAGCGCCTGCTCGGCGGCATGCTCGTCGAGCTCGGAGAGCCGGCCCGGTACGCTCACCCGGTCGACGGTACCGTCGGCCAGAAAGCTCCGGTCGCCGGTGAGGTCGGGGGTGAACTTGACGAGCACGACGATCTTCGGCACGGGCGACCACCTCGGCAGGTCTATGGGACGGGGACGACGCTGTTAACATCATAGTTGTATGATAATCAAAATTATAGAGTTGGGACCGAACGGTCCTGGCTGAGGGCCACGGTTTGGCGGGAGCCGGCATGACGGACGGCGTTCGGGTGGCCGGTGCGCTGGCGGGAGGGTTCGGCTCGGCCGCCGAGGTCGCGGACCTGCTGAGCGGCGTGGGCTATCTCGCCGACGAGCATGCCTGCTCCGTGCTGCGGCTGGCCGGGCAGCTCGGCAAGCCGGTGCTGGTCGAAGGGCCGGCCGGGACGGGCAAGACCGCGCTGGCCACCAGCGCGGCGGCCGCGACCGGCAGCAGGCTGATCAGGCTGCAGTGCTACGAGGGCCTGGACGAGGCCAGGGCGCTGTACGAGTGGAACCATTCCAAGCAGCTGCTCCGGCTGCTGGCCGACCGGGTGGAGCGCGCCGGGGGCCCGCCCGAGGCGGGCGTCTTCACCGAGGAGTTCCTGCTGACCCGGCCGCTGCTGGCCGCCATCAGGGCGGACGAGCCGGTGGTGCTGCTGATCGACGAGGTCGACCGGCTCGACGTCGAAACCGAGGCGCTGCTGCTCGAGGTGCTCTCTGACTACCAGGTCTCGATCCCCGAGCTCGGCACGGTGACCGGCAGGCAGGTGCCCGCGGTCTTCCTGACCTCGAACGCCGCGCGGGACCTGTCCGAGGCGCTGCGGCGCCGGTGCCTGTACCTCCACCTGGATTACCCGCCGGCCGAGCGGGAGCGGGAGATCGTGCGGACCCGGGTGCCCGGCATTCCCGAGCACCTGGCCGGGCAGATCGCCGCGTTCGTCGGCTCGCTTCGGCGGCTGGACTTGCGCCAGCGCCCGTCGGTGACGCAGGTCCTGGAATGGGCCAGGACGCTGCTCGCCCTGGGCGCGCAGGACCTGGACGCCGGCCTGGCCGCCGGGTCGCTGCCGGTGCTCCTCGCCTACCGGTCCGACATCGAGCTGGCCGCCGCGGAGCTGGGCCTCTCTGGCTGATATCAGCAGCCCAGGAAGCTGAGCACGGCCTGCATGCAGCGGACGTCGGCCGGGGTCCCGAAGTGATCCACGCCGCGCAGCGTGACCAGCCGCGCGTCGGGCAGCGCGGCGACCAGGCCGTCGCCCGGGCCAGCTGGATCCTTATCACCGAGCACGACTAGCACGTCGGCTGTTATGCGGGCCAGGTCGGTTTCCGTGAGCGGCCGCTGCGGGCGGCGCAGGAAGGCGATCAGCGCGGCGCGGTCGTTGCCCAGGCCATCGGCCAGGCGGCGGAACACCATGCCCTGCACGTTCTCGGGATCCGGATCGCCGGTGAGCGCGGCGACGATGAGGGCCGGGTCGGCCGGGTCGAGCACGCTCCGCCCGATGCCGAGCAGGGCCAGGCGGCGGAACCGGCCGGGCTGGTCCGCGGCCAGCCGCAGCAGCACGTGCGCGCCGGCCGAGAAGCCGATGGCGTCTACTGGCTCGCGGCCCTCGACGGACGCGGCCACGTGGGCCTCGACCTCCTGGTAGCCGGCTGGATCGGCTGGCTTTGGCCCAGCCGGCGAGACTGTACCGTGGCCGGGCAGGTCGACCGCGATCGTCTCCCGGCCGCAGTCGGCCAGCAGGTCGAGCCAGCCCGGCTGCCGCCAGTTGTGTTCGGCCGAGGAGGCGAAGCCGTGCACGAGAAGGACCGGAGGATCCTGGCCTTGTGGCTGGCCCTGTGTCATGTCAGCACTGTGTCATGTCAGCACTGTGTCATGTCAGCACTGTGTCGTGTCAGCACCGGGCCGCGGGCTCGGCGGGGCCGGCCGGGCCGGCCGGCGCGGCGCTCAGGCCGGTCGCGATGAAGGTCCTGGTGGCCTTGGCCAGCCGCCGGTCCCGGTCACCCGGCTGGGCGGTGCCGAGCGCACCGGTGACGGCGCGCCGCAGGCCGCCGATGCGGCCGGCGGCGAGCTCGGGCAGCACGCCGTCGGCGATGCCCAGGCCGGTCAGTTCGGCGCTGGTCAGGCGGAGCGGGCCGGCCAGCTCGTCGGCCCGCGAGGTGTCGCGGTACAAGATCGCGGCGGCGCCCTCGGGGCTGATCACGGAGAAGACCGAACCGGGCAGCATGAACAGGCGGTCGGCGTGGCCGAGCGCCATCGCGCCGCCGCTGCCGCCCTCCCCCACGCAGATGGCCACGCTCGGCGTGCGCAGCCGGGCCATGGCGCGCAGCGTGGCGGCGATCTCGGCCGCGATGCCGTCCCGTTCGGCGGCCGGACCCGGCTCGGCGCCCGGGGTGTCGACGAGCGTGAGCAGCGACAGCCCGATCCGGTCGGCCAGCCCGATCGCCCGCCGGGCCAGCCGGTAGGCGGCCGGACCCGGCCGGGCCGCCCCGGCGCCGTCCGCGTACCTGTCCATCGCGACCACGATCGCCCGCTCGCCGCCGATCCTGGCCAGCCCGGCCCGGATGGCCGGGTCCTGGCCCCTTAGTTCGATCCAGGACGAGCATAGAGCCGCGGCCCACTCCAGGCCCGAGGGCCGGGACCGGCTGCGCGCCTGCCTGATGGCCTGCAGCGGCGAGTGCGGCGCGTCGGGCGGGGCGGCCGGGGCTGGCGCGGGGATCCGGGCGGCTCTTCCGCGGGGGGCGGCGGCCACGTCGTCGGAGAGGCGGTCGAGCCCGGCCCGTTCGGCATCTCCGGGCGCCCCATCGGCCAGCGGCCAGTCGGCCGAGCCGAGCACGGCGTTCACCCAGGCCACCTGGTCTGACCGCTCGACCAGCGCGTCGACCAGGCCCGCGGCGTAGGCGCTCTCGGCCGTGTGGGACCAGGCGGGCGGCGCCTCCCCGGTGACCTGGCGGACGACCCTGGGGCCGGCGAAGCCCAGCGTGGCGTGCGGTTCGGCGGCCCGCAGATCCAGCAGCGAGGCCCACGAGGCGTAGACGCCGCCGGTGGTCGGCGACCGGTACACGATGGCCGATAGCAGCCCGGCCCGGGCGTGCTCGTCGGCGGCGGCCGCGGTGCGGGGCATCTGGATGAGCGCGGCCATGCCCTCCTGCATCCGCGCGCCGCCGGTCTGGGTGACCGCGATCACCGGCAGCCCGCGGTCAGTGGCCCGCCGGAAGGACCGGACGATCTTCTCGCCCGCCACCGCGCCCATGGTCCCGCCGAAGATGTCGAAGTCGCTCTGGATCAGCACGACCTGGGTGCCACCGGATTCGGCCAGGCCGGTGCGGACCGATTCGCCGGGTGCGGCCGCGAGCGCTCCGGCGTACCCGGGGAAGTGCAGCGGATCCGCCGAGGCCAGCTCCGTGTCCCACTCCCTGATGAGCGGGAGCAGCAGGTCACCGTCGTGCACGGCCGCCCTCTCGTGAGCCGATTGTTCGACAGAAGTATAATAGTCGAACAAATCTGAGGTCAATCGCGGACGGCCGCGCGGCTCGGCGGTATGGGTCAGCGGTGCGGCTCGGCGGTATGGGTCAGCGGTGCGGGTCGGCGCTGTGGGTCAGCGGGCTCGCCGGAGCTCGGTGGTGGCCTTCTCGATGTCCGACTGGTGCTTGAGCAGCACATGCAGGGTGCCGATGACCAGATCGGTGCTGATCTCCTCCGCGCCCAGCAGGAACAGCGTCCGGGCCCAGTCGATGCTTTCCGACACCGATGGCCGCTTCTTCAGCTCGAGCTGGCGCAGCGATCGCACCACCCCGGCGATCTGGCCCGCCAGCGCGACGTCGAGGCCCGGCACCCGGCTGAGCACGATATCCCGCTCCCGCTCGGGCGCGGGATAGTCGATGTACAGGTAGAGGCAGCGCCGCTTGAGCGCCTCGGACAGCTCGCGCGAGTTGTTGGAGGTCAGGAAGACCAGCGGGGTCTGGGTGCTGGTCACCGTGCCGAACTCGGGAATCGATACCTGGTAGTCCGAGAGCACCTCCAGCAGCAGGGCCTCGGTCTCGGCGTCGAGCCGGTCCACCTCGTCGATGAGCAGCACGACCGGGTCGGGCGCGCGGATCGCGGCCAGCAGCGGCCGGGCGAGCAGGAACTCCTCGCCGAATATGTCCGCCTGCAGCTCGGACCAGTCCGCTCGTTCGTGGCCGGCGCGTTCGGCCTGGATGCGCAGGAGCTGCTTGGAGTAGTTCCACTCGTACAGCGCCTTGGCCTCGTCCAGGCCTTCGTAGCACTGCAGCCGGATCAGCCGCCTGCCGGTCAGCGCGGCCACGCTCTTGGCCAGCTCGGTCTTGCCGGTGCCGGCGGGTCCCTCGACCAGCACCGGCTTGCCGAGCCGTTCGCCCAGGTACACCACCGAGCTGATCCGCTCGTCGGGCAGGTATCCCGCGGCCCGCAGCTCGCTCCCGACCTGGTCGGGCGAGGCGAATTGCCAGGCCCTGTCCCCGTCCTGGCTCGTGTCGGGTCGCCGGCTCACGGTTCCTGCCCTTCTGCCCGGTGCACCTGGCCCGCTCCGGTCATTGTTATTAGTTATACAACTATCAAACTATAGTGGCCTGGCGGCGGGGTCAAGGCGTGTGCGGCCGCCGGCCTGTTAGGGACCGGACGTGCTGCCGTCGGCCTCGGGCCGTCAGCCTCTGGGGGCGTGCTGCCGCCCGCCTCCGTGGCCAGGATAGAGCGCAGGCTTGCTCGGCTCGCCGCGGTGGGGCGCCTTGTGGGTAGGAAAGCGGGCTTCAGCCACGTCAGCACCGCCAGTACCAAGCCCTTCGACGTGGAGGCGCGTTCATGTCGCTGAAGCTCAATGACGCTTGGCTTGTTCGATGCGGTAGAGCCTCGCGGAGCGCGGGAAGCCCTTCAGTGACTCTGGCACCGCCCGCACCACACTCTGACTGCATGGATGCCGCAGTCATGTCGCTTGAGCTGCATCAACGAGGCAACCATGTCGTATAAAGGGGCCAGGCAGGAGCAGCAGGCAGGGTATCAGCGGTCACTAGAGTCGGCAGGCAGCGCAGGAGCACCAAGAGCGTGGCGAAGTCGGCGCCGTCCCGCCCAGTGGTCCTGACAGGCCGATGGTGAGGTGATGGCGGGGCGCGCGGTCAGCTGCCGTCGAAGGTGGGGGGACGGTGCTCGCGGCGGGCCTGGATGCCTTTGTGGATGTCGCCGGTGGCCATGGTGACCGGCTGGGCCAGCGCCTCCCACTGCAGGGCCACCTCGAACCCGCCCCGGGAGCCCTGCGCCAGGCCCGCTTTGGTGAGCCTGATGGCGATCGGCGCGGCTTGGGCGACGCCCTCGGCCACCTCGAGCGCGCGGCCGACCACGTCGTCGGCCACCCCGCTGACCAGGCCCCAGGACAGCGCCTCGTCGGCCGCCACCACCCGCCCGGTGTAGAGCATCTCGCGCGCCCGCGGCATGCCGACCGCCTCGGGCAGCAGCCAGCTGACCGCCATGCCGCCGTGCGTGCCGAGCTGGGTGAAGGGCGCGCTGAACATCGCGGACGGAGAGGCGTACCTGAGGTCACAGGCCAGCGCCAGACAGAGTCCCGCCCCGATGCACGGGCCGTTCACCGCGGCGACTACAGGTACCGGGATCTGCTGCGGGGCCAGCCAGGCGCGGTAGAACGGCAGCATCTTGTCTCGCAGCCGGTCCGGGGTGTTGTCGCTGAGGTTGCCCTGGTCGAGCCAGGACAGGTCGGCTCCGGCGCAGAACGCGCTGCCGGCCCCGGTCACCACCACGGCGCGCAGCGAGCGGTCCCCCGCGACCTCGTCCATGGCTGTGGTCCACGCCGCCGTCAGCTCGGTGGTCATCGCGTTCCGCACCTGAGGAAGGTTCAGCGTCACGAGCGCCACGCCAGCCGACGCCAGCCGTACATCGACCAGCTCCGCCAGCCGATCAGCCATGGCCCACCACCGTCTCGAAATATCGTACAGATATAAACGATTCTAATCTGCTGGGACTCGCTGATGCGGCCGATCCCGCCGCCGCCGGCGCGGCCCATGACCGGACGGGCGCGCCGACGGCGATTGGTCAGGAATCGGCTGAGGCTATCAGCTGGCGGCGTACAGGATGTCGTAGGGACCTTGCTTGAGCGTGCACTCCTTGAGCCCGGAGCTGGGGAACCCGTTGTGCACACTCGGGTTGGCGGTCCAATTCAGGGTGATGCCCGGGACGTTGGTCGGCAGGCTCGACGTGGCACTCAGCGCGGCGGCGAGCTTGCTCCCTTCCAGCGAGTTCGCCGTCTCGACCGCGTGCTTGATCGCGAGCAGGTTGAAGTAGCCGGCGAGGATCCCCGAGGTCTGCGGGTTGACCCCGATCTTGGCCTTGAGGGACTCGAGCAGCGCGGTGTTCTGCGGCGTCAGCAGCTTTGAGGTCGGCTCTCCCGGTGTGTAGGAGACGGCGCAGCCGTCGACCGTGCCCGGTGGCACCTGGGCCGCCGTGACGCCGTAGTCGTTCAGGCCACCCCAGCCCACGACCTTGGGCGACCAGCCGATCTGCTTGAGCCCGGAGACCATGGCCGGCACGCCGGTGAACCCGGTCGGGAACAGCGTCTGGATTCCGGCGTCCCGCGCCTGGGTGAGCGGTGTGGTCAGGTCGATCGCCGTGGGCGAGTAGGTGATCGTCTTGATGAACCTCAGCCCGGCGGCCTTGGCGTCGGCCTGGGCGTCGGCCGCCAGTTCGGTGCTGAACGAAGTCCCGTCGGACAGGATGCCGATGTCGTTGTCGCCGTGGGACTTGGCCCAGCTCACCATCACCTGGGCGTACTGGGCGTTGGACGGCAGGGTGCTGAACGCGGTCGGGTTCTCCTTGGCGTTGAACAGCGCGAAGGCGCCGTCCCCGTTGACGACCAGCGTGTGCTGCTGCATCAGGTACGGCTGGATCTGGTTCTGCGCCGACGAGAACGAGTCGTTCACGATGATGACGTTGCCCTGCGAGACAAGCTGGCGGGCGATGCCGAGCGAGGTCGCCGGGTCGCCCTTGTCGTTGTAGTTCGTCACCGCGAACTTGTGGCCGCACACGCTGTCGTGCGCGTTGAAGTAGGCCACCGCCAGATCGGTCTCCATCCCCGTCAGCTGCCCCGAAGAAGCGGTCGGCCCGCTCAGCGGCGCGATGTTGGCGATATGGATGGGTCCGGAGGAGATGTTCGAGCACTGGCCGCCCGCCGCCCCCGTTGAGTTGCCGCTCGCCCCGCCGGAACTGCCGCCGGAGCTGCAGGCCGCCAGGCCCAGCGCCAAAACCGCCCCAACCACGACGGGCAGGGACCTGCGGCGCATGCAAGCTATACGAAAATGCCCCATGTGTCGGTCCTTTCGAGGTCAGGTTTCAGGAATGTGACACAACTTTAATACTTCTCGCACGACACGTCGATAAGTATCGAAGAGTAGTTGTATAACGATTCGATCCTCGGGCGGGCCGCTGTTCGCACAGGTCAGGCAGGCAGCGTTGCCAGGCGGGTCACGGGCTCGGGCGGGTGGTACCGGCCGATCGGCTGGCGGCCTCGGCCAGCCAGTCACCGATCCAGGGCGGTATGGCCGCGGATCCGTACGAGGCCGTCGCGGCCGGGCCGGGATGGCTGCGGATGCCGATCCAGCCCGGACGGGCGACCAGCTCGGCGCCGCGCAGCGGGCCGGCGTCGCCGGACCACAGCAGGCGGGCGGCGAGCTGGGCGACGGGCTGATGGTCGGCGGGCTGGGCCACGGGCTGATGGTCGGCGGGTTCGGCGGTCTCCACGGCGATCGAGAACACGTCGATCAGGTCCGGCCAGAGCAGGCTGGCCCCCACCAAGTTGGCGCAGCGGGCCAGCTGCGCGATGGCCTGTGCTGCGGGGTACTGAGGCGGTGACGTGGCGTCGGCCAGGTGCACCACGCGGAGCGGGCGCGAGGTGCGCGCCGCCTCCCGGGCCGCGGCCCGCAGCCAGCCGGCGTGGGCCAGCACGCGGTCCATGGTGGACGAGTAACCGGCCAGCGTCTCCTCCCAGGTGGGAGGCGATGGCCCGGCGGCGAAGGAGCCGGGCGCGATGACGATCGCGTCGATGCTCCCGGCCGCCGCCTGCTGCACGGCCTCCTCGGCGGCGGCGAAGCCGACGGGCTGGTCGGCCACCTCGACGGCGGTCATGCCGCACCGGGCCAGCGCCGGGGCCAGGGCACCGGCCAGGGCCGCGTTGCCCGCGACGACCAGGCAGCGCCGGGCGGCCGGGCCCGCGACCGGGCCGGTGGTGCCCGGCTGGTCGAAGACGGGCCCGAACCGCGCGTTGGACCCGCCCGTCGACCGCTGCCGGCCCTCGGCGGGGCCCAGGACCATAGGCACCAGCGTGTCGAGCGAGGCGGCGAAGTCGGCGGTGTCCCCGGTGCGGACGGCCTCGATCAGCCGGGGCGGTGCGATCAGGGACAGTTCGGGTCCGGCCGAGAAGATGACCTGCCCGCGGCAGGCCGGCTCGCCGGCCAGGTAGGCGGCGGCCGGCGCCATGTCCTGCGGGGCCGGCATGGCGGACAGGTCAAGCCCGGCCGGGCCCGAACCCCCGGAACGGCCGCCGGTGACCATCCGGGTCGCGGCGAGCGGGGAGAGCGCGTTCAGCGCGACCCCGTCCGGTAGCAAGTCGGCCAAGCCCCAGGTGACCGCGGCGACGGCCCGCTTGGCGCAGCTGTAGTGGGCGCTGTCGGCGGCCGCGCGGGCCAGGCCGGCCCCGGAGGTCACGCCGACGATCCGGCCGTGCCCGGCCGCGGCCATCACCGGCAGCGCCCCGGCCAGGACATTCAGGTAGCCGTTCAGGTGCACGTCAAGGACGGCCCGCCAGTCGTCTTCAGACGCCTCGAGGAACGGCGCGAAGCGCAGGATGCCGGCCGTATTGACCACGATGTCGAGCCCGCCGAACTCGCTCGTCACCTCGGCGAACAGCGCCCGGACCGCGTCGGGATCGGTCACCGACGCCGTGGATGCCCTGGCCACGCCGCCCTCGGCCGTGATGCGCCGCGCGGTCTGCTCCGCGGTCGGCTCGCCCAGCGGCTCCCCCTGCAGGCCGGTCCCGGGGTCCATTGCCACCACCGCGACATCCCGCCGCGCCAGCTCAAGCGCCACCGCGGTGCCGATGCCGCCGCCTCCCCCGGTCACCACCGCCACCCGCCGCCGCCGGTGATCGGTCATGGTGGCTCCCCCTGGGTGCGTTGACGGACCCGCCGGTCCGCGGCTACGTTAAATAGATCGTAATACATCTAAATATCGAATTATAGGTGTATGAGCCGAGCCCGAGGAGTCCGAGCATGGCCTATCCGAAGCGGCAGGCGGCGATCGTCGGCACGTACACCACCGAGCAGGCCAGGACGCTGGAGCGGACCAGCACCTCGCTCTCGCTCGAGGCGATCAAGGGGCGATCCAGCGCCACATGGTGATGTCCTCGCCGGGGATCTCCTGGTAGGCGATCTGGATCGGCATCCCGATGCGGACGTCTTCCGGGGCGGTGCCGACCAGGTTGGCTAGGACCAGGCAGGGCCGTGGCTGCTCGGCCAGCTCGCCCAGCGCGATCACGTAGGGCACCTCGGCGTTGAACGCGCCCGGACCGCGGTGGCAGACGGTGAAGGTGTACACGGTGGCGTCGCCGGAGACCGGAGTCCAGGTCAGGTTCTCCGACAGGCAGCTGCGGCAGGCCGGATACGGGACCCAGTTGTAGTCACCGCAGTCGTCGCACCTGGGCACCACGAACTGGTGGTTCTTCAGCGCGTCGAAGAACGGCTTGTTCTCCGGCCGGACCTCGGGCAGCGGCTTGAGGTAGGGGGCGGGGGCCGCCTCGAGAATGGTCATCGGTTCTTCCTCCTAATCGGCGGCCATGACGAGCGTGCTGGCCATGCCGTGCACGGCCCAGCCCTGCTGCAGGGACACCCCGATCCGCGCGCCGGGGACCTGGCGGGCGCCGCACTCGCCGCGCAGCTGGCGGACGACCTCGATCGTGTGCATGCCGGACGGGTCGCCGCAGTGGCTGTTGGACAGCAGCCCGCCGTCGGTGTTGGCCGGCATCGACCCGCCCAGGCGCAGGTGGCCTTCCCGGACGTAGTCGGCCCCCTCCCCCAGCTTGCAGAAGCCCATCTCCTCCAGGTCGCGGATGGTGGTGATGGTGAAGCAGTCATACAGGCCGGCCACGTCGATCTCGTCGCGGGAGATCCCGGCCAGGCCGAACGCCCGGTCGGTCGCCTTGCGCACCGCCTTGCCCTGGTTCGGGAACCACGGGTCGTTGATGGTCGCGTAGAAGTCGGTGTAGTAGGCCTCGGCGCCGCCCAGGATCCAGACCGGCTTCTGGCGGCAGTCCCTGGCCCGCTCGGCCGAGGCAATCACGACGGCGTAGCCGCCGTCGTTGTCGATGGAGCAGTCCAGCAGGTGCAGCGGTTCGCAGACGTACCGCGAGGCCAGCACGTCCTCGACGGTGATCTCGCCCTTGCGGCCCATCACCGAGTCGGGGTTGAGGGTGGCGTGGTAGCGGGTGAACACGGCGACTTCGGCCAGGTCGGCGTGCGTGACGCTGAACTCGTGCATGTACCGCCGGGCCCACATCGCGTACCACGAGGTCATGTAGCCGCCCGCGGTGGCGAAGCTCCAGTCGTCCGCCACCCGGGGCGCCCTGAGCTGCGCCGCGCCATGTTCCGGGGCCTTGGTGCCGCCCGGACCGGTCCGCCCGCCCGCGCGGCCGAAAAAGAGCACCGCGACGTCGGTCAGGCCGGCCGCGATCGCCGCCGCGGCCTTGGCCAGCTGGCCCGAGGCGCCGCCGATCTCGACCAGGCCGAGGGGGCGCTCGCCGAGCTGTTCGGCCCAGAACTGGTGCGCGGTGGTGCCGGGGACGTGGTCCGTCATCGCCATCGGCAGCAGGCCGTCCACGTCGGCAGTGGTCAGCCCGGCGTCATCCAGGGCGCCGCGAATCGCCTCGAGCTGAAGCGAGAACGAGGTCCGTTCGGGAAGTTTGCCTTGCTTTGTGGTGTAGACGCCGACGATCGCCGCCTGCCTGCTGGGAAATCCCACCGTCTACCCCTTCACTACCAGCAGCGCGTCTACGGCCTTGGCCACGTCGCCGTCCACCCGGATCGGGTTGATGTCCACCGATTCGACCTCACCGATCTCCAGCGCCAGCGCGCCGAGGCCGGTCATGGCCGCGGCGACCTGGGCGGCCTGCGCCCCGGACAGGCCGCGGCTGGCGGTGCGGAGCCGACCGCCGGCGATCCTGGCCACCGCGTCCTCGGCCATCCGCTGGGTGAACGGCGGCCGGAGCAGGACCGTGCCGCCGACGATCTCGATCAGCACCCCGCCGATGCCGACCGCGACCACCGGGCCGAACACCGGGTCCCGCTGCAGCCCGCAGGAGATCTCCACCGAGGCCGGGACCATCTCCTGGACCAGGACACCTTCGATTTTGAGGTCGGGGTTCGCGGTGCGGATGGCCTCGAGCATCTCCACGTAGGCGTGCCGTACGGCGTCGTCGCCGGTGAGGCCCAGGCGCAGCGCGCCGGAGTCGGACTTGTGCGGCAGGCCGTAGGACAGCACCTTCAGCGCGACCGGCCCGCCCAGCTCGCGGGCGGCGGCCACGGCCGCCCCGGCGGAGTCGGCGATGGCCTCGCGGCTGACTCCGATGCCGTACTCGGCCAGGACCTGCTTGGCCACCGACTCCAGCACGAACGGCTGGCCCGCTTCGCGTTGGAGCAGGGCCCGGACTCTTGCGATGCGGGCGGTGTCGGGTACCGGCTGCTCGGCGCGCTCGCGCCGCCGCATCGATTCGCTGAAGGCGGCCACGGCGCCGATCGCGCGGACGGCCCGGGCCGGATCGGTGTAGACCGGGATGCCGGCCTCGCTGATGTCCGGCGCGGACAGGGTGGTCGCCACCACCAGCGGCTTGTCCGTGGCGGCGTAGACCTTCTTGGTCGCCTCGGTCTCCCGGTCGCCCACGTACCAGATGAGCGGCAGCACCGCGTCGACGCCGTCGGAGGCGGCCAGGCCGCCGTAGACGGCGTCGAAGTTGTCCATGTTGAAGTTGCCGGTCGTGTCCACCGGGTTGGCCGCGCTGCCGAAGCTTGGCAGCAGGCTTTGCAGGTACTCGCGATCCGCGTCGGGCAGCACCGGGACGGTGAGGCCGACCGTCTCGGCCACGTCGGCCATCAGTGCTCCGGAGCCGCCGGACTGGGTCATCACGCCGAGCCGCCGGCCGGCCATCGTGCGGCCGGTCTGCAGGGCCAGGCCGAAGTCGATCATCTGCTCCACGCTCGAGGCCTGGATCAGGCCGTACTGCCGGCAGATGGCGTTGTAGACCTCGCCGGAGCCGGCGATCGAGGCCGTGTGGCTGAGCGCGGCCCGCGCCCCTTCCGAGGTGTAGCCGGCCTTGACCGCCACCACGGGCTTACCGAGTTCCGCGGCCCGCGCCGCGACCTCGACGAACACCTCCGGCGACCGTACCGCCTCGAAGAAGGTGAGCACCACGCCGACCTCGGGCTGCTCGATCAGGTAGCGCAGGCTCCGGGACACGTTCATGTCGCACTCGTTGCCGGTGGACAGGTACCAGCTGACGTGCACGCCCGCCGTGATGGCCTTGAGCAGGATGTAGGAGCCAAAGCCGCCGCTCTGCGAGACCACGGCTACCGGTCCCATCTTCGGCCGGTCCATGTCGACCGGGATCGCGAACGTCGCGGCCACCTTGGCCTGGTTGTTGTAGAAGCCGTTGCAGTTCGGGCCGACGATCGGGAACGCGCGGGCGCGGGCCACGTCGGTCATCCGCTGCTGCGCGCTTCTGCCTTCGGCGCCGGCCTCGGCGAAGCCCGCGGCCAGCACGACCGCGCCACCGATGCCGCGCTGTGCGCTGGCCTCGATGATGTCCGGCACGGTGACGGCGGGGGTGAGGATCACCGCCATGTCCACGGGCTCGGGCAGGTCGTCGACGGTTGGGTAGGCGGTGACGCCGTGGACTTCGGCCCGTTTCGGGTTGACGGGGTAGAGGCGGCCGGGGAAGTCCCGGTGCAGGTTCTGGAAGACATAGCTGCCCAGCGACGCCTCCGACGCCCCGACCACGGCGACGGACTGCGGGGAGAACAACCGCTCGACGCCGGCCTGGCTGGCCTGTTCGTCAGCCGGGCTGGCGTGTTCGTCAGCCTGGCTGCCCAGTTCGCCTGGGGCCGCTTCGTCTGGGGCCGCTTCGTCTGGGGCCGCTGGACCGGCTTGGGTGTCAGGCTCTGCCGGGCGCTGCCGTGCGTCCATGTTCCGCCCTCCGGGACAACTCGAATAATTCCTTAACTATCTAATAATTGGCGGGAGTCGGCAACACCCCGGACGGGCGGCTGTGGTGCGCCACCTGCCCTTGCTGCCTGGGTAGCGGACGTGACCTGCGGTAAGTGCCAGCGACATCCTAGAACGCCGGCCGTCCGCGGGCCGCTCGCCGCTCGCCCGCGAGACCAGTCCTCTATTGTTTGACAACTATCAATGTTAGACTGATCGCACGGCAAGCGTGGGGCGCGGCCGGTGAGAAAGCACGGCGACCAAGCACAGCGAGGACGCGGTGACCGGAAGGACGGCTCATGATCGATCTTGGCCTTGACGGAGCGCGCGCCATCGTCGTGGGAGCGGGCTTCATCCCCTACCGGGCCGGGCACGGCCGGGGCAGCGCGCTCCGGCTGGCGGCGGCCGGCGCCACCGTGGCCTGCGTCGACATGGACGAGGGCCGGGCCGGCGAGATCGTCGCGGAGATCGGCCAGGCGGGCGGAAAGGCGCTCGCCGTGGTGGGCGACGTGCGCACCGAGGCCGAGGCCACGCGGATCATCAAGGAGGCGGTGGCCGGCCTGGGCGGCGTCGACGTGCTGGTCGACGTCGTCGGGGAAGCGATCTTCGCCCCGTCCCACCAGCAGACCGAGGCGGACTGGGACTACCAGATGACGAAGAACCTCAAGCAGTTCTTCTTCGTCATGAAGGCGGTCATCCCGCACATGATCGACCAGGGCACCGGCGGGGCGATCACCGCGATCACGTCCGTGGACGGCTTCTCGTCGTCGCGTTTCCACGTCGCCTACGGGGCGGCCAAGGCCGGCATCATCTCACTGGTGCGGACGTACTCCGACGAGGTCGGCCGGTACGGCATCAGGGTCAACTGCGTCGCGCCGGGCAACGTCGGCGGCGGCGTGTGGGATAAGCCGGACGTGCCGTTCGGCCAGGATGTGGTCAACTCGCTGGCGCCGCCGCGGCCGATGGACATCGCGAACGGCGTGCTGTTCCTGTCGTCGTCGCTGTCGGCCCGGGTGACCGGGCAGACGCTGGTCGTCGACGGCGGGGCGACCACCCGGTCGCCCTGGGGCTTCTCCGAGGAGTCCCTGACGGCGTTCAGGGCCGGCTGGCGCGAAGAACGGAACTGAGCGGCGTGACGCCGGCGGCTGCGGCCCGGGTCGGCAGTCTGGCCAGCTCAGGCGGCCGCCTGGTGATCGAGGCCACAAGTCACACTTCGATCATGCGTACCATTTTCGCGGCACGGCGTGGTTTCCCGGAAATGTCGTAGCCGGGCGGTAGAATCGAATTCAGATCCTAGAAGCCTGCCCCCCCGGGGACGACGAGTACCGCCAGCAGCGGCGACCGGTCCCGGCACAGGAGGTGACCCAGGTGGGTACTGCCCCGGCTTCGGCCCGTGAGGCGCTGGACATGGTCCGCGCCGGGCTGGGCTACCTGGCCGCCGCCGACGC
>WNGJ01002988.1_pt1 | contig 23066 bp, 34 predicted proteins | sample 5400611 | NCBI WGS metagenome assembly WNGJ01 (sample SAMN13153375, study PRJNA577476) | soil metagenome | isolation source: 40 cm soil or saprolite under Garry oak tree replicate 1 | place: USA:California | collected 2016-06-15
TCGCCGCAATTCTACACCGAAAGGAGTTGGCTACCCCCCAAGTGGCACACGAGGGACACGAGGGATTCCTCCGCGACCGGATGAATTTTGGGAAGCGCTCATCGAACAAGAGCGAGATTACCCGCGAGAAGTCGGCCAGCGTTTACCGATATGTCCGCCCCGGACGGGCAACTCGGAAGTTGAATCCAATCAGACGTTCCGCGGCATAAGATTTCGGGAACGGGTCGGTGCGACTCTCTCCCTATTAAATTGTCTCAACGAGGCTCACCTCAGCTGATCCAGAACTGTACAAAAACCCTATGTTATTGAGGTCTCGGGGCTTACTTCGAGCGAGAAGCAGATTCCCCGAAATTGTTAGAAACATTAGGAACCGAAGTAAAGGAATGGAATCGTTGAAACGCGGGCTCGTGCTTGCAAAGCAGGTGCTCTCCCTGAGCTACACGCCCACACGGTGCAACCATTATCGTATCGCTTCACCAAGATCGAGACGCTCTCCCCGCGCAATCACATCCATTACTTCCGCATTCACTCGCCCGAAGACATGGACGCCGAAATGCTCGCCCGACTCCGCGAAGCTTACCGCCAAGAGCAACCTCCCTCCCTCGCCTCCCTCGCTTCTTCCTTCACGGTTAGTTCTTGAAGTGGTATCCTCCCTTCGAGTTTTGCCTCCAGGAGAAAACAATCAGAATCCCGGTAATGCCCCTGAGAGGTGACGGATGGAAACTTGGGCGACTTTCTCCATCATCGATCATCGCCAGCCTGTATATCGCCAGGCTCTGGCCCTGTTTGACCGCATCGTCGTGCCTGTGCCGTCGCAACCCATAGGCGATCAGACCCCTGAAGAACTTCACCAGCTTCAAGCTGAGGTCGACTATCTTGCAGCGCACGAGGCCGCAGTGCCGCGCAAGTGGAGTTCGGATTTATTCCAAGAGTGGCGCAAGCCACACCTCGCCGCAGCCATCGCTGCCGGCGTCAATCGCGACCCCTACATGGACACACGCCTGATGCTGGCAGAGCAGTTCGATTCAAAGGACGTTCAGGCAGTCCCAGTCTATGGCGGGCAGCAACAATTCACGGAATCCCAGCCAACTTCCGAGCAAGCCCAGCAAGCCGCGCTGGTCGAGCAAGCGCTCACCGTCGAGGTGATGCAGCGCTTGCCCGTCCCAGAGTATGACACCCCGCTGGAGAGCCTGATCCGCCTGCGCCAAAATCCCGCCTTCCGCACCGCCCTCGATGATCTTCTCGAGTGGAAACGAGGCGAGGTCCCCGCGATTGTCCTGGCGCCTGACCGTGCCAGGGCCATTGCCGCCGCCATGCGCACTTTCGACAAGCTCACTGAGAGGTACGCCGAGGCCATGGAATCAGAAGGTTTCAAAAAGTGGGGATCGGTGGGATCCATCTTCTTTGCCCTCTTCACCGGAGAGCCGTTTGCCGCCATCAAGGAAACTCTCGTCTCCTACCGCGAAGGCCGGGAACCCTGCTGGAAGAAAATGTCCGAAATGAAATGCGCCCCCGGCGGCATCGTGTATCACTTCCGCGAGACCCTGGGCACTTCCCAGTAGCAGCCCGTTCGCCACGCAAGGGATTCCCCACTCGCGAACGGGCAGCGCAACGACAGGCCTCGCTAAGCGGTGGCCCACGCTCTCGGTCTCTGCCCGAACGCACCTCCGCTGGCAAAATTGATTGCTTACTTCACCCCATGTTGTCCGGGGTGCCGCGCAACCTTCGAGACTTGGCCGCTGGCGCGGAAATACCGCAATGAACTGCCATGACAGGATTGCTAGCTATAGCTAGTAGGCATCGTCTGCCATTTCATTTCTTATGAGTAAGATTTTTTTGGCTGGAATGCCTTCACCAATCCTAAAGAATCGCGTTCTATCTTCGACATGAAAGGCTTCATAGATGGTTCTGGTCTGATAGCTATTCTCCAGAGTCCGCAGACGATAATTCACGCAAACGATTATCACTGGAAGGATATATCCGGTCTCGCCTTGATCGCGGAGATGGTTCGTCACGCTAGGATTAATAAGTCCGGCAGCGGCGCCGTGCCAATCGAAGAGCTCATCTGGAAATACAACAAATTTCGGATAAAATTGTGGGACCTTCCCTGCCGGAGAGTCGCAAAAGCGTTTTTGCTCAGAACTTATTACATTCCAATATCCGTTACCATCCCAAATGGGAAAGAACAGTTCATAGCTAGCCGCGACATCGGCTACCGAATGTCCGATATTTTTCAGGGAAAGTACGAGCTGAAACGTAGCCTGTTGACCTACATCCTTGTACGGTCCAACTTTTTGGAAGCTGAGAGCTGGTATGATTTGATTGTCCCCTTGAGTTTTTACGTCAACAATTTTTATCCACGGCCTTTCGGACAGTTCAAGTTGTCTGGCTGTGTTTTCGGCTGTGCTCTTGGCAGCATCGGCAGATTTCTTCGTGGCCCACCACAGAGCGTGAGTTTCCTTCACGGCAGCTTCTAGCTTTGCGACCTGGTCCACGGCGGCTGTCGCGAGTTTGCTCGTATTGTCAGCCTGAGACTTTGCGGCCTGGGCCGTCGCCTGCGCAGCCTCAGCTTGTGCCTTTGCCGCTCCTGCTAACGCTTTCGTGTCCTCTCCCCCCTTTCGCATTTCGTTCCACTGCAATCCGATGAACACAAGCGTGAAAATCACTGCTATTCCAGCGAGCAGGTCGACGATTTTCTTCGCAACGTCCATCGGTGCGCCTTAGCTCTTGGGGGAGAGTATGATTGGTTCAATGTCTTCTGGCCTGACCCCTAACTCCTTAAGCATCTCCCTTGTTGCACGAGCATAGTTGGGGTCTATTTTTTCGAGAAGTTCGTCAGCCAGCACTAATAGTTCCGGGACGACTTCGGGATCTTGCCATTTTCTGTTAATCGTCTTCAAAATCCGCTTTTGATCTACATCTGAACCTATGAGTGTGACCAGCAGCTTTTCCGTACTGAGATTCCATTTGCGGAAAAACTGAGTGTTGTCTATTTTATGCTTTTGAAAGGCAATCAGGATATTTCGCAAGCTTTCCAATTCTTGGTAGATGGCGTAGCGTTTTTCTGCACGCTTGTCGCCTTCACCGGCACGCTTGCTAAGGTAAAAGCCGATCCAAACGCCCGCCAATCCAAAAACGCCTGGAATCACGGCAGCGACGACGGTCGCACTATTTTCGGAAATCATTATTGCCTCCCAAGGCAAGTCCTATGTCGAAACCTACCCTCTAGCCTTGCGCAAAGTCAACGCGAGAAAAACTGTCCGTCTTTTGTCCGGGTTCGCGGTACAAAACCGAACAAAACGGAGCAACAGAAGCGAGCGATTCCCCTTTGTTTTCTTGCGTTTCGTTGCACGGCTTTGCACCGCGTGTAGGCAGGAATTGCGCTCATAACCCGAAGGTCGTCAGTTCAAATCTGACCCCCGCAACCATTCTTTAGTTGATAAGAGACGGCTTAGAGGATGCTCCCTCTAGGCCGTTTCGCTTTTTACGTCCAATTGCGTCCAAAATTCCCCAAACTGCGTTGCCAAGTTGCGCCGCTATTCGCTTTCCGTCCTCGCTGATCACATGCGTGTAGATCGTCTCCGTGACTGGCGAGCCGTCGGGGTGGCCGAGTCTCTGCTGGCGCAATTTCTGCGATGCTCCGAAACTGCTCATCAGAGTTCGAGCAGCCAGGAGAACGAAAGCCAAGTGATTCTCCGGCAACCAGTCACGAAGGCTTGGGGGGTAACAGCAAATCTTGATCGGGCACGTATGTTTTGTAAGTCTTGGCCATGACTCACAAACTCGCACGCTTTTCTATTTGGTTTCAAGTGAACTGTAGACGATTTCTCAGACAGACTCCTAGGGTGAAAAGCAACGCATTCGCGATCATGATTTGGCCTCCTCGTTCATGCAGCCGACTCGTGTCGATTTTCCGTCTCTTCTAAGCGCAGTTTTCCCTGATGTCCTCACAGCAATTGCCTGGTCCTGTCGTCGACTGAATTAAGGAAGAACCGTTGTCGTGGTCCGAGAGTCAAGCCTTCGTCCCCCACCAGGCGCTTCGACGGGTTCTTACCTTCACGTTCGGCTCGGGATCTTCGACCGAACGCTACTTCGGCGGGTGGCTGACCGAAAAGGGAAACGGCTCCACCAAGCGAAAAGGGAGAATCGAAAGACAATTCTCCCCCAGTCCTATAGAGGGCTTTTGGAAGACAAATGTCTCCAACCTATTTTCGAGATGCGATTTTTTCTTGTTGAACGGAATTCAGAGGAATTCTCGGTAATTCTTGGAATTGTAGGGAAGCGCTCAGAGCGATCCCGCAGTCTTCGTTGCCGCCAGAAGCTGATGGAATTCCCGGTAAAAGGCTGGTGTAAGCATTCGATCCAGCCTTCTTTCGAATGCTGCTGCTCTTTGCGCCTTTCTGTCTCGTGGCCGATGGTATTTCTTCGTTCTTGGCAGCGTTGATTCGAGGCCACCATTCCGTGACGTTTCGACAGAGGTTCTCAGCCACTGGAGGGCCTTGCTGAACCTGAGTCTCGCCGCATGGTTTGACAGTTCTATCGATCGAGAGAATGATTACTCTGTTAGGGTTCACTCAATTCCCCTCGTCATTGTGCGTTGAAATAGTAAGGAGGCGCACATGGCGCAATACCTCCACATACGGTGCGTTGTCAAGACCGATCGAACGAACGCACATGAGCGCATTCACTCGGTGGGTGGGGTCAAACCAGACGGAAGTCGTTGGAAACTAACGCAAGACAAGGCTATCTCATACATCCAGGATGGGACTTACTTCTTCTAGATCGAGAAACCTGGGGGGCATCGGGTTGACGTGATCGTCGCAACCAGTGCATATGGCAACTACCTTAAAACGGCCGCCGATAGAGAGCAACCGGAGAACGAATCACGCCCACGCCGCCTTCGAGAGACTCGCCGCTCTTGGCTCAGGCCCCGCGCCCTTTAGGTAGGCTGCCCACATAGCACGCTTGGCGATCTCGGCCGCCTTTGGCAGTTCATGCAAGGCATCGAGGACGTCAAATGCCCCGTAGCTCAAAGCTTCGGTCCATTCCTGGATGTCAAACGTGGTCGCCACAAGAACGACCACAAAGCCAAAGTCATAGTGAGCTGCGATGTCGATCAGGCGCCTCCACGATCCGTCACCCAAGAGGGGTGTGGTCACTATCACTTGAAAGCGACCGGATCTCGCAGATTCACAACCTGCCGTAATGCTCTTTACGCACTCCGAGACAAAACCTGCTTCTCGGAAGGCAAGGTTAAGTCGTTCCGTGATAGAGTCGTCGCCACAGACGATCAGAATTCGAGAATCATCAGGGACTCTCAGCTTCAACCCAGTAGAGGGGATGGTCTTGTCGGAGGTTTCTTGGGTTTGTGTTTTAGGACCCATGGCGCACCTCGCTTCGCTTTTTGTCCCATTCTTGTCCGAACCTGGCCCTGCCACCCGAAAAGGCGATTGCTCAGATCCGCTAGGAAGGGAAACGCGGATGTTGGGATCGCTGATCATTGGCACTGGCCACGGTTAAGGCAGAACCGCGTGGCGGCGTTGTCTTATCTCGGCGCTCGGTTCGCGGACCCCTCGCCACTTCAAATGAGAGATTTCCGACATATAGCTTTGCTTTTGTCTTTCTTTTGGTCCGACTCAAGCCAGCCGACCGCGCCGAACTCGTGAGGCTGCAAACTGATGGGGTGGGTGCTTCCCGTTCCCCGCACTTCATCCTGTACAGCTCACGGTCTGCCGCGCGAAGCAGGGCCTCAATCGTTTCGCCGTCCCGGGGACAGACCGCCACGCCGACACTCGCGGAAACCAGTGGCTGGAGACTATCCGTGGCTAGTCGCCTACTAATACGTGATGCGACAAGCTGTGCGGCCCCCGCCGTTGTTTCGGGTAGGATGACGGCAAACTCATCGCCACCGTATCGCGCAGCCGTATCGATACAACGGCAAAAAACACGGAGCACATCGGCGAGGCGGCACAGTGCTTGGCTGCCAATCAAGTGGCCGTAGCGGTCGTTGATCTTCTTCAGCCCATCCAAGTCAAGCAGCAGAACGGCAAACGGGCGTCTCGTGCGGCCGGAACGTTCGATCTCTGCGTGGAGGACGTCGATGAGCCGACGGTAGTTGCCCAGGCCTGTGAGGGGGTCGGTAATAGCCAACAGTTGTGCCTGCGCTTCCACTTGCTTGCGCTTGGTGAGGTCGAAGGCTGAAATCAGCGTACCCGGCTCGCCATCAAAATCAATCGTCGTCGCGGTGATATCAAGCCAACGCTCGTCATGATTCTTTGTGAGAATCCTGACCTCACCCTGCGAAGCGAGTCCCACTGCTTCTCGACTATCAGAAGTAACAAGATCCCAGAACTTCATTGAGGAGAGTTCTTCTCGCGTGTAGCCGGTGATGGCTTCCGCGGCGTGATTTACATAGCGTAACCGCTCTCCGCGACTAACGAATATCGGCGTTGCAATAGTCTCGACTACCGTGTCGAAGCTCGCTTCGCTCTCCCGGAGCGCCTTACTCTTCATCGGGGCCGCCCCGGCCCGTTTTGTAGCTCTCATGAACACAGAAATTCCCTGTAGTCGTCCCTCATCGAAGAAAAAGGGGCGAACTTGGCCCGCCCTCAAACAAAGAGCCTATCGGCTTCAGGCCGCCGCAGGTGCGCCGACCTTAGGTGACCCCACTCTGGATTCAGAAGCTTGCATTCCTCCAGACCCATTACAACCCGTACTCTGGATTTACCGTAATGGTCAAGGACTCATTTTTGGATTGTGTTCAAACTTACACTCCGCCCTCACGGGTTTGAGTGTTCCAAATGTGACTGCGACTTCTGGGACCCGGCCTATGCATCTGGATCCTGCGGTATTGCACACGTAAGTCCGCGAGGCAGTCGGTGGGACCGGTACCGAAGGCAACTGAGAAGTACAAAGAAGGGGCGCCCTTGCGATCCTCAAAATACTGGTTGACTGTAACTGGATTTCTTGCGATCGAAAGTTTCGCTCTGCAATGAGGCAGTCCGATGGGCCTCCTACCGAAGGCGACTAAGAAAGACACCAAAGGGATTTCTTTCGATCCCCAAGTGTTTCTTGCCACAGTGGGCGCGGCAAGAACTATTACGCAGTGCCCAAAGGACTACAAAATCTTCTCCCAAGGTGACCCCGCCGAGAGCGTTTTCTATATTCAGCAAGGCAGGGTGAAACTCAAGGTCATATCCAAACAGGGCAAAGAAGCGGTCATTGCAATCCTGGGCGCGGGTGAGTTCCTTGGTGAGGCATGCTTAGTAGGTCAGACCGTCTGCCTGGCAACGGCTACGACGATTGCACCTAGCTCTATACTTCGAATTGTCAAGCAAGAGATGCTACGCGTCCTACACGAGAAGCGCACGTTTTCAGACCCTTTCATACCGTACTTGCTTTCACGCAACGTGCGTGCCCAGGAGGATTTGGTCGATCAACTTTTTAACTCCAGCGAGCAACGGCTGGCCCGCACTCTTTTGTTGCTCGCCAACTACGGTAAGGAAGGCACACCCGACACTATAGTTCCGGAGATAAACCAGGAAACTCTAGCAGGAATGGTTGGCACGACCCGGTCACGCGTAGACTTTTTTATGAATAAGTTCAAGAAGTTGGGCTTTATCGATTACAAGGGCGGATTGCGAGTCCACAGGTCCCTTCTAAATATCGTCCTGCACGACTAGCCTCCTCATCGCGTAAGGCGATGTAGGGCCGCCCCAGAATACCATTGGTTTCGTGACCAATCCCTGAATGCTAAGCAGTTTTGCACATACTTCATTTTGTCCGTGCGTATATTATTGTACTTGAGCAGGCTGAAACGACACCGTGAGGTGTCAAAGCTTTGCCAGTGTCGTCGGGCGGAGTGCCGTTCGGAGTAGACGGTCTTTCCTTCTTTCTGTCCCGATACTCTTTCGCGTTTACCAGTGATAAGTAGGCGGTGAGGCTCAACCCGTACTTCAAGATCTTTCTCAGCGAACCCTGGCACCTCGGCAAAAAACTGTGAGCTCGGTTTCCGTTTCGGTAACCTCAAGCGGAGCGGCCTGCAGGATTTCCCTCTCAGCGCGGTGCCAATGCTCTGTGTCATGACCGTGAGCAAATCCACTCGACTCGAACAACTCGCAGGCGCGCCGCGCAGTCAGGTTATTGATCTCCTGCAGGCTTTGGTAAACGGGTCCTCCGCGGACAACGCACGGATCTTCGGTACTACGGCAATTCCCGTTGTGATTTCGTCTTGCATGGGGTCAATCCTCCTGTTAAGAATTCCGTCAGCAGGAATTCCCGATTTCTCTCCCCTGCGTGAGACGATATGCCAGCCGGCTTTCCGTTTCAAGGTCGTATTGCCAGGGGTCTGTGATCACCGCCCGGAACGCTTTCTCTCATGTTTTATCTTGTCTTGCCGAGACCCCGACGCTGTATAGATTCCGTCCTTCGTGCAATAGCTTCGTAAACGCCTCCGCTGGGACCGGACGGCTAAACAGGTAGCCTTGTATCTCGTCACATCGCCGGGAACGCAGGAATGCCAGCTGCTCTTGCGTTTCCACCCCCTCGGCAATCACCTTCAATTCCAGGGTATGAGCCATGGTAATCATCGCTCCAGTTATCGCGGCGTCACTCATATCGCTCGTCAGGTCTCTCACAAAAGTCTGATCGATTTTTAAGATATCGATTGGAAATCGCTTCAGGTACCTCAGCGAAGAGGAACCTGTCCCAAAATCATCAATCGAGATGTGGATGCCATCGGCGCGTAACTCGGTCAAGATTTCCCCGCTGAAGTCGACATCCTTCATGGCGATGCTCTCGGTAATCTCCAGTTCGAGAGCCGAGGCAGCCAGACTAGTTTCTTTGAGCACCGTTCGGATCAGTTCTGCAAGTTTGGGATGCTCAAACTGGCGTGCTGAAAAATTGACCGTTACTCGCAGGTCCGAAAGCCCGGCAGCATGCCAGGCACGGGCTTGAGCACAGGCCGTTCGCAGGACCCATTCGCCGATGGGTACGATCAGCCCAGTCTCCTCGGCCAGCGGAATAAATTCCGCAGGATTAATAAGGCCACGTTCTGGGTGCCTCCAGCGCACGAGAGCTTCTGCACCTGTGACCACGCCGTCCTCGAGCGACGCAATCGGCTGGAAATAGAGTCGGAACTCTTCCCGTTCCGTGGCCCGTCGCAAGTTGGACTCCAACTGCAAGCGTGCCACTGCGCTGGCACGCATGCCAGCGTCAAACCTCTCGTAACACGCCTTGCCCCGCGCCTTGGCACGATACATCGCCATGTCCGCATTGTGCAGGACGTCGTCGGGTTTCTCACCCGCTGCCCCTTCCAGGGCGATTCCAATGCTGGCGGTAAGAAACACTTCCTGACCACTAAGGTTGAACGGTGCCTCCAGTATTTTTTGGATCCGCTCGGCCATTCGTGTGGCGTCGCTGATCCCTTGCACATCGTCCAGGAGAATCGCGAACTCGTCTCCTCCAAAACGCGCGATCGTGGCTCCCGAGCGCAGGCCCGTCTTCAGTCTTCGAGCGATCGCGATAAGCAGTTGGTCCCCGGTCAGATGCCCTAGGCTATCGTTAATGATCTTGAAGCGATCAACATCTACGAAGAGCACTGCAAACGAATAGTCTCCCGGACGTTTCGTGCGCCAGATTGAGAGCCCCAAATGGTCGATGAACAAGGCTCGATTGGGCAGGCCCGTTAGCTCATCATGAAACGCATCGTGCTGCCGTCGTTCCTCGTCCGTCCTGTGATCGGTGATGTCTATCTGGGACCCGGCCATGCGAGAGACCTTACCGTCCGCATCCCGAATGGCAATCCCCCGGCTCAGCACCCAACGATAGGTTCCGTCCTTGTGGAACATGCGATGTTCGCTTTCAAAGTGGGGGGTAAGCCCCTGAAGGTGTGAAGTGATCTGCGCCTTTACACGCGCGATGTCCTCAGGGTGCACCCGGCTAAACCATTCCTCCGGGCTGTCTCCGATCTCGCTGTCCGCTAGGCCAAGCATGGATTTCCAGCGGATAGAAAAATAGACTTCGTTGGTTTTCAGATTCCAGTCCCACACCCCGTCGTTGGTGCCGCGCGTAACAAGCGCATGGTGCTCCTCGCTCGCGCGTAGCGCCTCTTCCGCAGGCTTGCGCTTTTCGCGCTGGGTTAACTTGGAAGGATTTGGATCGCGGTTGGGACGCCGTTTTGACATGGGATTCTCACCTGAATATGTGTTCTCAAGGGCACACCTCAGGTCGGACCATGTGTTCGTTTGCGTCCGGCGCTCAGACCAGGCAGGCTCTGCAGGCGTATGAGCTTGGGCGGAGCTCCGTGCTTGTGGCCGGCTATCGTCTTCGTGGTGCCACCCGACCAGCAGAATTCTAATCCGATCTCATGCTGTCGAGAGGGCCACGCAGTCTTGTAGTGTCCAAAGGCAAACATGCCCGTCGCGGGCCAAACTCACACTCGCATAGGCTGGATTATTTGCGATTTCTCTGGTGAAAAAAGAAAGCATGCTCTAAAAGGTTGATGAACACCGGGTTTTCGTGAACCCCGCATTTCCTACCCCCATCCATAATGCTGTCCGGCCTGAATGCCTTTGAAATCAGTGACATTCAAGAAGATGAAACTGAAGCCGCGCTAAGCAGGCGATCACAATGGAACAGTGTTACATTGCGTTGAAAACCGCTGAACGGAGTTTTCGGTAACCACAGGATCGGCAGCGTGCAGGGCGGCGGCCATTTTCCGGAATGCCGACAGTCCACTGGCAAGTGGGACGGGCTTCTGGCTTCGCGCTCTGCTTTCCAATCAGCGCTCAATCCTCGCTCGGATAGGGAAAACATTGGAAAACATATAACACAAGTTTGCAAATCTGTACCTGCCGCTCGCAATCTTCGAGAAGCAAGGCGCATAGTTTCTTGACCTTACGTGGGAATAGCTGTGGTGGATGTCTTGCAAGAAACATTCTGGGGTCCAGACGAAGAGAGGCGGGACCGCCTCCCTGGTACCTCCTAAGTATGCGGGTTTGCCTTCTCTTCCTTTGTAGGCAGGAGAGCAGCCATGAGTCCGGATAGTACGATAGAACGAATACTCGAACTGTCAGCGGAAGCCCAAATCAAGAGACGCGAAGCCGCTGAGGATTCCCCGGCATTTCACAACTTGACCGGAGCGATAGAAGCCTATGGCAAAACACTTGGCCTTCTGTCAAAACTCAAAGAAGTCCGGACGAAACGCTGCTCAAGCAACTAGTTACATATGAAATGTCATGGCCCCGTTTTAGATTTAGACATCGAGAAACATTTGTCCGCCGCTGCCCAAACTCATGAGAAAGGAAGTGGTCCAGATTTTGAATTCCGAGGACGTGGTCTATGCGGGAAGAAATAGTCACTGCAGTCCGATACGATCCGATTCTGAGACGCGAAGTTGTCGTCCGTCTCACTTACACCGTCGGTGAAGGACCGAGGCCGGACATCGTCCGGTGGTTTCTTGTCAGGGAAGAAGTGCAGAGGTTACAAGACAGCCAAAGTCTAATTTGCTGGGACGATGCCAGCCAGACCGATTTAGATAAGGAACGGGGAGCCACAGCTAGGTTTCGATCGGAGAACCCGTTGGGACCCCTTCCACGGGGGTAATTCTCAGGGTTAAACTCGCGGCGCGGCCTGCATTCCTTTCAGAGCGACGTTGCCGTAACTCCTGATTGACGCTGATCGGAATTCCATTGGCCGGGTTTCCGACAGCCTCCTTTTTCCGACCTGAACTTCTGCGCTGCAAAAAAACACCGCCCTCACCGATGTCGATGCCGAGTTTGAGCAGCTCACCGTGGATGCGAGGTGCACCGCAACAGGGATTCTCTCGGCACATCTTCCGCCACCGCAGCCGGTTATCATCATTAGCGAGAGGGAAATGCAAACTAGCCAAACTTGGCGGCGACTTGCAGAAAAATTCGAAGTCATGGTGCCCTCCGCGGACTTCGATTCCAAAGGGTTTTTCCCGATTAGGTTCGTTCAGTGGCCTACTGCGGCGGATTGACAGTGCAATCCAACACTCGGGCTGTAACCATCTACTCCACCTTCACCTCGGCGACTTTTCCATCTTTGATGACGACGGTCATTTCTTTGTACTTGAGGAATCTTTGGTCTCCGACTTTCATGGACCGAATTGGCTGCTCCATTCTTTGAATCACATTCTCTTCTGGCATGCCAATTTCGAGCTCAATGTTTTTCTCAGCAGTTATCGCGGCCTCGGCCTCGTCCTGCGGAAGCAGGTACTTTCGTATTTCAGACACGACAGCCTGATAGTTGCCCGCTTTCATGACACCTTCTTTGTCGAAGTGAAAGCGAAATACCAAGGCAAAGTCATGGAAAGCACGCGTGTTCCCATACTGCTCCGTGTTGGCTTTGGCCGCGTCTATGTCGCGCATGTGGCCGGCCTCGGTTGCTGTGAGCAGGAATTCAATGTAATCGGGATAGACGTAAAACTTGGAGACTTTCAGCCGCTCGTTCTTCTCGATGGCGGTTGTGTTAATTCCCTCAATTAGCTTTCCGTACGTCCGCTCGTCCACGCGCTGCATGTCAGAGAGCTTATCCGAGGAAGTGGGCCGAACTTTCGCTCTCACCCGTGAACGTATCCGCCAGATCGAAGCCAAGGCGTTGCGCAAGCTGCGCAACCGCGCGCGCGCAAGCTCCGCGTCTTCCTCGAACTCGCCTCGCGAAATTAGTTCCAGACCGCCGCTCCGCTCGAATCTTGAAAGGCGAAACTCGAACCTAAAGGAACCCGAACTCGGGGTGAACTGGGCGCGCCTCTCCATGCCAGAAACGGATTTTTAGTGCCGCCATCGCCACGGCCCGTCTGAGCCGTAGTCTTTTATATTGCTGAGGAAACGCTGACTCGCTTTGGCGACAATCGTCACGTCCGCTCTCAACAGAGGGTGCCAATTGACGGCAGCAGGACGGGCGTCTAGGATCTTCGTGAACAAGGGTTTGCGGTGGGAAGGGAGCTATGCCCCAGTACAATTTCCTCTGCCGAGCCTGCAAGAAAGAATTCTCAAAAATCCTGACACTTTCGGAGCATGAGAAGGGCAAGATTGTCTGCCCGCACTGCAAAAGCAAGGACGTGGAGCAGCGGTGGGCAGCCTTCTATGCAGTAACCTCGAAGAAGATCTAGTAAGGTTGAGTCTCCGGGATCACATCAGCGCTCGAGAAACTCCTGGGAAAGAAAAAAATAGGCCGGGCGGCGTATTCTGCCAGGGCGTTTCTCCCTGGGATGAGCCGCGCATGATTGTCGCCACCAAGGTATTGCGAAAGGTGTAACCGCTGGTTCTGCCAGACACACTTCGGCGATCCGGACTGGCATTCCTGCACAGAGGAAGAGCAATGACGCGTGTGAAGCGAAAGCAGCGGAGGACGCGCTAGCACGCGTTAGCGCTGTTTTCCCCAGAAAGAATCAACCTACGATGCGCTTGCCTGTGCCTGCTTTAGCCAGATGCGGAACGGGTACTTCTCGCGCGTGATCACAATTTGGTCTTCGCGCGCCAGCCACCCAATTGCCCAGTCGAAGGTGGGTTCCTTCCCTTTTACCGCATTCTTCGGCTCGCTAAGGGACTGTTCGCCCCTCGGGTTGAGCGCATCCCAGATCGCTCCGGCAGTCCTGCCGATTTCTTCTTCCATTGTGATTCCCTTTACTTCGCACAATCCTCACCGCGCGAATACACACCCCATCTTCGACCAAATGGAGCCGGTGAGGCCTGCTCCCGTGAGCCAGATTTGAAAGTTGTCCGAAATCTAAGGCTTCGCAGCGGCGGCTTTGGCTTTGGCGAGCTCAGGGACGACGCCGAGCTGCTGCATAAGGCCCAGAGCGTCCCAGTTGACCCAGCCTTCTACCATCTTGCCGCCAGTGAAGCGGGCGATGCTTACTCCGGAGATGGTGAACTGCTTCCCCGCTGGCACAATCCCGCTGAGATCGCCTTTATGGGTACCCCGACAGGACCAACGGGCCATCACTGTTTGGCCTTCGGCAATAATGTCCTCGATCGTCAATTGAAGGTCCGGGAAGGCAGTTCGGTAGAGGGTCACTCTCTTCTTCTCACTTTCTGGGCCCCGCCCAACATCGGGTGTCGAAGGGTCATGGTGAGCGTAGTTGGGGGCAAAGAACTCGTCTGCCACCGACAGATTGCCCTTGTTCCAAAGTTCTTCAAACGAACGACGGATGATAAATTTGTTTCCTTCTGACATGAGGCTTGTCCTCCTCCTCTGAGAAATGCGAAGTTTCTACCTGCGTAAGGCGAATCGGGCTCGACTGGAGTGGCCTGAAACCGCTGCGGTCTCGGGCGTGCAGTCCTGAACGTTGTACAGAACGTTAGGCTCCGCACGAGTGGAGAGAAAGGAGCCCACGACGTACTGACCTCTTAGCGCTCGATGCGGAGCTTTGCTATTTAAAGAAACTGCGCTCGGACTACGGAGCGGGGAATCTCGCCTCAAACGGCGAAACCTCGGCACGAGCTTGTTCCCTGAGAATGTGGGCGTCAAGGAGAATCGAAATATTCTTCTGTGCAAAAGGACCAGCGGGGATTCGGAAATCTGCGAGATCTAAAGCAAAAACGCTGCGGCGGACGGCTTAGGAGGTTGATCCGGAGCGCGGAGGTAAAACTAGGATTTGTAGAGCTGGTCAATCTTTGCAGCCAGGATGAAATCGCTCTCTGTCAAACCATTGATTTTGTGAGTCCAGGTGGTAATCCCGACTTTTCCCCAGGCAAGCGAGATGTCTGGGTGGTGCCCCTGCTCCTCCGCAAGCTCGCCTACGCGGTTTACGAACGTGAGGGCTCCGCGAAAGTTAGGAAACGTGAAGGTCTTCGTGATGTGGTGCCCCTCAATCACATTCCATCCGTCGACCTGCCTCTGCAAAGCGGCGAGTTCCTCACCCTTTAGCGGTGGTACACCGCCACGGCATGGGACGCAGGCTTTGGCTGCTAGGTCTGACATCACAATGGCTATTCTAGCACTGGGAGGTGCCAGGGTCGGCGATACGGACGCGCGTTGCGGACACGGGGTTCGTGTGTGTGTAGAATGCTGGGCCATAGGCAAGATTTCCTCCCAACAGAGGACGGGTCATGGGCCCAGCCGACTTGCGGCGATACCACAGATTGTTGTTGAAGAAACGGCGAGGGGTGTCGTCTGCCCCGGGTGAGGCTCAGTCCCGGGTGCCGGCAGCAGGAGGCTTAGAGGGCGATCTCATTGACCAAGCCAATGCCGACGAGGAGGCCGAGCTGCAGATTCACTTGCATCAAACTGAGGGCGTCTTGCAAGAGCAATCGAAGAGGCACTCGTTCGGATCAAGAAGCGCACCTACGGAGTGTGCGAAGCGTGCGGACATCCCATTTCAAGAGTCCAATTGCACGCCGTCCCCTGGGCACGCCACTGCCGTGAGTGCAAGAAACGCGAGCGCTCAGCCGCCTAATGGTGGCGAGCGGACCAATAATCAGGCCTTCCAATGTCCTGAGCGTTCGGCTGAAACACGGACGCGGATTATGGGCGAGCTCAGCAGTCACACTCATGAATGCCCACGCTGCGGGATGCGCTGGGAATGTGGGGAGGCAAATTATCAGGACGAGTGTCCGTATCGCATCAAGACGCATTGCACGAAGTGCCGGGCTAAGGACCGGCAAGAGCTGCGTCTCTACGGGAAGTCAAAGAATGAGCATAAACTAGAGACGGTAACCTATCAGCGTGGGAAACAACTTACTTCCGGACCGCGATCCATACCCTTCGAAGGCTGATACGGTCAGCGCAAGGAGGTGACCCGTGGCCTACATCATCGCCGAACCCTGTATCGGGACCAAAGATACTGCCTGCGTGGACGTGTGCCCAGTGGATTGTATCCATCCGGCAAAGGGCCGAACCTATGACGATGGCCGACCGACGTTCGATGAAGTGCCTCAGTTGTATATCGATCCTACTGAGTGCATTGATTGCGGTGCCTGTGTTCCGGTCTGTCCAGTGACAGCCATTTTCGTGATGGATGATCTGCCGGAGAAGTGGCACGCGTACATCGAGACCAACAAGAATTACGTTGACGGCGGTAAATTTAAGCCCGACAAGTATCAGAAGGTGAGTAGCTGACGGCTCCCTCGGCACAACACCTGGCACGTATGAGTACGCTGCGCGAAATCATTTATGAAAACGGTTGCGAGGGCGAACTCTACGAGAAGCTCGACCGCAACTGGGTGTGGTGTTTTGCTTGTGGGCACTGTTGCAAGATCCCAGATGGCCAACCCGGCGTTTGCAAGGTTCGCTTATAACCGGGCCGGGATCCGGCGCGAATGCCTTTAAAATCAGCGACATTCAAGGAGATTAACCGGAGATCACCCAAAGCAGTCGATTAGGATGTAACAAATGTTACCGGGTCGAAAACGGCTGGATGGAGTTTTCGGGAAGCACAGTGTTTCAGCCTCTCAATACTGTTCTGTTTTACACATCGTTAGGGGCTTATACTGCGGCAATGCCACGCAAGCTGGTATGGATTGAGGGCCAGAAGTTTAGGGCTTCGGTTGCTCCGAGTGCAACTGGGTCTTTAAGCCTTCTGGTGCGCCCCTTCGCGAACATCACTGGATGAAATGAAGCAGAAGTACGAAGGCCAGCGCGACAAAGAGTTTGCTGCCCACGTTTGTGTCAGGCACCTAAGAGCCACGAGGCCAAAGACTGATAGGTCGCAGCGGTCATCAAGGATATTGTAGGCACAAGCTACGAACATGCGAGATGAAGACTGGATCAAAACACTTGAAGACGGCAGAAGAGTGAAATTCATCTACCAAGAACTGCCGGAAGACGGGGCGTTTATCACCGCGCAGCTTGAAGGTAATGAGGTTGTCTATTCGGTTGTACTGACCAAAGCAAGAAACCCGCTTAGTCGTGAACATGTTGAAAGCCATTTCAATGGCGAGCTTTCAAAGAAATAGTACCACTCATTTTGGAATACCATCCGCGCAGCCAACGATTCAGACGGCGCCACCACCCGCCAATGATTAATCTTGGTTTAAGCCTCAGGATTATGGTAGATTTAACGTTAAGTACTGTTGTCATGAAAGTAATCGCTAGTCCACGCAACATCAAATCCAAAAGGAAATCCACGCAGAAACGCGAATTCGATGCCCAGGCTTTTCTCGACTCGGCCGGTACGGCGAGAAAAGTTGTGGAATATCGAAGATCACAGAAGATCTACTCTCAAGGTGATCCTGCTACGAGTGTGATGTACATTCAAAAGGGCGGGGTAAAGCTCTCCGTTGTTAATGAGGTCGGCAAAAAAGGGCATGGCGGGTCAGTCTGTTCGAATGGGAACAGCGACCGCGATTACACCCACGACTTTACTCGATATTGAAAAAAACGAGATGATTCGCGTGCTCCACGCTGAACATGCTCTCTCCGACCGCTTCGTGTCTTATATGCTCTCGCGGAACATCCGAATCGAGGAGGATTTGATGGATCAGCTTTTCAATTCGAGCGAGAAACCGCTGGCTCGAACTCTTTTGCTCCTCGCTCGCTATGGCAAGCAAGACCGGCCCCAAAAGATGCTTCCCAAAGTGTCTCAAGAGATGCTCGCGGAAATGATTGGCACAACGCGCTCGCGGGTGAATTTTTTCATGAATAAATTCAGGAAACTGGGCTTCATTCATTACAATGGCGGACTTCAGGTCCACAATTCTCTCCTAAAGTGTTGTCCTGCACGAGTAAGCACCAACTTTCGCGCTTATCGGAAAGCGGCTTACTTCCAGATCACTGTTGGTAACAGGGCTTACCACGGCACATCTCGGAATGTTGGTCGGGAGGGAACTATCGACGTCCAGGACCACGGGGAATGTTCTTTCCTTCGGTGATCATGTTCTTCAATCTCACACGCAGAGGATTGCTCTTGTCGCCGAGCACGATGCGGCCGTCCAGCGCCCACGGACACCCCGTCCACTTCGCGGTCCGTCATCTTCAATGCCATGCTTGTTTCCTCCTCATCGGGAAGTAGTCCCGCCGGGCAACCAACCCCGGAACTGCCGGCGAATCAACAACGATCCGCACTGGTAATCTCTACCGCAGCTTGGGGTGCGCGGGCAGAGCCTCGCGATAGACCTTGAGATTGTTCGTGTCCACAACCACAGTGCCAGTGTCCACGAACGTAGGCATCGGCGCCGCCGGGGCGGTGCGCCAGTCTTTGAATTGGTGTACCGCGTTGTGGTGCAAGTCGTCGAGGAACTTCAACCCGTAATAACTCATGACGTAGGGCTTTTGCGTGATCGTGGCTGTAATTGCGCCGCGCTCGATCCAATCAAGTGTCTCCGGATCATTGTCGAAGGCCACGATAGGCAGCTTGCCTTCCATGTTTAAGCGGTGCAGCGCTTCGGCGGCGCCGGAACCCCCTGTCGCCTCCAAGCAAATAATTCCGTCTACTTTTTCTCCCTTCTGTATCAGCTCGGAGACCTGGTCAAACGCCCTCCGCGCGTCGCCCTGGTCATCCAGAATCATTGTCAGCTTGATACCAGGAAAATTCTTCAGCGCGTCCGCTACGCCCGCCACTCGATCGTCGAGGTTACGCTGTCCCGGAATCGTGATAACCGCAATGCTCCCTTTACCCGGAACGAGCGCCGCCATTCGCCTCAGGCTCTCTCTGCCGGCCTTGAAGTTATCCGTTCCGATATACAGCACGCGCTTCGAATCCGGCACATCCGCATCCACGCAGATCACCGGGATGCCCTGCGCCACCGCCTTGTCAATCTCTGCCTGGAAAATCTCGGGCCGCGCCGCGGAGAGGCAGATTCCGGCGGGGCGCTGTTCCACGACCTGGCGAAACATTCCTACCTCTGAGTTCGGGTCGTACGTCGCCGGACCAATGAGTTCACCTTTTACGCCGAGCGCTTTGGCCGCGTCCAAAAACCCCGCCTGCGCCTCCTGCCAGTACGGCAAGTTAATATTCGTGGCCACGAACACGTAGCGTTCGTTTTCATCGTGGTAGGGTTTCGCACACGCCGCAATCAGCGCTGCCCCAACGAGAACAAAACCAGATGCCAGCGTGGCCGTATGCCTCCTCATTGGAATTCTCCTTTCGCACTCGGTCTGGCTTGCGGGAGCGTTTGCTCGCACCTTGGGAATATTCGGGCTCCGGCACACGCTTGGTTGGGGAAATTTCGAACGAGCGGGCGGGCTACCTCCACTGCTACTTCCATGGCTTCTTCGCTTACCTCTGGTCCGGAATTTTCGATTTCAGCTTTATCTCTACGCGAAACCATAGGGCGGTCGCGAAAAGAAGCGATGAGGTTCTTCCGGGCAGTGCCTCGGTCGTATTCTACTCCCGTTAGACGCATCTCTCGTCCTTTCTCCACTGACGCGAAACCTGCCAGGCTAGGGCTCGAATTCCACCGACGCGGGAACTCGAACCTTGCTCGGCAAGGACGCGGATTTTGCAGGATGTCAGGGACGCGGAAAGTGCAGCGTTGGCACGCTAAGGTTGGCTGGGGAAGGCGGGCTTTTGTAAAAGGGGGCATACCGCAACACGTCGAGAAGCCGATTGACGCAAGGTGCGTGGGTGGAGCGGATCCCTGAGGCTTTGCAATTCCCGGTAATAATAGAGTGAAGTAGGGCGTTTTCCGTTGAACCTCAGCTTCTTTAGAAACTCCATTTCTTCCTTGGTGGCAGTCCCGCTTAGGGAACTATTATTGAGGAATTCTTTGAGGCCCGGCTCTTCCTCTGGTTGGCCAGGTTCCTTTTCAACAAACTCAAATTTCTTAGGATGCCCTGGGGCGAGTCTGTGGTTCAAGACAATTTCCATACCAAAATTCTTGAGGTTGATATCCCAGGATTCGATTAGCGGATCCAGGAAGGACATGCAGTTCTCATCGGACACGTTGAAGATATCCGTCTCCAGGAACTTGAGAATGCTGACTCGCATCGCTTCATAGCTACGGCCCCTGAGTCGCGCCACCGAGTGGAGCCAGGTTTTACTTTCCAATTCGTCTTTGGCCACTCTTTTGACCACGTCCAAGAGCTTTTGTGTGACGAGGCGTTCGAGTTCGCCGAATGGCTGCTTCTCAAAAATCGCACGTATTTGTTTTTCTTTGGCGGGTGCGCACTTGCGGAGAATCAACTCTCGAACTTCTTTGAGCAAGGGCTTGGGTGGGTCCCCCAGGTTCCTCTTCAATTCTTCTTTGCGCTGGTGCTCAGCCAGCTTCGCAAGCTTGCCGCTGGGGAGTTTCAAGAATTTCCCCATCTTGTCGTAAATGTCTGTTCGGCCAGGCGTGGGGGGCAGTTTCCTGCGAGTCAGCAGCTGGGAAATGTAGGACTCCGTCACTTCCGCGGCAGCAGCTAGATCTCTTTGCTCAAGGCCTAATTCTTCCATTCGCTGTTTGATCACCAGGCAAACATCCACACAGTGCCTCCTCGATTAACCGCGTATAGTTAAGTCTTGACAATTCTATTCGATTGTGCTTGACAGGTCAAATGAATTAACCTACGTTGATTAAGGTACTGAGGGAGTCTTCAGATCTCCTGAACCAATGGAGGTTATCTGAATCGCCCCCTTGGCAATGACGACCAAGGAGAGTGACATGTTTACACGCAGAGTTTCCATGCAACTGAAGCCCAATAGCGTTGCGGAGTTCACCCAGAGCCTTGAGAAGGACATCCTCCCCCTGCTTCGAAAACAGAAAGGATTCCAGGACGAAATCACATTCGTTGGACAGGGCGGGAAGGAAGCGTTCGGAATCAGCTTTTGGGACACAGCAGAGAACGCGGGAGCTTACAACCGCGGAACGTATCCAGAAGTAACAAAGATCCTGGCGAGAGTGGTCGAGGGTACTCCCCAGGTTGAAACCTATGACGTTGCAAACTCGACCTTCCACAAGATCGCCGTTACCGTAGCGGCCTGACGCAGGCAAGTCTTTTCGTTCGGAGGGGGCGGGCCAAGTCCGCCCCCCACAAGTCCGGCGAAGAGGGAACTCGAAGAAGGAATGAGGTTGCCAATGGTCAGGAGAATCATCCAGTGGGTCCCCATTGACGGAACTCGATGGAGAAACGAGTTTGTCAAGGGTCACGAAAGTCATGGAATGGGTGTGCATTACGGCGTTGTTCCTGGCGGTGACATGGCGCCCCTTCGCGAGTTATCAAATACCGCTCGACGTTGTGGTTTGTGCGGGCTCCCTCATGGGGGTCCTTGTTTTACTCTTCATCAAACACGAAATGGAGACCCACTTTGACGTCGACAACCGATCCAACCCCGCCGAGGCGAGTCGCTGTAAAACTGTGAGCGCGACGGTCCTGAGCCTCTGCAAACGCTGTACGGCTGGTGAGATTATTCGAGAATTGCGGATGACGCTGGAAAACAAACCAGTCAATGCCCCTCGAACGAAAAACGACATGAGGAAGGGGGCTTAAAATACCATCAGTTACAAAGATTAAGTCCAACGGAAGCATTTAACCGTCGGCGCTCCCGCTGCTGCTGGACAATGCGCCACGATAGACGTCGAGGAGAGCCCAAATGCCAGACACCATCAAAACGGGCACCATCCTTATTAAGGAGGGCACACTTTTGCCGGAAGCCGTGCGATTCGAAAGTGAGTCCTGTGCACCTGGCTGGAGATTAGTCCAAAATCTCGATGGCTACGAGTTGGGTCGAAAGGTCCAGGACGCGGGTTGGACCTTCTTCTGGCTGGCTGGTGAAATCGGAGCGACGGTCTTCGGTTTTGACGAACTTAAGACGCTCCGCAGGGCAGTCGAGCAAATCTTGGCGAACCTGGAGTCGTCGGAATTTAATTCCCTGGAAATCATGCGACTGGCCTCGGAGGCCTCGAAACGTTTCCCGGGAGTGCGCTATGTGACTGTCTCCGCCCAGTCACGACATATCCAGGAAAGCGCGTTTCTTTTTGGTGCCAAGGACCTTCCGGTGAGGGACCGGGCACAATCGACCGCCGCTTGAACCAAAGCATAGGGCTCACGAGGGGCAACGAACTGCGTCAGGAAGAAATGATCGCACTGATTAAAGTGTAAGGATTCTGAATCTTTAAGGTTTCGCAGGAGACGTTTCAAATGAAAATCATACGCAGCGTGGGCATTTCCCTCGTTATGATCCTGCTTTCAGCTCCTTTAATTCGGGGGCAGGATCTTTCCAAGTATCGAGGCTTTTCGCTGGGAATGAGTTTGCCCGAACTATCAAACCAGGTTCACCTGAGACCGCTCCAGACAAAGCTGATCCAAAAGCACCCATCGGTAATTCAAGAATTGACGAGTTGGCCGAGCGGTGCTTCTGACTATTCGCTCCAAGCAGACTCGGTTCGGCAGATTTTCTTTAGTTTCTACAATGGCCAGCTCTTCAGGATTTTGGTGACTTATGATCGGGACGCAACACGTGGGTTAACTGCCGACGACATGGTACAAGCCATCTCGACAAACTACGGAACATCAACGAGGCCTGCTGGCGAGATCAGCTTCCCAACGAACGAACTGTATAGGTCGACACAAAAGGTCATCGCCCGGTGGGAAGATTCGCAGTACTCGATAAATCTTGTCCGTTCTAGATTCCTGAACTCCTTTGCGCTTGTCATGTTCTCGAAAGGGCTGGACGCACAAGCCGATGCTGCGATTGCCAAATCCATAAAGCTGGAGGGGCAAGAGGATCCGCAGAAAGAAATCGACCGCCAGAAAAAAGAGGCCGATGACCTCGAAGCAGCGCGACAGAAGAACCGGAAGATTTTTCGCCCGTAGTGTTGGTCTAGAGTCAGAACGAGCTTGCGGTTCGAATCTTTAGCATGGATTAAGCGGAGGTTGAAGAAATGACTGTGAATATCACTCCCCTGCATGACCGCGTGCTTGTGCGGAAGCTGGAAGAGAAGGAAGGCGTCCGATACGACCACTGACACAGGACACAGTGTCGCAAAAGATCCAAATATAATATGGCGCTTCCGACTATTTAGTGGGCGAAGGAGCCAAGTCGAGACTCCCGCAGTGGAAGTAAATCGCGTTAATGAAATTCTGTTTGTTCCGGAATCCCCGAGCTGTGTATTTGATCCACTGGATCTTCGCGTTGAGCGATTCGCTCGCAGCATTGGTGATGCGATGCCGTAGATAGG
>WNGJ01005792.1_pt1 | contig 23066 bp, 20 predicted proteins | sample 5400611 | NCBI WGS metagenome assembly WNGJ01 (sample SAMN13153375, study PRJNA577476) | soil metagenome | isolation source: 40 cm soil or saprolite under Garry oak tree replicate 1 | place: USA:California | collected 2016-06-15
GAGGAAGCCATCGTAGTTTTAATGACGGCCGGAGACGGCGAGGAGGCTGGACGGTTGGCAGAGATGCTGGTGGAAAAGCGTCTGGCTGCGTGTGTGCAGATCCTGCCGGAGATACAGTCAGTCTATCGCTGGCAAGGCAAGATTGAGCATCAACGAGAAGTTTTGTTAATCGCCAAGACGGCTCGATCGAAGTTTGAGGAGTTGGAAACTGAAGTGCGTGCTCGTCACAGCTACGAAATTCCGGAGATCGTAGCTATGAAGAGCACGCACTTCTTTTTCCAAGTCCTCAAACTTCGATCGAGCCGTCTTGGCGATTAATAAAACTTCTCGCTGCCGCTCAATCTTGCCTTGCCAGCGATAGACTGACTGTATCTCCGGCAGGAGCTGCACACACGCAGCCAGACGCTTTTCCACCAGCATCTCTGCCAACCGTCCAGCCTCCTCGCCGTCTCCGGCCGTCATTAAAACTACGATGGCTTCCTCTGCTGCCGTGTTCATGATACTCAAGACGTTCAGAGTTCAAGCTTTAGCTTGCTTGCCTAGGCCAAGGCGCAACCTAAAGGTTGAAACTGGACTTCATTCTTCCTCTTCGTCCGACGTGCCACCAGTCAAGGGAGTCGTGTCGTCACCGAAGAACGAAGCGTAAATTTCCCTGGCCCGATCGAAGTCGCGTTCGTCCACAAATATGATCGCGCCTTCCGACGTTGCAGACAGCAAAGGCGATAGTGCATCCGCCCCTCCCGACTTGATGACTGAACGAATTCCGTTCTGACTCAGAATGTCGTTAACCATTTCGGCTTCAGCAGGCGATCCCAGATGATGTAACGGTAGAAATTTCGCCTGGCTGCCGTCGTGAGTCGCATTCTCGGATGTCAGGCGTTTGACTAACTCTGAACCGTCGTCAGGACACTGCGTGATGCCGGCTTCGTATTCGGATTCACAAACAGGACAGAACATAAATTCTCCCTCGGGATAACAATCGTGTTAGGTCTTTGGTCTTTGGTCTTTGGTCTTTGATATTTTGGTATTTGGCATTTGGCATTTGAGATTTGAGATTTGAGATTCTTCTCACATCGTCAATGATCAAAGACCAAAGTCCCAAGGCCCAGGACCAACCCGGAATTACTTTAACGCCTGCACGGCCCTTTCAAAAGGTATTTCCTCAAAGTGGGTCATTTGTTTGAAGGCCCGAAAACGCTTATTGATTTCCTCATGAGTAAGCCGCTGAACACGCGCAGTGCCAAATTCTTCCACGTTGAATGATGCCATTACAGATCCGAAAATCATCGCTCGCCTCATCGCGGCTTCGTCGAGCTTCTCCTGGCTGGAGAGATAGCCCATAAAGCCGCCGGCAAAAGTATCGCCGGCGCCGGTGGGATCAAAAACCGACTCGAGCGGGTATGCCGGAATCGCGAAATAATTCTCTCTGGTGAAAAGGGCGGCGCCATATTCGCCACGCTTTACAATCAAAGCCTTTGGGCCCCACGAAAGTATCGTGCGCGCGGCTTTGATCAGATTTGGTATCTCGGTTAACTGTCGCGCTTCTGCATCGTTGATGATCACAACGTCAACGCCCTTGATGGTGCGCAGCAGCGAATCCCGAGCCGTTTCAATCCACAGATTCATTGTATCCAGAGCAACCAGCTCGGCGTTAGGAACCTGTTCGCGTACGCCGCGCTGCAGCTCGGGCTGAATGTTACCCAGAAAAACGAGCCGGGCCGCTTTCGATTCCTCAGAAAGCTTAGGCTGGAAATCAGCAAACACATTCAGCTGAGTATCGAGGGTGTGCGCGACGTTCAGATCGTACTCGTAACGTCCAAACCATCTAAAAGTCCTGCCGTCAGGAATCCGTTCAAGATCAGAGATATCGACATTATGCTTGTCAAAGACCTGCTGCTCTGAATCGCTAAAATCCCCTCCCACCACACCGACGATGCGAACGTCCGTATAGAAGCTCGCGGAGATGGAAAAATGGGACGCCGAGCCACCCAGCATTTTTTCGCATTTGCCAAATGGCGTTTCGACTGCGTCGAATGCCACAGAACCAACTACAAGGAGAGACATGATAGTTTCGGGTTCGGGTTTCGAGTTTCGAGTTTCGCGTTTCCGGCTTCGAGCTTCGAGCCCGGGCTTAGGGCTTCGGTTTCGAGTTATTCTCTTGAACCGTTGGGTTTCGGATCCTGGTCTTGGATTTATTCGGAAATGGCAGATGAAAAATGAAAAATGAGAAATGGAAAATCTTATTGATTTCTCATCTCTTTTCGCCCTGCTCCACTGCCTACTGCTTACTGCTTGCAGCCTTGATCGGGCCACCAAGAGCCTGCAGGTCAGTCTCTGCCTGCTTATAAAAGGTACTGTTCGGATAATCGGCTACTAGTCGCGAAAGATAAACGCGCGCATCCTGGCGCAGTTCCTCGGGGTCCTTATATTTAGTCTCTTGTTTTTCTTTCGCCTGAATGTCAGGTGGTATTTCATTCTTGTTTTTCTGCTTGCCGCCATTTTCCGCCAGTCGCAGGCTACTTTCACCGGCAATGTAGAGAACTTCATCCATCCTGGCGAAATTAGGATTGCCCGCGTCAATTTCCTCACAGCGTTTAAGGGCCGCAAGGTATGCTTTCTTCAACTTGAAATAGTGCCGAGCGACCTCAAGGTTGTGCAAAGAATCTTTTTCCAAATCCGAGTCTCGAATTGTAGAGGGATCCGGACCAGTCTTTGCTTTTCCCTGACTGAACGAAGCCGAAGCAAAAACAAACAACGCTGTCACCAGCACTACCAGCGAGACAAAAACTTTCTTCATAAATCACCTTTCAACCCGATCTAAAAATCTCAAACCCTTTCAGAGCGTCAGGACTTGGATGCCCGTTTCCTCAGGAGAGCGCATATTTCTTGACTATCGCGTCGAGTTTCTTTCGTGTTTCTTCCGGCCACAAATGCGGGGCCGTAAAGATCGCGTTTTTCAGAGCTGAGCCACATTTGCAGTCGCTTGGCTGTTGGCTCAAACGTCGCACCGCTTCCTTCATAATCAGCTGCGCATTCCGAACATTCTTGTTTAGATACTCAACTACGATGTCAATCGTTACCGCGTCGTGGCCGGGATGCCAGCAGTCGTAATCGGTGACCAGCGCGAGCGTGGCGTAACACATCTCGGCTTCACGCGCGAGCTTGGCCTCCTGGAGGTTTGTCATGCCGATGATGCTCATGCCCCAGCTGCGGTAAACCTCCGACTCTGCTTTAGTAGAAAACGCCGGCCCTTCCATACACAAATACGTACCGCGCCGATGCGTCTTAACATTAGTAACTTTGCACGACTCCTCGAGCACGTCGCCCAGTTCCTCGCAAACTGGATGGGCAAAAGTTACGTGCGCCACGATTCCTTCGCCGAAGAAAGTTGATTCTCGTGCGCGGGCGCGAGTCCGGTCAAAAAACTGATCGGGGATCACCATATCCAGCGGCGCATACTGTTCTTGCAGCGAACCAACCGCCGACGCCGATAAAATGCGCTCAACGCCGAGCAGTTTCATCGCGTAAATATTTGCCCTAAACGGAACCTCCGTCGGGGTGAAGCGATGTCCGCGTCCGTGTCGCGGCAGAAAGGCGACCCGGTTGCTATCAAGCGTGCCAACAATGAAAGCATCGGAAGGAGAGCCGAAGGGAGTATCAACTGAGATCTCCTCCACGTCCTGAAGTTCCGGCATCTGGTATTAATTTCGCTCCACTGGAAGCGCTCGCAGTTTTCCATTGTCCTCAATCAACTTACACAACGGCTCATCCGGGTCATGATAAAACAAGCACGTCCAGCCTTCTCGCGAGGCTTGCGGTAAAAGTCTCTTCTTCGCCTCGAGGGTTTCCGCCGGATAGAGATCGTAGCCCATGATCCAGGCAAACGGTATATGGGCCCGCATAGGCACCAGGTCAGCAAACCCGAACAGCGTTTGCCCTGCACCGTTAAGCCGCCAACACTGCATCGATCGATTATGACCCGAGTAAGTTTCCATATGTAGTCCCGGCGCAACTTCGTAGTCAGCTTCCCTTAATTCCAGTTGGCCGGTCGCAACCATTGGCCGCCAGTTGTCTGGCAGGTAACTCGCGCGATCTCGCTCGCTGGGAGCTTCGGCGTGATCAAGTTCGCTCCGGGAAACAAAGTAGCGAGCATTTGGAAACACGGGAACGATATCGCCTGCTTCATTCAACGCGGTATTGCCACCGGCGTGATCAAAATGGAGGTGGGTATTGACAACGATAGTTATGCTTTCCGGCTCGATACCAACAATCGTTCGTAACGATTGAGGCAACGCCCGCTGCCGCGTGATGCCAAACATCGCAATGTGTTTGGCAGACCACTTCTCTCCGATACCGGTCTCGATCAGTATTCGCTCACTACCAGTATCTATGAACACGCAATTCATGTTCATCCGAATCCGGTTCTGTTCGTCAGGTGGACAAACCTGCGACCAGAGCGTGCGGGGGACAACTCCAAACATGGCGCCGCCATCGAGGCGAAACTCAGTGTCCGGAATAATCTCCACGCGGTAATCGCCAAGCTGCATTTTGGTTTTGTTGCTCCGCAGTCGCCTTACTTCTTTTTCTTTGAATCCGCTTTTGGCTTGGGAGCATTCTGGACCGGCTCTACCGGCGCCGGCTGGCCAGATTGTTCGTTACCTGGCGCGAATTCAGGCGGCGCGCCCTGCGGCTGAGGCTGCTGTTCGGGCATTTTAACCTGGAAGTTTTCGGCGACCGTAACATGCGAACGCTTTACAATTTCGTCCAGAACCTTTTTCTGCTTCTCTTGTTCGACTGCTGCGCGCGCTTTATCGCGTCCAGATTTTGGCGGACCAAAAGGATTATCGCCTTCGCCGGCAGCCTCTCCGATCAAAATGTGTCGCGCATGAATCTTCTCTTCCGATTTCCCGTCCTTGGTCTCGGTTTTACGCTCATCGAGTTTGATTATGTGATAACCAAACTTTGATTCAACCAGGTCGCTAATCTCTCCGGGCTTCAACGCGAACGCAGCTTGCTCAAACTCAGGCACCATCTGGCCGCGACCAAACCAGCCCAGGTCCCCACCCTTTTCCTTACTTCCCGGATCAGTGGAAAACTCTTTTGCCAGCTTTGCAAAATCTTCGCCGGAGCGCGCGCGCTTTAACACCTCTTCCGCTTTTGAGCGATTCTGTTTAGCGTCCAACTCGGGATGTTGCTTGATATACTCGTCAACTTCCTGATCTGTGGCTTTCATCTTATCGGCCAATTGCTCCTGGGCGTAGGTCTGAGCCAGGACTCGAGCTTGCTCAAGTTTTATTTGCAAATCGACGGCCCGATCCTTGTCGGTTCCCTTGGCAAGCGCCCGTTGTTCTCCAATCAGCACCTGTCCGAGTTGCCGCCTCACCTGCTTAACCTGCTCGTCAGGAATCTGGCCACCGGCGAGTTGAGGGTTTTTAGCCTTAGCGTCGTTTATGAATTGATCAAATCTTGCCTGGTTGGTAGGCTGCTTGAAAAAGTCTTCGACCTCCTGGTCCGAGATATTTGGACCGGACGGTCCGGCTCCCTGCGACTTAAAGTAGTTCTCAGCCAGGACAACAGATCGAACGAGGTCGAGCTGCCGCTTCACTTCGGGCTTATTGCCTACGCCCTTGGCGCGCGCCTCTTCGGCAACTGCCAGCAGCTTATGAAGGTCATCGGCAAAGCTCTTGCGCGTGGCCTCATCGGTGGCAAGACGCGCGCGAAATTGTGGCGGCTGATCTTCTGCAATTAACGACATGTCTTCCGCTGAAAGATTAGAGATTTCAGATCGCCTGGCCCTTACCTGCCAGACGATTAATCCGAGAGCAAACACCACGGCCACAGCAGCCGCTATCCATGCTTTAGTAGTTGAATTCAAAATACTTTTCCTTTCTAAAAAACAAATCTAATCGTGCTGCACTAACTCGAGTAGTACCCCGTTAGTCGATGACGGGTGAACAAATGCGACCAAACAACCGCCGGCGCCGCGTCTTGGAGTCTCATCAATTAAGCGGCTTCCCTTCTGCTTTAACTGCGCCAGCGAGGCGCGAATATCCGTAACCCTAACTGCGACGTGATGAATCCCGGGGCCACGCTTCTCCAAAAACTTGCCCACCGGTGAATCGTTGCTCAACGGTTCAAGGAGTTCGATGAGCGTGTCACCAATCGGCAGCATAGCCACGCGCACGCCTTGTTCAGTTACATCCTCGGTGAACTCCACTTTTAACCCCAGCGTATCTCGCCAAAGCTCGAGGGCCTCTTCGATTGTGCGCGTGGCGATACCAATGTGATCAACCTTCATCAGTCGTCCGTAGCAGCCCTAAGCGTAAATGTCGCAGTAACAATTTTCCATATCTCATTTATCATTTTTAATCTGCCATTTGAGATCATTCTAACTTCTGGCAGAAGAGCCCCGAATCGATGGCAAATGAAAAATGATAAATGACATATGGAAAATCTTCTCTTCTCATTACCCGCGCCAACCAATCACGGCCTACAGGCCCCCTGCCATAAGCTCCTCTACCGCAGAATAAGGATCTCTTTGCCGGCTCGCAACTTCCCCCGCCAGGCGATCAAGCTTCTCGGATGCCGAATCCGACTCCAGGGTTTGCGCCACGAGCCGTTCGCGCAGCAGCTCCAGGATGCGCCAACGCGCTATTGCGCGCCGCCGCCCGTCTCCGGATTTCGTCTGCAAATGAAAGTCACGATATTTCTCAATCGCCGTCGCAAGCTCCTGAATTCCCTGGCCATCGGTGGCTACAGTCTTGATGATTTGAGGTTCCCAGGAGTCAGCTCGCATGGCCAATGACAGTAGCGCCTCCAACTCCTTTTCGGTAGCGTTGACACCTTCGCGATCGGCTTTGTTAATAACAAAGATGTCTCCAATCTCCATTATGCCGGCCTTAATGGCCTGAATATCATCGCCCATTCCAGGCACCAGCACGACCACAGAAATATCCGCAGCTTTTACTACTTCAACTTCGTCCTGGCCTACGCCGACCGTCTCAATAATGATTCGGCCATACCCGGCAGCGTCGAGTATTGAAACAGCATCGACCGTAGTGCGTGCCAGTCCGCCAAGGTTTCCTCGCGTGGCCATCGAGCGAATAAAAACGCCGCTATCGAGCCCCAATCCCTGCATGCGAATCCGGTCACCCAGAATCGCGCCCCCGGAAAATGGACTCGAAGGATCGACGGCAACAATGCCGACGCGCTCACCCTGTTGCCGGTAGTACGAAGCGAGCTTGTCTACTAAGGATGACTTTCCTGCACCGGGGGCGCCAGTGATTCCAATCACCAGCCCACGCCCCGTCAACGGAAAGATCTGCTTCATCAATTGCGACGCATCCCGCGAGACATCTTCGACTTTGGAGATCGCGCGGGCCACGGCGCGGGCGTCACCGGCTGCGAGTCGAGCGACTAGTGACGTGTTGTTATCTGAAGAATTCACGTGCTAAATAGCCTGCTGCAGGATTTCGCGAGCGATGATGATTCGCTGGATCTCGGAAGTTCCTTCACCAATCGTGCAGAGCTTCGAATCGCGCCAGTATTTTTCCGCCGGGTAGTCTTTCGTATATCCATAGCCGCCATGTACCTGAATAGCTTCCTCGCAAACGTTTACGCTTACTTCGGAAGCAAACAGCTTGGCCATTGATGATTCCTTCGTCGTCTTTCTGCCCTGGTCTTTCATCCAGGCGGCCCGATACATCAGCAGTCGCGCCGCATCTATTTGCATCGCCATGTTTGCCAACTTAAACTGGATTGCCTGGAATTCAGCTATCGGCTTGCCAAACTGTTGGCGCTCTTTCGAATAGCTTAGGGCTGACTCATAAGCGCCCTGAGCAATGCCAACTGCGAGCGCCGCGATCGATATTCGCCCGCCATCGAGAATCTCCATGGCGTTCACGAAACCCTGGCCTTCTTCACCCAAACGATTCTCGTCAGGCACGTAGCAATCCTCAAACACGACGCTGGCTGTTTCCGACGCGCGCAGGCCCAGCTTGTTCTCCTTTTTCGAAGGAGAGAAACCTTTCATTCCCTTTTCAAAAATGAATGCCGTGATTCCCTTACTCCGCTTGGAGCGATCCGTCACTGCCACTGCTACACAGGTGTCGGCGTGAATGGCATGCGTAATAAAGTTCTTGGAGCCATTAACAACCCAGCCGCCATTCTTCCTGACTGCGGTCGAGCGTGTTCCGGAAGCGTCGGAGCCGGCGCTGGGTTCCGTCAGGCCCCAGGCGCCCAAGTGCTTGCCGTTGGCTAATGGAACTAGATACTTCTGTTTCTGCGCTTCTGATCCATATTGATAGATGTGGTTGGAACAAAGCGAATTGTGTGCTGCCAACGAAATGCCGACCGAACCGTCGACGCGCGATAACTCTTCGATAATGGTGGCATACTCAACATAACCCATTCCGGCGCCGCCATATTCTTCAGGGAAAAGCACCCCGGTTAGTCCCAACTCGGCAAGTTTTGGCTGAAGTTCAATCGGGAAATGTTGCGCCTCGTCCCACTCCATTACGTGGGGCGCGATCTCTGCCTCGGCAAACTCGCGCACACTCACCTTGACCTGTCTCTGCTCTTCAGTTAGTTCGAATTCCATTCGTTTGCTTTGAAAACATCACTGCTGCACTGAAACAAACGCATCCCCGCCTGTCAGAATTGACAGGCCGAAATGCCTGTCTAATGCGATAAATCGTCGGGATGCGGTAAGAGTTATTCTACCTCATTGGCGCGAAGAACCGTGACTGGCTGCATGAGATTTAGTTGTGGGCTTGCTCTTGTTTCGGGGTCTTTTCTTCATGAGCAACTCGACCTCGTCGGGTCTGAGCCGGCGCCATTTTTTTGGTTTCAAAGCATCATCTCGAAGCGATCCAATGCGCGAACGCCGCAACTTGATAACCGAGTGGCCTATGAGATCAAACATTCTTCGAATCTGTTGGTTCTTTCCTTCGTGAAGCAAAATCTCGAACCAGGCGTTGGTCGCCGTCTCACCCAGCCTTCTAATTTTTGCCGAAGCAGTGCGCGTTCCGTCGTCGAGCGTCACCCCACGCCGCAGACGTTCAATAGATCCCTCGTCAGGAACACCTTTTACTTTTGCTTCATAAACTTTTTCTACCTGGTTGCGTGCGGCAGTGATGAAATTGGTGAAGTCTCCATCATTGGTCAACAACAAAAGGCCCTCGGTATTGAAGTCGAGCCGGCCCACGGGATAAAGCCTTCCCAGCGAAGCAGGCAAGAGTTCCAGGACCGTGGGACGACCTTCGGGATCACTGACACTTGATAGATAACCGCGCGGCTTGTTTAGCAGGACGTAAACCTTTTCTCGTCTCTCGAGCGAGGGATTGAGGAGCTTGCCACGAACCTTGATGTGGTCAGTCTCGGGATCAGCCTTCGTTCCGAGTTCCGTAACCACTTTGCCGTTGACGGTAACTTCGCCGGCGGTAATCAACTGCTCGGCGTGACGGCGCGAAGTAAGGCCTGCAGCCGCTATTAGTTTTTGTAGTCGCTCTTGCATAACAAAAGGAGCAGACGGCAGCAGCACTCAGCAGGAAATACGTGTGCCTCCGATTCGCCGACGGCCCTGCCAACTGCTCGTGCCGACTGTTCCCACCTTCTGCCCTCTGATTAAGCGCCGCCCGACAGATCCTGAAAATCTTCCATGCTCGGCAATTCTCCCAGGTCCTTCAAACCAAATTGGATCAGAAAGTCTTTTGACGTGCCATACATCATCGGCCGGCCGACGGTTTCTTTCCGACCCTTGGCTACAATCAATTTCTTGTCCAGTAGAGTCTTGATCGATGATGGCGACTGCACGCCACGTATCTCGAGAATCTCGGGAACAGTTACAGGTTGCTTGTAAGCAATCACCGCCAGCGTCTCCAGCGAAGCGATTGTCAGCTTAGCACTCGGTCGCGAACGCAAATAGGCGCGAACATGTTCGTGGTATTCAGGCCGCGTGGCAAATTGCCAACCGCCAGCCACCTCGCGAAGCTGCAGGCCCCCGCTTCTACCGTTGAATTCTTTTGCCAGTTCCGCAACCGCTGCTTCGACAACTTCGCGCTCTTCGCGGAGCACGTCTGCTATCGTTTTCACGCTCAGAGGTTCCTCCGAAACAAAGATCAGGGCCTCGATGATCGCGATGCGCTCCGCCGCATTTTGAACTACGTAGGCTGCCGACTCTTCAGATTCGTCCGTTTCTGCCGCCGGTGATTCTGCGGCCACCATGGCCTCCAGCTCCCGACTTGCTTCCTCGTTAAGCGCGGCCTCATCCGGACTTATTTCTGATTTGTTGTCCATGGCCTCTTCGCTCATCTCATCTTCCGTTTCTAGTCTGCCAAATTAAATTAGCCCGCGGTTCAGGGTGCAAGCTTTGGCTTGCTCGCGACCTCCAGCATCTCTTCCCGCTCTATTTCCAGCAACACTTCTTCTTTGTGCCGCGCGAGAATCTCCTGGAACACTTTCAACAGGTCAAACAGTCCAACCGCAACCTCAGGGTTGTTCTTATCGGTTTCGATTTCAGCACGTTTGAAAATGGCGCGCTCAACCGTTGCTCGCGACCATAGCATCTGGGCGGCCGCTTTGTACTTTTGGTATTCGAGCAATTGATCGACGAGGTCCTGGCGCGGATCCTCTTCTTCTTCCGCCGTCGCGAAAGGATCACGCGGCAGCAGCATCTTTGTTTTGAGCTCAATGAGCGTTGCGGCCATCACCAGGAAATCACCAGCGACAGCAATATCCAGCTCTTGCATTAACTGTAGATAGCGCAGGTATTCGTCAGCGATGCGCGCGACCGGAATGTCGTAGATGTTGATCTGTTCCTGGCGTATCAGGTGGAGCAGTAAGTCCAGCGGGCCATCAAACTCGCCCATCACGATCTTAAGGTCGTCAGTTATGTGATCTGAAATTATTTCCGGCGCCGAGCCCGTGACATCTATAGGACCGGCGATCTGTTCCGACTGCTCCAAGGGCTCTGCCTCGTCTTTGGTCCGTGCCCGCGCCGCCGTGGATTCTGTAGTTTCTTCCATCTAACTCCTCACCGCCGGCAACCCTTCCGCCAGTCTCTTAGCGCCGGAAAGACCCATCTTTTCCTTAACGTCTGCCCAGGTTTCGCTTGCGATTCCACGGGCACGGGCCGCGCCCTTTTCCAAAATCGCGGTCAGCTCGTCGTCGTCAATCGCGCGCACGCGCTTCTGCAGGGGTTGCAGAAACTCGATCGTTACGTCTGCCAGCTCCTGCTTTAGTTGCGCGTAACCCTTACCTGCGAAGCGGGCCTCAACTCGCTCCGGAGATTGGCCCGTCAATAGTTGGAAGATCGTCAATAGATTGGTTATCGCCGGTCGCGAAGGGTTAAACCGAATCTCAGTTCCTGAATCTGTAACCGCGCGTTTGAATTTGCGCTGGATGCTGTCGGCATCGTCAAGCAAACGCACGCAGCCATTCGCATCTTCGTCCGATTTCGACATCTTGTTCGCGGGATCTGCCAATGACATTATCCGGGCCCCCACCTTCGGGATGAAAGGCTCGGGAACGCGAAACGTATCGCCATAGTCGCGGTTAAATCGCACGGCGAGATCGCGAGTCAATTCAAGGTGTTGTTTCTGATCCTCACCAACGGGAACCAGATCGGTCTTATAAAGCAAAATGTCAGCAGCCATCAGCACCGGGTAATCAAACGTTCCCACGCCCACATTCTCACGCTGCTTGCGCGCCTTATCCTTGAACTGCGTCATCCGCTCGAGTTCAGATATGCGAGCAATGCAATTGAGAATCCAGGTAAGCTCAGCGTGTTCGGCAACGTCTGATTGAATAAAAATAGTTGAAACGTCGGGATCGATTCCGACAGCGAGATAAACCCGGGCCAGCTCCCTGGCCGCCTCGGCGAGCAGCTTTGGATCCTGCCGCGTAGTAATGGCATGAAGATTAACAATGCAGAAGAAGCTTTCGTATTCGTGTTGCAGCGCCACCCAGTTGCGCAAAGCGCCCAGGTAGTTTCCCAGATGTACGTTGCCGGTCGGCTGTACGCCGCTAAAAATTCTTTTCATTCGCGATTAACGAAGGCCGATGGTGAACGGATACGCCGCCAGCGGCATGATAATACTAAATATGACACCAAAGACTCCGGTAAAGACTCCGATAATCAAAAGGATGTAACCAAAGCGATCCAGCGCCTCGAGCGCGGGTTCGAAACTCGGCGGCAGAATGCTACTCAGTATCTTACTGCCATCAAGCGGTGGAATAGGCAAGAGGTTAAAGATCGCCAACGCGACGTTGAGTGAAAAAAATGTGCTTAAGAGCTTTGCTGCGCCCTCGGCGATTAGCGAGTCACTATTCGCTACGGCTACTAGTCCATAAAATGGATGTAGCCGGAGGCCGACTAGATTTGCTTCGAAAAGAACTCGCATCAGAATGCCAGCGATAGTTGCGATGATAGCGTTGCTTATAATACCCGCCGCCGATACCCAGAAATTAGCGACGCGCTTGTTCCGCCAACGAAGGGGGTTAACCGGAGTAGGCTTGGCCCAACCAATTAGGGGGGCGTGAGTAAAAAACGCAATAGCAGGAAACAAAAGGGTGCCAATTGGATCCACATGAGCGGCAGGGTTTAAGGATATGCGTCCCTGCGATCGAGCCAGGTCATCACCAAATCGATCGGACATCCACGCATGAGCTGACTCATGTACTGATAACGAAAAGACCAGTGCCACCATGAATAGAATGAATTGTGCAACGGCGTTGCTGTCGATATCGCCCATTGATAGTCAACTATCTGAAGGAATAACACGAGTTGTTCACACTAACATGGCCCTCAAAACGTGTCAAAAACCACCCCTTTCTGACATCGTCAGGCCATTAGGCTTAGCTGCACGTGTCGTCAGCTCTTACTTAACATCGAACTCCAGACAAATTTTCAGGGCTCTAAATCTCGACGCTGTAGACTGAATCTGTGGAAGCTATGGCCAGAACTCCAGCCGAATTAAAGGCGAGCCCAACCAGATTCATTCCCGCCACGAACATCTCAGCATTCTTACCATCGGAAGAAATACGGACGATACCTCGACGACCGCGAAGCGAAGCTGCGACGAATAAATTTCCGCTGTCGTCAAGCGCAAGCCCCTGCGGCCGACCGAGGCCTTTGTAGAACACACCAACGTCACCATTAGGATTAACGCGCATCACGGAATCAAAACTTGCCACCGTCGGCCCGGTTACGTACAAGGCCTCGTCCGGGCCAACTGCCAGATGATAGGCGGAAACAGAAGATTCAAGTTGTACCCACGCAGTTTCTTCCCCAATGCCGTTCACCTTGTAAATAGTTCCAGTGCGATCTCCGACGTACATCGTATCTGAATGATCAAAAGCGATGCCGGTGGCGATTCCAAGATTTGTCGCAAACGGTATTGCCTCCTTGAATGCGGTAATGCGATAGACAGTTCCGTCCATACGGCTGGTAACAAACATTTGTCCAGTGCTGTCGAATGCGATGCCGGTTGGATTTGTGATGTCACCCGAGAACTCCGACACCTCACCGCTCATATCAATGCGGAAAAGTGTGACGGGCAATTGTTCACCACGCGGGCCCGAGCGTGTCACAAAGAGTGATCCGTCGTCTGGATCGAATGCCGGATTGGCAACCGGATGAAGATCCTCCGCCAACCGTTTCCCAACTACCACACTCACCGCCGCGCTGCGTTTCCCGCTACTTTCAAGGCTAACCTCAATCGTTCCGCTTTGCTTCATTTCCGGTATGATTGCCAGCACGCGCTGCGGCGATAGGGCGACGATTGGTGCCCGCTCCTCGCCAAGCCATACTGCGCACAGCGTCGGATCACTGGTGTCGAGACCTTCGCAATCAATTGTTACTTCAGCTCCCGGGATCGCCAGCGAGGGATCAATGCGAAGAATTCTTATCTCTTTACTCATTTATCCTCTTTAAGAACCAGAGCTTGGGCTCGCGTTTATTGGCCCAATTTCCTGCAACGCGAAAGCTTGTCATCATACGACGCGCCTAAGTTGGTGTCTAATTCGAGAACATTCGAGGGGAGTCATGAGGTCAATACCACCACTTAACGCGTGGAGTTGAAATCAGCTTAACAACTACAGAGCCCACTAGAGTGCCGTTTTAGAAGCTGCGGGCTGAATGCGACCGAAACCACCCGCTACCGCGTGCTGGTAATGACCTCACGTGACCGCGCGTTGTCAAGGTGCACACCGTTCAAACCATTTCACTGCCAACATTCAGGCCAGCTTTGGAATGGCGCTCGCTCTTAGCGCTTGCGTTGCAGATCACTATGGTATAATGAGACCTGCAACTACGGCTTCCTACGAAATTGTTGAGTTGTTTTGAGGCGTAGAAAAGCCAGTCAATGAAACCATTGTAATGCTCAAGCGAATAAGCGAAGCGATATCGCAGAGCAACATCGAAAGTAATGCCCGCGCGTCGGAAACCTACTGCTCGCATCGCTCTCACTGTAATTGCAGCCCGAAACAAAATCTAATCGACCGCCGCTCGCTGAGTTGCCATGGCTCTCAGCGGGTTTCGATAAACCGTGCGAACGGAGGGCATAAACGATCAAGGACGTAATCGGAAACACCGCTGGCCTGAAACCCAATCAACTTCGCCGTATCGAAAAGCTTTACACCAGGCGAATTGCTTCACATCAGATCGTGACACCGGAATTCGCCCGTCAGCTTGCCGAGTTATCACATGAAACGGGAAGGCAAATCGGCGCGCTGATCGATCGCAGCGGCCACGTCGAATACGTAATGGTTGGTAATAATCGCGGCATTGAACTTCCCGACTTCAAACGCATTCGAGTGGCCGTGGACCGTTTTCGCGGCCTTCGTTGCGTGCATACACATCTGCGCGGCGAAGGTTTAACTCAGGATGACCTTACCGACCTGGCCCTGCTGCGGCTCGATTTGATGGTGGCAATCGACGTTAATCCCGAGGATGGCTTCCCTGGGCTCGTTAGCGCCGCACACTTGCTGCCGATGGCTGCGGTCGAATTGCAAACTGCAAACAATCAGAAGCGCTACTCTTTCCTGCCGCCCAGGATGGTTTCGCAATTCGATATCGACTTTCTTGCTCTCATTGAGTCGTTGGAAGAAGAGATGGCGCGAAACCGTCGGGCTTCGCGGCGGGACAGTCTTAAGGATCGCACCATTCTGGTCGGCGTTACAACCGGACCGCTCGCGGACGCCGAAGAATCCATGGCCGAGTTGTACGAACTGGCAACTTCCGCCGGAATCGTGGTGCAGGACAAAATAATTCAAAGACGTCAGGCAATCGATCCGCGCACGGTACTTGGGCGTGGCAAACTTGATGAGCTACTCATTCGCTCGCTGCAGCTGGGGGCGGATATGCTCGTCTTTGATCGCGAGTTGACGCCGGCGCAAGTCAGATCCCTTTCTGAAGTCACTGACCTGAAGATCATCGATCGTTCCCAACTCATTCTTGATATTTTTGCGCAGCGAGCGCAGTCGAGTGAGGGCAAGATTCAGGTGGAACTTGCGCAGCTAAAATACCTGTTGCCGCGGTTGATTGCAGGGCAGGACTCTGCATTCTCGCGACTTGCGGGTGGCATCGGCGGGCGCGGCCCGGGTGAAACAAAACTCGAGATGGATCGTCGCCGGGTTCGAGATCGGATTAACCGGCTCGAGAAAGAGATCGAGACGCAACGCCTGCGGCGTCAGGAACGCCGGAAGGTGCGCACCAGAAACCACCTTCCCGTGGTTTCAATTGTTGGCTATACCAACGCCGGCAAGTCAACACTTTTAAATGCTTTGACGAATAGCGATGTGCGTACCGAACAACGAATGTTTGCCACACTCGATCCTACCTCTCGCCGACTGCGCCTGCCTCGCGAGCAGGAAATAATAATCAATGATACGGTTGGTTTTATTCGCGACTTGCCGCCGGGTCTTCTTTCCGCCTTTCGCGCGACGTTGGAAGAAATCGGCGATAGCAGATTGCTTATCCATTTGGTGGACGTTTCAAATCCGCGCTGGTCGCAGCAGATTCAATCAGTGGAGAGGATTCTGGAAGATCTTCGCGTTAGTCAGATTCCTTCAATCCTGGCCCTGAACAAGGCAGATCTCATAGATGTTGAAACGCAGCAAGCGATTTCCCGGCAGTTGAACCTGGGTGGCGATCGCGAGGTTGTGGCGATATCCGCAACAGATCGACAAACGCTGCAACCGCTGCTCGAAAAAGTCGGGCAGATGCTTTCGCATAACCTGGGTTTGCGGGGCGGTGAGAAAGGGATCGACAGCAGCCGCCGCTCGCGGATCGCATAAGACAACATGGCTCTTCGTCCTCGATTCACAACTCCGCTTAGCCGCGCGCGCGACGTAGCGCTGCAATACCTTCTCAGACCATTCAGAGTTTTTGAACCGCGCACCCGCTTTCTCGTTGGCTTTGGCTTTCTCGTGGTTATCACCGCTCTCCTGCTACTCGGTAATTATTCCTCCGGCTTCTCTCAGGATTACCGCGAAGGTGAGGTCATAAGAGGTAACGTAGTCGCGCGCGCTGATGTTAGCGGCGTGGACATTGTGGAAACAGAAAGACGTCGCAATGCTGCTCGACAGGCGGCGCGGCCGATTTTTAACTTCGATTCTACTCGTGGCGAAAGTTCCGCACGGAGTTTTCGCGCCGCCTGGGAAGATCTAAAGAGCCAGGCCCAGGTGAAGACCCCGGCTAAGGGTTTGACCTGGAGTGGCGACGGGGGTACGGGCGTCGCCCGAGCGATTGTGGCCCATAACTTTAGTGACGAAGACTTGAGCCGGCTGACAACGCTAATTCGCGAGGTCGGCGATAAATACATTTATGACGACGCTGAAGCCGACTATTTGAATCAGGAGATCGTCCTGGTTGACGTTCGCAATCCGTCAGCACAGATGATAATCCCGGCGCCGCGAACTCGGATGCTCTCGTTAAGCACAGCGCGCCAGGAACTCGAACTCAGCATACTCAACCTGCCGAACTGGTCTCAGGAACAACGATCGGCTCTGGTTGCAGCAGTTTTACCTCTCCTCCGGCCCAACGTAATCCTGGATCAGACCGCGACTGCCACCTCTCGAGAAGCAGAGGCGAACAAGATTCCACTGGTTATTATCTCGCTCAAGAGAAATCAGTCGATTGCACGCGAAGGAGATACGGTCACGCAGGCAATATTGACGCAGCTTTCCGTCATGAAAACCACGGGGCACGCCGGCCGTCCCTGGCACAATTTGCTCGGTCTGCTATTGATCGTTCTTGCCGTTTATTGGGCCGTCTGGAAATTCACTGAGCACCGAAGCACCGCCTCATTGTTGTCTCTCTCAAAGGCACGAGCGTTTGCTTTGGTTGGTTCGGCGATAGTTGTTGAGACTGGCCTGATGCGAGTCGGCTTTGCGCTAAGTGATGGTGTGGCAAATGGAATGAAGACTGCACCTTTCAACGAGCCGAACCTGTGGAGCTTTGCCATCCCCTTCGCTGCCGCTTCGCTTTTGGTGGTCATGCTCGTCGATACCCAGTTGGCTTTTCTTACCGGGATCGTGACCGCGTTGTTTGCGGGAATGCTCGCGCCTACCGGAATACAACAGTCTCTCTATGCGATGATTTCCTGTGCCGCCGCCGTCTATGGAATCGGCAGATACCGTGAGCGACAATCCGTGACGCTGGCGGGGCTATTTGTCGGCGTTGTTAATGCCGCGATGGCGCTGGCACTTATAGGTTATGCGGAACAAGCGTTTACGCTAAAAGCAATCCTGCTTGCCAGCGGTTGTGGTTTTGCGGGTGGTTTACTAACGGCGATTTTTGCTGCCGGCGGCCTGCCGATAAACGAATCGCTTTTCGGTATTCTGACCGACGTTAAACTACTCGAGCTCTCGAATGCTGACTTACCAGTGCTGGGCCAGTTGGCGTTGCGTGCGCCGGGCACAAACCAACATTCGCATGCAGTTGGACAACTTGCGGAAGACGCCTGTCGTGCAGTTGGAGCAAATCCATTACTGGCGCGCATTGGAGCGCTCTATCACGACATCGGCAAAGTAGCGGCGCCTGAATATTTTGTCGAGAACCAACAGGGCGAGAACCCTCATGATCACATGCGCCCTTCGCAGAGTGCACGAATTATCACGAGTCATGTTACCTACGGCACCAAACTGGCGAAGGAAATAAATCTGCCGAAGAAAATAGCCGACTTCATTCCGCAGCATCATGGCACGCGCACCCTGCACTTCTTTCTTCGCAAAGCACAAAGTCAGGCCAAACCTGGTGAGGTAATTGACGAGAAGGATTTCCGTTATCCGGGGCCGAAGCCACAGTTTAAGGAAGCGGCGATCATGATGCTGGCGGATTCCTGTGAGGCAGCGGCGCGCTCGCTTGCTCGTCCCGATCCGGAAAACATTCGTTTAATCGTAGTTAAGATTGTCGAGGCAGTCATCAGCGATGGACAACTCGACGAATGCGATTTGACTCTTCAGGAGATAACCAGAATCCGAGAAGCGATCATTAGCGCCCTAACCGCAATTTACCACGCCCGCATTGACTATCCAGGTTTTAATCCCCCTAGTGTCACGGGGCCCCTCTCAAAGTTGCCCGCCCCGGAGATCGACAGTGAAGAACGGGGCATCACTTACAACCGAGCCTCGGATGTTCCGATAAACGAAGCCGGCGAGGTTGAAGACGAAGCCATTAGCCGGAAAGTCGTAAAACGATGAGTCGCCGTGCCAGGGCGTGCGGGATAAACAGTGTGTTGTCGTTTCATTTTCCATATCGGGCCCTTCCCGTCAACTTGGCCCACATTCCGGCTGGCATGAGCTAGAATCTTGTTCGCAACTTCTCATAAGTGGTTGAGAGATCTTCAGGGATAACACGCGTGTTGCCGACGCTTGACATGAAGTTTGTATCCCCCGTCCAACGCGGCAGTATGTGGATGTGAATATGGTCCACAATTCCTGCGCCGGCACTCCGGCCAAGATTCATGCCAATATTAAAGCCGGTCGGTTGGTAAGCATCGCGAAGCGCCGTTTGGCTACGCTTCGTCAAGTCCATTAGCTCGTCGGTGGTTTCTTTCGTGGCGGCATCCAGCTCACCAACGTGCTCGTAAGGAACTATCAGCAAATGGCCGCTGATATATGGGTAAATATTGAGAACAATGAGATTGTGAGAGGCGCGGTGGATAACGAAATTTGCTTCGTCGTGGTCGGGGTCGTCACGAAGCTTACAAAAAATGCAGCCGCTCGATTCCTTGTCAGCGGCGTCGCCGGAAGCAACATATTCGTAACGCCAGGGACTCCACAGCCTGTCCACTCTCTTGAATCCTCTGGGGCCTTGTGGAGCCCTACATGATAGGGGGTTGGCGCGAGTCGTCCGTAGCGACACTCGCCGGTGATTGCGCGCCGTGCTCGTTGATTAGCTCTTTCAGTTCTTTACCTGGTTTGAAGTAGGGCACGCGTTTGGCAGGAATGCTAACCGGATCGCCAGTCTTCGGATTTCTACCGCGGCGGGCGCCTCGCTCGCGTACGCGAAAACTGCCAAAGCCGCGAAGTTCAATCTTCTCACCCTGATTGAGGGTCTCAATAATACTTTCAAAAACGATCTCGACTAATCGCTCGGCATCTTTCTTGGTAAGTTCCGCCGCCTCGGCAACATCCTCGACGAGTTCCGCTTTTGTCATGCAACACCTCAGATGAGAAATATAACTCTAGCCTGGGAAATGAATAGCAAAGCGATAATTCAAGGTACGTCTTAAGAGCGGCGAGGTGTGTTCGACTTCGTACATTACCAGAAAACAATCACGCCGACCAAGATACGCAAAGCAATGGACCAACTAATTCGAGACATCCGATTTTTTGCATCTCTTAGACCAGGACGATCGGATGTGTAAACTATTTCGACTCGTTTTCAGACTTGGCTGCTGACTTGTCACTCGCTTCCGGTGCCGTATCGGGCTCCGTCGCCGGGACAGTTTCGGGCCCGGCCTCGCTGACAGATTCAGTCGCACTAGTAGGTTCGTTTGCAGCTTCAACTTTGTCCACGGCTTCAGTTGCCGACTGAGCAGCGTCTGGCTCGGGCTTATCTTGCGGCGCCTTTTCTGACTTAGCTTCAGGCTGGGCGTCCTGCGTGGTCTCGGGCTCAGACTTGCCGAGACCGAAGTCGGCCAATTCTCCCAGAGATGCCATTCCGCTACCTGCCTGCGATGAATAGACCTTCGCATCCACGATCGGTTCATCCTTGCCGACCGCACGCGCTGACAACCCTATTTTCTTGTTCTCTGCATCGATTCTCAGGATCTTGAATTCCATTTCCTGCCCAAGTTGAACGACATCTTCAGGCTTTTCGACCCGTTCTTCAGAAAGTTCCGAAATATGACAAAGCCCTTCCAGGTTGTCGTCCAATTCAACAAAGGCGCCAAAGTTTGCAAAGCGCGCGATCTTGCCGCGCACAACGTCGCCGGGATTGTGCTCGCTAACAAACCGATCCCAGGCGTTGGGCTCGAGGTCCTTTATCGAAAGTGAGAGCCGCCGATTCTCAGCGTCGATACTCGTAATGATGGCATCAATCTCCTGTCCCTTCTTTAACACTTCGCTGGGGTGCTTGATTCGCCGGGACCAGGAAATATCCGACACGTGAACGAGACCGTCAACTCCGTCTTCGATTTCGATAAAGGCGCCAAAGTCAGTCAGATTTCTTACGCGACCATGAACGCGTGTTCCTACCTGATAACGTTCATGCAGGGTCTGCCACGGATTATCCTGAATCTGTTTCATCCCCAGGCTAATGCGGCGAGCCTTTGGATCAACGCTCAAGACTTCTACTTCAACTGCATCGCCGGGATTCACCAACTTGCTCGGATGCTTCACGCGCTTTGACCAACTCATTTCTGAAACGTGAACAAGTCCCTCGACGCCATTTTCGAGTTCAACAAAAGCGCCATAATCAGCCACGCTGGCAATGCGCCCGGGAACGCGAGAGCCGACGGGAAAGCGCTCTTCTACACTGGACCACGGATCCGGCAACAATTGTTTGTATCCCAGTGAAACCCGTTCACGCTCGCGATCAAATTTAAGGACCTTGACCTGGATGCTATCGCCTACGCGGAAAAGTTCACTGGGGTTTTGCAATCGCCCCCAGGACATATCGGTCACGTGCAGCAAGCCATCTACTCCGCCGAGATCAACGAAGGCGCCATAGTCAGTCAAGTTTTTGATCTGACCTTCCAGCACGATATCTTCTTCAATGTGCCCGAGCGTCTGTCCTTTGCGCCCGGCATTCTCTTCTTCAATGACGGCCTTGCGTGACAGAACAACGTTGGAACGTTTGCGATTGAGCTTGATGACTTTCGCTTCGATCTCCTGATTGCGAAGCGAATCCAGATTGCGTACCGGGCGAACATCGACCTGTGAACCCGGCAGGAAGGCGCCAATGCCATCTATATCAACTCGCAGCCCCCCTTTGATGCGTTCTATCACCCGGCCTTTGATGTTGGTGCCCTCTCGATAAGACTTCTCTAATTCGTCCCAGGCCTTCATGCGCACCGCGTCTGCGCGCGACAATATCGGCAGGCCGTCGGCCGTTTCCATGTTTTTGACAAGCACGTCGACTTCATCACCGGCTTTCACGGCCAGAACGCCGTTTTCGGTGAATTCCGCCGGGTTAACAATGCCCTCTGACTTGTAGCCGAAATCAATTACGACGCCACGTTCGCTGATTCCTACCACAGTGCCACGGACTACTTCGCCTTCCTGAAGCGACGCTTGTTCCTGCTCAAACTGGTCGAGCAACTGTCCGAAATCAACGTCACCGCCGGCGCGCGGCTCGTCGTCGTCATCGGAATTGATAGCCACTGCCGGGCTCGCACTTTTCGCAGGCGCTTTGGATGTTGCAGCTGACGAATTATTCGGCTTATTGGAAGCGGTAGTATCGTCGCTTGATTGTTGGTTGTTTAACTTCGATTCTTCACTAGCCATGCAGACTCCTGTAACACTCCCGCAAAATTCACCATCTTAAGTTCATATTCACGCATCCGCTCTCGTATCAGCCTGATCAATGTCCGACGAGCGAAGGACAGTGCTTAAGTGGCACTTGCTTCGTTGACCTTGGCGATAGTTCGGGGTTGAAGCTTGCGAGGAATGCGAGCCGTTTAGATTTGGAAAAGGAGGTTTTTATTTGTTTCGATTTCCGCCGCGCCCGTAGTCACCCGCTTGGTCCGACCATCACCAGTCGCTTACCGGGTAGGTTCGCAATGTACACGTCGGAATAAGCGCATGTCAAGGTGCTGACATGCGTGTAAGCCCGCGCGCATAAGTCCTTTACACTAAAGTGATAATCTGATTCCTGATTGAGTTTACTGATCACTGGCTGATCGCGGACACACCATTCGAGCCGCGCGGAACAACATACACACCAGCTGAGTGGGAGCCAACGAACAACGTATTCTGATCTCGCGAGTCAAAAGCCAGGGCCCAAATCCGCTGGCTGGGTAGCCGATGTTCTTTCGGGTCAATGCGCGCCCACGTTGTCCCCGCATTAACGGTCCGATAAACCCCACCCCCAATTTCGCCGGTTTGATAAGCGTTCCCGACGAAGATTTCATCACCGTCACGCGGGTTGATCAAAATGCTGGTGAAGTCTCCGAAAGGGAGATTGCCTCCGCGACGGCTCCAGTTCGTTCCGCCGTCATGTGTCATGTAAAAAGCCTGCTTCGTTCCTACATAAACGTTGTTCGGCCGTTGTGAATCCAAAGCAACCGCATTCACAGGCGCGTCACTCGGAATACCGGATACTCGTTGCCACGACTTCCCTTCATCGTGCGAAACCAGAACACCCGAAGATGCGGTACCCACAAAAATTACCTCCGGATGATGTGGATCAACTGCGACAGAACTTGTTCGCGTATCGAAGTCGGAACCATAAGGTAGTTTTTGCCATCCCAGGGTTGGATCGAGGCTGCGGAACACACCGAGGTTAGTTGCCGCAAGAAAAACCGGTCGTCGAGTATTTACGTCAACCGTTTCAACGAGAGCATTGACGGCATCCGACAAAATGACGGATTGTGACGACGAATCGCTTCCACTAGCGT